>Ga0114967_10000043_pt1 | contig 94996 bp, 72 predicted proteins | sample M_130628_MF_Meta_FD_92639 | JGI IMG/M metagenome (GOLD analysis project Ga0114967, IMG submission 92639) | Freshwater microbial communities from Lake Montjoie, Canada to study carbon cycling - M_130628_MF_MetaG | ecosystem: Environmental > Aquatic > Freshwater > Lake | place: Lake Montjoie... | reverse complement strand
TTCGGCCGTTGCTGACTCAGCAAGAGCAGCAGCAAAATACGGTGTTCCAGTAATTGCTGATGGTGGAATTCGTTTCTCAGGCGATATTGTAAAAGCAATCGCAGGCGGTGCAAGTACCGTTATGATTGGTTCGCTTTTGGCAGGAACAGAAGAAGCCCCCGGCGAAATGGTGATTTATGAAGGACGCAAGTTTAAAACATATCGCGGAATGGGTTCGGTAGAAGCAATGGAAGACGGCTCAAAAGATCGTTATTTCCAAGATGCCGAAGACGATATTAAGAAACTCGTTCCAGAAGGAATCGTGGGTCGTGTGCCATTTAAAGGTCGTGCTGCCGAAATTATCTATCAAATGGTAGGTGGTTTGAAAGCAGGTATGGGCTATTGTGGTGCAGGTGATATTGCTACTTTACAAAAAGCAAGATTTGTAAAAATAACAGCATCAGGTATAAAAGAAAGTCACCCGCACGATATTCAGATTACAAGAGAAGCTCCGAACTATTCGAGATAATAGTTTTTCATTTACACCAAAAGAAAACTGAACACAGATTTTTTTGGTTCTTATGTTTGATATATGATTTGATGAAAGCGAATCATAATCAATCCAAACAATCATAAATATTTGCGTTTTATTTTGCAGTAAATATTGCAATATTTTATACAATCACACATTCGCTCATTCAATCATTCGCTCATTAAAAAATATGAATCGAGTACTAATTACAGGTGCAAATGGCTTGGTTGGCAGTGCCGCTGCCCGTAGGTTTACAGAAGCGGGTTATGAAGTTTCGGCATTATGCCGTGTTGGAAGCGATTTGTCTTTATTGAAAGATATTATAACTAAAATCAAAATCATCGAAGGTGATATTTTGGATATACATTCACTTGAAAATGCTCTCGAAAATCAAGATTTTGTAGTTCATACAGCCGCTTTGGTGTCTTTCGCACCCAAAGACCGCAACCAAATGTTTAAGGTAAACGTAGAAGGGACAGCCAACTTGGTAAATATTTGTTTAGAAAAAAACATCAAAAAACTCTGTCACGTTAGTTCGATTGCGGCATTGGGTCGCCCAACGTCGGCCTCAGAAAATGTGCATGGTGGAATCATTGACGAAAATCAAAAATGGGAAGATTCTCCGCTCAACTCAAATTACGCAAAATCGAAGTACGAAGGAGAGCTTGAAGTATGGCGTGGCCAAGCAGAAGGGCTGAATTTGGTGGTTTTAAATCCATCAATTATTTTGGGCGAAGGAAATTGGCATAAAAGTAGTACGCAACTCTTTAAGTACGTTTATGACAAGCACAAATATTATACCAACGGCAATTTCAATTATGTTGATGTAAACGACCTCGTAACGGCAATTTTCAAACTTACTACCTCCGAAGTAAAAGGTGAACGCTTCATTTTGAATGGTGGCACTACGACATACAAAGCATTTTTCGAGAAAATAGCGGCAGTTTTTGGCAAAAAAGCTCCTTTTAAAACCTTATCACCTTCCGCCATCGAAATCCTGTGGCGACTCGAAGCTTTGAAAGCTTTTTTCACAAAAAAAGCTCCATTAATTACAAAAGAAACTGCCCATAATTCTAGCACAAAATTTGCTTATAAAAACCAAAAGATTCAAAAGGCAATTAATCTTCAATTTACTGACTTAGACGAAACGATTAGCCGAGTTGTAAATTTTCTTTTGATAAAATAAATTGCATACGGGTAGATTTGTTATTGGGTAATTGGTTATTCGTTCATTTTCTAATAACCGCACAGGCAACCCCGTAATTCGCTAATAATCAATAAACGTACGGGCGGCCCCGCATTTTTCCAATCAACCAATAACAAATCACTAAAACAGGAACTTTTATTTCTGGAAAACCATTGACATTTAATAAATAATTTTTACATTTATTAATCGTTTTAATGTTGCAAATAATCTTGTATGTCATTTCATTGATTATCAGTAGTTAATACTTAAATATAAAGAAAATACAAGTGCTTTTTTATATCCAAAAAAAATCAATTTTTAGCACAATGTGCAGCCCTATGGTTGGGCTGTTTAACCTTTGAGTGGAATTCTACATGCAACACGAATTTAGTGACAGATTCGATAGTTTCGATGACGCTGATGTGAAAGCATCAGCCGAACGCTTTGAGGAAATGCTCAAAAGTAAAGAAACGATTTTCTTCGACGAAGAAACATACGAACAATTATCCGAATACTATTTGCTCAAAAGCAAGTGGGATATGGCAATGACAGCCTGCCGAATTGGTCTTCAACAATACCCTTATTCGCTCGAATTATTACTCGATAAAGTTCAGCTACACGCCAATTATGAGCAATTCGGCGAAGCAATGGAGGTTTTGGACACCGCTTCCACGTATAATCCAGCCGATAACGAAATCACTTACATGAGAGGCGTAATTTGCAATCTCATGGGCAATTACGAAGAAGCCATTGAATATCTACGTGAGTCATTATTACTATCAGACGAAAAAGAAACAGTTTATTTTCAGCTTGCTCAAACCTACCAAAACTGGCAGAAGTTTGAAGAAGCCGCTCATTTCTATAAAAAAGCTATTCGTAATAAATTTCAAGAGGAAATTGCTTTTTATGAATTAGTATTTTGCTTAGAACAAGCCGATAAATTAGAAGAAAATCTCAGCTATTTTCAAGAATTAGTTGATAATGCTCCCTACTCGCAATTTGCGTGGTTTGCCTTGGGTATGACTTATAGCCGCCTCGGCAAGCATAAAGATGCTGCCTTTGCGTATGATTATGCAGTTACGGTCAAAGAAGATTTTGCTTCAGGTTGGTTCAATTTGGCTCATGCTTACATGAACATCAATAATTTTATTGATGCAAAAGAATGCTATGCCAATGTACTTAAACACGAAGCCCCAACGGCTGAGGTTTATACACATTTGGGTGCTGCTTGCGAGAAATTGGAAAAATACGACGAAGCCTACAAACATTATAGAGAAGCTACCGTTTTGGATGAAAATTGGGACGATGCCTGGTTCGGAATGGGTTCGGCTTTGTATGAGCAAGAACGCTGGTTTGAGAGTGTTCATTTTACGCAAAAGGCTATCAAACTCAACGAAGAAAACGCTGATTATTGGTTGCTTTTGGGGGATACCGAATCTAAATTAGGGAATTTTTTGTCGAGCAATGAGGCATATACGCAAGCCGTTGCACTTGACTCGAATAACCCAGATATTTGGTTAAATTGGTCGTTACTTTTCTTTGAGCAAAGCCAATATAGTAAAGCTTTCGAGATTGTGTATGACGGAATCAGCGAAATACCTGACGATTCAGATTTATTCTATCGTGCAGCAGCTTATCTGATTTTTGATGGAAGCTACAACGAAGCTTACAAATACCTCGAAACAGGCTTGATTCTCAACTATGATGCCCACGCCCAAATCTATGATTTCTTCCCGAATCTTGATACACAAAAGGCACTTTTTAGAATTATTGAGCAGTATAAATAAGGAAGGTTTAGCTCTAACAAATCGAGGCTTGGAAATCATTTCCAAGCCTCGATTTGTTATTGCTCGCTTTGCAATTTCTTTGACTTCGCACGAGTGTTTTATCATCATCCGATGACTTTACTTTGTGTATCATATCATCCTCCCGCTCTCAATTGATTTTATGCCTTTTTTAGAAAGTGCTTTCACGCCAAAAATCAAATCCGCAAAACGTGGGTCAGTGGTAAGTCCTTTTTTGTATCGGCTATAAATTTGCTGAATAACTACTGAGTTTTTGAATAAACCAAAAACATAGAAATATAGAATATTCGATACATCTCGACCGCTCTTTTCGGCGTAACGCTCGGCAAACTCTTGGCGAGTTAAGTTTCCTTCTACCCACGAAAGATTAAATGTTTTTTCAAAAGCTCCATCGTTCGCTTCTGCCCAATACGATAGGCTTGTCCCTAAATCCATGAGTGGGTCGCCAACGGTGGTCATTTCCCAGTCTAAAACCGCAATGATTTCTGATAAATTATTGGCGTTCAGCACTATATTATCATACTTATAATCGTTATGAATGAGCGTGGGTTTTCCTTCGTTGGGAAGATTGTCTTTGAGCCAAACAGCCAGAGTATCCATTGCTGCAATTTCATCAGTTTTTGAGGCTAAATAGCGTTTATGCCAGCCTTCGACTTGTCGCTTTATATATCCTTCGGGTTTTCCTATATTCACTAAACCAGTGCTTTCAATATCAATAGCATGTAAAGCCGCCAGATTATCACACAATGCTTTTGAGAGTTTTCGCATTTCAGCAGGAGCAACAATTTGCATGAGTTTAGGTACATCTTTTGCTCGTAAAATAATGCCTTGCACTCGCTCCATGATATAAAACGGACAACCAATAACTGCCTCATCATCTGTAAAAATAATCGGATTTGGTATTTTCTCATACCCAATCGACTTGATGGCTGTCAGAATCTTGTATTCACGAGCCATATCATGGCCACCTTTGATATCTTTCGCTCCCACAGGTGGGCGACGTAAAACATATTCACGGTTAGTCGTTTTTAAGAAATACGTCAGATTGGAATATCCCCCGGGAAACTGCAAAACTTCGGCAATTTCTTCAAAATCTGGCAATTGAGATTTGATAAAGTCATTAAACTTTAACAAATCTAATTCTTCTCCCTGCCTAACTGCAGTAGGAGTATCTATTTTTAATGATATCATTTTTTAGTCAATTGCGGGCGGAGTTTCGCTCCACGGTTGGTAGAGTTTTGATGTTGAATCTTATTCTCAATTCTACAATCTTAATTATTACTGATGTTCTGGTCTTAACAAATCATTCACCGTTTTTACGGGGTTGAAAGTAATCAACGGAACTTCTACTAACAACGTATTCCAGTCGGCCATTGCACCATTCCATAAACCAGGTAATTCTTGGGCTTTTAGGTCACGACCACTTTGTGATTTTTGAGTATTGAAGCCAGTTTTAGGGTCACGAAAATCTAAAAGATTAAATTTATTTCCTTGATAATCTTTCAAAGTACAAATCAAATCAACAGGGTTGAAGTGCGTTGCTTCATCAAAAATCTCTTTTTGTTCGGGGTCTTTCAAATCAATTTGAGCAGATTCTACTACCTGAAGTGAAATCGAGCCATCGGCATTTTCTGCCCAAAAAGGCCCACCGCCTGGTTCGCCAACGTTTTTCACCATTCCGCAAATACGCAACGGGCGGTTGAGTTTTGTGCGGCAATAAGTTTTGCGTTCTTCTAAAGACAAATCATCATAACTTTCCGGAAATTCTACACAAAGGTCAAACTCAATAAAGTCTTCAATTTCTTCTACGTCCTCTTCTCTCAAGTCTGCACCATCCATCATTTTCAGATAAGCAAAAACCGCTTGTTGGTAGCTTAAAACCAAACTCGCTAAAGCTTTTTTGTAGATGATTGTTTGCTCTTTTAGGCTATCTGGTACAACGTTATCGATGTTTTTGATAAATACTATATCAGCATCTTGGTCGTTGAGGTTTTCAAGCAAAGCACCGTGTCCCGCTGGGCGGAAAAGTAAATCTCCACCCGCCATTCGGAAAGGCGTATTATCAAGATTTACAGCAATTGTATCGGTCGATGGCTTTTGTTCCGAGAAACTGATGTCATATTTTAAACCATATTTTGCTTCATAATCAGCCAAAACTGCATCAATCAAGGTCGTAAACTTGCTTCTATGCTCAGGCGAAACTGTAAAATGTAGGTTCACTTTTCCGCCTGCATTGGCGTATTTTGCACCTTCAACCAGATGTTCTTCTGCTGGTGTGCGAGTTAAATCGCCGTATTTATGAAATTCCAATAAACCTTTTGGTAAAGCACCATAATCAAGGCCTTCGGCCGTGAGGAGATGTTTGAGTATAGTTTTGTGGTCGGCCGACTCGCTACCAACTGATTTTATCAAACTTTTATAGAATGCAAAATCTTGTAGGTGTTCTAAAACCTCATTAACCGATTTGTCGAATTTATTTTCTTCCAAAGCCGCAAAAAGCGATTTAAACATACGTGAAGCCGCACCCGAAGCAGGTACAAACTTTAGCAGTTTTTTGCCAAAAATTTGGTCGTCGAAATCCTTTGATAGTTCTTTGGCTTTTTCGTCACCAAGCTGAATCATTCCATCTTCGATAGTAGCCGCTCGAATGACATTTAGGTATGGAAATCCCACTTTAAAATTCTCAATTTGCTCAAGAATCGTTTCTATTTTTGCCCCATGGGCTTCGATTAGTTTAAGGTCTTTTTCGCTAAACATATTAATAAGGTTGAGTTAATTAGTCCACAGTCAATGTTCGACTTCGTGCGGCGTTCCGTTCCATTAAGGACATATAAACTTCTGATAAATAGGACGTTAACAGAATGCCTTTTGTGTTTTTTGTATATCAGCCATTTTATTTTTGTGATAGTGGCTGTTAAAAATGTAATTTTACGAAAAAATAGAATCAAGGCAATGTTTTGTTCGGGATTAATTAAGGTTATTCAAATCCAGTGTCCATTGATAACTGTCCGCTGACTACTATCGTCTGTTGTTCGTCAACATTTGACTTTCGAAAAAATCATGAATTCAATACTTCTTCTATTACAGAAAACCCAGCAAGCTTCGGCGGCTGTTCGTCGTTTGTCCGATGCCCAACGTAGCGATTTATTAAATAATTTAGCCGCAATTGTTGAGCAATCAAAGGTACTTATAATGTCAGAAAATCAGAAAGATTTAGACTTGATGGACAAGGCTGACCCTAAATACGACCGATTATTATTAAACGAAAGCCGTATTCAAGATTTAGCAAATTCGTTGAGAGAAGTTGCCCTTTTACCCGACCCAACGGGAGAAATATTGATTGAACGAAACCTTGAAAATGGACTAAATATCAAGAAAATGGCCGTTCCGATCGGAGTTGTCGGCGTCATTTACGAATCTCGCCCCAATGTAACGATTGATGTGGCTTCGTTATGCCTCCGCTCGGGGAATGCCTGCGTACTAAAAGGTGGAAAAGAAGCTATTTTTTCGAATACTTGTTTAGTTGGCCTGATACATCAAGTTTTAGCAAAATTTGGCGTTGCCGATGAAGCAGTTTTACTTTTGCCAACCGACCGAAAATTTACCGAAGAATTACTAAAAGCTACTCGCTATGTAGATATTATTATCCCACGCGGGTCTGATTCGCTTATTCAATATGTGCGGCAAAATTCATTGATTCCAACCATCGAAACTGGTGCGGGTGTGGTGCATACTTACGTTGAAACTAGTGCCGATTTAACCAAAGCTAAAGAAATAATTGTTAATGCAAGAGTTTCTCGCCCATCGGTTTGTAATTCGCTCGACTGTGCTATTATTGATGAAGCTATTATTGAAAAATTCTTGCCAATGTTGGTAGAGGATTTCAAAAAATGGAAGGTAGAAGTTTATGCCGATGAAGCTTCTTTCGCTGTTTTGGAGAAAATTGGCTATGAAAAGCTTCAAAAAGCCCAAGAAGAAGACTTTGGAAAGGAATGGCTAGACTTTAAAATTTCTATCAAAACCGTTGCCAATCTTGATGAAGCCCTTTCGCACATTCAAGCATTTTCTTCCCGACATTCAGAGGCTATTTTGACCCAAAATCAAGCTTTTGCTTATAGATTTTTGGCAGAAGTAGATGCAGCAGCCGTTTATCATAATGCCTCCACTCGCTTTACTGATGGCGGACAGTTTGGTTTAGGTGCAGAAATTGGTATTTCGACCCAAAAACTTCATGCTCGTGGGCCTTTTGCTCTCGAAAAACTCGTTACTGAAAAGTGGGTAATTCTTGGCGATGGGCAGGTGAGATGGTGATTTGAAAAGTATGTTTGTATTTTCTAGTGCTTATTTACAAAAAATTAGTATTCTAAAGCATTTTTAATTCTAATCTTAATCGCAGTATTAGTCCATTCAGCAATAATCATGAAAGGAGTTTCTAAGTGAGGGTTGGCATCTATAATCGATTGAAATGTTTGGATATGAATCTTTAAATCAAAATGTCCAGGTTTAAGGAAAACTACTCCCAAGAAACTTGATTTGTCTTTGTGTACCAACGTGCCGAAATCGCTATCAAGTATGATAAAGATTCGATTCTTTTTGGTGGCTAATTCTAATAAAAAAGCATCTGAAGAGCCATTTAGATTGCTTTCTTTGACATCGAAAACATCAAAACCTATTTCTCGAAGAAAAACCACTAAGAATGGGTCTATATTTTCATCAGTAAATAATGAAAAATCAGAAAGATTCATTAAGCAGCATTTGAATGTTGAACCTCAATGACGATTTCGTTTTTCATCGCATCAGAAGCATATAAAATTGCTTGTTGTATTGCCTCAATTGAAATGTGGGGATGCTTTATAAGAATGTCTTGAATAGAAGCCCCCGTAGCAATCCATTCCAAGATTAAATGCACGCTTATTCTGGTTCCTTTTATACAAGGTTTTCCTCCTAAAATAGCTATATCTGATACAATAAGTGGATATTTCATAGTGTTATGAACATAAAATCTAAACAAATTTACACTAATTTGGGAACAAACAAAATTTCAGCATTCTATTTTTCATTCCTAAATTGTGATTCGTAACTCGTAAATTCAGAAAAATCTCTACATTTGTCATAGAAAATAACCTATGATAAAAATGAAAAATCTTCCTGAGCAATTTGCTCATCCGTATTCTTTTGCCCCAAAGTTTAAGAATTCAGCCGTTTATTTTTCGATGGAATTTGCCATCGACCAAGCTCTGAAAACCTATTCGGGTGGACTTGGATTTTTGGCTGGCTCGCATATGCGAAGTGCCTATCAAACCAAACAAAACCTTGTCGGAATCGGTATGCTTTGGAAATTTGGTTATTATGACCAAGTTAGAAATACTGATAATAGTATGGCAGTGCAGTTTCGTGAGAAAATGTATAGTTTTTTAATAGATACTGGCGTTCGTTTCCAAATGAATATCCAAAACCGAGCAGTTTGGGTAGCTACATATTTCTTGCCTCCGACAACTTTTGGTACTGTTCCGATGTTTTTTCTGACCACAGACACCGATGGAAACGATACTTGGGCAAGGTCGATTTCATATCATCTGTACGATGCCGATGCTTCGATAAAAGTCGCCCAATGTATGGTTTTGGGTATTGGTGGCACTACTTTTCTAGATAAAATCAATTACGAACCCGAAGTATATCATTTCAATGAAGCACATGCTCTTTCGGGAGCTTTTCATCTATATAAAAAGTTTGGAAAAGTCGCTGATTTGAAAAAACGTTTGGTTTTTACGACTCACACACCCGAAGAGGCTGGCAACGAAAAACACGACATCAATATGCTCGAAAACATGAATTTCTTTGATGGCGTGCCGATGAATGAAGTTCGTAAGATTTGCGGAATGCCACCGACTGGAATTACAGATAATATATTCAATCACTCGTTAGTTGCTTTACGTTTGAGCCGAAAAGCTAATGCTGTTTCAAAACTTCATGGCGACGTTTCTCGTAAAATGTGGGGCGATTATAAAGGTATTTGTGAAATTACGCACGTCACCAACGCCCAAAATAATCTTTATTGTGCTGATGATATTTTGGAAAAAGCCCGTAAAAAAGGGGATGTAAAAACGATTACTTCACGCAAAAAAGAATTGAAAGAAGTACTTTTCAAAACCGTAGCCGATCAATCAGGAAAACTCTTTAAACCCGAAGTTCTAACAATTATATGGGCAAGAAGATTTGCAGCTTACAAACGCCCCGATTTGCTCACTCGTGACCGTGAACGCTTCGATAAATTGATGAAAAATACCAAATATCCGATTCAGTTTATTTGGGCAGGAAAACCCTATCCATTTGATGGTGGAGCAATCAATGATTTCAATCAGTTGTATTATTTAAGCCATCTTTACCCAAATATGGCGGTGCTGACTGGGCATGAATTGAACCTATCGAAACTTATAAAAGATGGCTCGGATGTGTGGCTTAACACGCCAATCGTGACGCGTGAGGCTTCGGGGACGAGCGGAATGACAGCAGCTATGAATGCTTCGCTCAACTTTTCGACTTTTGATGGTTGGGTTTGTGAATTTGCGAACGAACAAAACTCATTCGTGGTGCCTGTTGCCCCACAATCTCCCGATTGGGAACGAGACAGAGTTGACATTCATAATATGCTTGAAATGCTCGAATATAAAATTCTGCCAACCTATTATGACTGCCTCGAAGAATGGCAAAAAATGGTTTTAAAGAGCATGAATGATGTAAATGCGTTCTTCGACTCTGATCGTATGGCGGCTGAGTATTATGAGAAGGTTTATTGATTTTATCTAATCGACAAAATATCTGTGATTGTTTGGGAAACCATTTCAATCACAGAGCTTTTATTTTTTTCCTGTATATTTGACCGAAATAAAAACTGTCAGTCATGCTTCGTGTTCCCTCCTCGATAAATTCCAATGAATTTGAGTCTTTGAAGATTCAAGACATGACTTTTGTGGCTTATCGAAACAATATTTATCCATCAAGAAATGAGATTTTTTTTGAGGAACACGCCATTGTATATGTCCTTGAGGGTGAGAAAAGATTTGTTTCTCCTACGCAGAATGTTCACGTAAAAAAAGGTCAGATTTTATTTTTTCAGCGTGGTTGCTATTCGATGAATGAGTCGATTGATGTCAATTATCGTAGCCTTGTTTTCTTTTTTCCTGAAAAATTATTGAAAGAATTTGTGTCTCAAAATCTATCACTCTTTGAAGATTATACACAAAGTTCGTTTGAGCAGATATTGAGTTTGGAAAGTAACAGTGGCTTTGATATTTTCGTTGATTCGCTCATTCCATTTTTTAGTACAAGAACCAATCTTTTGAATCAATTTCTGAAATTAAAATTTGACGAATTGATGTTGCACTTGCTTGACCTCGACCGGAGCAATCAATTTCGGATCACGCTTTTTAATATTTATCAAGGGCAAAAGGTTGACTTGTCTTTTTTTCTTGAAAATTATTATCTCAAACCATTGTCTATCAATGAATTAGCACGAATTTCTGGCCGCAGTCTATCGGCTTTTAAACGTGATTTTGAACTTCAATTTAATACTTCGCCTGCCGTTTGGATAAAAAACAAACGCCTAGAATATGCCTTTTTTCTTCTACAAAATTCACAAAAAAACGTTTCCGAAATAAGCCTCGAAATCGGCTACGAAAGCGTTTCTCACTTTATCAAAGCCTTTAAAGAAAAATACGGTTTTACGCCCAATAAAATTAATTAAACCAAAAACGCTATTTTTTGGGCGTATTTCGTTAATCGTTACAAGCTTATTATACGCAATTTTGCATCGCCTATCCAACAAACTTCAATGGCGGACAAATTTCAAAATAAATATCGCATTCCTTCTGCAAGACATCCCAACTGGGATTATAGCAAAAATGGTGCATATTTCATAACGATTTGTACGAAAAACCGACAATATTTTTTTGGAGAATGCGAAAAAGGCAAAATGAAATTATCGACTTTAGGAGCGATTGCACAAGGTTTTTGGTACGAAATTCCAAAACATTTTTCATTTGTTGAATTGGGTGAATTTGTGGTAATGCCTAATCATATTCATGGTGTTTTGATTTTGAATAAAAATGATTTTGATGAAAATATTGAATCTATTGACATAATAGAACCCATCGGCCCCCCGTAGAGACAGGGCAATGCCCTGTCTCTACCAACGACGTATCCACCAACAAACCCAATTCGGAAAAAACCATTGGCCAAAAACGATTTCGTAATCAAGGGAAAAATACGGTTTCATCAATTATTGGTTCATACAAATCAATTTGCACCAAACACATTCATGCCGCATTTCCGATATTGAATTTCGAATGGCAAACACGTTTTTGGGATAATATTATTCGTGAAGACGAGGCTTTTAACACTATCAATCAATATATTATCAATAATCCATTGAATTGGGAGGAAGACAAATTTTTCGGTGAGGAAACAGATATTCCAATGTAGAGACAAGGCAATGCCTTGTCTCTAAGGTACAAAACAACGCATCAAAACAATTAATTATATGTCAGCACCAACATCATTATTCGACAAAGTATGGGATGCCCACGTCGTTCGTAAAATCGAAGATGGCCCCGATGTTTTTCTTATTGACCGCCACTTCATTCACGAAGTAACGAGTCCAGTGGCCTTTTTGGGCCTCGAAAGTCGTGATTTAGGCGTACTTTTCCCTAATCGTACTTTTGCAACTGCCGACCACAATACACCAACAATTAATCAACATTTACCAGTTCAAGACCCACTTTCTGCCAATCAGCTTAGGGCTTTGGAAACAAACTCGGCTAAATACGGCATTTCTCACTGGGGATTAGGTCACGCAAAAAATGGTATTGTTCACGTAGTTGGACCAGAAAACGGTATTACTCTCCCAGGAATGACCATAGTTTGTGGCGATTCGCATACTTCTACGCACGGTGCTTTTGGTGCAATTGCCTTCGGAATTGGTACTTCTGAGGTGGAAATGGTACTTTCTTCACAATGTATCATGCAGCCAAAACCAAAGAAAATGCGTGTAACAATCAATGGTAAATTGGGCAAAGCTGTTACTCCAAAAGACGTTACTCTTTTCATTATTTCAAAACTTTCGGCAGCAGGTGCTACGGGCTATTTCTGTGAATATGCTGGTGATGTTTTTGAAAATATGAGCATGGAAGGTCGTATGACGGTTTGTAATATGTCAATCGAAATGGGTGCAAGAGGTGGGATGATTGCTCCGGATGAAACTACTTTTGCTTACTTAAAAGGCAGAGAGCAAACACCAAAAGCTGAGGCTTGGGAAAGAGCTTTGGCTTACTGGAAAACTCTCAAAACTGACGAAGGAACAGTTTTCGATATTGAATATAGCTATGATGCGGCCGAAATCGAACCACAAATTACTTACGGTACAAATCCAGGCTTGGGTACAGGTATTTCACAAAATATTCCTCAAGCGGCAAATGTGCTTGATGGTGCTGCTTCTTATGCAAAGTCATTGAACTATATGGGCTTTGCCGAAAATGAGCAAATCATCGGTAAACCAATTGATTATGTTTTCTTGGGAAGTTGTACAAACGGCCGTATCGAAGATTTCCGTGCTTTTGCATCAATCGTGAAAGGACGCAAAAAGGCTGATAACGTAACGGCTTGGTTAGTACCAGGTTCGCACATCGTAGAATCTCAAATCAAGGAAGAAGGTATTTTAGATATTTTGACAGAAGCAGGTTTTGCTTTGCGTCAACCAGGTTGTTCGGCGTGTTTGGCGATGAATGATGATAAAATCCCTGCTGGAAAATATTCAGTTTCAACCTCAAACCGAAACTTTGAAGGTCGTCAAGGGCCAGGTGCAAGAACACTTTTGGCTTCTCCATTGGTTGCAGCAGCAGCGGCAGTTACAGGAAAAGTTACTGACCCAAGAGAATTTTTATAATCAATTTTAAAATTCACCACTAAGTACACTCACTAAGTTTCTCAAAGAATTTCTCCGTGAAACTCAGTGTCCTCCATGTCTCCGTGGTAAAAAATATTCTAAAAAAATGGCATACGATAAATTTACAATACTCAAAAGCACCGCAGTTCCGATGCCAATCGAAAATGTGGATACTGACCAAATCATTCCTGCACGTTTCTTGAAAGCAACAAGCAGAGTAGATTTCGACAAAAACTTATTCAGAGACTGGCGTTATAATAACGATGATTCTCCGAAATCAGACTTCGTTTTAAATAACCCTATCTACTCAGGCGAAATATTAGTTGGAGGTAGAAACTTCGGTAGCGGTTCTTCTCGTGAACACGCTGCTTGGGCGATTTATGACTACGGATTCCGTTGCGTAGTTTCAAGTTTCTTTGCTGATATTTTCAAAGGAAACGCTTTAAATATTGGTATTTTGCCAGTACAAGTAAGTGAAGATTTTTTACACAATATTTTCACGGCTATTGAAGCAGACCCAAAAGCAGAACTTGAAATCAATCTTCCTGCTCAAACTATCACTATTTTGGCAACAGGCGAAAAAGAAAGCTTTGCAATCAACGGCTACAAAAAGAACAACATGATTAATGGCTACGACGATATTGATTATCTCCAGTCAATGAAAGCCGAGATTGCGGATTTCGCTGATAAGAGTCTTTATTAATTTTGAGTGATAGAATGATAGAATGAGTGAATAATTTTAAAAAACACTCATTCGCTTATTCACTCATTCACTCATTGAAACATTCAAAATTAGTATGCGACACATTGAAATAATGGATACAACACTCCGTGATGGTGAACAAACCAACGGAGTATCTTTTTCAGCTACCGAGAAATTGGCAATTGCCCAGATGTTGCTCACCGAAGTAAAAGTCGATAGAATCGAAGTTGCTTCAGCAAGGGTTTCAGATGGAGAGTTGCTGGCTGTTCAAAAAATAACTAACTGGGCAAAAGAACATGATTTGCTCGATAAAGTAGAGGTTTTGACATTTGTTGATGGTGAATCTTCCATAAAATGGATGCTTGAAGCCGGTGCAAAAGTGATGAATTTATTGACAAAAGGCTCGATGAATCATCTTAAGCACCAGTTGAAGAAAACACCAGAACAACATTTTAGCGAAATCTCGAGTGTAATTGCTTTGGCTCAGTCGAAAGGTATAAAAACTAACGTTTATCTCGAAGATTGGAGCAACGGAATGCGAAATTCGCAGGATTATGTATTTCATTTTCTTGATTTTCTTGAAACGCAGCCCATCGAACGAGTTTTATTGCCCGATACATTGGGGGTGCTTACTCCACAGGAAACCTACAGCTTTCTACATTCGATTGTGAAGCGATACCCAAATCAGCACTTTGATTTTCATGCACACAATGACTATGATTTAAGCGTAGCCAATGTCATGGAAGCCATACGAGCAGGCGTGCAAGGCTTGCATTTGACGGTAAATGGCATGGGAGAACGCACCGGAAATGCTCCACTTTCTAGTACAATTGCAGTTATCAATGATTTCATGCCAGACGTAACGACCTCGGTTGTAGAGCAATCGCTTTATACGGTTAGTAAGATTGTTGAGTCATTTTCTGGCTTTGGTATTCCTGTCAATAAACCTGTTATCGGTGAAAATGTTTTCACACAAACAGCAGGCATTCATGCTGATGGAGATAACAAAAATAATCTCTATTTCAATGATTTGATGCCCGAACGTTTCGGCAGAACTCGAAAATACGCTCTCGGAAAAACGTCTGGAAAAGCCAATATTGAGAAGAACCTGCAAGAAATGGGTATCACGCTTACGCAAGAAGAAATCAAGAAAGTAACACAAAGAATCATCGAACTTGGCGATAAAAAGGAAGTCATTACGAAAGAAGATTTACCATATATTATTGCTGATATACTTGATAGTGAGGCAATTGTAGAGCATGTGCAGGTGATAAACTATGTAATGACCCACTCAAAAAACCTTCGGCCATCGGTTACTTTAATGGTGAAAATTGATGAGGAGGTTTTTGAAGAAAATGCTCAAGGCGATGGTCAATACGATGCTTTTATGAATGCTCTGAAGAAAATTTATCTGAAAAAGAAAATTGCTCTTCCAATGCTGACTGATTATGCAGTGAGGATTCCGCCTGGAGGAAAAACCGATGCCCTATGTGAAACGATTATAAGTTGGGAATGTCCAACAAAAAGTTTCAAAACTCGTGGATTAGATTGCGACCAAACAGTTTCAGCATTGAAAGCTACGCAGAAAATGTTAAATTTGATATGAGAATAGGTACAAAGGTTCAGAGGTGCAAAGGCACAAAGTAACAAAATTAAACATAACTTTATATAAGTTGGATAGTTCAATAAAAACATATAGAGATTTGATAGTTTGGCAAAAAGCTATGCAGTTTGTTACAAGTGTTTATACAAAAAGTGCTTCTTTTCCTCAAATCGAGCAATTTGGATTAACATCACAAGTTAGGCGTTCTGCGGTATCAATTCCAAGTAATATTGCAGAAGGTTACGGTCGAAATAGTACAGGAGATTATACTCGATTTTTACAAATTGCTTTGGGTTCACTGTTTGAGATTCAAACTCAATTAGAAATTGCTTTTAATCTCAATTATATTTCAGTAAATGACTTTCAAACTTTATTCGGCCAAAGTCGAGAAATTGAAAGAATGTTATCAAGTTTAATAAATAAACTAAAAAAATGACACATTGTAGCTTTGTGCCGTGAGTGCCCGATTTATACTTTCATACCGCTTATGGTTTTAAGTCTAAATTGTCCCTCAGTGCCTTTGTCCCTCTGTGCCTCAAACAAACATATGAAAAAACATATCTTAATCGTCCCAGGTGACGGAATTGGGCAGGAAGTAACTGCCGTTGGTAAAAAAGTAGTAGAGAAAATCGCTGCAAAATTTGGTCATGAATTTACTTATGACGAAGCATTAATCGGTCACGCTGCCATTGTAGCAACTGGCGACCCACTTCCAGAAGAAACACTCGTAAAAATGAAAGCCTCAGATGCCGTTTTATTCGGTGCAGTTGGTCATCCAAAATATGACAACGACCCTTCGGCAAAAGTTCGTCCAGAGCAAGGCTTGTTGAGAATGCGTAAAGAATTAGGACTCTATGCAAATCTTCGCCCAATCAAACTTTTTGATGAACTTTTAGATGCATCAAGCATCAAACCAGAGCTTTTGAAAGGGGCTGATATTCTTTTCTTCCGTGAATTAACAGGTGATGTTTATTTTGGAAAACGGGAGCGTATCGATGAAGGAAACACTGCATACGATACAATGATTTATTCAAAATACGAAGTTGAGCGTATCGCCCGCAAGGCATTCGATGCAGCTATGACTCGTGGCAAAAAATTAATGTCGGTTGATAAAGCAAACGTTCTCGAAAGTAGCCGTTTATGGCGTGAAGTGGTACTTGAAGTAGCCAAAGACTACCCAGAAGTTGAACTTTCGCACCAGTTTGTGGATGCAGCAGCAATGCTTTTGATAAAAGACCCACGTAAATTTGACGTTGTGGTAACAGGAAATCTTTTCGGAGACATTTTGACTGACGAAGCTTCACAAATTGCAGGTTCTATGGGAATGTTAGCATCGGCTTCAATCGGTGATAGCACAGGCGTTTATGAGCCAATTCACGGTTCGGCACATGATATTACAGGAAAGGGAGTTGCTAATCCATTGGCTTCGATTTTATCGGCAGCTTTGATGTTGGATATTTCATTTGGTTTAAAAGCTGAATCAGAGGCTATTATCGCAGCCGTAGATGCAACTTTAAAAGCAGGTTTCCGCACAGGTGATATTGCAGATGCCAACACTCCTAAAGATATGATTTTGGGAACAGCTGCGATGGGCGAGCAAATCTTGTCAAGAATATAAGTAATTCGTAGATATCGGTTCTATAAAAAGACGGGTTTTTACTCGTCTTTTTTGTTTTCGGTAAAAAATATTCTGTAATTTTGATTAAAAAATCACCAAAACTAAACAAATGAAAAAATCATCATTTATCGCTATTATATTATTAATTAGTCAATTAGGTTTTTCACAAGCATCAAAAATAGCCAAAACAACCACACAAGGTTTAAAACTCGCTTATGTTTATGAAGATTATATTCTTCAGAATGTAAAAGAAATGACGAATCTTCAAGCCGAAATCGCTTCTAAAAAAGTGAGTTTTGAAACAAAACTAGAACAGAAAGCCAAAGAATATCAAGAAGAATATGCTGTATATCAAGCAATGATGAAAGATATTACTAACCTGACAACCGATTCATTGAACGCAAAATTGAAGCGAGTGCAGAATATCAAAAAAGATGCTGATGAGTTTCAAACAAATTCGGAAGCAGAACTTCAAAAAATGATTCAAGAGAAATTTTTAGCAATTCGTGAAAAAGTAAACGCTACAATCAAGACAGTAGCGGCCGAAAAAGGTTATAAAATTGTGTTCAGAAGAAATGCTGATACAGGAAACAACGAATCAAATACCGTAATGATTTATTCAGCCGATAATGGTAAAGATGACCTTACAGATGCAGTTTTAATCAGGATGGGAACTGTTCCGCCGAAGAAATAATGATAAATAAAAATGTATTTATAAAACCTTAATAGATTGAAGTATACAAAAAACGCCCAGCTATTTCTCAATAACTGGGCGTTTTAGTTAAAAAATTGACTACTTAGTCTCTTTTACATATTTTTTCAACCATTCGTTTTGTTCCCAAAGCATGTGAAGTAGGTTTTCTTTGCCTCGATAGCCGTGAGCCTCATAAGGTAAAAATACAAAACGTACAGTTCCACCGTGTCCTTTGATAGCCGCAAACATACGCTCACTATTGATAGGGAAAGTACCAGAATTATCATCAGTATCGCCGTGAATTAATAAAAGTGGCGTTTTGATTTTATCGGCATAACTAAACGGGCTCATTTTATAGTACAAATCTGGAGCTTCCCAATAAGTTCTGTCTTCTGCTTGAAAACCAAATGGCGTCAATGTTCTATTATAAGCACCGCTTCTCGCAATTCCTGCTTTAAAAAGTTTAGTATGGCTCAATAAATGGGCAGTCATAAAAGCACCATAGCTATGTCCGCCAGCGGCAACTCTGTTTCTATCGCCAACGCCAATTTCTGCCAAATGATTGATTGCTGCTTCAGCATTTAGCGTAAGTTGTTCAATAAAACTATCATTCGGTTTTGTGTCTCCTCCTTTACTCACAATCGGCATTTCGGCATTATCAAGCACAGCAAAACCTTGAGTTACGTAGTAAATTGGACTTCCCCAAGAAATGGTAATAAACTTATTCTCGCTGCCACGCACTTGTGCAGCATCGGACGCATTATTAAATTCTCTTGGATACGCCCACAAATATACCGGCAAAGCTCCATCTTTTTCTTTATTATAGCCTTTAGGCAAGTACAAATCTCCCGTTAACTCAATACCGTCTTTGCGAGTGTATTTCACTTTTTGTTTACTAACACCAACCATTCCGGGATACGGATTCGTAAATGCCGTGATTGGCATATCAGCAATTCGTAATTTCAGATTTTTGATATAAAAATTAGGTACTTCGGTTTTTGATTCTTTACGAGTAATGAACTTTAGATTTTTTGAATCTAAAACATCAACCACAAACTCAAAAGTACCTTCACTGCATCGCCAAAGTTGTTCGGTTTTCTTAGTGTCAATATCAAATAAACTCAAAAATGGCAAATCACCTTTTGGCGAAGAACCAACTGTGTTATTTAAGAAAATTTTATTTCCTTCTACCAAAATCACTTGTTGACCAAAGCTATTTTTCTCCATCAAAGGCGTACCCTGATTACCGTAAGCATCCGTTATATTTCTTTCAAAAAGTGTAGAAATCGTTTTTGTGCTACTATTATATCTACTTACTTTGAGGCTTTGCTTGCCAGTAAGTGCTTCCGAAACCCATGCAAAATTTTCATTTCCCCAAGTTATGCCACGGAAACGCGTATTTGTTTTGAATAACTCTTGTTTTTCGGATTTAAAAGGTGCGGCTTGTGCATAAACCACATCATGGAATTCCATGTTCTTTTTTATCAAACCACTATCAAGTGGCATTGCCCAAACCAAGGTAGCTGCCTCATCGGCCCTCCATTCAAAACCTCTCGGAATATTCTGCACATTATCATTGCCAGAAGGTCGTGTTTCGGCACTTGGCAAATCTGCCATTTCTTTTACCAATTTTCCAGTAACATCAACAACCAAAACCGATGTAGGAAAGCCGCTTGATGTTACTAAATAAGAAAACGGTTTCTTTAAAACTTCCAATAAATAGTATTTTTTATCGGGCGATAAAGTATAAGATTCGTAAATGGCTGGTTTGCCCAATGGCGTTTCAACTCCTCCACGATTAATGACCATCTGAGCTGTTGCCATAAACTCAAAAAGCTGTTCATCATAAGGAGTTTTTATTAAATCTTGGTAAGTACGGCCAGGAGCAGCTTTTCCGATGTTTTGCTGTACGGTTGGGCCTTTGGGTGTTATTGGCTTTGCAGGAGCAGCACTTGGCAAGCTAACTGCTGTTTTATAAACAATCGCGTTATCGTCGAACCAAGTTAAATCAGCACCTAAAACTACGTTTAAAGCCTTTTTATTTACTTTGCTTGCTACTTTTGTTGCTATGTCAACGATATATAAATCAACTTTGTTATTAGTAGTATTTGTAAAAGCAATCTTCTTTTCGCTCGGACTCCATCTTACATTTCCTGCCAACATATTTGCTGGTAAACCACTGATTTTAAACTCTTTACCAGTTTTGATGTTTTTCAAAGAAAAATTATTGATGAAAGTTTGACGGCTTGGCGAGAAATTATTTGGGTTTAATCTCAAACCTGCAATCCTGATCTCGGGTTGACCTAATTCCTCAACGGTTGGGTAAGAATTACGTTCACTTTGAAGCATCCATTCGCCTTGACTGTCGATGCTTACGTCGGGCGTAGGTTTTGCCAAAAGCAAGTCGGCTATTTCTTTGGGCGGAAGTTGGTAGTTTACGGCATCTTGTGCAAAAGCCCCAAAACACATGGTAAAACCTATCAATAAAAAGGTAATTTTTTTATTCATTGTAAGTGTTAGTTAGTAAAATTGATGAATAATAATTTAAGGAAGTGAAATTAACGATTAAAACTTATCAATGTATATTTTGGAGACTTAAACTCCAAAAAGATAGACGTTTGAGTGTATTTATTCCTTAAAAATACAGTTTATTAACCTTATATGCCCAATTATAGTGGTGTGGTTGTTTGTTGATAAAATTTTTATGTAGAATTCCAAAACATGGAGTACCCAGTAAGTACGAAGACGAAAATAAGTGATAAAATGTATAAATTAATTTGTTGATAACTAAGCTATTATCTTTTCGGCGAACTGTCTCGAATCCCGTATCTCATTCCTTAAAACTGTCCACAAAAACCAATTCAGTTTTTCAAAATGTACAGATAGAGTTGTCATCGAGACATAATATCTTTGTAAGGCTAATTCACTTCAAAATCTGATGTCGCCTTATCGATGATCGCATTAATGGGAGCGACTTGGCAGATTAATTGCCGAATAAGTATCCAACTGTGCTCTTAATCGCACCGAAAGTTTGGTTTTTCAATCGGGCGAGCAGCGAGCGATACTTAACTTTGATAAAATTCCACCCAGACATTATAAATACCATTCCGTTGTATCATATTTCTTCGTATTTCGGAATTCAAGGTCCGTCATTGAGCAGAAGGAGAAAAGACTATCAGAAAATAAATAATCATTTCAGAACAATTTTAACTTGGGTTAAAGTTTTTATTATGGTTAATGCTGACCTTTGTATCATCAAATTAAAAATTACATTTTAAAACAATAAAGTCAATGAAATTTACAAGACAAGCATCTGCAAATTGGAAAGGTACAGGAAAGGAAGGAGTAGGAACCGTTTCTACGAAAAGTACAACGCTCGATAAAACTCTATTTTCATTTAAAACTCGTTTTGCCGACGGAGTAGGTACAAATCATCTGCTTGATTACTGAAAGATAAATTTTGTAGGAACGTCCAATTTGGACGTTCCTACAAAATTTATTTATTCATATACTTCTTGCCATTTGAATATTTCATGTCGAAACCAGCTTTGAATTTGGTATTATCGAAATTGGCATCATTACTGAATTCGGCGTATTTGAAATCTGCTTGATTACTGAAAGCCGTACTTTTAAAAGTTACACGTTCTCCGAAATTGGCATACTTAAAGTCAGCGTAATTTTTGAATCGTACATCAAAGAAGTCAGCGTCTTGCTTAAATGAAGTGTATTTGAAATTGGCGTATAAGTCAAAATCTGACTTTGCAAAAATTACTTCTTGTTTAAAATCTGCATACTTGAAATTGGCACTTTGGGCAAATTTCGCTCCACCAAATGATGCTTTTTCGGCAAAATGAGAATATTTAAATTCAGTTTTTCCTGCGAATGAACAGTTTTCAAAAACAACCGCTTTTTCAAAATCAGTTGTGTAAGTTGTACCATCGCCGTTACTCCATTCTATAATACCATTTCCTATTTTACGACTTTTCTCTTCTTCTAAGTTTTTGTATGCAATCACATCACCTTTGAATGTACAGTTTTTAAAAGAAATAGGTACTGCGACGTAGCTTTTGTATTCCTCGTAATTACCTTTGTTTTTGATTCGTTTACGATTAGAAAGTTCGGTTAAATTCAGGTTCCCAACGATTGTAGCGTCTTGATAATCAACGGATTGTTCCTTATCGATTGCTTCAAAAATAGTTTTTGCTGAAACTTCTTTTTGGGCTGAAACCGTTTTGCCGACGAGAGCAAAAGTCAGTAAAATGAATATTTTTCTCATAATTATAGATTGGTTATAACATCTGACAACTTTGCGAGTCGTAGCACTGCTAAAAGTTGTCAAATGTGCTGAAATGAAATTTATTCGTTGATATAAACACCGCCTGAATTTGCGTCTATTCTAACGGCAATTCCGCCACCGTTAAGCGAGCCTTTTACTCTGTCTTTTTCAACAGTTCCGCTAAATTTGGATAAAGTTGGTACTTTTACTCTTTGTCCATCAAGGTCTAAATCCATGCCTTTATCCATTGGCATTCTTACGTGAATGCTGCCCGCACTGGTCGAAAGAGAAAGGTATTTGCCAAGTGACTTAATATCAGCGTCAATGCCACCGCCCGAAGTTGAGGCTCTTACGCTGGCTGTAACATTATATAATATAATTGAACCACCCGAAGTTGAAGTCAGGAAATCGCCACTAATTTCTTCGGCTCTGATTCCACCGCCACTAGTGGTTGCTTTGATGGTTCCATCAAGTTTTTTGAGTGTTAAACCGCCACCCGAAGTAGTGAGTTTAATGTTACCTTTGCAGCCGTCAGCATCAATTCCGCCACCACTAGTTGCTACGTCAATATTATCACGGCAACCGCTAATATTGATTCCACCGCCCGAAGTGCGTCCTTTTATGTTTCCGCCTAAGTTTTGGAGTTTCAAGCCACCACCGCTGGTTGTGAAACCTAAATTTCCAGAAAGATTCTTGAGAGATATTCCACCACCATGGGTTACTAAATCAGTGGAGATTTTATCGGGCGTATAGATATTAAAAGAGATGCTAAGTCCATTTTTCCAGTTTTTCCAGGTACTTTCGCTTTTGTGTTTGGCTATGCAAGAAATGGTTTCACCTTCTTTTTTTACACTTAATTCATATTCTTTCAATCGGTCTTCAATTTCGCCTTTACTTAGATTGCTTCCGCCATTGTTTCCTCTTACATAAACCTCTACACGAGCTTCGTCTCCTGCACCACCCGTGACCGAAATTCCTCCGCCCGATGTGTGTACATTAAGGTTTTTTATTTCTGATGATTTGTAGGTTTTTACTAAATAAGGCGTTTCTATATCTTTAGCCAAAGAAAAAGTTGAAATGAATAATCCTAAAATAAATAATAAGACTAGCTTTTTCATCAATTGTGTATGTTAAAATTTCATAATTTATCATAAGATGCACAAGAAGGGAGAAGCGTTGCAAATTTTTTCGATATTTTTTAAATAATCATTATTTTACCCAATAATCTACCACAAAAACCTTCTCCATGCATGGTTTAAGTACTTCCTGAAATGCTTTGTGTGCGGGGTGTTCTTGGTAGCTTGCCAAATCTTGCTCCGATTTATATGAAAGCATAAAACAATGTGTAAAGCCTTGATTAAAATTTTCAGGGCTATTATTGATACCCCATTCCATATCAGCAATTTGCGGTATTAAATTTTTTAGAGCGAAAAAAGTATCCGCAACTTTCTGAATATCGCTTGGAGAAGAACTTTCTTTGAACTTAAAAATAACCACATGTCGAAGGATTTTTGTAGTTTTTGGTTTTGTGTCAGTTTGTGCAAAAATACTTGTCATCGGAAACATCAAGAAAAAACAGATAGATAATAAAGATTTCATTTGAAAGTATGTTTAATGTTTTTAAAATTTATTTATGAGTTTAAAATAAATCCATCGGGTCTTCTACGACTCTTAGGTTTTGGTTGAAGGTATCAATAAAATCCATGTCGGTTTGACTGATTTCAAAGTCGAAAACATCGAAATTCTCTTTGATTCGCTGCAAATTGGCCGATTTGGGGATACTCGATACACCATGCTGTAAAGCCCAACGTAAAATAATTTGGGCGGGAGTTTTATCGTATTTTTGAGCAAGACTTTGAAATTTCGGGTCGTTCATACGCATACCACGCACAAGCGGAGTGTACGCTTGAAGTTGGATTTTCTTTTGTTTACAAACTTCCACCAAATCTTTTAAATACAAATACGGACTAAACTCAACTTGATTGACTGCAGGAACAGTGCTGGAATAAGATTGCAGTTCGTTTAGAAATGGAACGAGGTAATTTGCCACACCAATGGCTTTTACTCGTCTTTCGGTATAGAGTTTTTCGAGAGCTAGCCAAGTATCTTTTCGGGTTGCTTTGATTGGCCAATGAACCAAATAAAGGTCGATGTAGTCGATGTTGAGTTTTTTTAGACTTTCATCAAAGGCTCGTAGTGTTTTGTCAAAACCTTGGTCGCCGTTGTTGACTTTAGTTGTTACAAAAATTTCTGTTCGGTCAATGCCACTTTCACGTACAGCGTTGCCAATTTCGGTTTCGTTTTTATACATTTCGGCAGTATCAATGAGCCGATATCCAGTTTCTAAAGCCCACAATACGGCTTGTTCGGCTTCACGGTTATACATATCATAAACGCCCAAGCCGAGCAGAGGCATTTGTTGTCCGTTATTGAGAATGGTATAGAGTTGGTTTGACATAAAGGGTTTGGTTTTGCCAAAAATACGATAATTTTTGAGGAAATGGGTGTTGTTATTTTGTTAGTAATAATGAGTTGAAAATCCTGAAAGGATGATATTATTATAGAAAAAAAGGCAAATTTATATGTTTTGAAACTCCGAAGGAGTGACATTATACTGCACATAATATCACTCCTTCGGAGTTTTGATTACTTGCTAAAAATGTAATTCTATAATCTTTTCACCCCTTCGGGGTTTTAAATCATCTTGTAATTAGTTTGCAATTTTTCTCAAATCACCATTTTTCTAAACCTAAAAGTTTTTTACCTAAATCATTCAACTCTGCTGTATCATATTTGGTTTTTTCCCAATTACGAGGGTCTCCAGGAAATGCGTAGCCTTCGGGAGCGATTCTATTTTTCCAAGAATTTACTCGCCAATCTCGCAAGTCGTCGTTGTCTTCTTCTGCTGGCATCATCGAAATATATTGAGCGATTCTAACCTTATCTGTCGAATTATTCGGACGAATTCCGTGCGGTTGACAACTATTAAAAATTAATAAATCGCCTGCTTCGAGTTTTACTTTTACGAGATGCTCCTCAAAGCCAGATACATCTGGTTTAAAACGATTGCGGTCTTCAGGCTGTGACAGTTTCCAAGTATCAAAAGTACGGAAAAGCTCCGGAATACACTGGAAACCACCCATATTCTCGTCGGTTTGGTCGGCTAAAGCCAACACGCCTTGTACGTTTTGTGGTTTTGTTTCGGGGTCATAGTCCCAGTGGATAAAACCTTTATATTCAAAACCAGGGCGGAGTGGAAAGTTTAAATTTGCACGGTCAATAGTTACCCAAAGTTTTTCGGTTCCCCAAATATCAACAAAAGCATCATAAACTCGCTGCATTTGGCGGTTATTCCAAAGGTGTTGGTTGTTATAAACTTCTACCATACCCGTGCCAGTAAGTTCTTTCATCTGCATTTCGGCACGAGGGGCGGTATACCAAGTGCTAGGGTCGTTGGACGATTTTTCTTCAAATTCCCAGATAAAATCAGCAGTTTGAAGGGCTTGATCTCTCGGTACTGCATTTTTGATAATTACATAACCATTTTCTATCCAGAACTTCCAATCGCCTTCGCTCAAAACTTTAAGTTGGCCACCTTCTTCAAGGCTTGCACGCAATTTAGCTTGGCTACTCGTAGCGGTCGAAGGATTGCCAGGTTTATCAGTATGATTTTTATTGGGCATCATGGTTGGTGTGGCCATTGTCGGCACGGGAGGCGTTCCTGTCATTTGCATAGCGTATGTTATTTTAATGATATATAAAATTGAAATAATAATACAAATGTATGGGATAAAATTATGTAAGGCTTAACCTATAATTGCGTTTTTTTGAACAATATTGATTTTATGTAGATAAATTTGTGAATGATTTATGAAAAATGTGCAAATTTGATGAAGTAAGTCACCGAACTTGTTTTTGAAATACGGCAAAAATGAAAATTATTTTAGAAGAATTTACGATTGATTCTGAAAGTTCGTTTCGGGTTTTTAGGCCACGATTGAGTCAGATATTTTATTGGCATTTTCACCCAGAATTTGAATTGGTCTTTATTGAAGGAACTGACGGAACTCGGCACGTTGGCGAGCATATTTCTCGATTCGAGGGTAGCGATTTGGTTTTGATTGGGTCAAATATTCCACACCTCAACTTTGATTATATGGTAAAGACCGATTACGAAAAAGTTGTGCTGCAAGTACGGCAAGATTTCCTGCAAAATGCTATGCTAGAAACACCCGAATTAGCTACTATTCAGCGACTTTTTCAACTCTCGCAATATGGAATTGCTTTCGGGGAAAAAACAAAAAGGATAATTGGCGATCGAATGAAACTGCTCGATGGACTAAATTATTTTGGACAGTTTTTGGAGATTTTAAGTATTTTTCAGCTTTTAGCGACTACTAAAGATTATGAGTTGCTGCATGAGCAACCCCTTGAAAATCAATATAATAAAAAAGACCAACAACGTATCAAGCGATTGTACAAGTTTATTAATGAAAATTATCAGCGAAAAATTGATTTACAGGAGGTAGCCAATATGAGTAATTTGAGCGAAGCAGCTTTTTGTAGGTATTTCAAGAAAATGACAAGAGTGACGTTTACCGAATTTCTGAATCATTACCGAGTCAATCAAGCAAAAAACTTACTTTTATTGGATAAAAATGTAACCGAAACATGTTTTGATTGTGGCTTTGAAAGTATGTCTTATTTCAATCGCACTTTCAAGAAACTAACAGGCGAAAACCCTTTGGCTTTTAAGAAACGGTATTTTATGAAGTAAAAAAGTGTGGCACACCTGTTTTCAGCGACAACAAGATGAGCCACATTTAGCAATGCTACTCATCCAAAATACTCTCTTCCATCGTAGTGGAGTTTCCACCGTGCATGATTTCAATCAATTGTTTGATGTTGTATACCGTGCGGTTATATTTATTGCTGAGTAAAATTATCACAAAATCTTCACGAGGGTCGAAAAACATAATGGTATTGTAGCCTTTCCACCAACCCGTATGATACACATAGTCGGTTTGTTGTTTTGTATTTACCCAAAGTCTGAAACCATAGCCATAATTACGCAAACCTGGAAACTCAAAGCTACGAGGCATAATCATTTCATGGAAAGACTCCTTGCTAATAATCGTATTGTTTTTTAGAGCAGTATGCCATTTCAAAAGGTCACTCAAAGTAGAGTAAACGCCTTTATCGCCCGAAATATCATCATAATAATCTTTCGGTAATTTACGCCCAAATTGGTAGCCTACTGTGCGGTTGATATTGATAGAATCGTTTTTGGTTGTTACAATATACGAATCTTTCATGACTGCTGGGACAAAGATATTTTCACGCATATACTTTTCAAAATCTTTACCTGTAACTTTTTCAACCAAAGCGGCTAAGATGGCAAAATTGGTATTATTATAGCCAAAATAATGGTCAGGTTGGTTAAACATTTTTGGGGTCGGCTGCACAGTTGCAAACCATTCCATAATTTGTTGATTGGTAGGGTAAATCTTAGTTTCTCGAACCATCTTATCAAAAGTATATTGATAAAACGGTAAACCCGAGCGATGGCAAAGCAAACTTCGAATCGTGATTCCATCGTACGGGAAGTTTGGGTAATAATCTTTTACTGTATAATCAAGACCGAGTTTGCCTTGTTCGGCCAATTTCATTACAGCGATTGCCGTGAAAGTCTTAGAAAGTGAAGCAAGCTGAAACTTCGATTGTAGGTTGTTTTTAATCGAGTCATTGGCAAACCCAAAGGAATTTTGATAGATAATTACACCTTTTTGGGCAATCAAAACATTCCCGTTGAAGCCTTCGGCTAATTTCTGCTGAATTACCTGCTCTATCAAAACCGCTTTTTTATCAGCATTTATTTCTTTTCTAATTCGGGCTTCTTCTTTTTTCAGAGCAACACTATCAACTTTTTTCTCGCTCTTTTTTGTGCTCACATTCTGACAAGCAAAAATACTTGTAGCGAGCAAACAAACAACAATATAATAGAAACTATTGAAGGGAAAGTTTTTAGTTAATTTCATAATAATATCTCACAAATCCGAATCAAACAGACGGAGTAAAAGGCTATAATTTAAGTAGGACAGAAATCGAATTCTATCAAAGTGTGTCGAAAAAATAATTGGTGATGCTTTACAAGGAAATGGTGTAGAAAAATTGTGCATAGAAACTTAATTTCCACGCACATATTGTAAAGTAATAATCAAAAACATAGTAAAAATAACACTACAAATGATTTTTAGCACCGTAATCAAGAAAAACTGGAAACCACCAGCTTCTACAAAAAACAACATGGAGTGGTGAATTATTGTAAGAATAGCTACATATCTGACAAAACGCTCGCTACCCATTTCTTTTAACGAAATCGTAATGTCATTTTCAACGCCCTTTGTAGGGAATAGAAACTTGATGATATAAGCTCTTAAATACCCAATCATTACACTGGCTGAGGCGTGAACACCTGCTGTATTATAGAAAATATCAACCAACAAACCTATCAGAAAACTTATAAAGATCACCCAGATTGGGTCAACTTCGTCAGGTATGAGTAAAATACACGCAATGTAAACAAAGCAAAACGCCACATCGAAGAATACAAAATTGCGGAGAACCACAATTTGTAATACTAAATAAATGAGGAATGTAATGACTAATTTTGTGACCGTTTGAGAATTCATTTCTTTTCTTCGGTGGTTGATTGCTCTAATAAATCTTGTTCTTTTTTCAGCTTATTATTTACAATGTAAACATAAGATAAATTGCGGAAGTCAGTTGCTAACTCTACTTCAATCTCAAAAAATGCTTGGTCTTCTTTGGCACTTAGCTTACGAATTCTACCAATCATTGTTCCCGAAGGGTAAATTACGTTTTGCTCCGAAGTAACCACCGAGTCGCCTTGTTTTATTGGTTTGAAGCGGTCAATCGTATTCAAGTTAATTATTTTCGGATTCATCCCTCCCCATTCGGAAATACCTAAGGCTTTATCGTTTTTAGTGCGAAGAGTCAAGTTTTTGATTTCTGATGAAACCTTCGACTCTGAGTGTAGAATCGAATAAACACGAGAAAAATGTTCAGAGCATTGCATCACCGTTCCGACAACTCCCTGCGGACAAATTACACCCATTCCAGGCTCGATTCCATCCAGTGAACCTTTATCAATTGTCAAATAGTTTTTCGATAAACCAACGGTGTTATTGACAACCTTAGCCACCTTAAACTCGAAGCGTCGAGCAAAAGCCGAATCTACATTATAATAATCTCCGTTTCTTGGTTTAAACGATTCCATGGAGGACACCGCTTTTTTGAGTTGAGCGTTTTCGGCAATCAATTGGTCGTTTACATTACCAAGATTCATATAATTATTAACATAATTCGAGCTTTCGAGGGTCTTTGCTGCGTAATAATTAGAAGTATTAAAAAACGAAACATCCCAATAATGATTGTTCTTGACGAGCAACCAAAAGCTGACGAATTCGAGAAAAGCAAACAAAAGAAAATTTCGTATGCGAAATATAAGTCGGAAGAGTTGCGACATCTTATAAGAGTTCTGAGCGACCGACGCTCGGTTCAGAATTCTGAGTTATTTATTTAGAGTTTTAAACAGAAAATATTCAATAAGAATAAGCTCAAAAAATTAGTCTGAACTTTCAAACTAACTTTTTAAACTTATTTTCTGATAAACTCAGAATTCAGTACTCAGAACTCAAAAATTTATTGGATTATAACTGCTCTATATTTTTCGATATTTTTCAAAATCTCACCTGTTCCACGCACAACCGCACGAAGTGGGTCGTCGGCTACGTGAATCGGAAGTTTTGTTTTAATAGCCAAACGTTTGTCTAAGCCATGAAGTAATGCTCCACCACCTGTCAAATAAATGCCGTTTTCGTAAATGTCCGCTGAAAGTTCTGGTGGCGACATCTCTAATGCACGCATGATGGCTTCTTCAATTTTAGAAATTGATTTATCAAGGGCGTAAGCAATCTCGCTGTAAGTTATCTTGATTTCTTTCGGAATACCAGTCATTAAGTCACGACCACGAATTTCGATATCAGCAGGTGGATTATCTAAATCTGGTAAAGCCGCACCTACTTGAATCTTGATAAACTCGGCCGAACGTTCGCCAATAAGCAAGTTGTGTTCACGACGCATATAATCAACAATATCTCTTGTAAATAAATCACCTGCGATGCGTACCGAAGCCTCGCATACAATTCCCGAAAGGGCAATAACCGCAATCTCAGTAGTACCACCACCGATGTCAGCAATCATCGAGCCGTTTGGTTGCTCAATATCGATACCAATACCGATAGCTGCAGCAATTGGTTCGTGTACCATGTAAACTTCTTTCGCACCAGCGTGTTCGGCTGAATCTTTAACGGCACGTTTCTCAACTTCAGTAATACCTGATGGAATACAGATTACCATACGGTGAGAAGGCGAAAAAAACCAACTACGACTTGTCTCAATCATCTTAATCATACCACGAATCATTAATTCAGCAGCAGTAAAGTCGGCAATTACACCATCTTTGAGAGGTCGGATAGTCTTTATATTTTCATTGGTTTTTTCGTGCATTTGCATTGCTTTGTGACCTATCGCCAACACTTTTCCAGTAATTTTGTCTAAAGCAATAATAGATGGTTCATCTACAACGATTTCGTCTTTGTAGATTATGAGGGTATTTGCCGTACCCAAGTCAATCGCGATGTCACTCGTGAGGAAGTTAAACAGTCCAGCCATTTTGAGCGTAATTGGGTTAATTTTTTTTAGATTATCCGCAAATTTACAACTATTATTTACAAAATATTTCTAAAAAGTTGAAAAAGTATTAAAAAAGAGAAAAGTATAACCGCAAATAGATTGCGTTCATAGGTAATATATCGCATTTTCAATGAAAAACTTGTGTTTTGAGCAGATAAATTGGTAAATTTAGGTATTTTTCTCTAAAATTATTTTTGTCAATATTGTTCAAAAAATACTTGTTATCGTAATATTATAACTATTTGACTCGCTAAAACCTTGAATAAATAGTGAAACAAAAAAAATTATCTTTGCCCAGAAGCAATTTATAAAAACAAAGAACTGAAATATAAATCATAGGAAATGTGAATTCGTTTGTCATTACCTATAATAGGTTGCACAGCAAAAAAAGTGGGTAGCATGCTCGGCAGAAGTACAAGCTGAATGGTGACAAAAGGTATTATTCAAGCTGCTCAAAAGGTTTTCGGTAGTGACCATCATTTCAATAATATTCGCTCTTCCAATGATTTTAAACAGGCTGTTCCTGTGCATGATTACGTGTTCTAATAATTGCGGATTATGACGCACATAACACTTTTTTTTCGATTCGACAACTTCCTAAATCTACGCTTTTATCCATTTCTAAGTAATTATAATTTTGTGTCCTAGTAATCAGCAACTTGTTCAAAGGTGTACTTCTGATTTTTTTCAAAGACAATTTGTAATTTCCGACTCAATTTACAATTTGCTTTTCTACTATGGTAGTGCTCAATTGGCTATGGCATCTATATTAATAATGCTATTTTTTAAATCAAGGTCTTCAATTAAAGTCGGAATTGCTGTTTTTTCATTACTCTTAGTCTCAGTTTAAAGCTGTCCCAAATATAGCTGTAGCTCAAAAGCCAAGTCGGCAAAAATACATACACTATCTCACTTTTTGCCACTTTTATTAGCTGCTTGACCTATTTTTCCATTTATATTGGTGTGATTTTCTTCAAAAAAATGAGTTAAATCGATTGAATATTTCTATAAACAGCTTGCAAATGCCTCTTTGTAAAAAAATACATAAAACTCTTTTATTTGTGTCGTGTGAAAGTATTCCGTTGGTTAATTGAAAAAATTACTAAGAAAATTTTGCTTTTGGTCACTATAATTCTCCATTAAACTCAGCATCAAAATTTCACTTAAAAAATTCTTCTAAAAGACGTGTTCCAGTTGAAAATAGGGAACTTCTTCAAATTTTTTCTTCCATTCCATATTGAAAATTAACTCAAATGTATTTATCGAGCTAAGTTTGATTCAAAAAAATAACTTTTAAGTGCTTCAACCTGTAGTTGTTTTAATATTTTAACAGGAGGTTTGTGTTTTTTTGAAATTTCAGAAATAAAGGCAGATAAATAGGAATCACAAGTAATGACATCAATAAACCACCAATTGTACCAACACCAAAGGCAAACCAAAATGGTTCTTTTTCTCCATAAATTAAAAATGGAATAAGGCCTACAATTGTTGAGAAAACAGTTGATAAAATCGGAATAACTTTGTGGTTAAATGCTTTTATGTACAAACTTATATCGGAAGCATGAAGGTTCTTTTTCTTTAAAATATTATATTCTGTCAAAATAAAAATGGCTGCACAAACGACATTTCCACTCAATAAAATAAAAGAAGCATAGCCCCCTTGGTCAAAATTAAAATCGAACAAATAAAATGTCAGGAATACGCCTGTAAATGATAAAGGGATAATCAATATAAGTGCCAAAGGCTGCAAAAGCGACTCAAAAATAATGGTACAAATGAGGTAAATAAGTAATATTACTAAACCAATCAACCAAAATTTAGTTTCTTTATCTTCACTTAACCAACTATAATTTTGTTTTTCTGCCTTGTATCCGATTGGCATTGCTGGGTTAAGTTCTGAAAGTGTTTTTTCTAAAAATTTATCTCCAAAAACACTACTTCCATAATACGTAAAACTCACCATTCTAAGGTATTGTTGGTTTTCTTTGATAATTTCGGGCATCACTTTTACTTTCGTTATTTTAGTAAAATCTTTCATTCTTGCAAAAGTAGAATCTTGTTTTAAGGCTTGATTTTCTAATTGCCAAATATCTCTTTTTTTGCTTTCGGCAGGAATAACTTTTAAAGGAAAATACTCGTTATTGAGAAAAATATACAAATCTGGCTGGGGCTGTGTGCTTAGTTGTATTAGGTTTTGTGAAAGTTGATATTTATGTATTCCTTTGATAGCAAGCGTTTTATCATCTGTCATTAGGGAATATTCATAAAGATTCTTTCGGGTCGACCAATTTATGCTTTTATTGATATTTACTTCTTGAATTCTTGGGTGCTTTTCTAAAATAACTTTCAATCTTGTGGCTTGTCGTTCCAGTTCATTATAATTATAACCAATCATTTTTACATTAAAAGTTGGTGTTTCAGCATCATTTACATTTTGACTAAACCCTTGCCCAATGCCATAAATATCCCAATCTATGCCACTCATTTCTGTCGAAAGTTGAATCATGGTGCTTTTCATGAGATAGGCAAAACCGCTTTCTTCGGCATCGGGTGTAAAATAAATGCTCATCATGCCATTTTGTGCATCATAAATATTGGTGATACATTTATCAACTTCTTGAAATTCATTTGCTTTACTTTCCATCTGCCTAAAAATATCATTCATTTGCTCAATCGTACTATTATTTGGCAGGCCTGCATAAACATACAAAGCTGTACGTTCTGTGTTTTGAAAATACGAAGATTCATAGACATATTGCGTAAAAAGCCGCAAAGTTCCGCCCAAGCATTTATAAAAAATCGGTCGTAGGTTTTCTTGATACCATTCATTTGACATCGTTGAATTATAGAAATTTGCTCCAAAATATGTTTCATCAATTTTATCTGGAAGAAAAAATATAGGTGTTCCAAAAGATAGAATGGCTAATAGATAAGCCGTTTTTGGAAATATTTTGAGAATAACAATTAATTTTGAATAATAGCGACTTATTTTTACTTTCAAGCGAAGTGTTTTTGTTGTCTTTATTTTTTCAGGAACAAGCACGTTTTTTAGTTTATCCATTACCGACGGAACAAAAAACAAAGCAACAGGCAACGAAACCAAAAGCGTGATAAGCATCACCAGAAAAAAATCGGTGAGTTCGAGACGGTTTACTTCGGGTAAGAAAAAGATCACCACCAACCCAGCATTTGTTGTGAGCGTTGCCCCAAGTAAACCCATAAAAACTTTGAGGTTTCGGTGGCGTTGGTAATGGTCAATCATCACGATTGTATTATCAATGATGATGCCGAGCGAAGTCGTAAGGGCAGCTAATGAATAAAGGTGGATTTCGACTTTCAAAATATAAAAAAATATAAACGATAATGCCAAATTGACAAGCAAACTTATCGAAATCAAGCCAAGATACCACCATTTACGAATAGTCAGCCAAACAAAAACTAATAGAATAAGCACCGCCAAACCTGCCTGAATAATTGTTTTTTGAAGATTTTCGATAATATATTCGCTCGCGTCTTGTTCAATATTTAATTGATATGAGTTTGGCAAAAGTTTTCGGATTTCGACCAAATTCTCTCTAATTTCTTTGCTCAAACGAATCTGATTTGTTCCTTTTTCGGTAACGATGATGAGATTGAGAGCATTTTTACCATTGATGCGATAAAACTGCGTGATGGGTCTTTCTTGTTGATAAACCTTAGCAATATCAGTCAAATAAATGATGCGATTTGCTTGACTTTTGATAGGTATTTTCCATTGGTTTTCACTACCACTTTGGTTTTTTAAGATTACATTTATAGACTGACCGTTAGCAGATTTACTTATGCCGATACTTTCTTGTTTAAAATGTTTATTGATGGCATAAATAATATCGGTTTCTTGAAAATTTAGTGCATCAAGCATTTTTCTTTCGTAAGAAACCACCCATTCTAAGCGATTGCTACCATAAATATTAACCTCATAAATGCCCTTGATACTTGCTAATTTTGGCTTTAATTGCTCCTCTATGTAGCGGCTGAGTTCTTCGGCTTGCCCATTTCCACTTAGCTGCATTACCATAAATGACTCCTTTTTATTACTTTCTTCGGGCGAATTAAGTTGAATTGTAGGATAGCTTGCATCCTTCGGTAGTTTGGGATAAAGCTGCCTAATAAGCATTGCAACCTCAAATCTTAGTTGGTCAATATTTGTGTGTTTTTCGAGTTCGAGCGTAACGTAGCCAACATTATATTGTGAGTTGGAACTTATCTTTTTGATGCCTTGAAGGGTACTCAAAGTTCCTTCAATTTTGGCGGTAATTTGCTGCTCAAGCACCTCTGGCGAGGCATAAGGCAAGCCATAACTAAGCACTATGCTTCCCGAAGACTTGCTCGGATTGAGCTGAATTGATAACTGCGGCAGCAAAGCAATACCGACAAGCGAAAGTATCGTAAAAACAAGAATGAGTTGGTAGCTATGGCGTTGAATCATGGGGAAACCTCACCTCTATATTAAGATGTTTTGCAAATGTAAGAGCAATAGCCAATATTAAAAATAGGAAGTTTTCCTATTGATTTGTTATTCGAGTTTTGTTTGGTAAATTTGTTAAATTAAAGCAATAAAAATGAGAATCGGTAACTTAGATAATGAGGTATATTTCAAGAAAGTTTTTACTAATATAGAGGTTTTTGAAGCTTTTGTGAAAGATATTTTGGGTATTGAGGTTCATGTTGATAAAATCGAAACGGAAAAGGTATTGGTTCGCAAAACCTCTTCTATAAAATTTAAAATGGATATTTTCGCAGAAAGTATAGACCACCGTGTCATTATCGAAATTCAAAAAGTAGATTATGATTATAGTTATGATAGATTCATTCATTATTTTATTTCAAACCTCATTGACCAACAGAGTAGTAGTAAAAATTATAAATTTGCCAAAGAAGTCTATGTAATTGTAGTCATTACTGCTCCTTACAAAATTTCTGAAATTTCGGGGCAACCTATCTTAGATGATGTGCTGCTTACTACGCTCAATCCTCAAACACTTAATGGACAGGTAAGAGAAATGTACAAGTATAAATTAGTTTTTCTCAACCCTAATTTTCAGAGTGAAGAAACCCCTCCAGAAATTTCTGACTGGCTCGATTTGATACAAGAATCTATTAAAAACCCTGAAAATCCACAAGTAAATACTAACAAGCCCGCTATAAGAAAAGCTATGGAATTGGCTGAAATGGATATGATTGACCCCGAAGAATTATATGAAGCAAAAAACGAAGAGGCAAGGAGAGAGACCCTTGCTGTGATAAAAAAAATGGGTTTTGACGAAGGAAAAATGGAAGGAATTGAACAAGGAATTGAACAAGGAATTGAACAAAGAAATATAGAACTAATTATTGATGGATACAAAGAAGGTTTTTCGCTCGTACAATTGGCAAAACTAAGCAAATTAAACATTGAAGAAATACAAGCAATTATTGAAAAATATGCTTGAATTGACCAAAAACTTGCAAAAACGCAAGAAAATGAGCCACAAGCTAAAATAAACCTACATAAACTTGCAAGTTAAAATAAACTTTTGCAAGTTTGTTTGGTTAATAAAGTACCTAATCACAAGTTTAGAAAAACACAAGCGTTGCTACCATGTAGCGACACTAATAACTATGTGATAAATGCTCCAAACACCAACCACCGCACTTAGCTCGCAAGAGCGTAAAATTATCTCACTCATTGCCGAGGGCTACAAAAGCCATGATATTGCCGACAAGCTGTGCATAAGCCCGCACACCGTAAAAAACCATAAGACCAATATCTGCCAAAAGTTAAACCTTAGCAACACGACGGAGTTGCTACGTTATGCAATTTTAAATGCAGCAATGTTGCAAAATGGGGGGGGTAAGAATTATATAGGAACAATTCCTATTTTTGGTCTTTTGGCTCAAAATAGGAATTATTCCTATTGTTTTTGAGATGGCTTCTTCTCAATTTTGAGCTGTCAAGAGGGTCTTGGTGAATTAAACTTTTAGAAATCATGAGTAAAGCAATTAAAATTTCCGTTGTTGCATTTGTATGTTCTTGTTTTATTGGAGGTCTATCAAATAGTGCTTCTGCCAAGGTCAAACCGAAAGATGATAGTTTTTGGTGCTGTTTGGGTTGGGGAAAACTTTGTAAAGTAACCTGTACAAATGTTCCAGGTCAAACTCAGGAGTTTTAGTCAAATAAAAGCCACATCGCTAATAATTAATAAGTTTTAGTGTGTGGCTTCTATATTTTTGTATCAAATTAATTACTGAAATAATGAACAAATTATTATTAATGGCATCAATATTTTTATTTTATGGATGCACAGATAATGAAAATGGTGACAAGAGGAGAGTAATTGACAATACCTCTGTGTTTAAATTAAAGAATAGCTTTCAACACGAACAAGGCTATTTGATTCGATTGTTTGCAAATGATTCCTCAATATTTGTCTCAAATGCTCCAGATTTTAAAGTTTTTCAGTATGATTTTGATGGAAAAATAAACAGAACATTCGGAAAGAAAGGTCCTGCACCATGGGAATATGGAACAATATGGCATTTTGCATTAACTGAAAACAAAGAATTTTATTGGGTACATGACTATCCACAACAATCATTAAAAAAATACGCCATCAAAAAAGATACCTTAGTTGATACCTTTAAAGCAATTACTACTAATAATGTAGCATATATTGGAAATGACAATTTTTTAGTGCCAGAATTGGATAGTACAAGTAAAAATTTTATAATAAAAATGTGCAATAAAAGTAGCCAAAAAAAGGTCATAGATTTATTTAAAATTTCGTCTGCAAAAAAAAATAAACGAGAATATTTGAATTTTGTTTTTGGAGGAGAATTTTCAAATTTGTACAAAAATAATATATTATATACTTGCTTTAATAGTGGAGAACATTATTTGATAGATGTAAATGATTATTCTCTGAAAATTATCAAAGACTTTAGAAATTTACCAGTCCCTGAAGGATATAAAGAAAATTCGCAAATAAAATTGATGCCAAAGCAAACAACGGCACTTTCGAGTAGTATCGACGAAAAGCATATTTATATGCTCTCAACAGGAGATTTTACAGAAGATGTCAAAAATAGTACGTTTTTTATCGATAGATATAGTACTGATACTGGAAAATACGAGAAAAGTATTCATATTGATAGATTTGAAGGAGAAGAACAACCCTTTAAAATAGTTAAGATTAAAAACAATATGATTATAGGTTATAAAAATGGTACAATTGCTCAATTTGAAACTAATTTTTAATGAAGAATAAATTGATGAGTATCGGCTTTCAAATGATTGAATTATTTCTTTTTGGAATATTTGTGTATGCTGTGTTTGTAAAAGTAGTAAATTTTGACGGTTGGAAAATAGTTTTTTTTCAGACAGATTATACTACCGCTATTGATATTTTAAAAATAGGTCCATTTATAATACCATTTTTAGAAATACTATTTGCCTCAATGATACTTACCAATAAATATAAAAAATCGGGTTTTTATGGTATAATCTTTTTAATGACAAGTTACTCTCTACATATCATTTACAGATTATTTATTGCAAAAGACCACGATTGCTCTTGTATGGGTATATTTAAAGCCATTTCGTTTTTGCAACACTTTTATGTATCTTTATCTATAATTATATTGTCCATTTTATCCTTGTTCTACAATAATGGAAGAAAAATCAATAATTAATGTAATAAGGTTAAGCAAATATTACGGTAATAGTAAAGTAATAGATAATATTACACTGAATCTACATAAAGGTTCAATTATTGGCTTAGTAGGAGCAAATGGTAGTGGAAAAACTACAATTTTATCAATATTAGCTGGATTGACAATAAATTTTGAAGGAAACATCGAAAAAAACAGGAATCTAAAAGTAGGCTCATTAATTGAAGAACCCGTTTTTTTTAATCATTTATCAGGATATGAAAATTTAAGATTGATTGCCAAAATAAATAATGTAGCAGATAGTGAAATTGACAATCTATTAAAAAAAATTGATTTAGTTAAAGATAAAGATAAAAAATATAGTCAGTATTCTTTGGGAATGAAACAGCGACTTGGAATTGTTTCAACCTTAATATCTACCCCCGACTTAATATTATTAGATGAACCTACTAACGGATTAGACCCTATCGGAATTAAATTTTTTAGAGATTATATTACAGAAATATCTACACCTAATAATTGTATTATTATTTCGAGCCATCAGTTAAAAGATATTGAGCTTGTATGTACTCATTTATTAGTCATAAATGAGGGGAAGAGTCTATTTTTTGGTACGAAAGTAGATTTTATTTCTAAATTTGAAGGAAAGGAGTCTTTTGAAGATATTGTTATCAAATTAATAGATAAAATTTAATATGTCAAAAATTCAAGACTTAGTCAATGTAGAATGGTTTATTTTGAAAAAATATAAGCCATTTTGGATTAATATATTGTGTGGTTTCCTAATGTCTGCAAGCATACCACTTTTATTCAAATATTTTGATTTTGGAACTAATAATAGGTTTGAAAGAATTTTCATAAATGCTTTTGACTTCCCACTAATTATAAACACCATTAGTGTTATTTCGCTTTACTCCATACATTTTTATTCATTTTTGATTATTATATATGTTTGCGAAGAGTTTGAAAACAAGACATATAAGCTATTTTTACTAAATAATTATAGCAGAAATGACTTATGGATAAGAAAGCAAATATTAATAATTCTTTTGTGTCTGACGCAATTGCTATTAATATTAATTTTGTCATTTTTAATAGGTAGTGATTCTCTACGTAATTTCTCTTCCATTTCCTTGAAATGGGGAGGTATCTTTCTTATTCAGTCATTTTTCTACCTAAATACTGCAATGTTAATTGCAGCTTACATCAAAAAAACAGGCACATCTATTTTGATTTATATACTTTATTTTTTAATTTTAGATAGGATTGTTGGACATTTTATAGATTTTCCTTTTAAACTTTATCCATTGGGTAGTTTAATGCCTGGAAAGGTTATTGAAGAATTAAGCTATCTTAAATCAGGAAGCAATATACTAATTGTTCATCACGGGTATTTTAAACTAAGAATAATATTTAGTGTACTTTGGGTACTATTTGTCTTATATTTATCAAATAAAAAGTATAACCATCTTTGACTCAATATGTTGTACTTTGTGCCAAAATATGAACAAAACAAAACACACAATTAAATTATTCTCAAGCATAATCTCCCTATGCCTACTACTCTCATGCTCAAAACCTAAAGAAAATAATACCCAAGCTAAACCCACAACAACCGAAATCACCCAAATAAAAACGCTTGCCACCAAACAAAAGGCTTTTCCCCTCCAACTCAGCACCAATGGCATCATCAAAGCCCAGCAGCAAACCCAGCTATATTTCAAAGCAATGGGAGAAATTGAACAAATAAACATCAGCAATACTTCGGCAGTGAGGCAGGGGCAAGTGCTGGCAGTTTTAGACAATCGGCAGGCGAGTGTGGCTATCTTGCAAGCACAAGACCAAGTAAAAAAGGCGGGCTTCGCTCTAAATAAGCTCCTGATAGAGTATGGCGGCAAAGACCTTGATACGCTAAGTGTTCGCCCTCGTTTTTTGGAGAGTGTCAAAATCCAAAGTGGCTACTACGAGGCACAAACGGCTCTACAAAATGCTCAATTGCAATACGATAATACTTTTCTGAAAGCTCCCTACGCAGGCATCATTGCCAATCTCAAAACCAAAGCCCATAATCAAGCAAGTCTGTCCGAGCCATTCTGTACAATATTGAGCAATAACAATATCGCTTCCGAGGCGTTTGTACTCGAATCGGAGCTTTCAGTGGTGCAAGTGGGGCAGTCAGCAAAGATTTTGTCCTTGGCGTTTTCAGATAAAACTTATATCGGCAAAGTATATGAAATCAATCCACAGGTAAATCAGCAAGGTTTGGTGGCAATCAAAATTCGCGTTCAAAACCCAGACCGCCTTTTATTAGATGGTATGAACTGCCGCATTGTTATCGAAAAAACGCTACCTAATCAATTGGTCATTCCAAAGTCTGCCATAGTTGAGCGTTCGGGGAGAAAAGTAGTTTTTGTCCATGAAAATGGACTTGCCAAGTGGCATTACGTAACGGTTTCCCATGAAAACGAAAACGAGGTAACAATCTCCGAAGGTTTAAAAGTGGGTGAGTTGGTAATTATCGAAGGAAATCTTAACTTAGGGCATGATGCCAAAGTAAAAACATCTAACCCTGTAAAGGGGAATAAAAAATGATTCGTTTCCTTATCTATCGCCCGATTGCCGTTATTGTTACTACACTTTCGTTAGTGATTTTGGGTATTATTACTTTTCAGCAATTACCCGTTTCGCTTTTGCCTGATATTGCTGTGCCAGAAATTACTGTAAATTTAGGCTACCCAGCAGCCTCTGCCAAAGAACTGAACCAAACTTTCACCAAACCTATACTCAATCAACTCCAGCAAGTCAATCATTTAACTGAAATCAAAGCCGAAAGCAGAGATGGTTTTGCGGTATTAAAACTACATTTTGATTTTGGCACAAACATCAACCTTGCCTACATAGAAGCCAATGAAAAAATTGATGCAATAGTAGGAAATTTGCCTCGAGATATGGAACGCCCGCAAGTTATCAAAGCAGGTGCAAGCGATATACCCGTTTTCAATTTGAATGTATGGAATTCTCCCTCTTCGAAAAATGAGAGGGGGCAGAAGGGAGAGGCTCTGAGGGAAGAAAGTTTCCTCGAACTCAGCGAATTTTGCGAAAATGTACTCAAACGCCGCATAGAACAAACAAAAGAGGTAGCTTTGGTTGATATTACAGGCTTGTCAAAATCAGAAGTTGCGGTTGTGCCAAACCAAGCAACAATGCAATCTTTAGGCATCAATGAACAAGAATTAATGTCAATGTTGCAAGAAAATAACCTTGATTTGGGCAATTTTGTGGTGCGAGATGGGCAATACCAATACAATATTCGTTTCTCGTCTGTACTAAAAACCACGCAAGATATTGAAAACATTTACTTCAAAAAAGGCGAAAGAGTGCTACAACTCAAAGACATTGCAAGTGTCAGAATCCAAGAGCAAAAACTCAAAGGATTTTATACTTTCAATAGACATCGGGCAGTTTGTTTGTCAATTATCAAGCAGTCGGATACGCAATTGCTTGACCTCCAAAAAGAACTAACCCGTGAAATTGAGCAGTACAAAAAAGATTATCCGCAGCTATCTTTTGCTATCAGTCAAGATCATACCGAACTACTAAATTTGTCAATCAATAACCTCATTAGCAATATTATCTTTGGCGGACTGTGTACGTTTGTCATGATTTTTTTCTTTATGAATGACGTCAAAACCCCAATTATTGTTGGCTTGGTTATTCCTATTTCGTTGATAATCACCTTTTTATTCTTCTACTTGCTCAATATTTCTATCAATATTGTATCGTTGGCAGGTTTGGTTTTGGGCATTGGCGAAATCATTGACAGTGCAATTATTGTCATCGAAAACATTGAACAACACCGAGAAGATGGCAGTGATTTGGAAACTTCTTGCGTAGAAGGCACACAGGAAGTTATCATTCCTCTTTTTACTTCTGTTCTCACCAATTCGGCAGTTTTCTTGCCACTAATTTTTATGAGTGGCATTGCAGGGGCATTGTTTTTCGACCAAGCCATTGCCGTTTCGCTTTCTTTGGGCGTTTCGTTGATTTGCTCTTATACACTTGTCCCTGTTTTGTACAGAATTTTCTACCAAAAACAACTTATTTTCAAGTCTAAAACAACTTTTTTAGCTCGAAAAGCCGAAGAGGGCTACGATTGGCTTTTTGATAAAATTTTTAGGTATAAAAAGACCTTTTTTGCTCTTTTTATAATGGTGGGAATACTTTTTGTGCCGCTTTTTATTTTGATAGAAAAACGAGGGATGCCCGAAATTAGTCATACTGAATTGGAAGCAAAAATTGATTGGAATGAACCAATAACGGTGCAGGAAAATGAAAAAAGGTTGTGCGATTTAATAAAATCGTTCAAAACAAAAATAATTTACCAAAGTAGCTTTATTGGGCAGCAACAATTTTTACTGAATAGAGATTTACAACAAAATTTAAATGAAAGTCTTTTGAGTATCAAAATTAATTCTAATAATGATTTTGAGCTTTTAAAAAATGAAATTAAAGCATTTCTACAATCAAAATACCCAAATGCCGAAAGTGAAATAGTTGCTACAAAAAGTATTTTTGAACAATTATTCAATACAACCGCAGCCCCCTTGCAAGCAAGATTAACAAGTAATAAACAATCTCAAGTTCCTGATATTGAGGTAGTTAATGACATTTTTAATGATTTTTCAAAAAAGCGATTAGCTACGAATACCCCTGCTTTACAAAACAGGGTTTATTTAAAAATAAAACATGAAAAACTATTGCTTTATGAGGTAGATTACCAAACCGTTTATCAGAAATTAAAGACAATTTTTAATGAAAACATTGTAGGAAATCTAAAATCTGAGCAAAAATACATTCCGATATTGATTAGTGATAATACTCAAAAGACAAGAGAAAGTATCCAAAATTCAAGCGTAAAAACTAAGCAAGGAAATTTTATTTCGCTCAGTGCCCTCATAGAATTATCAACTCTGCAAGATTATAAAGCCTATTTTCAAGGTAAAGAAGGTGCTTTTATTTCTTTTGATTTCGACCCAGAAAATGTTGAAAATACCCAAGAAGAAATCAAAGAGATTATCAATAAAAAGAATGATTTGAGTATTAGTTTTTCTGGTAGTTATTTTAAAAATCAAACACTAATCAAAGAGCTTTTACTCATACTTTTGGTAGCTTTGGGGCTTTTATATTTTATTTTAGCCGCCCAATTTGAATCACTCACCCAACCTATAATCGTGATGCTTACCATCATTTTTGGTCTGACGGGGGCGGTTTTATCGATTTGGCTATGGGGAAACAGTCTAAATATCATGTCTGCAATCGGAATGATAGTTTTGATTGGGATTTTGGACAATGATTCCATCTTGAAAATTGATACAATGAACCGTTCCGTAAACTCAATGACATTGATTGAAGCCATAAAATCATCTGGAAAAAAACGTTTAAAATCTCAGTTAATGACCTTTCTAACAACGATTTTAGGGCTTTTACCGGTGCTATTTTCTGGAGGCTTAGGTTCGGAGCTTCAACGTCCTTTGGCTATTTCAATCATTGGCGGAATGTGTCTTGGTTTATTTATTTCTTTGAGTTTTATACCTTTAATTTATTGGTTTAGCAATAATAAAGTGACGTAAAATTTTAAATAAATAAGTAATTAAATAAATACAATTGAAATTTTTATCCTTAATAAGTTATTGATTATTAATAATGTATAAAAATATCATTTGTCCGATGTCCATTATTCATTATCAATTACTCCAGCATCAAAAAAACTACTATCTTTGTCGATATTGAAAAATCAAAAAGAAAATTGTTCACCAGAAAATGGGAATTCGTTCGATACTCAGTAAACCCATAGCAGCTTATGTGGTTGCACAGCAGAAAAAGTGGATAGCTCACTCGGCAGAAGTACAAGCCGAATGGCGAGAAAAGTTGGTAAACCAAGCTGCTCAAACGGTTTTCGGTCGTGACCATCATTTCAATAATATTCGCACCTACGATGACTTTAAACAGGCTGTTCCTATTCGTGATTACGAAGATTTAAAGCCTTACGTAAACCGAGTCGTTGAGGGCGAAGAAAATATTCTTTGGGCAGGAAAACCACTTTATTTTGCCAAAACTTCAGGTACAACTTCGGGAACAAAATATATTCCTATCTCGAAAGATTCGATTCATAATCATATAGATTCTGCTCGCAATGCCTTGTTGAATTACATCGACGAGACAGGAAAATCGAAGTTTTTAGATAATAAACTCATCTTTTTGTCGGGAAGCCCCGTAATGACAGAAAAAGCAGGCATCAAAACGGGTCGCCTTTCTGGCATTTCTACACATCACGTTCCTGCCTATTTGCAAGCTAATCGTTTACCTTCTTACGAAACAAATTGCATTGAAGATTGGGAAGCCAAACTCGAAAAAATAATTGATGAAACTATCAATCAACCCATGAGTTTAATTTCAGGGATTCCGCCTTGGGTACAAATGTATTTTGATAGAATTCAAGCTCGCACGGGCAAGAAAATAAAAGATGTTTTTCCTGAATTTGATTTATTTGTTTACGGCGGTGTAAACTTTGAACCATACCGAGCAAAGCTTTTTGAATCTATTGGTAAGAAATCGGACGGTCGCACCATAGATTCTATTGAGCTTTTCCCTGCATCCGAAGGCTTTTTTGCTTACCAAGATAAGCAAAACAACGAAGGAATGTTGTTGCTGCTCGATAGTGGTATTTTCTACGAATTTATTCCAGCCGAGGAATTTTTCAACGAAAATCCAACTCGTTTGTGCATCGAACAAGTAGAATTAGGTAAAAACTACGCACTCATCATCAATAATAATGCTGGGCTTTGGGGCTATTCGATTGGCGATACGGTGAAATTTGTTTCGCTCAATCCTTATCGTATAATTGTTTCGGGCAGAATCAAGCATTTTATTTCTGCCTTCGGCGAACACGTCATTGGTGAGGAGGTAGAAAAAGCAATTAAATATGCCTGTCAACGTCAGCCAGAAGTTGAGATTGTAGAATTTACAGTTGCTCCGATGGTTACACCAAACGAAGGGCTTCCTTACCACGAATGGCTTATTGAGTTTGCCGTTCCGCCACGAAATATGGAGCAATTTAATGATGATTTAGACCAACAAATGATGAAGCTAAATGTCTATTATGACGATTTAATTGTGGGTAGCATTCTGAGGAAATTGGTCATTACGGCACTTCAAAAAAACGCTTTCATTGATTACATGCGTTCGCAAGGAAAACTTGGCGGACATAATAAAGTTCCTCGCCTTTCAAACGACCGTATGATTGCGGATGCCTTGAAAAAGGTTTAATAATTTTTATGTGTATAGACCAGGGAATGGCGAATGACAACTTGAAAATAACTCAGCACTAATAATCCATAAGTGAGCGACGGTCGCCTATAACTAATATACTCCATCTATCAAAAACTAAGATAATTTTCTGTGTATACCCATATTTTTGTGGGCAGAAAAAAAACTAAACTATAAACCGTATATGTTACAATTTTTGAAATATGTTTTCGCAACCATCATCGGGATTTTTCTATTCACGATTTTGGGTTTTATTATTTTGATTGGAATCGGAAGTCTGATGTCAAGTTCGGACACTAAAACCCAAGTTGAATCAAATTCTGTTCTTAAGCTCGACCTTAATCAAGTTATCAGAGAAAATACTGCCGAAGAAGACCCATTTACTGAAATTTTGTCTGGTGGAAGTTCAAGTCAAGTAAGTTTGCCTCAAATTCAAGAAGCATTAGCTAATGCCAAAATAGACCCAAATATTAAAGGAATTTACCTAAAAGCTGAAAATCCAATAGCTGGAATGGCAACATTGAAAGAGGTAAGAGAATATCTTTTAGATTTTAAGAAATCAAAGAAATTTATTTATTCTTATGGCGAAACTATGACCGAAGGTTCGATTTACCTTTGTTCGGTGGCCGACAAAAGTTACTTAAATCCTGCGGGTGGCTTAGATTTCAACGGTTTGAGTGCCAATTATTCTTTTATGAAAGGCTTATTTGAGAAAATCGGCGTAAAACCTGAAATTTTCAGAGTAGGAGATTTTAAAAGTGCAGTTGAGCCTTTCTTTTTAACAAAAATGAGCGATGCAAACCGACTACAAACACAGTCGTTTATTTCGGATATGGCCAATAATTTCTACGGAGATATTGCTACTTCTCGCAAAATTACGATGGACGAAGTAAATAACATCTTGAACAATGCGTTGATTCAAGAACCAACCGATGCCGTAAAATACAAAATCATTACGAATACAGGTTATTGGGATGAGTTCGAAACTGCACTTCGTCACGAGTTAGGCTACAAAGAAGAGAAGAAAATAGAATATATTGGTTTAAACAAATATTTGAAAGCCGATAAATTGGTAAAAGAAGGGGATAATTCTAAGCGAATTGCGGTAATTGTGGGCGAAGGAGATATTCTTTCGGGCGAAAGTCAAGATGGAACTATTGGTTCGGAAACTATCGTCAAAGAACTTCAAAAGGCACGCAAAGATTCAAAAATTAAAGCAATAGTTTTGCGTATTAACTCTGGTGGCGGAAGTGCTATGGCCTCGGATGTGATGTGGAGAGAAGTTGAATTGACTAAGAAAGTAAAGCCTATTATTGCATCAATGGGAGACTATGCTGCATCGGGTGGTTATTATATGGCAATGGCCTGCGATACAATTGTGGCTCAACCAACCACTTTGACAGGCTCAATTGGTATTTTCGGTGTGATGTTTAATGTTGAGAAATTGATGAACGAAAAACTCGGCGTTACGTTCGATGGCGTAAATTCTCATAAATATGCCAATTTCCCATCAGCAACTCGCACAATGACAGATGCCGAGAAAAACATGATTCAAAACGGCGTTAATAAAGGTTACGAAAGTTTTACAACCAAAGCCGCTAAAGGACGCCACATGAGTATTGAAAAATTGAAATCTCTCGCCAGTGGTCGTGTTTGGACTGGTAGCCAAGCAAAAGCTAATGGTTTGGTTGATGTAATTGGTGGTGTAGGTGATGCTATCAGAATTGCTGCTCAAAAAGCCAAATTGAAAGATGGTGATTATCGAATAAAATATTTGCCAATCAAAAAGTCAAGCTTTGAATCTATCATCGAAAAACTAGGTAATAACCAAGAAGAAGCCAAACTAAAAGCATATTTAGGAGATTTTGCACCTTATGCCAAACAACTAAAAAATCTACAAAGTATGGATAAAGTTCAGGCAAGAATGCCTTTTGAATTGGAGATAAAATAATGCTGAAGAGGCGTTTAGCTAAGTCTAAATCAAACTTTATCGCCAAAAGGAGAAAGAAATTAGTAACTTTGTACGTAATTCTTTCTCCTTTTTTGATTTTGTAGGACAGGTTTCTATCGAAGTTTCGGTCAATCCTGCCACAGAGCGAGAATTTAGTATAAAAGGCGATATGCAAGTAATATGAAGAATACAAAATTAATAGAAGCAAAATTTGTAACGAGTGCGGCAGATTACCGTAAATGTCCACCACCTGAAAAACCAGAATATGCTTTTATTGGTCGCTCAAACGTAGGAAAATCTTCGTTGATAAATATGCTCTTGGCGGCTAAAAATCTAGCAAAAACATCACAGACCCCAGGTAAAACGCAGTTAATCAATCATTTTGAGGTAAATAAACAATGGTACATTGTCGATTTGCCAGGATATGGATTTGCCAAAGCTCCCAAAGGTGAGCGTGACAAATGGGGCGAAATGATTGGTGAATATTTGGTGAATCGTGAAAACCTTATGTGTGTTTTTGTGCTGATTGATGTACGCCACGAACCACAAAGAGTCGATTTAGAGTTTCTCGACTTTTTAGGCGAAAAAGACGTGCCTTTTTACCTGATTTTTACGAAAGCTGATAAAGTTGGAAGCGTAAAAGCCGAACAAAATGTAGAATCTTTTAAGAAAACGATGCTTTTGAGTTGGACGAAAATTCCTCAATATTTTATCACTTCGGCCGAGCGAAGAACTGGTCGCGATGAATTATTACAAGCAATCGAGGAGCTGAATCTGTCTTTTACGAAATAATTTGTACTTTTGTAGCGTTATTGTAGTCCATTGTCGATAGTCAATAGAAAGGCGTTTTATGTAAATCAAGCGTCAAATTATATCATTTTATCAACTTTTAAAGAAAAATAAAACAAAAAACCATGGTCTATCGTCTATTGACCATGGACTAAAAAACTTTTCAAATGGAATTATTAAGAGATATTGCCCACATTTCTGGTAAAAGTGGTTTGTATAGAATTTTGAAGCCCGGGCGTGGGGGTGTAATCGTTGAAACACTTGACGAGAAAAAGCAAAAAGAAATGGTTAGTTCAAATGCCCGTGTATCAGTTTTGAAAGACATTTCGATTTATACTGAAGACCCAAATAAATCAACTCCATTAGGAGATATTTTCTTGAAGACTCGTGAACTTCACGGTGAAAAAGTAGAATTTGATTTCAAAACAGCATCAAATAGTCAAATCTTTGATTTTTTTGCTACCGTCACGCCTGATTTTGACCGTGAGCGTGTTTATGCTTCCGATATCAAGAAAATCGTAAGTTGGTATAATATTCTTTCAACTGCAATGCCAGAACTTTTTGTTCCTTCAACAATAGATGCTCCTGTTGAAGATATTGTCTCAGTTGAAGAAACTGCTATAGTTCAAGAAACTGGTGCCGAAGCCGAAGAAGCAAAAGCATAATTTAAAATAAAGAATTTTTAAAAAGCCCATCAGAAACGATGGGCTTTTTTTCATAATAATCGCTTCTGTATATCGATTTCTAAATTGTTCCTTGACACTGAATTAAAAAACGAGTTACTTCAATACAACTGTTTTCCCAGTTTTTGAGGACTTTACCGCTGCATCTAAGATTTCCATTGCAACCATATTTATTTTCAACGACCCCAAATCATTTTCTGATTTTACTTTACCTCGAGCTACGGCTGCAAAATAAGTAAAAGCATCATCCATAGGCGTTTCGAGTGGTTTTACCGCTATTTTTTCTTCAGGTAAAGCATTTCTGTCACCTTTTCTAACTGTCATTTGGGCAGATTTATCGGCAAAAATATAGCCCGTTTTGCCATAAACTTCAATGTCTTTTCTATCAAAAGGCCAATTCCATGAGCCTTGAAAAATACCTTGTGCTTTTGGATAAGTTAATACGATTGTTGCTTCATCATCAACATTCGGGTAGATTTCTGGCTTGATAGTTTGCGTAATTGCTGTTACCGAAGTTGGTCTTTCGCCTTTCATCAGCCACGCCATAATATCGGCTCCATAGCAACCAAAATCAATGATTGCACCACCGCCATTTTTTACGGGGTCAGTTAGCCAACTCAAAAACTCTTTACTTACACCAATTTCTTTCGGGCCACGGTGTCCGTCGTGAATCACTACTTTTCTTATATCGCCAATGGCATTCTCTGCATGAATCATTTCGTAAGCTTGATGATTACTTGCATACCACGTAGTTTCATAATTGGTCAAGAGTTGAATATTATGTTTTTTGGCTAAAGTCGCCATTTGTGTGGCATGGGCAAAATTTATAGCCAAAGGCTTTTCGACCATTACATGAACACCTTTCACGGCACACTTTTGTACAGTTTCGAGATGCTCAATTATACTTCTGAAATCACAAACAGCTTCGGGTTTGGCTATTTCCAGCATTTCGTCAAGACTTGCGTACCACAGGTTTTCGGGGAGATTATATTTTTTTAATAATCTTAGAGCCAATTCTTTATTTGGCTCAGCAAAACCGATGATTTCTACACCGACACGTTTGGGATTATTTAAAATCTGATTAACGTGGTCGTGTGTCATGCCTGCAATACCCATTCTGACGGGTTTTTCTTGTGCAAATACATACGTTAGGCTCAGGAATAAGCCTAAAAAGAGATTTTTTTTCATGTTAGGTATAAGATTGAATCAATCAAATTTAACCAAAAACCAACATTAAGACTATTTTTTAAGAAAAGTTTTCATTAGAAAACCTATTTTTGCGTTATAAAAGAAAAATCTTAATCCTATTGACTGTTTTCAATGGACTATCGACTAAAAAATGTCAATAAAAATCCAAAATCTAAGTAAAGTTTATGGCACTCAGCGTGCCGTTGATGATATATCTTTTGAAGTTGCCAAAGGCGAAATTGTCGGTTTTCTTGGCCCAAATGGTGCAGGAAAATCAACAACTATGAAAATCTTGACTGGCTATGTGCCAGCCACCGATGGCTCGGCTGAAGTAAATGGTTTCGATGTGAAAACTTCACCAATGCAAGTCAAAAGGAGCATTGGATATTTGCCCGAGCATAATCCTTTGTATTTGGATATGTATGTACGTGAGTTTCTAGAATTTGCAGGTTCACTTTATGGTTTAAAAGGCAAAACTCTTCAAATAAAAGTAGCCGAAACCATCGAAATGGTAGGTTTGGGTTTAGAAAAACATAAGAAAATCGGACAACTATCGAAAGGGTACCGCCAGCGTGTAGGACTTGCTCAAGCATTGATTCATAACCCCGATGTGCTGATTTTGGACGAACCAACTACAGGTCTTGACCCTAATCAATTGGTCGAAATCAGAGATTTGATAAAATCGGTTGGGAAAAACAAAACTGTTATTTTCAGTACGCATATTATGCAGGAAGTAGAAGCCATCTGCGACCGTGTGGTGATTATCAACCGAGGAAAAATCGTGGCGAATGTCACGCTTTCCGAACTAAAACACGGTGGAAAAGGTATTGAAGATGTTTTTAGAGAATTAACTACGTAAAATTAGGAACGTCCAGATTGGACGTTCCTACGCAATTTTATAAATCTTTATAATCCTGTCGAATGCTTGAAATTTGTTGTTTTTCTTTAGAATCTTGTGAAACTGCCCAAAAAGCAGGTGCTGGTCGTGTTGAATTATGCGGTGGAATGTTTGAAGGTGGCACAACCCCTTCGGCTGGTTTGATAAGTTTGGCTCGTCAGCATCTGACTATTAAATTATACGTCATGATTCGCCCTCGTGGAGGAGAATTTTGTTATTCCGATGCTGAATATGCAGTAATGAAAGCTGATGTTCAAGTTGCAAAAAATCTGGGTGCTGATGGCGTAGTTTTTGGAATCTTAAACGCTGATGGAAGCGTTGATAAAAAACGCACAACACAACTGGCAAATTTAGCCGCTCCACTCAAAGTAACTTTCCACCGAGCCTTCGATGTTGCAAACGACCCCTTTCAAGCTTTAGAAGACATTATCGACTGCGGTTGCGAACGAATCTTGACTTCTGGACAAAAAAATACCGCCATCGAAGGAATTGATTTGTTAAAAATTTTAGTCAAAAAAACTCAAAATCGTATCGAAATAATGGCAGGAAGTGGTGTTTCGGCCCAAAATGCTCAACAATTCTTAAATATTGGCGTTCATGCTTTACACATGACTGGCAAGGGAATTCAAGAAAGTAAAATGATTTTCCGCAAACCCGATGTGAGCATGGCAAGTGCTGTCCTTACCAATGAATACGAGATTTACGAAGCTGATTTTGAGAAGTGTAAAGCGGTTGTCAATATCCTAAAAAATTAGACATACGCCAAAAACGTATGCCTACTTTATGAGTTCACAAGGGTTTTTGATAATTCTTGCACAGATTTTACTATCGACCGTCGTCTATGGACTATTGACTATCTTATTTCTTTTCAGCCAATTCTGTTACTTTTTGGTGAATCATTACTTGGTTCGACATGATTTTTGAGAAACCTCTTACATCATCGCCACTCCAAGCATTGTTCATTTCGCCGTAGCTACCAAAAATTGGCGACATTAAATCATAGTCAGATTTAATACCTAATAATTGAAAATTATACGGTGCTAAATGTACACGAACTTCCCCAGTTACGTGTGACTGCATACTTTCCAAAAACTTTTCAATATCACGCATCAAAGGCTCTAAAAACTGACCTTCGTGAAGCGTCATTCCGTACCATTCGGCCAAATTTTGTTTCCAATATTGTTGCCATTTCGACAGTACGTGTTTTTCTAATAAATGGTGAGCTTTGATGATAATCAATGGAGCGGCTGCCTCAAAACCCACACGACCTTTGATACCGATGATGGTATCCCCAACGTGAATATCGCGACCGATGCCATAAGGAGAAGCTAATTCTGATAATTTACGAATAGCATCAACAGGATTGTCAAAACTTTCTCCCGCAATACCTTTCAACTCACCGTTTATGAAATGTAAAACAATTTCAGAACTTTCAGTTTTTGTAACTTGGGTCGGAAATGCACTTTCTGGTAAAAATTCATACGAATTTAAAGTCTCACGACCACCAACCGAAGTCCCCCATAAACCTTTATTTATTGAGTAAGATGCTTTGTGCCACTCACGAACCACACCTTTTGATTTTAAGTATTCAATTTCGGCTTCACGAGACAATTTCAAATCTCTTATTGGAGTAATCACCTCGGCGTTTGGCAATACGATTCTGAAAACCATATCAAAACGCACCTGATCATTGCCCGCACCTGTGCTTCCGTGGGCTACTGCTTCTGCACCAACTTGCTTAGCATATTTGGCTACCGCAACAGCCTGAAACATACGCTCGGCACTCACCGAAAGTGGATAAGTATTGTTTTTTAGGATATTGCCATAAATTAAGTAGCGAATACATTTTTGATAATATTCATCTACCATACGAGCCGTGTAGTGGTTTTTTACTCCCAATTCATAGGCTTTAGTTTCAATATCCTTCATTTCTTCCTCAGTAAATCCACCCGTATCAACCAATACAGAATGAACTTCATGACCCAAATCTTCGGTCAAATATTTTACACAAAAGGAAGTATCCAAACCTCCACTGTACGCCAAAACAACTTTCATAAGCTCAGACTTGCTCTAAAATGAGCATATTTTTAGAATTCAACAAAATTTAACTCAAAAATAGGACTTATAAGGGCAAATACAATGATAGAATAAGACATTGATTGAATGATAAATTAAATGTTGCTAATAAATCAAAATATTCATTCATTTTCTCATTCAACCACTCAAAATTAGTTTCTACCTCGGCACGGTAAAATACATAAAGGTACCAATGCAAGAAAAGACGATATTAGGCAACCAAACTGCTAACATTGCTGGCATATTACCTGATTCGGCAATTCCTTTTGACATAATGAAGAACAAAATATAAACAAACGCCAAAACAAAGCCGATGGCAATCTGAAAACCAACACCTCCTCGAGATTTTCGGGCCGATACAATCAAGCCCATTAATGACAGAATAATTACGGCAAAAGGCGTAACTATTCGCTGATAAAGTTCAATCTCAAAAGACTCAATTCCTTCAGCTCCTCGGCTCCGAATTAGCTCAATGCGTTGGCGTAATTCTGGAATTGTGAAGGTTTCGTAAACGTTGTGGTCACTCTCAAAATCACTGGGAGTTAAGTTTATAATCGTATCTTTTGAGGCGGTATTATAGATAAGTTTATCTTTCATGATGCCTAAAGTCCGTATTTTATAGTCAGAAATTTTCCAGCGTTTAGTGCTGTCATTCCATTCTATTCGTTTGGCCGACATTTTCTCAATTAGCTTATTATCATTAATTTTTTCGAGTGTAAAATCATAGCCAGTTTTGGTTTCGTTATTATAACTCGACATATACGCGTAAGTATTCGGAGCAACTGCCGTATGAAAATCTCGGTCAGAAAAATAAAATTTATCGTTTATGTAGATAGCCTCAAAACCCAGTCGAACTTTATTAGCCTTAGGTAGAATCCAACCAACCATAACAAACGACAAAACTGCCACCATTGAAGCGGCAATAAAATAAGGGAGCATCAGTCGGGGGAAACTCGTGCCACTACTCAAAATCGCTACGATTTCGGTATGAGCCGCCATTTGAGCTGTGAAGAAAACCGTCGAAATAAAAATCATTAACGGACTAATGTAATTTGCCCAATAAGGAGCAAGATTAGCATAATACGAAAGCAGAATTGCTCTCATTGGAGCATTTTTCTGAATAAAATCATCGTTTTTTTCTACGAAATCAATCACCATGATAATAAGCACAATGACCAAAACCGCAAAAAAATATGTTTTTAGAAAACGTTTGATTAAATATTTATCAAGAATATTCATGGAGTAATGTAAACGGGGTCGCCCGTGCGATGAATAATGCAAAATGAATTTGTTGTGCATTAGCCACATTTCAAAAAATACAAACTTTTACAAAGATACAGATTGTAGGTTTGAGAATAGCTTTATTAAGAAGTATTAACACTTAATAGCTTTAAGGAATTTTTAATTCTTGCAAATTTTCGTATAAAATTAAGTACTTGAGATCTGCACCAACAAATTTCTCGCTACTTCGTTACTCACAAAAAGCCTTATTTCATCATTGAGTAGCAAATCATACGATTTATCAAAGTCGCTTATTTCTAATACTTTAAGGCCACATCCAAGCGTAATTTGCTGCTTATCAAGATGTTGTAAAAAAGCAGGAGAATGCACCGAAACACCCATCATCACCACTGATTGATTCAGCGGAATTTCGGATAATTTATGATAACTTACCGAAGGCATTTTTCCTTTTGCATCAGGAATTGGGTCGCCGTGTGGGTCAAATTGTGGCTTTCCTAAAAAATCATCCAAGCGTTTTGTTAGTTCTTTCGAGTCAATATGTTCGAGTTGTTCGGCAATATCATGAATTTCATCCCAACCAAAACCCAGTTTTTCTACCAAAAATACTTCCCATAGTCGATGTTTTCTAATCACACCTAATGCAATTTGCTCACCTGCTTCTGTGAGCGTTACTCCTTGATATTTTCTGTAATTGATATAATTTTTCTCGGCAAGTTTGCGTAGCATATCAGAAACCGAGGCAGCTTTAGTCTGCGTGTGTTCAGCCAACTGATTGGTACTCACCTCATTACCGTTGTGTCGCTCGGTAAGTAGATAGATGATTTTTAAGTAATTTTCTTCCGTAAAAGATATTAATTGATTGTCCACAGCCGATAGTTTGAAAAATAGTCGATTGCCGATAGCTGACAGCCGAAGTTTTACAAAAGTACAATTTTAGTCTAATCAAACAAAATTTTAGACTAATCTAAAAATATATTTTGATTAGCAAATTTTTTGTTTTATGTTTGTATTGAAAAAAGTGGAATAACAACAAATGGAAAAAAACTTAGCTCCAAATAATAAAGCGTGGCGTTCTACGACAAGTAATCTTTCATTGCCCGAAGTTCATGGAAGCATTGCGGTATATACAAAGGGTAGTTTTTGGAAAAAAATGTCGGCTTTTGTTGGCCCAGGTTTGATGGTTGCTGTTGGCTACATGGACCCTGGCAACTGGGCAACCGATATTGCGGGCGGGGCAAAATTTGGTTATACACTACTTTCTGTCATTCTAATTTCTAATCTTTTTGCGATGCTTTTGCAGCATTTGTCTCTCAAATTGGGCATTGCTACGGGTAGAGATTTAGCACAGGCTTGCCGAGATTCGTATTCAAAACCAATATCGTTTGTGCTTTGGATTTTGGCCGAAATCGCCATTGCAGCATGTGATTTGGCCGAAGTCATCGGTGCGGCCATTGCTCTTAACTTGCTATTTAATATTCCACTAACTTACGGTATTCTGATAACTGCCATTGACGTAATATTTATTTTATTCCTACAAAACAAAGGTTTTCGTATTATTGAAGTTATAGTCGGAGCATTGATTCTAATAATTTTACTTTGTTTTGGCTACGAAATTTTGGCCTCTCAACCTGATATTGTTGCCGTTTCAAAAGGATTAATTCCGAATAGCCAAATTGTAACAAACCCCGAAATGCTCTACATTGCAATCGGTATTTTGGGAGCAACCGTGATGCCACATAATTTGTATTTGCATTCTAGTATAATTCAAACTCGCAAGATAGAAGATACGCACGCCGCCAAGAAAAGTGCCATAAAATATGCAACCATTGATTCAACGGCTTCGTTGTTTATTGCGTTTTTCATCAATGCTGCAATTTTGATTATGGCTGCCGCAACCTTTCACTTTACAGGAAATAATGAAGTGGCCGATATAACCGATGCTTATATGTTGCTCGACCCTATTTTGGGCGTAAAATTGGCTGGACTTTTCTTTGCTGTTGCACTGTTGGCTGCTGGACAAAACTCTACACTCACTGGCACGCTTGCAGGACAAATCGTGATGGAAGGTTTCTTGAATATTCAACTAAAACCGTGGCTCAGAAGATTGATTACTCGGCTCGTAGCAATCGTTCCAGCTTTAATTGTAGCCGTAATTTATGGCGATAAAGGTACTTCAGACTTACTGGTTCTAAGCCAAGTGATATTATCATTGCAATTGAGTTTTGCGGTTGTGCCTTTAGTAATGTTTACGTCTGATAAACTAAAAATGGGTGAATTTGCCAACCCAACTTATATAAAATATACGGCTTGGATAATTACAATTATTATTATTGCTTTGAATAGTTATTTGTTGTTTGATACAGTATTTTAAACATCGCTAGCTGCAATCGATGAGAGACCTCTGCATTAAAATTGTAGTTTTGAACAAATTTTTAACCCAACAACACATCCACACCTATCTCAAAGTCAGGCAAAACTGGTGCTGCTGAGCAAATATCATTTTCGATGCAAATTTTTACATTACGGCGAGAAGTGTAGATATGAACTGATTTATTTTCTGGAAAAATCAACCAAACTACCTTAACTCCCGCTTTATAGTACTCCCCAATTTTTTCTTCAACTTTATTAATATTATCGTTGCCAGAAATAATTTCGATAACAAATTCAGGAATTACATCTGTGCCTTTATCAGCAACTTCAATTTGTTCTTTTGTCAAATAGGCAATATCAGGTCTTCTCATTTGAATCCCTGAAAGCATTACATCATATTCAGCCACAAAAGTGCCTGTTTTTTTGTATCCTTTATCAATAAATAAATCAAGAAGGATGTCGTAAATTTTAACTTGTTGTTTATTCATTCCTGTAAACTTTATCAATTCACCATCATTCCACTCGTACTTATAACCATCTTTTGCCTCCCAATCTTGAAATTCTTGCAATGTACGTGGTAGGGTTATAATTTCTTTATCTTTGACCATAGCATTAATATTTATATTCAAATTTAAAGAAAAAATCTAATCGTCTTTAATAATCCTATGTTTTATTTCATGTAAAATAATCCTGACAATATTGTAATTTTTATAATCACCCTAAAAATAATTATTATAAATTAATCGTATAATTGACACTTAATAATTTACTTCGCATCATATTTACGAACAAAACCAATAAAAATATTACCATCATGTCAAATCTTAAAGTTACTCTTGGACACAAAGAGTATTTTCCGTTTATCAAAGAAGCGATTGCTTACGAAGGAAGAGAATCAAATAACTATTTAGCGTTCAAGTATTATGATGCAAATCGTGTGGTAGCTGGCAAAACAATGGCCGAACACCTACGTTTCGCAACTGCTTACTGGCATACATTCTGTGGCAATGGTGGCGACCCATTTGGCCCAGGAACAAAAGTTTTTCCTTGGGATGTAGCTTCAAGCCCGATGGATGCAGCGAAACAAAAATTGGATGCAGCATTTGAGTTTATGACAAAATTAGGAACGCCGTTCTATTGCTTCCACGATACTGATATTGCTCCAGAAGGCAATTCTCAAGCTGAATTTCAAAAGAATTTAGAGGAAATCGTTTCTTTGGCAAAACAAAAGCAAGCAGAAAGTGGCATGAAATTGCTTTGGGGAACTGCCAATTTATTCTCGCACAAGCGTTATATGAATGGTGCTTCAACTAATCCTGATTTTTCGGTTGTTGCTCACGGAGGTTTTCAAGTGAAAAACGCTATTGATGCTACTATCGCTTTGGGTGGTGAAGGTTATGTATTTTGGGGAGGTCGTGAAGGCTATATGTCTTTGTTGAATACTAGTACAAAGAAAGAAATCGATCATTTAGGAAGATTCCTTACAATATCTCGTGATTATGCACGTCAACAAGGATTTACGGGTAAATTCTACATCGAGCCAAAACCTTGCGAGCCATCGAAACACCAATACGATTATGATGCTCAAACTGTAATCGGTTTCTTACGTCAGTATGGTTTGGATAAAGATTTCCAATTGAATTTAGAGGTAAACCACGCTACATTGGCTGGTCATACTTTTGCTCATGAACTTCAAATGGCGGTTGATGCAGGTATGTTGGGAAGTATTGACGCTAATCGTGGAGATTACCAAAATGGTTGGGATACAGATCAATTCCCGATTGATTTATACGAATTAACGGAATCTATGCTGATAATCGTTGAAGCGGGTGGTTTCTCGACTGGTGGTGTCAACTTCGATGCTAAAACTCGTCGTAACTCAACTGATTTAGATGATATTTTCATTGCTCATATTGCAGGAATGGATGCGTTTGCACGTGCATTGTTGATTGCAAACGATATTCTTGAAAAATCTGAATACAAAAAACTTCGTGCCAATCGCTACGCTTCATTTGATAGCGGAGACGGTGCTTTGTTTGATACAGGAAATTTAGGATTAGCCGATTTGCACCGCATTGCTTTGGCAGCGGGCGAACCTCAACAAATCAGCGGCAAGCAAGAATTATTTGAAATGATTATTAATCAGTACATTTAATTCAATTGAGAATTAAGAATGAGGAATTAAGAATTGATTAAGGTGCGTTGGATAACATATTTACATTCTTAATTGCTTCGGTGAACCGTTCCTCATTCTTAATTTATTTAATCCTTCACCTCATTCTTCTCCAAAATATATTCCGAATTAGCCTTGCCTTTTTGGTCAGATTTTATGTGCCAATCGGCAGCGGTTTTTATATCCACACGAGAAACGTAATTGAGACTGATATTGCGGTAGGTCGTCAGATAATAAGGATTTTTGGTCAATAAAGAGTCTAATTTTGCGTTTAATGGTCAAGTGTTTTAACGCCGCTGACTAATTATTTGCTTTTTTTGTTATTGGTTTTTGCTTTGCCATTTCAATTAGTTGTTTATATTACAAAAAAACATTTTCTATAATACAAAAACAAGCCCCACCTAAGGTCGGTTACCTTAACCCACCGATAGGGAAGAAGTAAAAGTTTGACTCCAGACATCAAAAGAATGGGGCGAATATAGCTATTTTATCAAGAAAAATTAAGAACTTTGATTGTTATTTGTCAATAATCTTGCGTTGTTGACACTTGCAATATTTAGTGTTTTTTATCGTTGAAAAGCTACTTCAAAATTTAACAATGAGATTCAAACAAATCATATATTTAGCATTGGTTTTTTTGCCTATGTTTTCGGTGGCTCAGAAAAATAAAAAAGCTGAAAGCGAAGATATTTCGGAAAAAGATTTAAAATCAGAGGCGTATTTCGTAGAAGGCATGAAATATTTCATTGCCGAAACCTACGATAAAGCCATTCCTTTATTCAAAAAAGCCGCCGAAGGAAATCCGACAAGTGCTGGTATAAACTATATGATTGCGAAGGCATACTATGCCAATAGCGACCTTGCCAATACTACAATTTATGGTGAAAAATCCCTCAAATTAGATGATTCGAACAAGTTTTATAGAAAATTTTTGGGCGAAATCTATACCAAACAAAAGCGATACAAAGATGCCGCTGTAATGTATGAGATGCTAGCTGATAAATTTCCACAAGATGTTAACAATTATCTCGACTTATCGAATATCTATATTCTGCAAGAAAAGTTTTCGGATGCTGTTGATATTTATAATAAAATCGAACGTAGGATTGGCGTAAGTGAAGAAATTACTCGTCAAAAGCAATTAATTTATCTGAAACAAAATAAACTCGAAAAAGCCATTGAAGAGGGTGAACGTCTGATTGCATCTGAGCCAACTACACCCGAATATGTCGTGCAACAAGCTCAGATTTTAATCTCAAACGAACGCTACGACCAAGCCATTAAGATGTTGAAAAACTCGTTGAAGAAAAATCCAGATTTTGCTGAAGCCCACGTTTTATTAGCCGAGATTTACCGCAAACAAAACGAACTTGAAAAATGCAACGAAGAACTTCAATGGGCTTTTGCCAATAAAAACCTTCCCGTTGAAGTAAAATTCAAGATTTTGAGTAGCTATATGCTTATAACCAAAGAAGACAACAGCTATAAAACGCTCGATAACCTTATGACGCTGACCAAGGAATTAATCAAGCAGTCGCCTAATGAAGCAAAAGGTTACGTAGTTTTAGGTGATTTATTGATGAAAAAAGGTGATATGGCTGCTGCTCGTGACAATTACGTGAAGTCAACACTTTTTGATAAATCGGTTTTTGAAGTTTGGTTGGCAATCGTTGAGTTAGACGCTAAATTAAATCATATTGTAAGATTGGCGAGGCATTCGGAAGAAGCCATCGAATATTTTCCGAATCAATCTTTTTTTTGGTACCATAATGGGTTTGCTAATTTTGCCAAAAAAGATTACCAAAAAGCACTTTCTTCGCTCGAAGAAGCAAGAAATTTATCTGTTGATAATGCCGAAATGAGCAAGCATGTAAATGCACTGTTAGGCGATACTTACAACGAATTGAAGAAATATACCAAGTCGGACGAAGCGTACGAGGCGGTTTTAAAAACTGACCCCGACTACGAACAAGTACTTAATAATTACAGTTATTATTTGTCGATGCGTAAGGATAAACTCAGCAGGGCCTTGCAATTATCGACTCATTTAACCGATAAATTTGGCGATAACGCAACGTACCTCGATACGCATGCATGGGTACTATATACAATGAAAGAATACCAAAAAGCACGTAAGTTTTTGGAACGTGCATTAAAGCAAGAAAAAGGCTTAAGCGGCACAATTGTTGAGCATTATGGCGATGTACTTTTTCAACTTGGCGAAAAAGATAAGGCCATTGAACAATGGAAAAAAGCTCGCTCAATGGGCGAAAATAGTACAAATATTGATAAAAAGATTGAATTAGGGGCTTTGATTGAATAAGCCAAGAGTTTACTGTCGACGGCTGTCCACAGGATTTGAGTGGAGAAATAAACTAACTATAAAATGTCAAAATATTCTTTTCTGATAATTAGTCTTTTTGTGATTATATCTGCTTCATCGTGTAAGCGTCATAAGATACACAAAAAAGATATTGTTGCCGTTGATACGTTGGATTCTCAAATGATGAGAGCCGAAAAACCTATTTTAGTAATTGATGAGTCACGTAAAGTTACGGCTCCTATTATTGCAAAAATTGACGTAAAACCTGCCGAAATTGACTTCAAATACCTCAATATCAAATCAAAAGTAGATTTTTCAGCGGGTAGTGAAGTGCAAAGTTTTCCTGTGAATATTCATATTAAAAAAGATAGTATTATTTGGTTGTCCATAGTCGTCGGTCTTGAAGGTGCAAGAGGAATTATCACCAAAGATTCTGTTATTTTCCTAGACCGTCTGCATCGAACGTATTACAAATATGACTTTGCGAGTTTGAGCAAACAATTTAATTTTAATATTAACTATGACCTCGTGCAGTCGATTTTAATTGGAAATATGCCAATCAAAAAACGAGAAATTGATGAAGTATCGAAGCAAGAAAGTGTTTTTGTGGTAAAGCAAAAGGAAGGTTTTGTTCAAATAGAAAATGTAATAACTGAATCCAATCTCAAACTTCAAAAAGTAATCGCCAGCGATGAAACTGGTGATAGTAAAATGGGAATAGACTATGCTAACTTTTTAAATATCAGTGAATTGATATTTCCACAAGAAATTAGAGCCAAGATTGATGCTAAAAAAGATGGGAAGGTTCTTCAAACGTCGATAAATTTGCAACATAATAAAATTGAAGTACTTGACCAAAGTCCTGGCTTTGCATTTAGTATTCCGAAATCTTATGTGCCTAAATAAATACAAAGGAATTAGCTTTTCAAAGCATATAGTTGAAAGCCAATTCCGCCTATTCCCTTTAAAATGACCTTCAAAAAAATTACATATTTTGTTGTTTTCCTCTCACTACTTAGCTCTTTCGTAAGCAATGATACTTTTGCTCAGCGTCGAAAAAATAGTAGAGCTCAGCTTGAAATTGAAAAGAAAAGAAATCTTGAAAAAATTGCTGAGACCAAACAAGCACTCGAAAATACTAAAGAAAAAAAAGAAGTTACAGTCGGTAAAATCAAGGCAATTAAAGAGCAAATTTCGTCTCAAGAAGAACAAATTGGACTCATGGAGCAAGATATGGAGCTGATTGATATGGAAATGCAAGATATTGTAGGTGCAAAACTAGGACTCGAACAAAAGCTTGATACGCTTCGGCATGAATATGCCTCCATGCTTTATGGTGCATCAAAAATAAGCGGTAAGGTCAATCAATTAAGTTTTTTATTCTCTTCATCGTCATTCAATGACTTAATAATGAGGTATAAATACCTCCAGCAATACACCGATAATCGAAAGTCGCAAGTAGCTCAAATAATTAAGATCATGGCTTTATTGCGTGAGCGACAAGCGATTTTGGAAGACAAAAAGTCAGACAAAAAGCGAATTATCTCTGCAAAACTTACTGAAGCTCAATATCTTGAGCAATTAAAAAACCGTCAAACTGAAATGGTGGGTGAGTTATCGAAAAAAGAGAAAGATTTGAGAAAAGAGTTTGAAGCCACCAAAAAATCAGTTAACAAACTCGAATCCTCAATTGCGACAGTAGTGGCTCGTGAGATTGACCGTAAAAACCGTGAGCGTGAACTGAAGCAAGACCTTGAGGCTAAATTAGTCAAAAATAAAGCAAAAAAGGCAATAACAAAGAATGTAACCAAAGGTTTAGATGATGAAGAAACTGCTCTCCAAAAGTCGTTTGAGGCATCAAAGGCACGTTTGCCCTGGCCAGTTCAGCATGGTTTTATTTCGGATAGATTTGGTATCAAAGAACATCCAGTTCTGAATGGTGTTATGATAAACAATAATGGTATTGATATTCAGACGTCGGCCAGTGCTACGGTGCGTTCGGTTTATGCAGGTGAAGTTAAAGATGTTACTGAAATACCAGGTTTGGGTAATGTGGTTCTGATTCAACACGGTGAATATTTTACTGTTTACGCTAATTTGAAACAGATTTTTCTTTTGGTTGGTCAAAAGGTACGAGCAAAAGAAACTATCGGAACTGCGGGCGAGTCAGGCGGTGTAACCGAAATAAATTTTCAGATTTGGCATAATAGCCAGCATTTAAACCCTGAAGGGTGGCTTATTCCTAGATAAATTATTGTTTATTGAAAACTGGGAAATCGCCTACTGGAGCATTGGTAATTTGATTAATAGTCCCATTACCCAATTCCTCAAAAACTAATTTCCATATAACAAAAAATAGAGACAGTATGTCAGTACACAATGAAATTAAGCGTATTACTACGCATTCACTACAGGAAATGAAACGTAAAGGCGAGAAAATTGCCTGTTTAACTTCTTACGATTATTCAATGGCGAAAATCGTTGATACGGCTGGCGTTGAACTAATTTTAGTAGGAGATTCTGCCTCAAATGTCATGGCTGGTCACGAAACTACGCTACCGATTACGCTCGATAATATGATTTATCACGCACAAGCCGTTGTTAAAGGCGTAAAAAGAGCTTTAGTTGTGGTCGATTTGCCATTTGGTTCATATCAAGGAAATTCTGAAGAAGCCTTGCGTTCGGCTATCAGAATTATGAAAGAATCAGGTGGACATGCTGTGAAATTGGAAGGTGGAATTGAGATACAAGAATCTATAGAGCGTATTTTAAGTGCTGGTATTCCTGTAATGGGCCATTTGGGTCTTACACCACAATCTATCTATAAATTTGGTACTTATGCCGTTCGTGCCAAAGAAGAAGAAGAAGCCGAACAACTTTTAGCTAATGCTAAAATTCTCAATGACGTGGGTTGTTTTGGGATGGTTCTGGAGAAAATTCCTGCTACTTTGGCTAAAAAAGTAAGCGAATCAGTAGCTATTCCTACTATTGGGATAGGTGCAGGAAGTGGCTGCGATGGACAGATTTTGGTCGTACACGATATGTTGGGTATCAATAAAGATTTCTCACCACGATTTTTACGTCGATACGCCGATTTACATTCAATCATGACAGAAGCCGTTATTAATTATACGAAGGATGTAAAATCTTCAGATTTCCCTAACGAAAAGGAATCATATTAAGAATATTTTTTCAAACTAGAACCAAAATATTTGCAATAGTGTTGCATTAATATCTATATTTGCATCAATGTTGTAATTAGATACACGGTTCAGGTCATTTTTTATGCGTAAAATATTCACTCATTACCATTCACTTAATAAAGTTGGCTTGTGGCTTTCGGTACTTTGCACGATTCATTGTTTGGCTATGCCATTTTTGATGACTGCTTTGCCGTTTTTGAGTGGAAGTTTTTTGAGTGAAAAATCAGAAATTTATATGATAGGAGTAAGTGCTATTTTAGCAATTTTCTTACTAATAAAAGATTATCTCAACCATCAAAATTCACTACCTCTCATACTTTTATCAGTTGCCATCTGTTTTAATTTTGCAGGTTTATTTCTTGCTAAAGGCATATACGAAATCCTTTTTAATGTGATAGGTGCTTTAATGATGGCATCAGCCTATTATATAAACTGGAACTCTCATAACCGTGCTTGTCATAGCCACTCTCATTAATTGGGTTGCTTATAATAGTAATCTAAAGGATTTAGGTAAATAAACTCATATTTTGAGCATTCGAGCCATTTTTTTGGACTTATAATTTTGAATGGCTGAGGTTCGGAAGGAGTAATAAATTCGGGCATCTTGTAGCCTAATTCTTCGCAGTTTTTAGCGTAAATTTCTTTTCTTGTTGGATGAATTGGCGAAACGATATTAAAAGTCTCGTTCCAAATGCTATTTTTGATGATTGTTTCGATAATCTTGATCACATCATCACGATGAACATAATTTACCTGAATGTCGCCCGTTGTGAGTCCTTTTAAGCCCGAAAAATATTTAGCAGGAATTCTGTCGTAACCCATCAGTCCACTGCAGCGTAGAATCGTAAGATTAACAGATGTTTCTTTCCAAAGAGCAATTAACAGTTTTTCGGCTTTTATCATCGTTGGGTTGGCCGATTGCTCAGGTGTGATGACCTCTTCTTCAAATACTTCTCTATTGAGTTCAGGGTAAACCGACGTTGAACTAATATATATAATATTTTTGATGGAAGACTGCTTAACATCAGTAAGCAAATTAGAGATTTGCTCTACGTGGGCATCTACTTTCTGATGGCTGATACGTGGAGGAATATTTATCAACAGTGTTTCTGAATTTAAAAAGTTATCCACATTTTCGCCAACAACTTGTGGATTAAGTTGGATGCAAAAAGCTTCAATACCATTTCCAATCAAAATAGGTAGTTTTTCTTCTTTCGTAGTGCTTCCTTTTACTGCATATCCTTTATCCGAAAAATATTTTCCGAGTGGCAAGCCCAACCAACCACAACCCAAGATACTTATTGATTTGCTCATTTATTCGAAAATCTCCTTTAGACTTATGCTAAATCCTTCTATAATCTCGGAAGTAATGAAACCCTCTTTTAGTTTTTGAGAAAGTTCAAAACTTTTATTTTTAAGTATGTACTGTTCTACGGAGTGATGTTCTGTATCAACAATCCAATATTCTTTTATATCATGTAAGGCATAATCAGTCATTTTTATGCCATAATCTCTATCTTTTGTACTATCTGACAAAATTTCTAACACAAAATCTGGTGCTGGAAATGCAGACTGCTTTGCTCCGAAATCAATTGCTTTTTCTTTTCTCCAAAAACAAATATCAGGCTCGTAATCGTTGCGAGTGAGCCTAATCATTGCTTTTTCGTAGGCAAATTCTCCTAAATTATTGTCATAAACGTAAGGAATCAAGCGGCGAGTAATTCGGGTAGATGCTTTCCAATGACGACCATAAATTGGCGAGTGAAAAATGATTTCACCCATGATAAATTCGGCTTTTTGATTTTCGTCAACATCAGCCCAAAACTCATGACGACGGTTTTGTTCATCAGTCCAAGCTTTCTCTAATTCGTCGAGAATTTCCCTCAAATTTGGTGCTTTAAATAAGTCAGTAACTAACATTTTAGATAGATTTTATTAACCAATTTAATCATAAAATAGATAAAAACCTTATTTAGCATTTTTCTCTTCACTTTCCAATTCAAAAATCTTCACATCAACCACAAACCTAAACCAAAGAGCTTGCAGGAAGTGGAAAATCATGCCTTCTTTACCATCAAGAATACCCAATTGAATAAAATAACGGTGAAAAAAATAGATAAATGGACGCACAAAAAGTGGCATATCCCACCATATTTTTTTCAAAAATGCAACTCGTTGGTCGGGATTTCCGAAGAATTTTGGTTGAATCGTTTGGTTGCGTAATTGTTTCTTTCTTTCGATTTCCTCTCGGGCAACTTGGTCGCTATATCGGTTGTGCTTTTCAATCCAAAAACTGATTCTGTTTTCTTTGAGGTTTTCTTCTTTTAAATATCCTTTGTCCCAAATAATATTTTTGCCTTCAGCCACAAAACGATGGTCCATGTTTTCATTGAGGTCAGAAAATCCTACACCTGTGCGAAACATTTTCATTAAATATTTCGGAAAATACCCTCCGTGTTTGAGCCAACGACCTTTGAAATAGTTTTTTCGGTTAAAGAAAATTCCGTTAACATCGTCAGGTGTTGTCGAATTCTTGAAGTCTTTGAGCATTTCCAACAATTCGGGCAGAACAATGTGGTCAGAATCAAGACCGATGGTCCAAGGTGTTTTTACTGGGAAGCTTTTAAGGGCAAAATCCCATTGTTTGGGGTGGTTTTCAAACTTATTATATTTGACAATTGCACCGTAATTGCCCGCAATTTCTAGCGTTCGGTCGGTGCTTCCTGAGTCCAAAATAAAGGTTTCGGCGTTGAGAGTTTTGATAGACTCAAGCAATCGTGGAAGATGCTGCTCTTCGTTGAAAGATAATATGATAAAAGTAAATTCGGTATTCATTTTTTTATTAGGCACTGAGGCACATGGTGGCAAAGGCACAAAGGTTTTTTAAGAAAAATGTAATTTTATTATAAATTTGGCTGAATATATTAAAGGCTTTTACTCTGTATCTTTGTGCTTCTGAACCTTTTTACCTCCTAAATGTATGCCAAGACTTGTTCGCTCCGAAAATACGATTCCGAGTACAAATATAAGCGTCAATAATATATGGAACGGAATTGAAAACATTAGGCTTTCAATTTTGATTTGCCAAGATATAACAATGAATATTCCTGCAATGACTAAATAAGCGATAATTGAGTTAATTTCATAAGGAATCGGGTAATATTTCTTTCCATAATAGTAACACAACACCATCATAATAAACGATGAAATGGCAAACGTGATTGCACAACCAACATAACCCCATATCGGAATCAGAATGATATTTAGAATGACTGTAATAACCATTCCGATGATGGTAAAATAAGTGCCGAAATAGGTTTTATCGCTCAATTTAAACCACATTGAGATATTCTGATAAACACCAATGAAAAGATTTGCGAGTAATAAAATAGGCACTACAATTATACCCGAACGATAATTTTTGCCCAAAATTTGGCTAATCAAATCAATATTGACACTTACGCACACCCAAATCAGGATACAAGTAATCGTAAACCATTTGGTGGAGAGAGCGAGCATCGAAGAAGAGTTTTTGTCTTCGGCTTTTGAGAAAAAGAATGGGTCGGCAGCATAGCGATATGCCTGCACAACCAATAACATAAAAATAGAAAGTTTATAAACATTGGCATAAATACTAAAAGCATCATCGCTCGTTAGACCTTTGTAGAAGCCTTCTGGAAGTATCTTTGTGAGCATTAAACGGTCGGCGGTTATATTGATTGCTCCTGCCAAACCCATAATGAGAAGTGGGTAAGCGTAAATCAGCACAGATTTGAATTTTTGGAAATCGAAGCTAAAACGAAAGTCGATAAATTCTCGCCACAAGAGCAAAATTGTAATCAAACTGGCAATAAAATTAGCCCAAACGATATAATCTGGCCCAATGGATGAATTATAAAAATAGTCGGCAAAGGGTTTCCATGATTCAAGGAAAAGCCCCTCGTGGATATATTTACAAAACATCAAATAAAAGGCATTTAGTCCAATATTGATAAAAATATTGGTCATTCGAATAAAAACGAAGCGTTTTGCTCGATTTTCAGCTCTTAACTTTACAAATGCAATAGCTGCGATGGCATCAGTCGCCAAAATAATTGCAAACCAAACTATGAGGCGTTCTTTGCCCGGAAAACCCATCCAGTTGATGATAGGTGTAGCACAGATGAAAATAATAAGTGAAAAGATTATACTCGTCAAAATGATGTAAGTGAGTATCAGATTGAAATATTCTTGGCGATTTTCTTTTTTAGCAAAGCGAAAAAAAGCCGTTTCCATGCCATAAGTATAGAGAATATTCAATAGAATTACCCAAACGTAGAGTTGATTGTTATCGGCAAGGAGTTTAGGTTGGTCGAAAACGCGGGTATGAACCGCCACCAAAAGCCAGTTGAGAAAACGTCCAACAATACTACTTAAACCATAAAGGGCGGTGTCGCTCGCTAGTTTTTTTACTACACTCATATTTTAGTCCACCAGCAATAGGCGGTCGAAGTTTTGTGATTTTTATAGGAAATTAATTGCAATTTCAATACTTAAGCAATGATTTGCAAGCAATTGCTTTGTTTTCGTAAAAAAGTAGCGTATTTAGGATTCATAAAATCAAAACAAATCGGGTATTGTATAACCAATATTATAATCTATAAAAGCTGCTTTTTTACAGTCCCACAGAACTAAATCCTTGTAACGAATATTATTAAAATTGGCGTAATTCTGTACTTTTTGTAGATTTTCAATGCTTAATGCTCCAAGTCGGTCAACCGATAAACGTTGTTTTGCCACTCCACCCACTTGAAAAAGACCCAAAACTTCTTGGTTGGTTCGATTCGTACATTTCAAGTTTCCGATGATTTGGGCTGGAATTTTATCGAATAATCCACCGCCAATTACACGTTGGTCTTCTTGTCGTTTCCAATAATTATAAGTTTCTTTCGAGACAGAGAAAACGTCTAATTGAATTATCCATTCGGGAAAATCTTTCACATTTACACTTCCCAACGAAATTGGTAGATTTTTACCATTCACCAAAAAATCATTGATTAAAATTGGTTGCGTATTGAGCGGAGTTCTCCAACATTTTGAATTACACATAGGCACTGGTGCTGGCGGCGGCGGTGGCTCGGGGCATGTGGTTAGAAATTGAATAAAATCTTGGCGTTTAATAAAATAATAGTCTTCGGTTTCTTTTGAATCTTTGATAGAAGCCGTTACGTCGAAACGCATATTTTCTACTCGTTCAGCATTGATAAATTTATACGAAAAATCATTGAGAGGAGTAGGGGCTTTCAATGTTTCGGTCGTTGATTCTATCTCTATGCCGTTGCTTGTTTTTATTTTTAATTGATATTTTTTGCCAATAATCCCCTTGAAAAAGGGTGAAGTTTGGTAAAATCCACTTCGAGTTTCCGTCAGTTGAGTCGTAACTCCTGTATTGTCAATAATTTTCACATCTGCACCTTTGATGGCATCGCCTTGGAAAGCTGTAATATCATAGGGAGAGTAAGAACTAGTGCGATTGATACGCACGTTATACGGGCCGTTGAGATTGGTCATTTCGCCATAAACAACGTAAGAAGTACTCAAATTTTGGATTTTGAAGTCGGTTATTTCTGTTTCACAGGAAAAAAATATCGAACAGAGCATTAGGAAAAATGTTATTTTTTTCATCAGAATTTGAAGTTATAAGTGAGTGATGGAATAGCTGCACCCAAGACCGAAAGTTTGTAGGTTCGAGCAAGATTACGAAGTCCAGTTGATGATTTAAAATAGATTGAATAGACATTCTGACGGTTCAAGATATTATAAATCGAAAAATTCCAACTGCTATTCGACTTACTATTTTCTTTGGGGTCAAGTGTTAGCCCCAAATCGAGCCTAAAATAGTCGGGAATTCGCTCGGCATTACGAAGTGTAAAACTTGGCGAAGCATACCCATCCAAGATTTCTTGAATGGTGGCATTGTCCAATAAAACGAATATCTGACCATTATAAGTATAAGTTTTTCTGTCTAGTCCTGCACGAGGATTCAGTCCATTTTTTACCATATAATCATAAATATCGCTAAACGCATAGATTTTATAACGACCATTTGGGTAAGTAATCGGGCGACCAGTATTGTACGTAAAGTTGGCGTTGAAAGTAATGCGTTTTGTCCAACGATTATTTAGTACAAATTTTACGTTATGCGGAGAATCGAAATTCGCAGGAAATTTAAGCCCAAAATTTGCTCCAATCTGATTTTCGTTGGCTTCAATTTGTCGGAAAGTACGAGAATAAGTATATGATAGCCAGCCTGTTAGTTTTTTTCCACGAGATTTTTTTATGAAAAACTCCGCACCGTAAGCGTAGCCTTTTCCGACCAAAAGTTGTGTTTCGACAGTCTGATTGAGGTAAAGTGCTGCACCATCAACGTAGTCAATTACATTTTTAAGGTTTTTATAATAGACCTCAACCGATGTCTCGAAAGTATTATTTTGTGCGTTATTAAAGTTTTTGAAAACCCCAATCGAAAACTGGTCGGCAATTTGCTGCGGTAATTGAGCATTACTGTTTTTCCAAATATCGGCTGGCGAAATTGCCATTGTATTCGAAAGCAAATGCATAAACTGTTGCATACGATTAAACCCAATCTTGACGGAAAGACTCGAATCAACCTTAAATGCCAACGAAAAACGTGGCTCGAAACCTCCATAAGATTGAATTACCGAACCTTTTTTATAAGTCAAAGTATCGGTAATTGTTTCAATTTCTCGTGGTTTGCCGAGTTGATAACTATAAATATTATTTGGGCCAACGAGCTGATAATAAGCGTATCGCAGCCCATAATCAAGGCTTAGATTCTTACTTAAATTTATGCTATGACCAGCATAAACAGACATTTCTCGTGAGTGCTGCACGGGCATTCGGAATGGGTCAATAATTGATTGAGCCGAATTTGGCAATAAACTTCCTGCATCGTTTCGATAAATGCTAAAATCTCCACCAAAGTCGATACGGCTTTTGTTTGAAAGCTCATAACTCAAATCTTCACGGATAGATTGCTGCGTGATTGACGGCTGCCAATTATATTCATATTGAGGTTTAAAACCTTTATTTCCGTACTTGTATTTACTTACGAAAGCCGTAAAATTATGCGATAATTTTGTGCCGATAAGAGCATTATGTTTCAAACTAACATTTTGAGTGTTCCAATAATAAGAAGTGTCTTGGGCGAATTTAAATGCATCATCGCTCGAATAAGCCGCCAACGAAATACGTTGATTATTTCCGAAGCGGTGCGTGATTTTGGCGTTTATATCATAAAAATTAGCATTGCTATTTTTGAGTGAAGGATTGTTGAAATAGCGTAAGTAAAAATCTGATAATGAGGCTCTTGCTCCGACGATTATCGATGTTTTACCTTTGAAAATAGGGCCTTCAAGTAATAATCGGCTTGAAATTAGTCCAACTCCGCCTTGAGCACTCCATTTGTAGAAATTTCCTTCTTTCAAACGCACATCCAGCACCGAAGAAGCTCTACCGCCGTACATTGATGGAATTCCGCCTTTAAAAAGGCTCACATCCTGCACCATATCGGCATTAAAACCTGTGAAAAATCCGAATAAATGAGAAGTATTAAATAACGGAATGCCATCTAAAAGTACTAAATTTTGATCAACATTTCCACCTCTAACATTGAAGCCCGAAGCACCTTCGCCGACTGTTGTAACGCCTGGCAAAAGCATAATACTTCTGATAACATCGGCTTCGCCCATAAGTGTAGGAAGCTTTTTCATGGTTTTACCGGAAATTTTTTCGACCCCCATCATTGTTCGATTGACGTTGGCATCAGCTTTTTCGGCTGTAATTACTACTTCATCAAGGATTTTAGCTGTTTTTTCAAGTAAAAAATCAAATTCGGTATTTTTGTTGAGCGTAAATCGTTCGATTTTGATTTTATACCCCAACATTCTGATCACAATTTGATAAGAAGTAGCAGGAATAAAGATGGAAAACTTGCCTGTAGAGTCAGTTTGTGTACCAAACGTAAGTCCCGAAAACAAAATATTTGCATTTTCGAGTGGAGCATTTGTTTCGGCATCTTTTACTGTACCCGAAAGTAGGAAACTCTTTTTTTGAGCGTAAGTTTCGTGGTAAAGCAAGGTGGTGGATAGGCATAGAAATGCCCAAATTAATAAATGCTTTTTCATCAATAGGTTTACGTATAATCAGTACCAAATATAAGGCATTTTTGCCACCGTTGACTATAAAAGTAGAAGAATGACAAAGAATAAACGACAGTAGGAATCAAAAAAACGATTATTTAGGGGTGTATTTAACATTCATTAACAGCATTTAGGTTTCTTTAACAGCTTGATATTCAATTAAATAGTAGTTTTGAGCCAAACAATAAATACATACAACTATGAAAAAAATCGGTTATATTGTCGCAGCAATTGTATTCACAACTTCGGGTTATTTTACAGTCTTAAAAAATAATCGTTATTCTGCACAAAGTATCCAAAAAGACAAATTTATTGCCAACATAAAAGCTGGCCGATAATTTTATGATGAAGCTTTGACGAATTGATTACTTCGTTTTATTTCTTAAAATCACTATGCCACTGCCTTGTTTCCATGCTTGATCGAAACCTGCGGGAAACTTGGCTACTGGGTGGCTTCCTAGCACCATATCAATATCGCCATCGTGGTCAATATCGGCCGCATCAATTACACTCCAACGACCTAAATGGTTGATATTGAGCGTTTTTTGTTTGAAATCATTGCCTGTATTTTCAGAGTAAAGGAAGCCTTCGAGCGGACGGTGGTCGTTATCTGGGAAAAGAGCAATTGAAACCAAATCAATGTCTCCATCATTATCAAAATCTCTTGGGATTACTTTTGTCGCTCCGTTTTGTTGAAAAAAATGACTTTGTTTGAATTGTGGTGAACCAACCGAGCCAGTATTTGTATAAATATAAACTCCGTGATAAGGCTTTAGAATTGTCGAGAAATCGGCGTTATCGCCCGCTGTGCAAACAATATCAAATTTTCCGTCTTTATTGATGTCGGCAATATCAAACGAACTCGTACCATAAATTGAAGGGAAACGGAGAAGCTGTTTTACTTCAAAACGAAGAGACCCTTTATTCAAATATAAAACAATCTGTTCATCTCCTTGAGCAAAAAGTGCCAAAATATCGTTTCGTTTGTCGCCATCAAAATCCATGACTATTGTTTTTGTTGCTCCTGTTTGTGTGCTTAAAACTTGCTTTTGGTATTGATTTTTAGCGTCTTTTTTCCAAATTGAAAGCCCACCTGCTTTAAAACCAAATTCATTACTGATTAGCTCGTCTTCGGGACTATCATCAAGGTTTTTTGTAATAACTTCAATCGGTCGATTGAGACTTGGCAAAAGATTTTTTGTATTTATAAAGGCATTATTCTTAATTTCTACTTGTTCAGCCGAACCATTTACATCAGGATTGGCCTGTGTTGTGGTGCCGATGTAAGTCAATAAATATTGGCTATTTTTGGCATTTGTCAAATCTACGTTGGTAAGAGCATTCTGATTTGTGATAGTTTGGATTGGCTTGCCGTTTTCGTCAAGTATCCAAATCACTCGGTTTGACTGGTCGCCCGCAATAATTTTTTTGTTAATTGTATCAATCGTAACTGCCGTGAAGTTTGGAATTGTTGCTCCTTGAATGGCGATATTTGTTTTCTGTATTTCAAACCTTCCTGTAAGCTCTTCTAAGTTTTCATATTTAGGCATTTCGAGCGTTTTTGGAGCATTAGCCAAGTAATAACGCTTAATTTTGAGCCAATCATCATCACTAATCATCTGCGAAGCTGGGCGAAGAATGGCATAATCGGAAAGCGGTTTTTCTAAACCATTGATTTCCGTAGATACGCCCATCAAGATGCTCATATATGGCAAAGTGCTATATTGCCAAACGTTCTTTGGTAGCATTTCAGGGCTAGGCAATAAGTGGCAACTTGCACAATAAGTTTGGGCAAGTTTTTCGCCTTCGGCTTCTTTAGATTTGCAACTAATTGAAATAGCTGAGATACTAATCACAAAAAAAGCACTAATAATAAGTAGATTTGAATATCTTAATTTCATTAATCGGAATTAAACGTTGAGGTTCAAAATTTTGAAACCCAACCAATGATTTACTTCGTTATTTTCTTGAAAACCTGCATTTTATCGTTATTTCGAGTAACGAAATAGAGTTTGGTTTTAGGCGTTTTCAAAGTTTTAATATCACGAACATCTCCTTCCATCAATAAACCATTATCTGTTGGAATTGATGGAATAAATCTTCCCTTTCCATTTCCTTTCAAAATCAAACCAAAGAAAGCATCATAACGAGCTTGGTACATATTCGCTCCGTTGAAATTTCCGCCTACAATTAAATCCAAGTTTCCGTCGTTGTCCACATCATCAGCAAAGAGCGACATCACTTTTGAGACTTGTGCCAAACCCGGTAATGCGGTCATTTTGAAAGTATTATTACCTTGGTTTTCAAGATAAACCGACTCAAAGGTATTTACGAGTTTCTCCTCAGCATCTTTTAGTTCTTTTTTAGTAAACAATTCGTCGATGGTTTTGCCAGCAAATGTTTTGTATTCAACATATTTTTTATTGATGATACTTGGCATTTGTTTGCCCATTTCGTCTTTACTATTTACTGGATACCAACTTGAGCCACGATTATAGGCTACAATGTGGTCTTTGGCTTCATTGCCATCAATATCTTTTATAAGCATTTTTAGCTTACTGCCCTCTTCCTTATTGAATTTGGTGTTTGTGCCGAGATTTCCTACCGCAAAGTCAATGTCGCCATCTTTGTCAAAATCGGCGGCTGTTATGCCATTCCAAAAGCCAGTAAATTCGCTTAGTTTGCGGTTCGCCACCTGAATGTCAATTTCCTTAAATTTCCCTTTATCGTTGGCAAACATTCTGATTGGCATCCAATCGCCTACAATAGTTAAATCCTGGTCGCCATCTTTATCGAAATCTGTCCAAATTGCATCAGTAATCATACCTGCTTCTCGGAGTTCGGGAGCGTTATTGACGGTTATATCCGAGAATTGTCCTTTACCATTATTTACTAAAAGATATGAGCGAGGCGACTTTCCGTAACTATAAGCTACCACACGACCTCCTACAAAGAGGTCAATGTCGCCATCTTTATCAAAATCGCAAGGTTTTACACAAGATTTATTATCGAACATTGGCGGTAGAGCAGCGATTGATTTCGAGAAGTTTCCTTTATCGTCATTGATATAAAGTCGGTCGAAAAGCTGAACCATTTCGTCATAAAACTCATTTCCGCCCGAAACTACATAAAGGTCTTGGTCTTTGTCTCCGTCAGCATCAAAAAACACAGCATCTACATCTTCTTGCAATGAATCTTCTTTGAAAACTGCTTGCGGTGAAGCTGTAAACTTACCATCGGTTTTTTGTAGATAAAGTGAACCCGCTTGGTATTTTGCCCCACCTATGTAAAAATCTTCTAAACCGTCGCCATTTACATCACCAATGGCCATTTTGGGTCCATCAATCGATACTTTGAATGGAATCAAAAACTCTCGATTGAAATCAAAATAAACGTTTTCTTGATGTACAAATGGAATATTTACTTGGTTTGTTACTTCTTCAAAAATCGGTTGTGCTGGCACAAAGAACTGATAGTCAGCTACTTTTAATTTAGCATTGTTTTGGTCTAAAGTAAGAAAAGTATTTATTTTAGGATTTATTATGATTTCCATCATTTGATTCTCCCAAATTACCATCATTGTATCAACTTTGGTGAGTTTTCCAATTCCAAAAATCAATGTTGGCTCAACAGAACTCATGAAGCCACGTGTTGGCATCATTTGTTGTAATTGTTGGCCATCAGCTGTTTTTAAAATAACTTTTGCCCCAATTCCAAAGGTATTTTTATCATTACCTTTAAATTTAACTTTGACGAAATTATTATTTAAAACTTGACGACTATTGTTGAGATAAATGGCTGCTGGCTCGTTGAGATTATTGGAAATGAGGTCTAAATCACCATCGTTGTCTAAATCGGCATAAGCTGCACCGTTTGAAATGCCTTTTTCGTCGAAGCCCCAAGCGACTGATTTATCTTGAAAACGTAATTCTTTTGTACCTTTATAAAGATAATTATGCCATTTTCCGCTTGGCATTTTGTCGATTGCCTCTTGATCGAGCTTATCGGAAGTTGGTAAGTTGAAGTGTAGAGAATCGCTAGCGATAAATTTCAAATAATCTAAATCATTTGGGCGGCGTAAAATACCGTTGGTGATAAAAATATCTTTGATTCCATCGCCATCATAATCGGCTAAAAGCGTACTCCAACTCCAGTCTGTTGCCATTACGCCCGCCGAAGGGGCAATATCGCTAAACTTTTTGCCGCCCATACTCAGTTGTAGGCAGTTTCGGCTGTATTGATTGAAATACCCAAATTGGAGTTTATATAAGTAAATATCAAGCGGGTCTTCACCAACTGAAGATTTCTCAACAGCTTCGTCTTCGGGATACATATCAAGCGTCATAACATCTTGAAATCCATCATTATTTATGTCTGCAATATCCGAGCCCATCGAAAAGCGACTCAAGTGTTTGAAATGCTGTTTTACTTCTTCTGAAAAAGTGCCATTTTTTTGATTGATATAATAATAATCGTCTTCGTGAAAATCATTACTTACATAAATATCTTGCCAGCCATCGTTGTTCAAATCGGCTACCGAAATGCCCAAACCATATCCCATGGCGGCTTGATATATACCTGCCTCCTTGCTTACATCTGTGAAGTGAGGAGCTCCACCATTGGGGGTTAGGGAGCCATCGTTTCGGTACAAATAATCGCCGGCTTCGTTGTCTTTGAGCATACGAGTATTTACGCGGTCATAAGAGCGAGAATTATGTACAGCGTGATTTAGCAAATACATATCCAAATCACCGTCTTTATCATAATCAAAAAAGGCGGCTTGGGTCGAAAATCCAGTAAAATCAAGTCCGTATTCCTCTGATTTTTCGGTGAATCGAGGCGTCGAACCGTTTAAATCTCCATTATTGATATAGAGTTCGTTTGAACCTTCCAGACCTTTGTAATTTCCAACGGCACATACATAAATATCAAGAAAACCATCGCCGTTGACATCGGCCATTGTTACACCTGTTTTCCAGTCAGAAAAGCCTTCAATTCCTGCTTTAGTAGAAATGTCTTCAAATTGAGGTGAGCCGTCTTTTACACCTTTGTTCAAGTAAAGTTTGCTTTTTCCTTGATTTGAAACAAAAAACAAATCGCTTAAGCCATCATTATTAATATCGCCTGCTGCTACGCCACCGCCATTATAAAAATAGAGATAATCGAGAATATTAAAGTCTTTAGATTCTTTTATTTGATTGATAAAATCAATTTTTGTTTCGGTTGGGGAAAGTTTTTTGAATAAAACTACATCGTTTTCTTTACTTGATTTGCACGCACTTAGAATGAGTATTATACTTAAATATTTTATTATTGATTTCATCGATTTTTTACCTTTTAGCCTAAAATTTACTCAAAAACTTCATTCACTTCAACTTGTAAATTTGGAAAAGTTGGACTTATAATAGTATCTTCTATTGTAAATGGACGTAAGCCAGTGTATTTTCCTTCTTTCAAAACATAAATAAAAATAGTTTCCTTTTCTGGTTCAACAAGCCAATATTCTTGTATTTCATTTTCTTCATAGAGGTCAAACTTTGTTTTCATTTCTCGTGTCGAATTGCCAGGTGATAGAATTTCTATCACCAAATCGGGCGAACCTAAGCAACCACGTCCATCTTTTAATTTTTCAAGGTCACATATTACGCATAAATCTGGCTGTACGACAGTATGTACTTGCTTATCAGAGGTGGATTTCTTGGTATTTATCAGTCTTACATCGAAAGGGGCATGATATAGTTTGCAAGAATGTTTAAGAAAAGCAACTCGGAAAATACCAGTCAAATTGACCGAAATGTCTTGGTGCTTTATGTTTGGGGCAGCCATTTCAAGGATTTTGCCTTTAATTAGCTCAATTCTTTCATCAAATTGCCATTTTAAATAATCTGCATAAGAATAGACTTTAGAGAAATCTAATTGTGAAATTTTTGTGATTGCTTCCATTGATTTATTCAGAATGATATACAAATTTACTTTTTAAAACTAAACACTTGTGCTTTATCATTGTTTTTTGCCAACACTATCACCTCTTGATTTGCACTACCCTTTAATTTATACATTTTGCGAACTTGTCCAACCGTCTTAAAGCCAGAGTCGCTTGATTTTTTTACCTCAAAATTTCCTTTTCCTTTTCCTTTCAAAAATAAACCATAATTGGCATCAAAACGACCCCATTCTGGTAAAACATCGTAGAAATTACCCGCTAAAAGGATATCCAAAATGCCGTCTTTATCAAAATCTCCCGTTTCGATGGCTGCAATGCGAGAATATTGAGCTTCAATTGGTAGGGCTTTTATTTCAAAGTTGCCTTTACCATCATTTATCAAAAATACTGTTTTAGTAGTTGTAATTTTCTTTTCTATACAGTCTTTCATTTGCTCAGGAGTAAACATATCCGTAATGCTCTGATTAGCGTAATCTGCATATTTTACATACTTTCGTTTAATCATCGGCAAAGCACGTTGGAGTTCGCCTTTTAGCACCATTGGGTAGGTTTTTCCATCTTCAGTTAAGCACGAAATTATTTGTTCAACTGTTCCGTTATTATCAAAATCTTTTACATGAAGTAATGCAGGACTTTCGGGTGAAACTTTGAGTTTAGTATTATCTCCGATGTTTCCAATAATAAAATCAGTATCACCATCGCCATCAATATCGGCTGGTTTTATACAGTTCCAAAGTCCTTCCGAGTCTTTAATTTTGCTTGAAAGCGTCATTTTTCTACCACGTTCATTCTTGAAAATCACGATTTGTCCCCAATCTTGCGTCACAATCAAATCCATGTAGCCGTCTTTGTCAATATCGCTCCATTCGGCATCGGTTACCATCCCTAAATCAGTTATTTCCGCTATGAAACGCTTTGATTGATTCTTAAATTCGCCTGTTCCATCGTTGATGTAGAAATTACTGGAAGGATTCATGCCATATTTTCCTGAAATCATGCGTGAGCCTACAAATAAATCTTGGTCACCATCTTTATCAAAATCGGCAGCCGCTACACACGAGCCATTTTCAAAAATAGAAGGGAAACGTACATCACGTTTGAAGTTGCCTTTTCCGTCATTTATGTAAAGTAAATCATGTAATTCGGCGGCGTTTTCTTCAAACTCATTACTACCTGTCACGATGAACAAATCGAGGTCATTGTCTTTATCAGCATCAAAAAATAGGGCATCCGTATTTTCGGTCGTCACGTCCATTCCAAAATCAATTTGCTTTGACTCGGTAAACTTTCCATTTTTTTGCTGAATGAAAAGTTGTTTTGCCTGACCAGCCGAACCTCCTAAATACAAATCGTCAAGACCATCTCCGTTTACATCGCCCACAGCCATTGCAGGCCCTTGAGTTGAATATTTTTGTTTTAACAAAACGTCCCGGTCATAATCTTGGAAATTGCTCTCTACGTGCGTGTAAGCAAGTGCATTTGCTGAAATATCACTAAAAAGGGGCGTTTTTACTGGAATAATTTCCTTGAAAAGTTGGTCAGCATTTTTATAATCAAGTGTAAGTGTTTGATTAACTTTTAAACTTTTTAAAACCTGCATTTTATCGTCTGGCCAAATGATTTTTACAGAATCGATATTGGCTTTTTCACCCAGTCCAAAAACCATTTGATGGTCACAAGATGACTGAAAGCCACGGTTGGGCATTTGTTGCAAAAGTTTGCTTGTACCTTGTTGATAAACCGTAATTTTAGCACCGATTCCATTGAGATTTTTGGCAGTTCCCTTTAATTTTACTGTCAAAAAGTGATTTTTTGTTTTTTCATTGGTTTTATTTTTGAAAACCGAAAGTGGTGCATTGATATTATTAACAACCAAATCTAAATCTCCGTCATTATCCAAATCGCCATAAGCCGAACCATTAGAAAACCCTGGCCCTTCGAGTCCCCAACTTTTTGTTTGATTGGCAAACTTTAAATCTCCAGTATTTTTAAAAGCATAATTTGGAATTGGCACAGAAGAGATTTTATCAATAAATTCTTTTGCATCAAATTTTTTACCACTGAGCATTTGCTGCATCGTATTTCTATCGCCTAAAAATTCGACAAAATCTTGGTCTGTAAGGTCTTTTGCAATGCCATTGGCTACAAAAATATCTTTCAAACCATCGTTATCCATATCAAAAATCAATGCTCCCCAACTCCAATCTGTTGCATAAACACCCGCCAACTGTCCAACTTCGCTAAATGTGCCATCTCCGTTGTTCAATTGCAGGTTGTTTCGCATATATTGGTGCCAAAAGCCTTGTTTTAGCTTCAAATCAACTAAATTATAACCTTCAAAAATACTAGTAGTTTTCAATCGACGGTCATCGCCTGGAAGCATATCTGTCACAAAAATATCCAGATTTTCATCGTTGTTAATGTCGGCAATATCAGCACCCATTGAGCTTAAGCTCGTATGTGGCATTTGGTTTTCAAGGTCTTCTTTAAAAGTTCCGTTTTTCTGATTGATGTATAGATAATCTCTTTCGTAGAAATCATTTGAGATATAAATATCAGGCCAGTTATCGTTGTTTACGTCACCGATAGTAATTCCTAAACCAAAGCCAATCAAGCTTCCATAAATTCCAGCTTCTGCTGAAACATCTGTAAATTTAACTTCTGTTGCGGTTGGGCTATCATTGCGGAAAAGTTTATCACCGCCGAGTTTATCGCGCTCGTTTCGTAGATTCATGTAACCGAGTTTATCAATCGGAGTAAAGCTATTATTGAGCAAATACATGTCTAAATCTCCGTCACGGTCATAATCGAAAAATGCAGCGTGAGTCGAGAAACCTCCATCTTCAAGACCAGCTTCTTTGGCTTGTTCCTTATAGCTCGGAATATTGTTTTTAATGCATTGATTAATGTACAATTGATTGCCACGTTGGTCACGGCTTCCCGAATTACATACATAAATATCCATTAAACCATCACCATTCACATCGGCAAAAGTTACACCTGTTGACCAGAATTTTTTGCCAACAATACCTGCTTTTGTCGTAATGTCCTCAAAGGTCATTTTACCTTTATTCAAATACAGTTTATTGTCTTCAAAATTTGAAGTAACAAAAATATCCGATAAACCATCATTATTTACATCTCCAATTGCAACGCCACCACCGTTGTAGAAATTACGGTAGTTAAATATATTAAAGTCTTTTCTTTCAAGGCTTCTATTTACGAAGTCAATTCCTGTAACTGAAGACGGTAATGATTCAAATAAAGTGTCTTCGGTCTTTGCACACGAAAACAGTAGCCCCACACACGAGATAGCCCAAAGTATCTTTTTCATCAATTATAGGTTAAAGTATTTTTTCTTTGTGGTTTAACAAAGAGCAACGATATTGATTGCATTATTGTTTGTTTGCAAAACAATAACGGACTACAAAATTAGTAATAAATAAGCCTTATAGCAAAAAGCGAGAAGTGTTAATCGCTAATTATCAAATATTTACAAAATAAAAAGGCAGAACCGTTAGGAACTGCCTTTTTAAGAAATACACTAAATATTAATATCCAGGATTTTGCTTTAACAATGGGTTAGCATCGATACGAGCCTGAGGAATTGGGAACAATTCTCTTGTTTTGTTCAAGTTCTTCATGAATTTTCTTTCAAGGCTGAAAGTACCGAAACGAATCATATCGTTACGTCTCCATCCTTCCCAAGCCATTTCACGACCTCTTTCTGCAAGAATATCTTTATCTGTCAATGTTGTCATTGGAGTAACTCCAGAACGTACTCTGATTTTGTTGATTTCTGCTAAAGCATCAGCAGTTTTTCCAAGTCTGAAAGAAGCCTCAGCTTTCATCAAAAGAGCATCAGCATAACGGAATACAACGTAGTCATTGCTTTGGTCTCCGTTAGGATTGTTTCTTTGGATTTCATACTTCTGCGAGCGAATACCTGCAACCTGAAACTCAGGGTCAGCATCTGTCATTTGGTCTTTAGGGAAATCTGCAATAAACGCTAATGGTTGGTTTTTAGCATCTAATAATTTTGCACCAGAAGCAGCATATTGCTGACCTTCAATCCACATTGCTTTACGTAAATCTGTCTTCTCGAAAGAGTTATAGAAATCTGCTAAAGTACAGAAGCCATTCCAAGGTGAATTACTCAAACCATAAGTAGTAGCATTAGCATAGTGTAATGTTCTCATTTGGAAGTTCATACCACCTGCTTTGAAACTATCGTAAGGAATAGTCCAAATGTTTTCTCCTGAACCTTGGTTCTGTACGATAAAATTCGACAAAGTTGAAGCAGAAAGAGCATAAGCGTTTTTAGATGCAATTACTTTATTTACTGCATCTAAAGCTTTTTGCCACTCAGGCGAACCTTTGTAAACACCAGCATTCAAATATAATTTTGCTAGTAACATATTACCTGCATCTTGCGTCATACGGCTATAAGCTTTTCCAGCTGTTAAGCTTGGAATTGACTCTGTCAATTCTTTCTCAAGGAAAGCATAAACTTCAGCACGTGTTTTTGTACCACCATTTGAAGTAGCATCAGTTACAATTGGCACATTACCAAATGCATCAATAGCCATGAAATAGTAGAATGCACGGATTGCACGAAGTTCGTCAACAGCAGCTTTGTTTGTACTTACTACTGGAATCAATTGGTTTACCTGTGAAATATTACCGAAGATAAAACCCCACATACCATTGATTGGTCCGTGTTGTGGAGTCCATGTGTGGCGAGAATAAGCCAACCAGTCACCATTATCAAACCAGTCACCACCACGAGTCGGAACAATTAACTCATCAGAAGAAGCTTCACTTGGATTGAACCAATCCCAAGTAATTCCTCTTAAACCACCATAAGCAGGTCCTAAAGCCGCTGCTACTTGAGCGTCAGTTTTCAAAAATTGGTCTGCAGGGATTGCATCATATACAGGCTCATCTAAATTAGTACAAGACTGTAATGAAAATGAAGCAAAAGCACCAACAGTCAATGCTGTAAAAATGAATTTTTTCATATTATTATTTATGATTATTTTTAGTTGTTATTTAAACGATTTGTTAACACAAATGGTTTTATTTTTTTAGAAACTTAAACTAACACCAGCAGTGATACCACGCGTCTTATAGAAAGTCTCACGAACATCAATACCTGGAGCTTGTGAACCAATTGATAATGCTTGACTAATTTCAGGGTCAACACCTGAGTATTTAGTAAACAACAATAAATTGTTTCCAGCGATATAAACACGAGCTCTTTTAACAACACTTTTTCCTACTGGAATAGTGTAACCCAAAGAAGCATTGTTCAAACGAACATAGTTGCCCGACTCAACATAATAGTCCATTGGCAATGTACGCTCATCATTAACAACAGTTGTCAATGCAGATTTAAGAGCATTACTTTCTGCAATACGACCATCTTGACGACCTAATAGCAAGTTGTTAGTATTTACGATTTTAGCTCCTAAGTTACTTATCAATTGAAACTGGAAATCAATTTTGCCAAATTTAATGTTATTAGTTAAACCACCAACAAACAAAGGAGTTGGGCTGCCTAAATAAGTTTGGTCATCTCTATCAGGATTTGCCTGATTTACTTTACCATCACCATTCAAATCTTGAAATACGTATCTGCCATTTTCAATTTTAGCAACTTTTGCTCCGTAGAATACACCAACTGGCTGACCAGCTTGTAATACCGAGAACGCTACTGCTGATGTACCTCTGATAAAGCTACCTAAACTTGTTTGTAAAAATACTTGGTCAGGTGCAGCAAAATCGTCATTTTTCAAACTCAATACTTTGTTTTTGTTGAATGAACCAGCAAAAGTAGAACTGAATGAGAATTTGCTATTGTCAATCCACTGATATGTAGCAGAGATTTCAACACCTTTATTTTGCATACTACCAACGTTCGCCAAAATTGTAGGGAATACAAATCCCTTCTCTTGTGGAGCATTTACAACGTATAACAAGTCTTTGGTTTTACGAGTATACCAGTCAATCGAACCAGATAATTTTCCTTTAAGCAATGAGAAGTCTAAACCAGCACCGTAGTTTTCGTTAACTTCCCACTTCAAGTTTGGATTTGGGTTTCCTTGGATAGCGTAAGCAGGCAAGAAATCATCAGTTCCACCATCATAGTACGAACCATTTGGGCCATAGAATGAACGAGAACGCAATGGAGAAATACCTTCTGAATTACCAGTTCTACCCCAGCTAACACGTAGTTTTAGGTTATCAATAACAGAGTTCCCTTTTAAGAAAGCCTCTTCATTCAATGCCCAACCTACTGAAACCGACGGGAAGAAGCCCCACTTGTTGTTATCTCCAAATTTAGTAGAACCATCACGACGTAAGTTTACAGTTGCAAAATACTTATTTGCTAAACTATATTGAGCACGTGCAAGGAACGAAACCAATTTGTATTCGTTTTTGTAAGAACCAATTAAATTTGGATTAGTTCTGATACCAAGTCCAGAGCCAAGGTTATTTGCTCCTAAATCGTTAGACAAAAAATTGTTGTTACCCGCACCAAAACCATCATTGATAACGTCTTGATAAGTATAACCGCCTAATAAATTTAATGTGCTATTAGAACTGATAGCTTTTGTATAACTCAACGTTGTTTCTAATTGTTGGTCATTTGTAGCATTTAAAGATCTATTTCCCGCATTTCCACCTACTGTTGAAAGAAGGTTTCCTGGAGTTGATTTTACAAAAGTGGTATTATTTCTATTTTGTGTACGCAAAGTTCCACTTACATTAAATACTAAACCATCAATTATTGTATATCCAGCTTGTGCATTGAACAATAAATCTTGCAATTTTTCTTTCTGAGAGTAGTTATCAAGTAAAGCTAAAGGATTGAAGTTAGCAAATGTACCAGGAATCTGGAAATACGATCCATCTGAATTAAAAACTGGGTCAGTTGGACGCATATTCATTGCAAAACCAATTGCTCTGTTTTGAGCAATATCAGCATTAGTTTGAGAAGCAGACATATTAAATCTCATCATTAGCTTTCCGTTCATTGCTTTTGAGTCAAGATTCAAACGTGCATTTACACGGTCTTTTCCTGAGCCAAGTAATGTACCTGTTTGGTCTAAATAACCTACCGAAGCACGGTACGAGAAATTCTCAGAACCACCAGAAATATCAAGATTATGGTTTTGGCTTGTTGCTTTACGAGTAATTACATCTAACCAATCAGTATTAGCACCACCGTCAGTATAAGTTTGCTTATACTTTGTAGCAGCCTGTCTGTACTCAGCACCATTTAATAAATCAGGTCTTTGAGAAATAGTCTCTTGTCCAACATACGCACTGTAATCAACGGTTGGAGCACCAGACTTGCCTCTTTTGGTTGTAATCAAAATTACACCATTAGCACCTCTTGAACCATAGATTGCAGCAGAAGAAGCATCTCTCAAAACGTCCATTGTAAGGATATCTTCAGGAGCAACGTTTTCGATTGGAGCACCAATCACACCATCAATTACGTAAAGTGGCTCAGAACCAGCACTCAATGAGCCTGTTCCTCTCAAGCGTACTGTTGGTCTTGAGTTTGGGTCACCACTACTTTGTGTAATAACTAAACCAGCAACTTTACCTTGAGCAGCAGCTAAAGGATTCGTTACAATTCCAGCGTTGAAATCACGGCTACCGAGACTTGTCACAGTACCAGAAATTTCTTTTCTCTTTTGCGTACCATAACCAACAACAACAACTTCTTCAAGAGCTTTTGTGTCGTCAATTAAAGTTACATCTACAGTAGTTTTGTTACCGATAGCCACTTCCTTAGTTTCCATACCTACAAAACTGAAAACCAATATTCCGCTTTTCGGAACACCAGCTAATTTGTAAGTACCATCTAAGCCTGTTTGAGTACCTTTTGCTGTACCTTTAGTTTGTACAGTTACTCCTGGCAATCCACTGCCATCAGCTCCTTTTACCGTACCCGAAACAGTTACTTCTTGTGCCATCACGGTGAAAGTGAGTGATGTTAACAGCATTGCAGCGATAGTGAAAATAGAGGATTTCACACAAGCTGATAGTCGCTCAATATAGCGACCCACTTGGTAGGACTTCATCATAGGTTTTAATTTAAAGTAATGATTAATAAATGTTTAATTTAACTTAAAAAATAAATCGTTTTTTATTGTTTTATAATAAATTATTAAACCGAAAGATGATGAATCCAATCATTCGATATAGAAATTTGTTTAGAAAACGTTGAATTATTTTTCTTATTAACTTTCAAAATTACAAAAAGAAATATACAAAGTCCAAAATATTATATAAAAAAATATTATTTCTTAAAATAGTTCAATTTTTAAAAACTGAACAAAAACAATATCGCTTTAGGTTTTTAGTCGTAATTTTACACTCCAAATTTTACTCATCAATTATTTTTTCAAAGTCGATAAATAAATTAATTACTAATAAATTAAACAATATTAGTAGAATTTGTATTTTTAGGACAACACGTTTACGGATGTTGTTTTTGAGTGATTAGCTCGAAAAACGAATATCTTTGAGAAATTCAAAAACTTTGAGAATCAATGATTAACCAACAATTGCAGCAATTGGCCAAAGAAATGGCTGGAGAACTACATCTCGATGATGTCATGCGTACTTTGTATGCAACCGATGCCTCGGCTTATCGTGAAATGCCATTAGCTGTAGCGATTCCGAAAGACGAGTCCGACATTCAGAAATTGATAGCGTTTGCTCTTGAAAATAATACATCCATCATTCCTCGTACCGCAGGTACTTCCTTGGCTGGGCAAGTAGTTGGTAAAGGTATTATTGTTGATGTTTCTCGCACATTTACCAAAATACTCGAACTAAATAAAGAAGAAAATTGGGTAACAGTGCAACCTGGAGTTGTACGTGATGAATTGAATTTTTTCTTGAAACAAAATGGTCTATTCTTCGGTCCCGAAACTTCAACGGCCAATCGTGCCATGATGGGCGGAATGGTTGGAAATAATTCTTGTGGCTCAAACTCAATAGTTTACGGAAGTACCCGAAACCACTTAATGGAAGTAAAAGGTTTTTTAAGCGATGGTTCTTTTGTTGAGTTTAAAAATCTAAACACAGAAGAATTCCAGCAAAAACTAAATGATACCACAACGCTCGAAGGACGTATTTACAATCATATAAATAATATTTTGAGCGATGAAGACAATCAGAACGAAATCCGTAAGGAATTTCCGAAGATGAGTATCGAGCGTCGCAATACTGGATATGCCATTGATGAACTTCTGGAAACTGAAGTTTTCACTACGCAAGGTAAAAACGAAACTATCAAAACCCCGCCATTGTCTGGAGTTGCTTCGGGCGGTTCTTTTAACTTTTGCAAATTAATTGCTGGTTCAGAAGGAACGCTGATGTTTATCACCGAAATAAAACTTCATGTAAATCTATTACCGCCAAAAATACAAGGCTTGGTGTGTGTGCATGTTAATACGGTGGACGAATCGCTTCGAGCAAACCTTATTGCTCTCAAATATAAACCAACTGCCGTAGAATTAATCGACCATTATATTTTAGAGTGTACGAAAGAAAACAAAGAGCAAAGCCAAAATCGTTTCTTTGTGAAAGGTGACCCTGGGGCAATCTTGGTAGTAGAACTTTCAAACGATGATATTGATGAGGTAAAATCTCGTGCTACCGAAATGGAAGCAGAAATGCGTGCTGCTGGATTAGGCTATCATTTCCCGATTCTTTTTGGCGAAGACACTAAAAAGATTTGGACACTTCGCAAAGCCGGTTTGGGACTTCTTTCTAACCTCCCAGGCGATGAAAAAGCCGTGGCCGTTATAGAGGATACGGCCGTTGATGTAAACGATTTACCAGATTTTATTAGAGAGTTTAATGAAATTCTGACAGAAAACAATATGTCATCGGTGCATTATGCCCACGCTGGCTCGGGCGAGATTCATCTTCGACCAATCATTAATCTAAAAACTGCCGAAGGACACCGCCAGTTTAGATTGATTGCCGAAGAGATTTCGACTTTAGTAAAAAAATATAAAGGGTCGCTTTCGGGGGAGCATGGTGATGGCCGTTTGCGAGGTGAATTTATTCGTCAACAAATTGGCGATAAAAATTATGCTCTAATCAAAGATTTGAAAAAGGTTTGGGACGAACAAAATATTTTCAACCCAAATAAAATAGTCGATACGCCTCCGATGGATAAATTTCTTCGATACGAGGCTGACCATAAGGTGCCAGAATTTGAAACTGTTTTCAGATTCAATAATCAAAATATTCTCCAGCACGCTGAGCAATGCAATGGCTCAGGCGATTGCCGTAAGACCGAACTGAGCGGCGGAACGATGTGTCCGAGTTATATGGCGACTCGAAACGAAAAAGATTCTACGAGGGCCAGAGCTAATATTTTGCGTGAAGTGTTGACAAACTCAGAAAAACTCGACCGTTTTGATAGTAAAGAGGTTAAAGAAGTAATGGATTTGTGCCTTTTATGCAAAGGTTGTAAGTCCGAATGCCCATCGAATGTCGATGTTGCGAAGTTGAAAATGGAGTTTTTGCAGCATTATCAAGAGAAAAATGGTGTTCCGATGAGGTCTTGGCTAATTGGCAACTATTCAAAAATGAGCAATATTGCATCTTATGTGCCATGGGCGTATAATTTGATTTTAGGAAATGTTCTTTTGCGTAAAATTGCCAATCGCGTGATTGGCTTTCACCCCGAGCGAACAATGCCGCTTTTGAGTTCCAATACCCTTAAACAATGGTATAAAAAATCGGAGAAATCGGCTTCAAAATCAGCTAGAAAAGTCTATTTATTCTGTGATGAATTTACGAATTTTAATGATGTAGAAATTGGTAAAAAAGCATTCGATTTATTGCAAAAGCTTGGATATGACGTAATTATACCGAATCATGTAGATTCGGGGAGAGCATATTTGTCAAAAGGATTGCTCAAGGATGCCCAAAAATTAGCCAATCAAAATGTGGCTTTATTGAAAGATGTCGTGACCGAAGAAACACCATTAATCGGCATCGAACCCTCAGCAATTTTGACTTTTAGAGATGAATACCCTGATTTAATTGAAGCAAATTTGGTAGAATCGGCCAAAAAACTTGCCCAAAACGTTTTAATGATTGATGAGTTTATTGCCCGCGAGATAGACGCAAAACGTATTACTGCCGAAAGTTTTACAAGCGAGAAACGCCTAATCAAGCTACACGGGCATTGCCAACAAAAAGCTGTGGCTTCACTTACGCCAACCAAAAAGATACTTTCTTTACCAAAAAACTACGAAGTACATATCATTCCATCGGGCTGTTGTGGAATGGCGGGTTCGTTTGGTTACGAAAAAGAGCATTATGATTTATCGATGAAAATCGGTGAATTAATACTTTTCCCGACCGTAAGAAAACAACCCGAAGAAGTAATCATTGCTGCTCCAGGCACAAGTTGTCGCCATCAAATTCAAGATGGAACTGGCCGAAAAGCTTTGCACCCAGTTGAGATTCTTTGGCAAGCATTGGTCTGATTATTATAATTTTTTCGTGTTTTTGTTAAGTAAATATAGCTTTTTTACTTTTACATATATATCAATATTTTTAATTTATAACTGTCGAATTATTTGACCATAAATGACATTAGAAGTGAATTTGAGTTTTTATGGAACATTCAGTAGGTGGATTGCTGGAACATTATTTTCGAGTAAAGTGTTTTGATCTTACTGACACTTACGTATCCGCTAAAAAAGTAAAAATGAGTTCCCGAAATTTATTGAGTTTAGAGTTGACAACGCCTGCAGACGATGAAAGACCTGTGTATTTATCAGGCAATTTTTGTGAATCGAATCCCGACGTTTCAGATTTTGAAATGAAACGAGTAAGTAAGGGAAAATACAAATTTACATTTACCCCCGGAATACCACTTCCCGAAAAAATAGAGTACAAATATACCCGTGGTGGTTGGGATTTTGTTGAGTTAGATACCTTCGGAAATGCACCAAGCAATCGAGTAATTGATAAATTAGCGGGAAATTATGCCGACTTTGTACCTTATTGGCTACAAGATGGCTCTACGGCATTTGTCAAAAAATTAATGCCTAAAATAATAGTAGTTTCCGAAAAATTCGAGATACCGCAATTGGGTAAAACACGGAAAATTTATATTATTCTCCCGCATGATTACGACCAAAATCTGGATAAAAATTATCCTGTAATGTACATGCAAGATGCCCAAAACCTTTTTGGCAAAGGCTCAAGCTACGGCAACTGGGAAATTGACAAACGCCTTTCGCTTTTGGCTAAAAAAGAGTTAGGTGATGTAATTATAGTTGCCATCGAACATGGCGAAGAAGACCGTTTCAATGAATATTCACCTTATACAGTCGAAAAGAAAGGGAAAGGTTTAGGTATGAAATATGCAAATTTTATTGTGCGTAAGCTAAAACCATTTATTGATGTGAATTATCGAACCAAAACCGAACGACAATTTACTGGAATAGGCGGTAGTTCAATGGGCGGTTTGATAAGTATTTATGCTGGTCTGATGTATCCCGAAGCTATCGGTCGTTTGATGGTACTTTCGCCAGCTTTGTGGGTTTCGCGTAAAATTTACTTCGATGCCATTGAGTTTTTCAATCCAATGGATACAAAAATTTATCTTTATGGAGGTGGAAAAGAAAGTGAAGCGATGATTCCTAATGTGAAGAAAATGAAGGAAACCATAGAAAGCCAAGGTTGGGATGCTGAAAAAATTCAAATTAAACTATCGACCGACCCCAAAGGCGAGCATAACGAAAAATACTGGGGACAAGAATTTCCGAAAGCCATTGAATGGTTGTTTTATTGATAACACCAAAACTCATTCACCCCCACGCATCGGGGGAACTAACATTTATTGAATATGAAAATCAACATAACAGCCAATAATACAGCAGCCAAAACTATTATCTTTCCATTGGTAGATAATGAAAAATTGGCTGAAAATCTTTCAAAAATTGCCAAGCATGTAGGTCTCAGTGCCGAAACTTTGCAACAAGATTTTAAGGCAGGTACAAAAGAAACTTTGGTTTTGTACGGTGCAATCGAAGGACTCGAAAAGGTACATATTTTAGGTTTAGGAAAGGCCCCAAAAGCGATTGATTTTGTAAAGGTTTTTCGTTCGTTTTTTTATGATTCAAAGGAAAAACTACCCAAAAATATTGGTTTGAAGCTTAAATTAGCTGGTTTAGAAGCATTCACCGAACAGATTGTCAATGGCATCTGTTTGGCCGACTATGAAATTGGTGCCTATAAAACTGATGCAAAAAGGAATGCTGAATTTTATACGGAAGAAGCCATTTTGGAAATACAAGTTTCCGAAAACTACTTAGAAAGTGCCAAAAAATCAGCCGAAATTGGACAAGCAATTGCCGAAACTCAAGCCCGAATAATGGCTTTGGTTGATGCACCCGCTAATTATAAATATCCACAAAAACTGGCTGAATTTGCCATAGAATCAGGCAAAAAACATGGTTTTGATGTAAAGGTTTACTACGAAAAAAAATGTCTTGAACTAGGCCTTCACGCACTTTTGGCAGTTGGCAGAGGTAGCACCGAAAACCCTGCAAGATTTATTGTGATGGAATATAATAATTTATCAGGAAAAGGTAAAAAAGTCGGTTTAGTCGGCAAAGGCGTAACTTTCGATACTGGTGGAATTTCAATCAAAGGTTCGGCAAGTATGAGTTATATGAAGTCGGATATGGGTGGGGCAGGAGCAGTTTTAGGAGCAATGGAATTAGCCGCAAAGCTAAAACTTTCCGTGCATTTAATTGGCGTTATTCCGACAACAGAAAACTGCGTTGATGGCAATGCTCTTAAACCTAGTGAGGTCATTTCTTCGTATTCGGGCAAAAGCATCGAAGTCATTGATACTGATGCTGAAGGCCGATTGGTTTTGGCTGATGGATTGGCCTACATCAAGAAAAACTTCGAGCCAGATGTAATCATAGATTTGGCGACACTTACGGGTAATTGTATTGCCGCTTTGGGTTATGCTGCTGCAGGTTTGCTATCGAATAATGACGAATTAGCTAATCAATTACTAGAAATCGGACAAGAAACTGGCGAAAAACTATGGCGTTTGCCACTTTGGGACGATTACAAAGATATGATGAACTCCGATGTAGCTGACATCAAAAATCTTTCGTCGACACCCGTTGCAGGGGCAATTACTGCCGCCAAATTCTTAGAGTTTTTTTTAGATGGCCATACAAATTGGGCTCACCTTGATATTGCAGGCTTAGCTTTTGGAGATTCAGAATTTGCCAAAATGAAATCAGCAACTGCCTATGGCGTTAATTTATTGACTGCTTTTTTGCGAAAAAACTAAATGATAACTGATGTGAAATATAACAAGGGAAGGCAAATTGTCTTTTTCAATTTATCTTTTTACATAAAAATCCAATATAGTTTTTCTAAAATAAAACTCGTATTTTGACTGAATCAAGTTTGATTTTGCCTTTTCAAGATCGATACGAAAAGTATTTAGTTCTATGGTATGAAGTAAGCCTTCTAAATATCGGTCTTTTGCAGAATCATAGGCAATTTGTTGAGCAGAAATCTGTCGTTTCGCACTATTTAATTTCTCCTGGGCGATTTTTGCAGTCAAATACGCTTGTTCTATTTCTTGTTTAAATTGAAGTTTTGTTTGTGAAAGTTGTGTTTCTGTAATTTTTTGATTGATTTGAGCATTGGCGATTCGTTCCTTTACTTGTCCATTAGTAAATATTGGAATATTAATACTTAAACGTGCAAATTGATTGAGATTAAAGCCTAACTGATTGAAATAATTATATTCCTTCGATGCTGCACTCGAATACGCTGAACCAAATCCAGCACCCAGCGAAACACTTGGATATTTTCCTGCTTCGGCAAGCCTTATACCTATGTTTGCACTTCGTACCCGAAATTCTGCACTTTTGATAATTGGTTGAAAGTAGCTACCCGAAAGAATATTTTGCAAGTAATTATCATTCAAAAAAAATGCTTTTTCTTCAATTGAACTACTTTCAATGTCAAAAGTCGTAAAATTAGGAAAAGCCATTAATTGAGCCAATGAGAGTTTTGAAACATTAATATTGTTTTTGGCATTCAACGCATCAAATTCAGCGGTAGCAAGCTGTGCATCTAAATCAATCAAATTGGTTTTGGGCATATTCCCTTCATTAATCAATGCCTTTACTCTATCATATTGTGATTGGATATTTTGAATTTGTTCCTGAGCAATTTTTGATAATTCTTGATTCATCAGCACCTGCATATAGGCAAGTGTGATTCGGATTCGTAATTCATTTTTTGCCCGTTGAATTTCTACTTGGTCAGCTTCGGCATTATATTGGTTTTGAATAATTTGATTTTTGAGTGAAAAACCATTAAATATCGTAAAATTGGCATTTGCACCAAGCGAATTGGAAAAAATAGTACGTTGAATAAAATCATTGGTAAAAGGGTCAATGCTCCTACCTGAATTAATGCCTTGCGAAAACGAACCTGAAAGATTTGGATAAATAGCTTTTTGAGATTGTTGTAAGATAATTTCAGATTGTTTTAATCTTAGCTCTTTTAGTTTTACATCAAAATTTTGTTTGTAAGAATAGTCAATACATTGGTTAAGAGAAAAACGCTGTTGACAGCCCCCTGACCCCCAGAGGGGGAATGAGGTATGCTAATTTAGCCGCACGGTTAATTGTAAAAGATTTAACTAAATTCTTCGAAACGAAGGATGATTTACTCACCCTTTCGTTAGGAAGCCGTTCTGATTTTTTCTCAAGACAAATTT
>Ga0114967_10000042_pt1 | contig 95955 bp, 94 predicted proteins | sample M_130628_MF_Meta_FD_92639 | JGI IMG/M metagenome (GOLD analysis project Ga0114967, IMG submission 92639) | Freshwater microbial communities from Lake Montjoie, Canada to study carbon cycling - M_130628_MF_MetaG | ecosystem: Environmental > Aquatic > Freshwater > Lake | place: Lake Montjoie... | reverse complement strand
TTTACAATTTAGGCAAAAGCGGAGTTTTAGAAAAGAGTTTTTAGATTTTATTATTAGAACTAATTTCTGAGTATATTTGAATTTCAGTTTATCAACAAAATTTCAATCAATGAAAAAAATATTTCTATCATTTATTATACTTGCAGCTCTAACAGCTCCTCCATCGGGTGCTGGTGGGTCTAGTCTTTTTGCTCAAACACCCAATAGCGTTAAAAAACACATTGATTACTTGGCATCTGATAAACTAGAGGGCCGCGGAACTGGGACAGAAGGAGGTAAAGCTGCAGCAAAATATATAGAAAAACAATTCAAGAAAATTGGACTAAAACCTTATGGCGATAAAGGAACTTATCTGCAAGAATTTCCTGCTAAAAAAGGTTTACCACCCAATATAAGTTACGTGCAGGCTACCAATGTGGTCGGATTTTTGGATAATGGCTCAGATAAAACTATCGTCATTGGAGCTCATTACGACCACCTCGGCAAAGGCGACCAAGGGAGTTCTCTGGAAGCAAATTCGCTTGGAAATATTCATAATGGGGCAGATGATAATGCTTCGGGAACGGCTGGTCTGATAGAAATCGCAAAGTTTTATACAAAAAACAAAATCAAAGAAAAACATAATTTCTTATTTATTGGTTTTTCAGGGGAAGAGTTGGGCTTAATCGGTTCAAAATATTATGCTGATAATGCTACAATCGATTTAAAAACAGTCAATTGTATGATAAATATGGACATGATTGGTCGTTATCGTGATGATAAAGGCTTAACGATTGGAGGTTGGGGAACGAGTAGCTTTTGGGGGATTAATATCCCACAATTGGCTATTAATCAAGGAGTTAAATACAATGTTGATTCAGCAGGAGTAGGTCCATCTGACCACACTTCCTTTTATCTTAAAAACCTTCCAGTATTATTTTTCTTTACAGGAGCTCACCAAGAATATCATAAACCAAGCGATGATGCAAACTTGATTAATGCCGAAGGAGAAGTAAAGGTGTTAGATTTGGCAAAAAGCATAATTGAGAAAATAGAAGTAGCTCCGAAACTTGATTTTATACAAGTGGCAAACAATCCACATGCAGGAAATGCACGAAGTAATTTTAAGGTTACGATGGGCATTATTCCTGACTATGCTTATGACAAAGGTGGTGTAAGAATCGACGGAGTAAGCAAAGGTCGCCCAGCAGAAATAGCAGGCATCCAGGCGGGTGACATAATTATGAAACTCGGAGAAAACTCAACTACGGATGTGCAAGAATACATGAAAGCACTTGGAAAATTTGAAAAAGGACAAACAATTGATGCCGAAATAAAACGTGGGGCACAAAAAATGATTTTGAAGATTACTTTTTAAGTTTTCAAATTCGTATAAATTGGCGGTCAATCAAAAACATATCTTTGAATATAACAACATCTCTTTGGGATTTATTTTTCGACCAAAATCCCGAAGGGATGTTATGATTATAGCAATCAAATTGAAATATTAAGAAAAATCCCTTAGGGATGAAATAATAAAACCCAATCCTATCAAGATTTATGATTTTGTAAATCCTATCTAAAACACTAACTCTAAGCCCAATTTATCTCTCAATTCCAACAAAGCAGGGTTTTTATTTGCCATATACTCAAATTTTTCTTGTGCAGTATAAGGTCGGCGTTCAGAAGTAGATTCTACAATTTCAGAGGCAATTTGTATCGAAGCATTTCTCAAACTTTGACGTAGAAAAGTAGCCAATTCTTGCTTCAATTGAACCAACGTTTCCATCTGAATCTGATTATCCAACTGGAGCTTTAAGGTTGTACCTTCCAACACAAACTCACGCTTGAGCATTACTTTCAAAGTCTCAATATCTCGCTCATTAGCAAATGCAACCAAGGCTTGTTGAGCAGCCTCGTACGTGAATGAATAGTTATATTTTGACAAAACTGGCTGATTATCAACACTTTGCATTTTAGTTTTTGACTTTAAAACCGTAGTTTCAATATCAACCGTTGAGCGAAGTTTTGAAGAAGCCATCGAAGGGCGAGAAGTAAACTGTACGCTCACACCAGTACTTGACAAATTGGGAATAACCGGCCTTTCCGGCATAGCAGGAATAGATTGTACATAACTTGGCTGTGCCTGAGAAGTTGTAGTTGGCGTAGCAGCATATACGACCGATTTCTGTTCCGAACTCTCAGCCTTCACAGCTGATTGCGAAGCTAATGGATTACTATTTTTTTTTTCGTCCCCGTTATTAGGTAGCTCACTCAGCGTCAAAACTTGCTGAATCTGAGAGAATTTCATAAGCCCAATTTCAACATGTAAACGCTGATTTTTGGCAGATTTATAATTTATATCAAGCTGACTACCAATACTTAACGAAGAAAATATATAACCTAATGATAATTTAGCCGATTGCTCAATGTATCGTTGTTGAATAGAATCTGCCACCTGTAAAAGTTTTACTGTTTGCGGGTCTTTACTGACCATGATATTTCTAAAATGTTCATTCAAACCCACCACAAATTGGTGTCCATCAAAGCCTTTTTCCAAAATCTCATTGTATAATAAAAAAGCCTCCGACACGTTTCCTGCCCATAGAGCATCAGTCATGCGGAAGTAATAATCATAATCAAGAATATGTAAATTTTCTAAGACAGCTTTATACGTAAGTCCATCACCTGAAGAAAAAGTTACGTTCAAATCAAACATCGAAAGGGCATCACGCAAACCACCATCGGCTTTCTGAGCAATCAGCTCAAGTGCTTGATAATCAGCTTTTACACCTTCTTTTATAGCTACATTGGCCAAATGCTCGGCAATATCTTTTATCTGAATACGGTTAAAATCAAAAATCTGACAACGACTCAGAATCGTTGGTAAAATTTTGTGTTTTTCAGTGGTTGCTAAAATAAAAATGGCATAGCTTGGTGGCTCTTCGAGGGTTTTCAAGAATGCATTGAAAGCAGATGCGGAGAGCATATGAACCTCATCAATGATATATATCTTGTACTTGCCCGATTGTGGTGGAAAACGAACTTGGTCAGTCAAATTTCTAATATCTTCGACCGAGTTATTGGAAGCCGCATCGAGTTCATGAATATTAAACGAGGCGTTATTATTGAAACTTTTGCAAGAATCACACTCATTACACGGCGAAATATCTTCCGTTAGATTTTGACAATTGATAGTTTTGGCCAAAATTCTGGCACAAGTTGTTTTGCCTACACCACGTGGGCCACAAAACAAAAATGCTTGTGCTAAATGATTGGTGCGGATGGCATTTTGCAAGGTAGTTGTGATGTGCGACTGACCCACAACTGCATCGAAAGTTATAGGGCGGTATTTTCGAGCCGAAACAACAAATTTTTCCATATTGCAAGTTACAAAAAAAATGGAATTTTAGGATATTTTCTCTTACAGAATCGTTTGATTTATTTACTTTTGTGGCGATAAAATAAAGATATAGATGAATAATAAACTAACGATAAAGGCATTTAACCACGTAGCGTTACAAATATATGATATTGAAAAAAGTCGAGCTTTTTACTCAGAAACACTTGGCTTAGAAGAAATCCCAGCTCCAGCTTTCGATTATCCTGTTATTTGGTTTAGCCTTGGAAATGGCCGAGAGGTGCATCTAATTGGAAGAAAATCAGAAACCCCCATAATTCCAGTAAGAAGCAATCATTTTGCACTCGAAGTGAGCGATATATACTTGGCAGAGAAGAATTTGAAAGAAAAGGAGGCAAATTGCTTACCTATTAAATCACGTCCAGATGGAATTTTGCAACTATTTTTAACTGACCCCGATGGAAATTTTATTGAACTTTGTCAGATTTAATTACCAAAAATCGCTTTCAAAGCTTTCCAAAGTGTTTGTTTCAATTCTCTGCTTGTATCGAGTACCCGAAGTTCGTCTGATAATAGAAAATCAACCCCTGCTACATTTTTAGGTTGGTAAATATTGAGTAGAATATTCCAGTTTATTTTACCCAAACCTACGCCAAAACTTACAAATTTCTTGGTAACATTCTGAGACAAAAACGCTTGATAATCAAGTGTTTGTACTTTGCTCAAATCTACTAAATCAATTTGATCAAGTGTAAGTCCGATTGCTCCAAGAATTTTTGCAAGAAGTGCTTTTTCTGATTCTGAAATGTTATCAGTTAGAATCAAAACTTGGTTTTTGAATGCGAAATTCGGAATGGCTGGCCTAATCGCCTCTTTTGGTATCACTGGAGAAGAAACCAGCTCTTGTATATTCGCTTTTTTCTCAACAATAAATTCTAATTCCGAAATTTTTGGGCTTTCTGTTAATACGTTTTTATATAGGGTTTCTTTGCTGAAAAGATAATTGGCAAGATTCGATGTCATGGTTTTTATAATAAAGAAATATTGCGTTGACAATCCAATTTTTAACCCGCTATTTAACAAGACTAATGAGTTAGATACTTGTGTTTAAAAATAAATGCGCCCTACTTTTCGAATATGACACATTTGAAATCAAAATAAATTTAATTAGCTTAACGCAAAATGATTTCCTCACGGTCTGGGCCTGTTGAAATAAAGCTAATCGGCACTTGAAGTTCTGCTTCTAAATAAGTTACATAATCAGCTAATTCCGTAGGAATTTGGTCAAATTTACGCATACCTTGGAGCGAACAAGCCCAACCTTTGAATGATTTATAGATTGGTTCCACAGCAGTATCGGTCAAATCGAAAGGCATTTGTTCGGTAATTGTACCATCTGGTAAACGGTAATGTGTACAGATGTTTACCTCATCCAAGAAATTCAATACGTCAACTTTCATCATAATCAATTGCGTTACGCCATTGAGCATGATGCTATATTTGAGTGCAGGCAAATCTAACCAACCTGTACGACGAGCTCTGCCTGTTGTTGCTCCAAACTCACGTCCTACTTGGCGGATTTTTTCTCCAAGGTCGCTATCTAACTCTGTCGGAAACGGACCACTTCCTACACGTGTACAGTAAGCCTTGAAAATTCCGAATACCTCTCCTATCACATTTGGAGCTACGCCCAAGCCTGAGCATACGCCCGCAGCGGTGGTGTTTGAGCTTGTTACGAATGGATACGAACCAAAATCAATATCAAGCAATGAGCCTTGAGCCCCTTCGGCCAACACTTTTTGGCCGCTTTTTATCGAAGCATTTACAACGTATTCGGTATCTTGTAAATCGAATTCTTTTATAAACTCAAGAGCAGAGAAGAACTCTTTCTCTGATGCTGCTAAATCGTATTCAAAATTATAAAAATCTAAGATTTGAATATGTTTGGCGACTAAGGCTTTGTATTTTTCAGTGAAATTTGGAGAAACAATATCACCCAAACGCAAGCCTTGACGTGCAACTTTATCAGAATATGCTGGACCAATTCCTTTCAATGTTGAACCGATTTTAGCATCGCCTTTGGCTTTTTCATAAGCTGCATCAAGCAAACGGTGACTTGGGATAATGATAGCTGTTTTCTTAGAAATCACCAAATTCTTCCTTAAATCAAGGTTATATTTGGCTAATCCATGAATCTCTTTTTTGAAAATGATTGGGTCAAGCACAACACCGTTTCCGATGATATTTAAACAATCAGAACGAAAAACACCCGATGGAATTTGGTGTAATACGTGTTTATTGCCATTGAATTCGAGTGTATGACCAGCATTTGGGCCTCCTTGAAAACGTGCAACTACTCGATAATCAGGTGCAAGCACATCAACAATTTTGCCTTTGCCTTCATCGCCCCATTGTAATCCTAAAAGAATATCAACCATTTTTATCAATTAAAAAGCGGTACACCGCTCGTTAGAATTAAGAATTTTTCGAGTAAAAAATGCTAAAATTAGATGTATAAAAAACTGTTTTTTTATAATTTCAAAAAATCAGGAAGCCACTTTATTCTCACAGTTTTCTCGCTCACAGCTACCATAAAAAATCAGCGAATGGTGCATAACCTTAAACTTGAGCATATCACCTACCATATTTTGGATATTCTGCACGCGTGGGTCGCAAAACTCCATTACATTGTGGCAGTCAACACAAATTAGGTGGTCGTGCTGCTTCGAGCCGTAAGCTTTTTCGTATTGAGCTAAGTTTTTGCCAAACTGATGTTTTTTTACCAAATCGCACTCAACCAATAAATCAAGGGTATTATAAACCGTGGCACGGCTCACTTGATATTTCTTATTTTTCATAGAAATATACAAATCTTCTACTTCGAAATGATCATTTCTTGAGTAAATCTCTTCCAAAATCGCAAATCTTTCAGGCGTTTTACGGAGCAATTTTGTCTCCAAATAAGCCGTGAAAATACTTTTTGCTGATTCAAAATTTGAAGGAGTAGAAACCATTTTATAAAATGTATTTGTCTATGATTTTAGAATAAAATTACTAATAAAATACAGAACTTCCATCATATAAAATCTTATTGAGCCAATTAGCTATGTTTATTTCTACCAATTCTTAAATAAATACAAAAACTTCACGCTAACAAAAACGTCGGTATGGATTGTGAACCATACCGACATCGACTTTGAGTATAAATTCTTGCCAGATATTTTTTTTAAATCTTTAGCAATTTATGTATGATTTCTTTCATTATACACACAGCCCGGTAGTTTCTTTTATTTTAAAGAAACAGTTTTCTTAAGAAACTTCATTTATAATGCTAGAGGCATTAGGAAAATAAAATCGTTGAACATATGCGACCCAAAATATCAGCAATTTTGAGCCAAACCCAAGCGACTTTCTCGGCCACGAAGTCAGAAAATACACCTAAAATACCTAAAATCAAGACAGTATTGAATAACCACGAAGACTCTAAGCACCTTGGTAAAAAACCGTAGTATGTTTCAAGTAAACGCTCAAATTTTAGAAGAGATTTATCGTAAAAAGCTAATTAAGTTGTCCACTGTCATTAGTGGACAAATCCACAGTGAGGTAATTAACTAATAAACAGTCTTTTAGCTGTTTTCAAATTTGTCGATTAATATAATCCTATTAATTAATCAATTTTATCAAGCGTAAGGCCAGCGTATTCGATGCAAAACTTTACGGCATTACTTGGAAAGGATGGGTCATGTTTGATACGGGTAAATCTTTCTTCTAAGGTCGCAGCGATGACTTAAGCATTTTATAACGATTGCGGCAGCCGAACAGTGGTAAAATGCAAAAATCCATAAAATATTAATCTAAGAAATTTAAATAAACTTATCTAAGCACAATAAAAAACACAAAAAAATATTATCGTCTATGTGTAAAATTATTTGAAAGAAATTTTAAAGCCAACGGCATGGCTTTCAGTAAGTCCAAACTGGATTTTATTTATATAGCTGGTTTTCTGAGTTGATTTTAGTTTTGAATTATAAATATCAACAGCGTGTTGGGCAAGTTCATTAGATGACTCAACCATACACAAACCTCCAACAACCAAACCTAAACCCATCAGAAGTTTAGGTAAACTTCTGATTTTATAATCTACCTGCTTACCATCAATTGTTGCTGTTGCATCTACGCCTTTGAGTGCTATGTATGCTAATCCAACACCACCAACAGTAACAACGGGACCTATCGGTTTTAAGATATTAGACCATCTATATTTTATTTTTGATTGTTTGGTTGTGCCAAATATTTTTGTGAGTTTTCCACTCGAAAGCTTTTTCTGATCTCTGTAAACGTTTGTAGCAAGAATTAGTCGTTTAGCATTAAGTGTGTCAGGTTTCTGTGCGTAACCATTCAAGCAACCACTACTTATAACTAAATATAAAATGATGCAATACTTCATTAGGAGATTTAATAAAAATTTGTAAAAACAGGTAGAAAAATGATTAATGTAAAATATTTACTATGGTTTGATAATTATAATGATACAAAAATCCAATCGTATTACTATGTTTTATTCCAAAATTCGTTTTTTCAAATTAGCTGGACTTTCTGATTTTTTCATTTTGAGATTATAAACAGTTAGGTATCTTAGAATAGGTTTGTAAATTCTCATCTTGAGAATAGTACCTAATTACTAACAACTAAAGAAAAAAGTTTATTTACTACCAAACATGTTTTGTTCATATCCTAATACACCCATTTAGTTAATACCTAAAGTTTTCAATATAAAGATGCTTTTTTGTTTCATACTTCGGTAAACTCTTTATTATCTAAACCAGTAAATAATAAAGCATTGGTTTTTTATTTTTTAGGTCATTCAATATCAACTCTAGTCACTTTATTCATGCCATCAATTCCGCCGAGTTTAAGCATAAGTGTTTCCAAATGTCCAGTATCTTGTACGTAGAGTTTAATATCACCCGCAAATATACCATCATTTGTGTCAACTGCCAAAGAACGCATGTTGATATTTAGTTCGCTTGAAATAACTTTTGAAATATCTTGAATCATTCCCATGCGGTCAAGTCCATCAAGGTGAATAGTTGCAATAAAAGCCTTAGCAACCTGTGATGACCAGCGAGCTTTAATAACTCGATTACCATATTGTGAAAGCAACTGCTGGGCATTGGGACAAGTATTTCGGTGAATTTTGATACCTTCATTTACGGTCAAAAAACCAAAAACATCATCACCAGGAATTGGGCTACAACATTTGGCCAGAGTAAAATCAATTTCTTGTAAATCATCACCAATAAAAAGCGTATCGACACCTTTTACTTTCTTGATTTCCTTCTCAAAACTTTTGGCATCAATAAACGCCTTGTTATCAAGTTCAATTTTGGCGTGTTTGTTTATTCGAGCGTCTCGATCTGCTTTATATTTCTTTATCTCATCCGAATGAATATATCCTTTTCCGAAACTATAATAAAGATCGTTATAATCTTTCTTATTGAAATACGCCCGAAGTTGATTCATCGTTTCGAGGCTATTTTCAATTCCCAGAACCTTGAATCTTTTGGCAATAATTTCTTTCCCATCGCTGAAATAGACTTTATTTTCTTCTTTCAACAAATCTTTTATACGAGCTTTCGCTTTTGAAGTTGTAACAAATCGTAACCAATCTTCTGAAGGTTTCTGACTCTTGGTGGTCAGAATCTCGATTTGGTCGCCATTTTGAATCACATAACTTATAGGTACAAGCTGGCTGTTCACCTTTCCGGCCGTGCATCTTTTTCCAATATCAGTATGAATCTCAAACGCAAAATCAAGAATTGTTGCTCCTTTTCGAAGCACTTTCAAATCACCTTTAGGAGTAAAAACAAAAACTTCTTCGTTATAAAAATTCCCCCTAAAATCTTCCAAAAACTCAATCGCTGATTTATCTTCAGATTCGAGCGTTTCACGCACCTGATTTATCCAGCGGTCGAGCGGGGCATCGGTCGAAGTATCGTTTCCTTTATATTTGAAGTGAGCAGCGTAGCCACGTTCCGAAATTTCGTCCATGCGTTCGGTGCGAATCTGCACTTCCACCCATTGTCCAGTTTGGCTCATTACGGTTGTATGCAACGACTCATAACCATTCGCTTTTGGAATCGAAATCCAATCTTTCAATCGGTCTGGATTTGGCTTGTATTCATCAGTTACGATAGAATATGCTTGCCAACAGGACGATTTTTCTCTTTCGGAAGGAACTTCTTGCAGAATAATACGAATCGCAAAAAGGTCAAAAATATCCTCAAACGAAGTATGTTTATTCTTTAATTTATTCCAAATCGAATAAATGTGTTTAGGGCGACCTTTAATTACAAAATTGATTCCTGCATCATTTAATTTCTTCTGAATTGGTTTGATAAAATTCTCAATAAAGCGATCACGGGTAGATTTGGTGGTTTTTAGCTTAAAAGCTATATCCTTATAAATCTCTGGCTCTGTATATTTTAGGTATAAATCTTCGAGTTCGGATTTGATTTTAAAAAGACCCAAACGGTGTGCAAGCGGAGCGTAAATAAAGATAGTTTCGTGGGCAATTTTTAGCTGCGAATTGCGAGCCATGCTTCCGAGCGTACGCATGTTGTGTGTACGGTCGGCGAGTTTTATCAAAATCACCCTAACGTCTTCCGAAAGAGTGAGGAGCATTTTTCTAAAATTTTCGGCCTGTGCTGATGTTCCTTGCTCAAAACTTCCCCCAATTTTGGTCAAGCCATCAATAATTCGAGCCACTTTTGGGCCAAAATCGTGCTCAATATCTTTGAGGGTCAAGTCGGTATCTTCGACTACATCATGCAACAAGGCACAAATGATTGAGGTAGCACCGAGCCCAATTTCTTCAACACAAATTTGGGCAACTTCGAGCGGATGAAAAATATAAGGCTCTCCCGACTTTCGTCTCATGTCCTTATGAGCTTCCATTGCAATTGTAAATGCTTTTTTTATTTGTTTAGCATCATCGCCTTTCAAAACAGGCTTTGCTGCCCGAAATAATTGCCGATACCTTGCCAGTATTTCAATACGTTCTTTTTCTAAATCAATCATTGCCCCTTGCTGACTAACTTCCGATGTAGTACTTAGTTCTTGCTCCATCACAATCACCCTCCTGATATTTTATTTACGTAATGTTGTATTTTCATTTTAATGTCTTGACCAACGGGATGACACCAAATTATATTTTCCTAACACTAAGTTAATAGTAAGACTTAAAGGAACAAATTATTTTCTGTGATTCATACCCAAAAACAAATCTTTGATTTATTAAAAATGAATGAATGAAAATTTTTAAAATATTTTTTAATATAGGGTTGACAATCTTAAAAATAATCATTACCTTTGCAGCCCAAATGAAACAAAATATCAAAAAAAGTATTGTACTTTTAAGATAAAAATATTATTGGAAAATGCGGGCGTGGCGAAATTGGTAGACGTGCCAGACTTAGGATCTGGTGCCGCAAGGTGTGGGGGTTCGAGTCCCTTCGCCCGTACGAAAAAACCCTCTGAACCTTGCTTGGTTAGGGGGTTTTTTAAGTTTTAGACTTGTCGATAACTTATGGTTATTGCAATTGACTTTAAATAAAGTCACTATATTGTATATAAAAATTCTCGTTTTTTTTAAGCTAAAAGCCGATAGCTTACTGCTAAAGGTTTAAAACTAAAATAATCCTCAATGGAAACTACATTAGATAGAATTTCTTCTACTCAAGGCAAATTGAAAGTAACCCTCATCGAAGCTGATTACAAGCCAGAGGTTGATAAAAAAATCAAACAATACAGCAAAACTGCTCAAATAAAGGGTTTCCGCCCAGGTATGGTGCCTAAAGAATATATCCAAAAATTGCATGGTAAAAGTATCTTAGTTGATGAGGTTATCAACATGGTTTCGAAAACTGTGAATGATTATATTGCTGAAAACAAATTGCGTGTTGTGGGAGACCCTCTGCCAGATAACGAAGCGGCTCAGAACATTGACTGGGACAACCAAAAAGAATTTACTTTTGAATACATAATCGGAACAGCTTCCGATTTTTCGATAGATTTATCAAAAATCCCTGCTATCAAAACTTATGATATTGAGGTTTCAGAAGACAAAATCGAAGAAGCAATTGCCGATGTACGTAAGCGTTTCGGTAAAGATATAGAAGCTGAAGAAGTTGAGGCAGGCGATATGATTTTCGGCACTTTGAAACAAGAGCGGAATGACGCCCAATCTTCGGAGTTTTATGTTAAAGATGCAACTATACCAACTGAGCGTGTGAAAGAAGAATCAGCCCACATTTTCAGAGGTTTAGAAAAAGGAAGTAGCGTAAAATTTGATATCCAATCAATTTTCTCAAACACAAAAGATCTAGGCTTTGCTACAGGCAAAACTGAAGAAGAAGCTTCGGCTTTGAGCGGTGAATTTGAATTTACAGTTGAGAAAATTACTCGAGTTGGTACTGCAGAACTTAACCAAGAATTGTTTGACCAAGCTGTTGGACAGGGAAAAGTGAGTAATGAAGAAGAATTCAGAGCTGAAATTTCAAAAATAATTGGCGAAAATTACAGCCGTGAAAGCGAACATTTATTGGATTTTGAGGTGGAAAAAACGCTTTTAGATAACCTTTCTATCGAACTTCCTGACGAGTTTTTGAAAAAATGGTTGTTCAATATCAACGAAGGTAAATTTACTGTAGAAGACATTGAGAAAGATTATGATGCTTTTGCGAAAGGTTTACGTATGGATTTGATTCGTAATGAAGTTGCTTCAAAAAGCGATATTAAATTAGAATATACTGACATCGTTGAAGAAGTAAAAGCTGAAATGAAAAACTATTTCGGTGGATATGCTTACGAAGGTTTGGAAGAAATGATTGACCAAATGGCTCGTAAAACTTTGAAAGAAAACAAAGATAACGCTGTTCGTCGTTATACTGATCGTGCATTCGGCAAGAAAATACGTGAGTATTTGAAAATAAACGTTACAGTTGAAAAAGTATCTATGAACGTTGAAGATTTCAACAAAATTGCTGAGGCAGTTTACGCATAAAATTTAATTTTGAATGTTTCAATGAATGAATGAATATTTTAGCAATCTCTGTCATTTTAAGATAAAAAAACATCCCCCAACAGCAAGCTCAAGGGGGATTTTTTTATTTACATAAGACATTGATAATAATATACTTAGCATATTCTATCATTGACTCATTCAATCATTCTAAATTAGCACATTCCCTGTCATTTCTTTTGGAATTTCTACGCCCATTAATGTCAAAATCGTAGGAGCTATATCACCTAACTTGCCATCTTTCACTTCGAAACAGTCTGTTTTGTCAACGATAATACACGGCACAAGATTAAGCGAGTGCTGAGTATTTGGTGTTTTGTCGTCGTTTATCATATAATCAGCATTACCGTGGTCAGCAATTACGATGAATGTATAACCATTGGCCAGACCAGTTTCTACGACTTGTTTAAGACACTTATCAACAAATTCAACTGCAGATACAACCGCTGAGAAAACGCCTGTGTGACCAACCATATCGGGATTAGCAAAATTTAAGCAAACGAAATCTACCTCTCCTTTTTTTAACTCTGGAATAATTGCTTCATCAATATCAAAAGCTGCCATTTGTGGTTTCAAATCATAAGTAGCTATATCTTTTGGCGATGGACACATCAAACGGCTTTCACCCTCGAATGGTTGTTCGTGGCCGCCCGAGAAGAAGAAGGTTACGTGTGGATATTTTTCAGTTTCGGCAATACGAATTTGTTTTTTCTTCGCTCGCTCCAAAACTTCACCTAAAGTATTATTCAGATTATCTTTTTCGTAAATAACCTTGACATTTTTGTAGGTTTCGTCATACATTGTCATGGTTATGTAGTAAAGATTCAAGGCTTTCATGCCAAAATCTGGGAAATCTTTTTGACTAAGTACTTCAGTAATTTCACGACCACGGTCAGTACGAAAATTGAAGCACATCACAACGTCACCCTCTTCGATTACGGCAACAGGCTTTTCGTCTTCAACTATTACGATTGGCTTTAAAAACTCATCAGTAATACCTTCATCATAGAAATCCTGAATGACTTGTGGTAATTCTTCAATCTGAATTTTTACTTCTAAGCCTTCTACATTTTCGTCAACTGCTGCAATACCGTTTACCATTGCATCGTAAGTCATTTTTACACGCTCCCAACGCTTGTCTCGGTCCATTGCGTAATAACGACCAGTTACCGAAGCTAATTTGCCGCCAGTTGTTTCGAGCGTTGCTTGTAATTCGGCTAAAAAACCTTTTCCACTTTTTGGGTCACAATCACGGCCATCGGTAAACGCATGAACGAAAACATCAGTCAAGCCATAATCGCCAGCGGCTTTGGCCAATCCTTTAATGTGGTCGATGTGCGAGTGAACGCCGCCATTAGAAACTAAACCTATAAAGTGTACTTTCTTACCAGTGGTTTTAGCATATTCAAAGGCATTAACCAAAACTTGTTCTTTGGCCAAATGCCCTTCCTCTACGGCAATATTTATTTTTTCTAATTCTTGATAAACTACACGTCCAGCCCCCAAATTCATGTGACCAACTTCTGAGTTTCCCATTTGTCCGTTTGGCAAACCTACGGCACGACCGCAAGCGTCAAGCGTACTGTGGGGGTATTCGCTCATTAGTTTTCTGAAATATGGCACATTGGCGGCTTCGATTGCCGAACGCCACTCTTCTCCTTTTTTAGGAATTCCCCAACCATCAAGGATGATTAATGCTACTTTTTTGTTCATAAGTTAAACCTCTTGCCCCAGAGAGGAATTTGATTAGAAAGATTCGTATGAAGAGACTTTTTTTAACACACGAGATTTTATAATTGCTTTGGTATTTATTTTATTAGCTTTACCCATTCTTTATGGCTTTTATCGGACCCAGAACTTTCTTCGCTTTTATCATATATTTAAGCAAGGAAAATTTGTTCATCAGTTATTTTTACACAGGTAATAATTCTACTACCCCCCGCTTTTACCAGAAGATTTTGAGGTGATTTTTAGCCTAATTTTAAAGAAATTATTGCCCAGACTTGTACCCAATTGAGGATTTTCTTGAAGTTTAAACAAAAGTTCTTTCTAGTTCTTTTCCAAAGAATTATATTTTTTTGGAAAGACGCTTGAAAGATTTATCAAAATTAGTTAGTGTTCTTATTTTAGAGCTCACTGAACAAATCTTCTATTGGTCGTGATGGATATTTTCCTTGAGAGGCTAATTGAGCCTTTTTCATTGCTTTCATTAATTCTTTCTCAATATTTCCTCCTTCTTTTTCAACCTTTACCTTCACATTCATAGCCTTTGCAACAACAATAAATGCTTTTTTCTGTTGGTCATTTATTTGTTCAATAATCAACCTCATATATTTGATGGTTTAATTACCCAAATTTATTCATTTTTTTTCAATTCGGCTAAAACTTTCTTTCCTCTGCTATTTATTCCTGCCGAACCGTTTTTCTGTTTGAATAAAAAATCTTCGATTATAACAAGTTCATCACTCCTCAGTTTTTACGATTTGATGTTTTTCAATCAAATAATCAAGCAAAGCTCTATTACTTCGCCAAACGATTTGGTAAACATCCTCAAAAAACGGTTCTGATTCATAGTATGGGTCTGGCACTTCGGATATGCCACGGGTTTCGGGGTCGTGGTCACGGAGCAAGAAAAGTTTATCAGCCGAAGGGGTTTTGTGTATGGTTTTGTAGTAAAAATCATTCACATCTTTAAAATTTGCTTCGTCCATTACCACAATATGTTCGAAGGCATCCAAATCGGCTACCGAAAGTTTACGTCCGCGATGAGTAAGTTTTAGGCCATGTTTTTCTGCGTTTTTCATGGTACGCTGATCGGGTAATTGCCCGATGTGATAGCCAGCGGTACCTGCAGAATCGCACGAGATTTCATCTTGCAAACCGCGTTTTTTTACTAATTCACGAAAAGTGCCTTCAGCTATTGGCGATCGACAAATATTGCCTAGGCAAACGAAAAGAACGTTTATCATTTTTAACTATCTGATTATCAGCTATTTATTTTATAATAAAGTCGCACAATTTACAAAATTGTACGACTGAAACGGATTGTATTATGAAATCAATAAACCTTTTCACCTCCAACATAAGTATTCAACACCTTTACATTTCTAAGTTTTTCTTTTGGAGCGAGCATCAAATCATCTTCTAAAATCACAAAATCGGCCATTTTTCCAGTTTCTATGCTACCTCGTTCTTTTTCTTCAAAATTAGAATATGCACTCCAAATTGTCATGGCTTTTAGGGCTTGCTCCCGGGTAAGTGCATTTTCCATCTGAAAACCTCCATTAGGGAAATTCTTGGTATCTTGGCGAGCGACCGCCGAATGAAAACCGTATAAAGGATTCACAAATTCAACTGGAAAATCACTACCATTGGCCAAAAACCCATTTTGTTTTAATAAATCTTGAAAAGCGTAAGCAGTTTTTATACGTTCATCGCCCAAACGTTCATCAGCCCAATACATATCTGATGTGGCGTGTGTAGCCTGTATCGAAGGAATAATTGAATATTTGCCAAACTTCGGAACATCTTGATTATCAACCACTTGTGCGTGTTCGATTCTCCAACGGCGGTCGTTTTTGGTTTTCAATAATTTCCCGTAAATGTCCAAAATCAAACGATTGGCTGAATCGCCTATGCAATGGGTATTAGCTTGAAAATCCGAATTGTAGATTTGTGTTAAACTACGTTCTAACTCAGCCGCACTCAACAATAAAAAGCCAGTTTTCGAAGGCTCATCGCTGTATGGTTTGAGCAAACACGCTCCACGCGAACCTAAAGCACCATCGGCATATAATTTAAATGAACGCACATTCAAGCGGTCTGTTTTGTAAACTCCTTTTTTGATAAAAAAATCAAGATTTCTGATTCCGAGCGAAACCATCACGTAATTACGGATTTTCAACGAACCTTCTTTGTTCATTTTATCAATCAAATCAATATCATCTTGATTAAGACCCGCATCTGAAACTGTTGTAAGTCCAAGTTTAAAGCACTCTTTTTGAGCTGCTAAAAGCATTTTTCGTTTGTCGGTTTCGGTGGCTTGTGGAATAACTCTTCTCACCAAACCCATGGCATTATCGACCAAAATCCCTGTCAATTGTCCGTCCATTACTTCCACATCACCACCATTTACTTTGCTTGCAGGCGAAATTTTTGCCAATTGGATAGCTTTTGAATTCACAACCGCAGCATGGCCATCAATACGAGTTAGGAAAACAGGTTTGTTAGGGAAGGCTTTATCGAGCAATTCTTTGGTCGGAAAAACTTTTACATCCCAATCGTTTTGATCCCAGCCACGACCAATCAACCACCTATCGCCTTTATGCTGTGCTTCAAATTTTTGTAGGCGTTCGATAATTTCTACATAAGATTTTGTATCAACCAAATCGCACTGACTGAGCATTTGCCCAAGCCCTAAAAAGTGACTATGTGGGTCGTATAAACCTGGGAAAACTGGTTTGCCTTTGGCATCAATTTTTTGTTTGGCTGTATATTTGGTCAAAATACTTTTGGAGGTACCTATTTCTAAAAATTTACCGCCTTTTATGGCAAATGCTTCGGATTTAGCAAATTGATTATAGACCGTGTAAACTACTGCATTATGAACAATAATGTCGGCAGACTTTTTCTGTGCAAAAAGCTGAAACGTTGCGAATGATAATGAACTTATAAGTAGATTTTTGAAAATATTTTTCATATGGTAGTTTTAAAGTTTGTTTGGTACAAACATACAAAAAAGCGAAATAATCTGATGTTTACTTCGCTTTTTTGTTAATGATATAATTGCTGAATTTGAAGGAAGGCTATTAATTGAAAACTATTTAATATTCACATTATCGAGTGCCTCTTGGAAAATACGGGCATTATTAGTGTGTTCTTGAAAAGTTTCGGCAAAATTATGATAACCAGAAAAATCTTCTTTTGCACAGAAATAAACGTATTTGTGGCGTTCGTAGTTCAAAACGGCATTCAAAGCTACTGGCTCAGGCAATGCAATTGGGCCGGGAGGTAAACCAGTATTTTTGTAAGTATTGTAAGGTGAATTCACGGCTAAATGTTTAAATAGAATACGACGTAATGAAAAATCGCCAACGGCAAATTTAACAGTCGGGTCAGCTTGCAAAGGCATGCTTATAGCCAAACGATTTATGTACGCTCCAGCCACTCGTGGCATTTCGTCAACTTTATTAGTTTCAGATTGCACTATTGAAGCTAAAACTGCCACCTGAATCGGTGTCATATTGATAGAATTTGATTGGGAAAGGCGTTCGCTCGTCCAATATTTATTGTATTCGTCGTTCATTCTAGCCATAAATTTCTCAGGAGTGGTTGTCCATCTGATAAAATAAGTATTAGGCAAAAACATACACATAATGGTAGTTGTATCGAAACCAAACTTTTGACAAGCCTCTGGATTACTTAGTATATCGACTAATTCTTCGGTTTTAAACTCAAAACGATCACCCATTTTCTTTATTAAATCTGATTTTAGACGTACGTTATTGAAAGTCAAACGAACTTCGTCTTGCTCGCCTCGGCGTAATTTTCCGATTACCAGACGATTGCCTGAATTTGGTTTAATGTTGTAACGTCCTGCCTTTACTTTTTCAGGATAATCCATGAATTTTGAGAGAAATTGGAATGAAATTTCATCATGAATTACTTTATGCTTATGCAACGAATCAACTACGTTTTTGTAAGTTCCGCCAGTTGGGATATATAAAACGAAGTCTTTTTTGCCCTCAACATTCAGATTGGCACTATTGGCAACTTGCCAAAAATAAAATGATAAAGTGGCCGCAATGGTGGTAGAAACAACCAATGCATAGGCAATGAATTTTCTGTTTTTTAACATGGAAATTTATTTTAGCTTTTCAATAATTTGCTCTAGTTTTATCTTTTCTTGTTCACCCAAAGTCATGTTTTTTAATGTCAGTTCCCCCGATTGCATTTCGTCTGTACCTACAACAAGCACAAACGGAATATTCTTGCGATTGGCGTAATCAAATTGCTTTTTGATTTTTGCCGATTCTGGATAAATTTCAGCATTAATGCCAGCATCACGCAATATTTTTAGGATTGGTAATGAATATTTTTCGGCTTCAGCATCAAAATTAGTCAAAAGAACTTTAGTTGTAACAGACTGATTTTCAACAAATAAACCCAATTCTTCCATCACATCATAAATACGGTCAACGCCCAACGAAATACCAACTCCTGAAAGCCCAGGCATTCCGAAAGTACCGGTTAAATTATCATAACGACCTCCACCCGAAATACTTCCGATAGCCACTTCGTTTGCTTTCACTTCAAAAATTGCACCTGTATAATAACTAAGACCACGTGCGAGTGTGACATCGAGTTGAGTATTGGCATTTTCCAAACCAAAACTTTGAACCAAAGACCAAACTTTTTCCAATTCTTCAATACCTTTCAAACCAGTTTCAGAATCTTTTAGCCAAGACTTTAATTTATCAAACATTTGGCTATAAGTCCCTTGTATTTCGAAAATCGGCTGTAATTTCTCAATGGCTTCTTCTGAAAAACCACGTTCACGGAGCTCCTCTTCTACTTTATCTTTCCCGATTTTATCCAATTTATCAATCGCAACCGTTAGAGGCACTTCACTGCCTTTTACGCCGATTACTTCGGCAATTCCTGTTAAAATTTTACGGTTATTGATTTTAATCGTAAAGTCTTTGATGCCCAAATTTTGTAAAATTTCCTGTAACATCAATACAATTTCAGCTTCGCAAATCAATGAATCCGTACCTACCACATCGGCATCGCATTGATAAAACTCACGATATCGACCCTTTTGTGGGCGGTCAGCACGCCAAACTGGTTGAATCTGATAACGCTTAAATGGCATAACCAAGTCGTTGCGGTTCATCACCACAAAGCGAGCAAACGGAACTGTAAGGTCATAACGGAGTCCTTTTCCAGCAATTTTGGGCATGACTTTTTTGGAACCATTTTCTAAATCTTTTGGGGTCAAATCCTTTGAAAAATCACCTGAATTTAAGATTTTGAATAAAAGTTGGTCGCCTTCATCGCCATATTTGCCCATCAAAACCGAAAGATTTTCAATAGTTGGTGTTTCGATTGGTTGAAAACCGAATTTTTGAAAAGTATGCTTAATGGTATCAAAAATATAATTTCGCTTGACCATCACTGACGGCCCAAAATCTCTTGTTCCTCTTGCTAAACTTGGTTTACTCATTTTATTTTTGAATTAACAAGGGTTTACACCCTAAAAATATCGTCAGAAAATGCTATACGGACGTAATTTTTGATAATTATTTTTCTCAAGCACAAAATTAGTTTAAAAAAGTCATTGTTAATTATTAAATGTTAATTGATTTTCGTAGATTTGCACCCTAATTTTGCCCCAAGCCCCTCAAAAAGGGTCTTCAGATATTCTAAAAAATTTTTTACTATGCTCTGATTCTCCATTAGTAAATGGGTTTAAGGGTTTAAAATACATAATACAATGGCAGTAACACAGTTGAAGCGTAAAGCAAAAAGAAACCAAGCAGTAGCTAAAAATAGAATTTCAACTATCAAACGTCTATCGTTGAAATTAGATGTTAAACGTGTTGATATTGAGGCATTGAAAGCAGAGTTTACAAAATAAGACTTGTGGTTCGTTATCAAACAAAAAAAGAGATACTCTGCGAGTATCTTTTTTTGTTATTCAAGTTTTGCTATATCTAACTTCGTAATCGTTAATTTCTTTCGTGCGTTTTTTTCTCTTTGTCTGAGGGCTTTTTTGATAAGTTTTTTATTTTCCATTCTTACCTTAAAAATAATAGCTTGCCCAAATACACACAATCCGCCATTAATCATAATTAGGCCATAACTGCCCAGTAAAAACCATCGCAAAAACACAGAATTAGTGTGTTTTAGATTTGCGGCTTCGCTAAAAATACTTAGACCAAAACCAATTAATATTAAACCTCCAATCGCACAAAAAAGCCATTTGGTATAAAGACTCATTCGTTTCAACATTTTTTTTCCAGGTGGTTTTTTATTTTTTACTTCCATTTTTTAAAATCTTTATTGGTATCGGTGTAAAATCTAAGCACAAAAATAACTAATTTTGAGAAAAAAACAGAATAATAATTATTTATCAGGTATCAATTATTAACTGACTTTTATTTATAATTTATTGACAATCATTTAGTTAAATCAAAAAAACACTTACTAATTAGATTAAACTCATAACTCATAACCGCACGGGCGGCCCCGTCATAACTCAGAACTCTCGACCTATGGGCAAAATTATTAGTTTTTTACTCCGAATTATACCTCGAAAATACCTTCAATTATTCAGCCATATTCCGCTCAAAATTTACACTTTTTTCTTGAAAGGAAATAACGTTGAATGCCCAGTCTGCGATGCCAAACTTTCGAAATTTTTGCCTTATGGCCGTTTGGTTTCTCGTCCGAATGCACTTTGTCCAAACTGTTTGGCTCTCGAACGCCACCGCTTGATGGCCTTATATATGAAACAGCGAACAAATTTTTATACGGCAGGACATTCGGGCGGCGTTCCGCTGAAAGTACTTCACGTTGCCCCTGAGTATTGTTTCATTGACCGTTTCGAGGAAATGAAAAATTTGGAATATATTACTGCCGATATTGAGTCTCCATTAGCAAAAGTAAAAATGGATATTCACGAAATTCCGTTTGAGGCAAATACTTTTGATGTGGCTATTTGCAATCACGTAATGGAACACGTCAATGATTATCACAAAGCAATGTCAGAACTTTATAGAGTTTTAAAACCAAACGCTTGGGCAATCATCCAATCGCCACAAGACTGGACAAAAGCACATACTTTTGAAGACCCGACCATCACCGACCCACGTGAGCGTGAACGAGTTTTTTGGCAGAATGACCACCTCCGTCTTTTTGGCCGTGATTACGGTCGTGAACTCGAAAAAGCTGGTTTTATAGTAACAGAAGATGATTTTGTAATTAAAATGTCGAAAGATTTAGTGAAACGTTATTCGTTGCCGAGTGAAGAAATTGTTTATTTTTGTGAGAAAAAGTAGAGCAATTTTTCAAATTGCTCATTTAAAAATATTCATTCAACGCACACAATTTGCAAAATTGTGTTATACCACATCTATCAACCAAATAACATTCAACCTATGAGATTTAAAGACAAAGTTGTAATCATTACTGGCGGAAACTCTGGTATTGGCAAAGCCGCAGCCATACTATTTGCCAAAGAAGGTGCAAAAGTAATGATTGCCGATTTATCAGAAAAAATGGGCGACGACCTCGTTGAAGAAATCGCAACTACTTGCGGCGAAGCAACATTCATAAGAGTAAACGTAACCGACCAGGATGATGTTCAACACATGATTGAGCAAACAATTACTCTTTTCGGTCGCTTTGATATTTTGGTCAATTCGGCTGGAATTCTCGGGCCTCGCATCCGTACTGATAAATATCCAGAAGAAGATTTCGATAAAGTAATCAACGTAAACGTAAAAGGACTTTGGAACTGTATGAAAATTGCTTTGCAGCATTTTATAACTCAACGAAGCGGAAATATAGTAAATATCGCATCAGTAGCTGGGCATTTGGGAATGGTTGGACATATTGCCTATTCGGCAAGTAAGCACGCTGTAATCGGAATTACTAAAACTGCAGGTATTGAGTATGCTAAACACGGCATTAGAATCAATGCAGTTTGTCCTGGGTTTACACAAACGCCAATGCTCGAAGAAGCAGATAGTGATGTTGCATACATGGAGGCACTTCAATATGCTACACCAATGAAACGCTTTGGTAAACCCGAAGAAATTGCAGGTGCGATTTTGTATTTGGCAGCCGATGAATCTTCGTTTATGACAGGGCAGAGCATGATTTTAGATGGTGGGCTGATTTTACAATAGCCACAAAACAACCAACATAAGGTTTACGACATAAATAAATAAAAATATATATTCCCATTTGCGACGGTATGCCGCAATGGTTAGAGGTTATGAAAAACACATTCGATTTAACAAATAAAGTAGCCGTAATCACGGGTGCGAGCAAAGGAATTGGCGAGGCCATTGCCCGAATATATGCTGCTTATGGAGCAAAAGTTGTCATTAGTAGTAGAAAACAAGCTGATTTAGACGAATTGGCATCCGAAATAAAAGCCGATGGTGGCGAATGCATGGGCATTGCCGCCAATACTGGTGATATGTCTCAACTACGAAATTTGGTTAATAAATGCGTAGAAATCTACGGAGGAATTGATATTTTGGTCAATAATGCTGCTACCAATCCAGTTTATGGATCATCGCTTGAGTGTTCAGAAAGTGCTTTTGATAAAATCATGCAAGTGAATGTAAAAGCTCCTTTTGAACTCGCAAAAATGGTGCATCCAATAATGAAGTCTCGTGGTGGTGGAAGCATAATAAATATCAGTAGTATCGCTGGTACTACACCCGACCCAGGTTTGGGAATGTATAGCGTAAGTAAGGCTTCGTTGAATATGCTAACCAAAGTTTTGGCCAAAGAATGGGGAACAGATGGCATCAGAGTAAATGCAATTGCCCCAGGTTTGATAAAAACTAAATTTAGTCAAGCACTTTGGGACAACGAAAAAACTTTGGCACATTTTACGAAAAATCTTCCGATTGCCCGCATCGGAAGTGTAGAGGAAATTTCACCGATGGCACTTTATTTGGCTTCTTCAGCATCTGGCTATACAACTGGAGGTATTTTTGCCATTGATGGCGGTACGATAATATAAAATAGGTTTCGAGCAATGGGCTTATAGGTTGTCAGCTTTATTTTAAAAGTTTAAATTGTATAAATTCTGATGGCTGACTGCCGAGGGCCGAAGTAAAAGAATGAACGTTTGCATAATTATTCCGATTTATCAAGAAAAACTGAGCAAGACTGAAGAGATTTCACTTGCACAGGGTGTACGTGTATTGGGGCATTATCCGGTTATAGTAATAAAACCCAAATCTTTGAATATCAATTATTTACAGCAACAATACTCACAGATTCAATTTGAGTCGTTTGATGATTCTTTCTTCAAAAGCACACTTTCTTATAATAAACTCATGCTTTCGGAAGAGTTTTATACGCGTTTTTTGATGTACGAATATATGCTTATTTATCAGTTAGATGCTTTTGTTTTTCGTGATGAACTAGAATATTGGTGTCAGCAAGGGTATGATTATATTGGGGCTCCGTGGCGAATTGAGATAGATTTCGACTCAAAAATCAAGGAATTTATATGGAACGTAAAGAAGAAGATCGCTCTTTGGTTCGACCTAAAAGAAGAACTTTACGGCAAATATGGCCCGAAAGAAATCATTATAAAACGAGCCGTAGGTAATGGTGGGTTTTCTTTAAGAAAAACCAAAAAATTACTTAGTATGATTCCAAAAAACCAGCAAAAAATAGAAGAATATCTCGATAAAGTAAAGACACATCCTTCATATAATGAAGATATGTTTTGGGGAATTGAGTTAAATCGCTATGTTCCACAACTGAAAATTCCAAACTGGCGAACAGCACTAAAATTTGGAGTTGAACACATGCCAGAAAAAGCATTTCAGCTCAATTATGGTCTGCCATTTGGCTGCCACGCGTGGGATATTTACGAAACTGATTTTTGGAAAAAAGAAATTGAAAAGTTTGGGTATAAATTCTGATCAGATTTTAGATAGGAGATTCGAGATAAGAAACTTCTTCCTAATCAATATGCAGAATAAAATACTGATAATAAATACTTTATGAGAAATTACTGCGGAACACCTCGAGAAACCATTCCTTTTAAAATCATAGATTTTTTTGTAGATATTTATGCAAATATTTTCTACAAAAAACGGAAATTATCACCTGTCAATCATGAAGCACCCCAAATATTAGTAGCTTCTCTTGGCCATTTGGGTGATGCACTTACGGTGACGTACATGTTTCCACTCATTAAGAAAACCTACCCAAATGCAACAATTGATTTATTGACGGCACAATGGTGCGAGCCTGTGAATCTGCATAATCCGTTTGTCAATCAGACCATCTACATTAATCATTTTCAAACAAACCGACGTAAGATTTCACGTTGGCAGAAACTAAAAGATTTTTACCGAACATTTCGTGAGGCTTTACTAGCTCTTCGCAAAGCCAACTACGATTATTATATTGATATTCGTTATACCAATGCCGTGGCACATTTTGTATTGCCATTTATTAAAGTAAAGAAGGCTTATGGTTTTTCGAGACGTGCTTTGGGTGGACTTTTGGACAAAGAATTTGATGTTCCGACTCACGAGTTCCATCATTTTGAAATGTATTTTCTACTTTTGAGAGAAATTGGAGTAAAAGGCACTTTCACTGATATCGAACCTTATTTCCCGATACCTGCTGTGGTAAGTTTTGAAAAAGTACAAGAAAAAATCGGTTTAGCGAATGAGCCGTTTTTTATGCTTTTTCCCGAGGCTGGCGGCAAACGCAGGGAACTTTCAGTAGCTTTTTGGGCGAAATTAGTCGAGCAAATTTTAAATGAAAATACTATAAATGTTTTGTTGTGCGGACAAAATTCCATGTCAAAACAAATTTTAAATTTGGTTGCTGATAATTGTAAAAATAAAATCATTGATACTTCGGCCAAAATCAATATTCAGGAAATAGCTGTTCTATCACAAAACGCTAAGTTTGCACTTACACTTGATTCTTTTCCTGAGCATTTATGCTGTATTTTCTGTAAAACTATTACGATTTATAAAGGAGCTGGCCTACCGTTTTTTCCTTTGGCCAACTTCCCAGTTTACCTCATTCATAACCATAAACCAAGCATTGGATTGCCATTTGAGCGAAAAAATGTAGAAGTCGTCTATCAAGATAATGTTGAAAATGAGACAGTAAAAGAGTTGATTACTAACATATTTCACGATGAAATTTAGAAAATATTGTGCCTTACGGCGAGAGTTGTATTTCCTTTGGTTGAAAGATATTTTTGTTGATATTTATGCGAAATTTATTTACAAACCAAAGCTAAAAAACCTCTTAAGCAACCATACTAAAAAAATACTTTTTTTCAATTCGGGGCATTTAGGTGATGCCCTAATTATGTCATATTGTTTCCCAGAAATCAAGAAAAAATACCCCGATGCCATCATTGATGTAGTCTGTGGTGAGTGGTGCAAATTTATTTTTGATAAAAATCCTCTTGTAAGAAATATAATTGTTCAAAATCACTTCATGACCAATAGGTCGCCAAAAAGTACGTTTAAAAAACTAATCAATCACTTCAAAACAGCTAGTTGGGCAGTAAAAAAATTAAAGAATAATAGTTACGACTATTCGATTGATGTACGATATTCGGGGGCAGTTTCTCATTGGATCTTACCCTTTATAAAAGTAAAAAAAAGCTATGGTTTCGGCTCAAGAGGCTACGGCGGCTTACTCGAAAAAGAGTTCTTTTTACCCGAAAGTCAGTTTCATACTTATGAGATGCTTTCGATGCTACTGAAAGAAATTGAAATTGAAACAAGTCTGTCCAGTGTCAAGCCATATTTGCCTTTAGTAAGCGAAAATCTTGAAATATTGAAGCAAAAAGTAAATATTTCGTCAAATTCTTTATTAATTTTTCCTGAAGCAGGCGAACAAACAAGGATGTTTGAGAATGATTTTTGGGCAAAATTTTGCTACGAAATTCTAATAAAAACCCCTCATGATTTGCTTTTTTGTGGCGAAAAACCTTTTAATGAAGCTCTTTTTTGTGATTTAAAAAATCGTTTTCCCAACTTTAAAGATAGGCTTTTGTATTCAGGAAAGCTACGTTTATCAGAGGTTGCCGCTCTGCCTCAAATCGCAGCCGCTGCCATAGTTTTAGATTCATTTCCTGCACATCTTTGTTCGTTATCATGTAAGACACTAGTGCTTGGAAAAAAAGCTGCAGGATTCCATTTTTTTCAATTAAATAACAAAGAAACTTTTATGATTCACGACCATGTATTGAGTAAAGATTTTACTTTACCAAGAAAAGGTTTTTCTAAAAAATACATCAAAAATCTGAACACAATTATTTTCGATAAAAGTATACTTAATGAAATCATTGAATTTTTGAAAAAATGATTGATTTAAACAAAACAAAAAACTAAAACTCTAATTAGTAATCGTTCAATAGTTGACAAGTCCACAGTGAGGTGTCAAATTTTAACTGTTTACCAATTTGTAGATTAATCTTAATATAAATTTTGGTTTTTTAGGAGAAAGAAGCTCAGTTAAAAGAAATAAAGACACATCTTTAAAGCGTAAGTAGGTGGAAGTCTAAATGATAATAGTAGTCATAGATATTGTCCAAAAAATGTTGGTAATTAGGTATATTTAATAATTTTTTGTTTGGTAATGCCAGACTCTAAATGCCGTTTTTAGACATGAACAAAATACATCTAACTATGATGCTTTTTGGGTGAAATGCAAGATTTTTAATTAAAATACCATCATTAACTTTCCCTTAGTTCGATAAAATCTAAATTTTTTTATTAAAAACTTATGTAAAAGCTAACATTTTCACGTATCAAAATGTTAATCTTAAAAATATCTAATTTTTAACATGAACCATTACATAGAATCAATTCAAGAAAAAATCGAACCTTTAAGACAACAGATTATCAATCATAAAGTCTATTCAGTAATCAATGACCTCGACGACCTAAAAGTTTTCATGCAGTATCATGTTTATGCAGTATGGGATTTTATGTCGTTGCTAAAATCGTTGCAAAGCAATCTTACTTGTACAACAGTGCCGTGGTTTCCAGTTGGTTCGGCTGAAACTCGCTATTTAATCAACGAAATCGTGGCAGGTGAAGAATCAGATGTAGATATGAATGGCGTACGAAAAAGTCATTTTGAGTTATACTTAAATGCCATGCATCAAGCGGAAGTAGAAACTTCTCAAATCGAAAAATTTATTTCAATTTTGAAAGAATCAGCCGATTTACAATCATCATTCGTTATGGCTGGCACACCCGATGCCGCTCGTAGTTTTGTAAATTTTACATTTGATATTATTAATAGCAACAAATCTTATCTCCAAGCGGCTATTTTTACATTCGGTCGCGAAGATTTGATTCCAGGAATGTTTATGTCAATAATCAATGATATTCATTTGAGTGTTCCAGAAAAAATCTCTACTTTCAAATATTATCTTGAACGCCACATCGAAGTAGATGGCGACCATCACAGCCACCTATCTTTACAAATGACGGCCAATTTGTGCGGTGAAAATAAAGAGTTTTGGAAAGAAGCTGAAGCCGCCACAATTCAATCACTCCAAAAACGCATCGAACTTTGGGATGGTGTTTATGAAAGTATTGCATCTGAAAAAATACCAGCATAAAATAAATAGCCAACGGCTCAGATTTAAAAATCTGAGCCGTTTTGATTTGTCATCCCATTGATTTTATAAGATTTTATAAATCTCAAACTTGGCAATACAAATATTTTCGTAATTTAGGTGGCAAATTCAAACTTTATCATGCAAAAGTTAATCAAAGAGTTTCTTCACGCTGAAGCAGAGTACCAAACCCGTCGCCATTTTCTACAAACCTGCACAACGGGGCTTGGAGCAATGGCCTTTGGTTCACTACTGGGCGGATGTTCGGGAAAAGAGAATCCTGCACAAGTACTTACCGACCCGATGTTTCCGAAGCAACCACATTTTACTCCAAAAGTAAAACAGGTGATTTATATTCACATGGCGGGAGCTCCATCGCAATTAGAACTCTTCGATTATAAACCAGCATTGCAAAAATTTGATGGTCAGGATTGTCCACAAGAATTTTTGGAAGGGAAAAAGTTTGCCTTTATCAGAGGAGTACCTAAGATGCTGGGTTCAATCGGACAATTTAGTCAACACGGAAATTCAGGAGCATTAATTTCTGACTTTCTCCCATATTTACCCGAAGTTGCCGATGAATTGACTTTTTTAAAAGCCATGTACACTGACCAATTTAATCATGCCCCTGCTCAACTTTTGATGCACACCGGAAGCCCAAGACTTGGGCGGCCAAGTATTGGTGCATGGTCAGTTTATGGTTTAGGATCTGAGAATCAAAATCTTCCAGGCTTTATTGTTTTGGCCTCGGGCGGACGAAGCCCCGATGCAGGAAAAAGTGTTTGGGGCAGTGGATTTTTACCATCTATTTATCAAGGTGTTCAGTGCCGTACAGGTGGCGATCCAGTTTTGTATGTTTCTGACCCGAATGGCATGAGTCGAGATATTCGAAAACAAACCATCGAGGCAATCAACGAAATAAATAAACAACAATATGAAGCCGTGCAAGACCCCGAAATCTTGACTCGTATTTCACAATACGAGATGGCGTTCAGAATGCAAATGTCTGTTCCCGAGGTAATGGACACCAGCAAAGAACCCGAATGGGTACGAAATATGTACGGTGCTGTGCCAGGCGAAGGTTCTTTTGCTAATAACTGTCTATTGGCCAGACGCTTAATAGAAAATGGTGTTCGTTTCGTCCAGCTTTTCCATTGGGGTTGGGATTCACATGGCACCGACCAACGCCTTTCTCTCGATGGCGGTTTTAAAGATTTATGTCATGTAACTGACCGCTCGGTAACGGCCTTAATAAAAGACCTTAAAATGCGTGGTTTGCTTGATGAAACCTTGATAGTTTGGGGAGGAGAATTTGGCCGAACACCCATGCAAGAAAATCGGGACGGACAAACATTGCCTTTTAAAGGGCGTGATCATCATTTGGATGCGTTTACTGTCTTTATGGCAGGTGGTGGACTAAAAAAAGGTATGACTTTTGGCGAAACCGACGATTTAGGTTATTATGGTATTAAAGACCGAACCCACGTACATGATTTGCAAGCAACTATTTTGAACTTGATGGGTTTTGACCACGAAAAGCTAACTTATGCCTTCCAAGGTCGACCATTTAGATTAACTGATGTTGCAGGAAAAGTAATTAAACCAATTTTGGCATAGATTTGCAACACATTTTAGTTTTACCTAAGATTGAAAAAAGCAGATTCTGATGAATTTTGTAGGAACGTCCAAATTGGACGTTCCTACAGGTAAAATTTAACCGCTAAAATTAAATTGTGCTACAACTAATAATACCTTTCAAATGAAAATCATTACCGCACTATTACTTTTATGTCTGTCTTTCCGCATTTTTGCTCAAAAAGATTCAGCTTTTTATCATCCAAATATTATACGAAAGCTATATTATCTAAAGCCTTTACAAAAAGTAAATGGATTATATTATTACGGTGAACGCCGATTAAGTAGCTATAACTCGCTCGAAGTCCCTTTCTTTGAATTAAATAATCCAGAGGTAAATTTTCATTACCGTCGCTACAAAACATTCACTGGCATCGGGCAAGGAATCGGTTTTATACCAACCATCTGGGTACTGGCTACGCTCAACAAACCTCGTACTCGCCAAAGTGGATTTTATACTAGTACGTATTTGGGTATTATCGGGGCGACATTACTTGGAAGTATAACTTGCTCATTAATAGGAAAATCTCATTTAAAAAAAGCAGCAAACAAATATAACCAATCACTTGGACAAAACAATATGAGCAATTTACAACTAAAAACTGACGAAAACTCATTGGGTTTGGCACTTCGATATAGTTTTTAAAACCTTACATAGACTGACAACATAACAAAAAAAATTACAACAAAACATTTCTTGTCAGTATTTGAAACATTTTTGGCAGTCAGAACTGAAATTTTGTCAGAAAATCGTACCTTTACAGTTTGTTGGCAGAACTTTTGTAGCAAAGAATTCAACTCATAGATTCTTGATTCTAAATTCGAGACAGAAAAAAAGATTCAATTTTTAAATAGTTTTTAAGTGTTGTTTCTTCAATTCTAAACCTCTTATTTTTAATTTTATAATCTTAAATTTTTTAAACTCAAAAACTCAGAATAAAATGTCAGTAAACATCAAGCCCTTAGCAGACAGAGTATTGGTAGAAGCTGCTCCGGCAGAGGAAAAAACAGCATTCGGTATCATTATCCCTGATACAGCAAAAGAAAAACCACAAAAAGGTATTGTAATTGCAGCAGGTCCAGGTAAAAAAGATGAGCCAACATTAGTAAAAGTAGGTGACAACGTACTTTATGGTAAATATGCTGGTACAGAAATCACTGTTGACGGTAAAGAATACCTCATCATGCGTGAGTCTGATATTTACGCAATTGTATAACCCCCCTGCCCTTACAAAGGGAGCTTAAAATTCTTCATTCAAAATTTTTAATTTTAATTCAAAAAATGGCAAAGCAAATTATATTTGATACAGACGCAAGAGAGAAGTTGAAACGTGGTGTTGACACTCTTGCAAATGCAGTAAAAGTAACACTTGGACCAAAAGGTCGTAATGTTATCATTGATAAAAAATTCGGTTCACCTGCTATCACTAAAGATGGTGTTACAGTAGCGAAAGAAATCGAATTGAAAGACCCTATCGAAAACATGGGTGCTCAACTCGTGAAAGAAGTAGCTTCTAAAACTGCTGACCAAGCGGGTGACGGTACTACAACTGCCACTGTATTAGCACAATCTATTTATACTATTGGTGCAAAAAACGTAGCGGCTGGTGCAAATCCAATGGATTTGAAACGTGGAATCGAAAAAGCGGTAACTGCAGTTGTAGCGTCTTTGAAAGCACAATCTAAGCCAATCTCAACTTCAAAAGAAATTGAGCAAGTAGCAACAATATCTGCCAACAACGACTTTGAAATTGGTCAGATGATTGCTCACGCAATGGAGAAAGTTGGAAAAGAAGGTGTAATCACAGTTGAAGAAGCTCGTGGAACAGAAACTGAAGTTAAAACTGTAGAAGGTATGCAGTTCGACAGAGGTTATTTATCTCCATACTTCGTAACTAATGCTGAGAAAATGGAAGTTGAAATGGAAAAACCATTCATCTTGATTTCTGAGAAAAAAGTTTCTTCGATGAAAGAACTTCTTCCAGTATTAGAAGGTGTAGCACAAACTGGCCGTCCGTTATTAATCATCGCCGAAGATGTTGATGGCGAAGCTCTTGCTACTTTAGTAGTAAACAAAATCCGTGGTGCATTGAAAGTTGCTGCTGTAAAAGCTCCAGGTTTCGGCGACCGTCGTAAAGCAATGTTAGAAGACATCGCAATCTTGACTGGTGGTACTGTAATTGCGGAAGAAAGAGGCTTCAAATTGGAAAATGCTGATATTTCTTACTTAGGACATTGCGATAAAATCATTATCGACAAAGATAATACTACAATCGTTAATGGTGCAGGTGACCAAGAGTTAATAGCTGGCCGCGTAAACCAAATCAAAGCTCAGATGGAATCAACAACTTCTGACTATGACCGTGAGAAATTACAAGAGCGTTTAGCTAAGTTGTCAGGTGGTGTAGCTATAATCTACATAGGTGCTGCAACTGAGGTTGAAATGAAAGAGAAAAAGGACCGTGTTGATGATGCACTTCACGCAACTCGTGCTGCGGTTGAAGAAGGTATAGTAGCTGGTGGTGGTGTAGCATTTATTCGTGCTCAGTCGGCTTTGGTTGGACTTGAGGGCATAAACGGTGACGAAACTACTGGTATCGCAATCATCCGTTCGGCAATCGAATCTCCATTACGTTGTATTGTAGCAAATGCAGGTGGCGAAGGTTCGGTAATTTTACAAGAAGTGAAAAACGGAAAAGACGATTACGGCTATAACGCTCGTGAAGATAAATTTGAAAATATGTTAGCAGCTGGTATCATAGACCCTACGAAAGTAACACGTTTGGCTCTCGAAAACGCTGCATCAATCGCAGGTTTATTGCTTACAACTGAAGCAGTTGTTTCTGATATTCAAGAAGATAAGGCTCCAGACATGGGTCACTCACACGGTGGCGGCATGGGCGGAATGATGTAATATCAGCCAACTTAATAAATACAAAAAAGGTCTTAGGAGAAATTCTAAGACCTTTTTTGTGTTGATCATAGTTATTTTCTATATTTGTTACGAAAATATGACTAAACAATGGAATTAACATTAGAGCTTGGTTATGAACAAATTTTGGAATTAGTCAAACAATTACCACAAGTTCAGCAAGTACAATTAAAAAAAGATATGGAGGAAATTACGCCCAAAACTTCGCTGACTGACTGGCAAAAACTACTTTTAAATGGACCAGTTATGGCAGATGAAGGTTTTGAAGAGGCAAAAACAACAAGAAAACAACTTAATAAAAGATGGAAAATGAGTTAATTTGCTTAGATTAAACAGTATTAATAGAGTATTTTAGAAAAACAGAAAAATCAAATTCCTTTTTATTCCAATTATCTCAAAATCATTGATATTTTGCAGTTTCGGTTGTCGTGTACTTTGAGGTTTTAAAAGGAAGTAATGCAGACCAAGAAACTTTTTGGCACACATTTTTTGAAAATGTCGAAATTCTCCCATTAACCAAGGAAATTATTGAAACAACTATTAGTCTTCACAGAAATTTGAAGAAAAAACGTAAAACCAGCGATGCAATGGATTTATTGATTGCTTCGACAGCAAAGTTTCATGGATTAAAATTAGCCACATTGAACAGCAAACATTTTACTCATTTCAATGATTTAGAAATTATTGAAAGATAAAAATGTCATTCGGGATTTTCAATCTTACCTTTTTGATTTTCAACCAAGTAAAACCATCTACAAAACATTCTACTTTTTTATCTACTTATCGGAATACTTATTTCTACCAATTGCACTGCCCAAAAAGATTTAGATAGAAATCTCGTATTTATTGAACTCGCTAAGAAAAGTATTGATTGTACTTGCAAAACTATCTAATCAAGAATGTAATGTAGAATTTTTATTCAATTCAAAGTAAATCGTGTTGGAAAGATTGAAGATATTTAAGCTTTTTACCCCAAAATGACCCCAAGTTTTGAAAATAGTGAAGGTTTTGGGGCAAGTATCAGAAAAGGCTTTAAGAAACTTCCGCTTTAAAATATGAGCTACTAAGGAACTTATATTTTGCCAATCGCTTTTGTTTTTACAAATTATGGTGAAAGTTCGGAGCCACTTCAACCAACTAACATCTACCAGAGTTTATCGAAACTAACAATATGACAATTTTAACTAAAATCAAGGTCTTTGGCAATAGTAGACGTTATTGTATACCTGATTTCAAAAACGGTTTCGAAACCATCCGACTAAGTCAACAAATTACTAAGTAATTATATCGTTTTTCAAAAAAATTTATTAAACAAAAATCGTTTAATTTGTAAAAAATATTATAATTATGACAGCAGTTTTGGATAAAGAGTTTATTAGAAAGTCACTTATTGACTTGGCTATGGTTGAACCAGAATTTGTAAGTGCCTTAATTTTAGAAGTTGATGCTAACTTGAATAAGTCAAAAAAGCAACGTTTAACTGAAATTATAAAAGAAGATTTTGAAGAGTACGGAGAGGTTTTTAAGGCATGAACATTATATATTTAGACAAAGACGATATTACATTTATCAATCATCAAACCGTTGCTGTTCACGGTGGAAACTTCATGCCCCCAAATAATTTTCTGCATGAAGAAAATTAAGATTATCCAATTGAAGCGGTTCAAGCAGAAATGTTTGGAGAACCCCTTTACCATAAAATTGCAGATAAAGCAGCCGTTTATTGCTTGTAATCATATTTTCTCTGATGGTAACAAACGTACAGGTTTAGAAGCCGCTCTTGCTTTTCTAAAGCTAAACGGGAATAGGTTAAACAAAAACCTTCCTTATAAACAACTATTTGATTACAACCTAAAAGTCGCTTCTTGAGAATCAAACTTAGAAGAATGTAGGTGATGGTTCGCCGAAAATGTGGTGGAAAATTTAGTCTAATTTTTGAACAAAAAAGACATTTTTGATATTTTCCAATTTGAAAAGAGTACAACCAAGTATAAAAAAATATCAAACAATGTCAACTTTCCAAGCATTCTACGTCACCGAAAACAGCGATAAAACTTTATCTCAGAACATCATTGAACGTAAAATCGAAGATTTACCAGCGGGCGAAGTCTTCATCAAAGTACAATATTCTTCCCTCAATTATAAAGATGCACTTTCGTCAACTGGTAATCGTGGCGTAACTCGTAATTACCCACATACGCCAGGTATTGATGCCGCAGGTGTTGTAGAAGAAAGCCAATCAGCCAATTTTCAAAAAGGTGATAAAGTTCTAGTAACTGGCTTTGACCTAGGCATGAACACTTCGGGTGGTTTTGGACAATACATCAGCGTACCTGCTAAATGGGTTATAAAACTTCCTCGTGGACTAAAAGCCAAAGAGAGCATGATCTTCGGAACGGCTGGACTAACTGCAGCTTTATGCATTGATAAATTATTGCAAAATGGACTTACTCCCGAGAAAGGAAAGGTTATCGTAACGGGAGCAACGGGTGGAGTAGGTACAATGTCCGTAATGATTTTAGCAAAACTCGGCTTTCAAGTTGTGGGCGTAACGGGTAAACCCGAAGGGCGAGATTTTCTATTAAAAATCGGAGCAAAAGAAGTTATTTCAAGAGAAGAAGTTGATGATAAGTCAAGTCGCCCACTATTAAAAGGAATTTATGCAGGCTGTGTCGATACGGTAGGTGGAAATATACTCGCAACTATATTAAAATCATTACAATACAATGGATTAGTAGCCATTTGTGGCTTAGTAAATTCTGCTGAATTACCAACAAGTGTATTTCCTTTTATCCTGCGTGGCGTATCGATGTTTGGTATAGATTCATCTGAATGTGATATTGAATGGCGTAAAAAACTTTGGAAAAACCTCGCCAAAAACTGGAAACCTTCTAATATTCAATCAATTACCAAAACGATTACATTAAAAGGACTTCCAAAAGAAATTAAGAAAATTTTAAAAGGCGGACAAATAGGCCGTGTAATTGTTAGATTATAAAAAATTATTATCTTTAAGGCATAAACCCTAATCTTATGCCTGTTTTAACTCGTCTTACTTCGGCTGATGTCTATCGTGGCTTTGTCATGCTCTTAATGATGGCCGAAGTCTTACATTTCAAAGGAGTTTCCGAAGCACTTCCAGAAAGCACTTTTTGGAATTTTCTCGCCATCCATCAAGATCATGTTGAGTGGGTTGGCTGCTCGCTTCACGACATGATTCAGCCATCATTTTCATTCTTAGTGGGTGTAGTTCTCCCCTATTCCATCGCCAGTCGAATCTCGCAAGAAACTAGTTTCAATAAAGTTTTTGTTCACGCCCTCAAACGCTCATTAATTCTAATTTTATTGGGAGTTTTTCTGCGTTCTCAATACAAAGGCCAAACCTACTTTACTTTTGAAGACACCCTCAGCCAAATCGGTTTAGGTTATCCAATCTTATTTTTATTGGGTTTCCGTTCGCAGAAAATTCAAATTTTGGCACTTATCATTATTATTGTAGGTTATTGGTTGGCTTTTGCACTTTATCCGCTTCCCGAAGCCAATTTTGATTATACGAGTGTTGGCGTTACGAAAGACTGGGAACATAACTTAACTGGTTTTGCCGCCCATTGGAATAAAAACACCAATTTCGCTTGGGCATTCGACCAGTGGTTTCTAAATCTTTTACCAAGAGAGAAACCTTTTATCCGCAATGGTGGAGGCTACTCAACACTAAGTTTTATCCCAACACTTGGAACGATGATTTTGGGGCTTTTAGCAGGAAATATTCTAAAATCTGATATTCTCCCTTACGAAAAACTCAAAAAATTTATCATTCTTGGCATTTCGGGCTTAGTAATTGGTTTGATTTTAAATCGACTTGGCATTTGTCCAAATGTAAAACGTATCTGGACTCCAACATGGGTTATTTTCAGTGGTGGACTTTGCTTTTTGTTCTTGGCTTTCTTTTATTGGGTAATCGACATCAAAGAAAAAACAAACTGGGGGTATTTTCTGAAAGTAATAGGAATGAATTCGATTGCAGCTTACTGCATAGCCGATGCACTTGGAGTTTATATCTCAAAATCGCTAAAAATTCATTTAGGCGAAAATTTTGCTACTATTTTCGGACTTCCTTATCAATCACTCGTTCATGGTGGATTGATGTTACTAATTTATTGCCTGCTTCTACTATGGCTATTTAAAAAGAAAATTTTTATCAAAATTTAGACCAAATATAAAATACCTTCATCTATTTTAATTATCCCCAATCTTCAACCACAAGATTAGGGATTTTTTTTCAAAATATTAATTTCAAAATCTCCTATTTATTTTTTTTACCGCTCAATAAAAATAGATTAATTTAAAGATTTAAATTAATCTATTTTGTTGGTAAATGGATGAATTATACAATCATTATATTTAATTATGTAAATACTGACTGACAATATTTGCTTCAATTTTACCGAATGAAAATTATTTCCCAAGTAAAACATTCGCTTTCTACATAGAACTTCTGCCTCTAATGAAATTTTACAGAATTGAAATAATTCTTCAAAATATTTAGACTCATTATACTTTTTTTAAATGAAAACAACTTTAAAAATGAAAAAAACTGTTCACTGAATTGTATTTACTCAATGCATATTACTTATCTTCAACTTTGGGCCTTGGTTGCTTAATTATTTTTAGTTTTGATGTAGCCGTATTTGCCCAAAATCCCTCTGTAATGCTTGATATTGCGGCAATTAAAAAAGGGATTTTGATCACTCCTGTGAGTTTGACTACAACAAATGACATTAGTCCTATTTCTTCGCCCGCGACTTAATTACTTGTGAACAACACTGCTACTGTTGGTATTACACCTAAGAATGTTTCACCACTATATTATTACCGGAATGGCACAAAATGGATTCATTTAGGCAGTATCACAACCTTTGCAGAGTTTTATGCACTCATGCTAGGCGACAATACTGCTACAATAGCAGCAGGCTCACCCATCGAATTTCCTCAGGATCGCATAACAAATGGCATCATAAAACACATCAATTCCAATCAGTTTAAAATCCCCTACGTTTGAATCTATAAGGTTTGTTGGCAAGTAAGTATAGTCGAAGTAGGGCAAATATGTTACAACTTAATGGTACTGACATTGCAATAAGTGTTGCTATAAGAGCAACAGGAATAGATCAAATTATAGGAGAGACAATAATTATAACTACCGAACCAAACTCTAACAAATGTTATGAACCCAAGTGGGAATCCAGTTGCAATTACCCTAAAACCGAGTGCAGTTAGTACACGAGCTGTTTCAAGGGATCTTGTTATAAAACTTATTCCGTAAAACTTTCAAATTAATAAAAGAGTAGGCCAATTAGATGTACTTTTTAATAATTCTTAAATACAAAATCCATGAAAACTGAAATAAAAGTCGCAAGTAGAACGAAACTATTTTCAGAGGATGTGGCATACTTTGAAGCCAATGTAAACTATACTATCATTCATTATTATAATGGTAAGAACAAAATCGTTGCAACAACTATTGGTCAGATTCACGAACGCATAGGCGAAGAAAGTGTTTTATATGGCCTAATAGAGCTTATCTTATCAATCACCAATTTGTTACTATCAGTTAGGATAATTATTGTTACAAAACAATATGAAAATAAATATCTCCAAAAGAAGAAAAAAACGATTAAACAACATTTGAGAGAAATATTTTGAACAAAAAACACCAATCAAAGCTTAATTTTTGAAAATATAAAATAACATAGCAAACTTTAAATGTTGTGTCCTGTTATCCTTCATAAAGTAGAGTCAATTATCACCTTCTCTTCTGACATCAAAAATTCGACGCAACCAAGACTTTTTTTCGGCATCATCAGCGTCTTTTTCTTCTTTTGTTAGCTGAAAACCAAGCAACTTTCCTAAATCAGGTTGCCCAGCATCAATCCAACAAGTAAGCCAAAAATCTCCCACCATTTTTATTGAGGCTCTCATTTGTCGCTCCACTTGGTTTTTGAGCATCGAATGGTACCGTTCCGAAAAATCTTTTGAATAATTTTTTGTGGTTATGCCATTTCGCTCATCAAAACCAAACTTTTTATCTTCTGAAAACTGATTTGTTAGTTCTCTCTCAAAAACTAGAACTGAGTCCAAAGCGGCATTTGCTCCCAAAACGGCTTGCCAAGCACGCTTCTGTGGGGTTTTTACGTATTCTGCTTGTCCGACAAAAAAATCATAATTATCCGAAAACAATTCTGGCAGACGACTTTCCCAAAAACCATGAATACCGACTTGATTAGTTAGTTGTCCATTATAATTTCGTGTTGTATGAAGTGGCACATTGGCATCGGCAATATAATGACCAATATCAGCCGAAAGCATCAAAATCCTTCGAACATCGCCTTTACGAAAAGCTTCTGTAAGCTGAAATTTCATAAAATTGATGTGCCAAGGCACAATACCATGTCGGTTTAAAGTATCTTCTGAAATTTTCTCAGTTACTTCTTTCCACGAATAAGTTGGAAGTTTCTTTCTCAGCGTATCAGAATAATTATCTAAGTCAATAAAGTGTCGAGGAGCTTCTTCTTTCAGAGCATAACGTCGCTGGTCAGGATTTACAGCATTTTCGGTAATATATTCTATGTGCGATTTGTAAAATTTAAACATTTCAGGTGGAAGCGTAAAAACCGCTAAACGATTTATCCTCTGATGCCCAAAAAAGCCCCAGAGTGGATGCTCCCACAGTGGAGGCTGCCAGAGTGGACGCGAATTTTCCAACTTCATTTTCCACGAAGAAATCAAAATAAGACCTAATAAAAGGAAACCACACCTTACCAAATTTATCCATTTCGGTAAAAAAACTTTTTTAACGCCCAGATTTATCATTTTTGCCACTATTTTTATCAAAATAAAATATTATATCACAGTCTTTTTAAAAAACTTCCGATTTAAACCTCAAAAACTACAATTTTTCATTTTTTCTCAGACAACACATAAATTTTAAACCTTATTTTAAAAAAAGCATTTTTTTTCTTAAAAAAAACCTAAAAATAAAACCTAAATTTAAATATTTTGAAAATATAAGCTTAAATACTCGTTTCGCTAAAAAGCATAAAAACCAAATATTATTTGGAAATATAATACAAAAACAAATAACAACAAATTTTTTTCTTGAAATAATGCAAGGTTTTTAAATAAAATGTATTATATTTGATCCGTATAACAGAATATTATTCGGAAAAATAAAAATGAGTGAGACACAGAGAAAAACTTTATTAAGATATTTGATGCCAGCACTGGCTTTAGGAATATTCGCTTTTTTAATGGTAGCATACGGTTCGGCATACACTCCTCCAAAAGCACAAAAGCAACGTATTGTTTGTTTTAAATTCAAACAAGGAACCTCGTCAGAGGCAATTAAACAACACATGTCCGACTTTCAAGATTTGAAACGTCAGATGCCAGAAATCGCAGCCTATTCAGCAGGCGAAACCTTTGGAGAGGAAAATTCGACAGCCGAGTACGACGTTATGCATTATCTTACTTTCAGAACCGAGGCTGAGGTAGAAAAATTCCGTGAAAGTACTTATTATAATTCATTTGAGAAAGCCAACAAAGCAAATTGGGATAAAGTCTTAGTTATTAATTCAGAGATTAAATGATCTGATTTTAAATATATAATTTTAAGGAAGGAATCGCTCAAATCGGTGCCTTCCTTTTTAAAGTAAAAAAAAAATTAGTTTAAGTTTTTTCTTTAATATTATTTCATTAATTTTGCATCCTAAATTTAGAGTAAGAAAATTATTATATTAAAATAAAATGGCAAATCACAAGTCGGCATTAAAGCGAATCAGAGCAAACGAAACTAAGCGTTTGAGAAACCGTTACCAACACAAAACCACTCGTACTTTGGTTAGAAAGCTACGTGGTATAAGCGATAAAACAGCGGCTTCTGAATTATTTAAAACAGCAGCCTCAGCCTTGGATAAATTAGCTCGCAAGAACGTTATTCACAAAAATAAAGCAGCAAACTTGAAATCAGGTTTAGCGAAACATATCGCTGGATTGGCAGCTTAATTTTAGATAAATCTATCGCCCTTTGGGAATTCAATATTTTGCTCATGGAAACAATTTCTCCGTGAGCATTTTTTGTTTAAATTTAGACACAATGAAGCGAAGGTATATAGACACAAAGATATTTAGAATATCCTTACAACCAAACTCCTTAGAGTTACCAAAAAAACTTTGTGCCTTTGAAACTCTGTACCTAAAAAATAACTATGATAAGCAACATTCTATCGTGGGCTGAGGAAGACAGACCAAGAGAAAAACTTTTGTTGAAGGGTAAAGCTGCTCTTTCGGATGCAGAATTGATAGCTGTATTGATAGGTTCAGGTACAAGAGAGTTATCGGCCGTTGATTTATCAAAACTTATTTTGCAAAGCGTTAATAATAACCTGAACGAATTAGCAAAGCTGAGTATCAATGACTTGATAAAATTTAAGGGTATTGGTGATGCAAAAGCTATTTCAATTGCAGCGGCTTTAGAACTCGGACGAAGAAGAAAAGAAAGTGAGACGCTAAAAAAACTAAAAATTGGTTCATCAACCGATGTCTACGAAGCGATTCGTCCATATTTGATGGACTTGCAACACGAACAATTTTGGGTATTGTTGCTCAATCGAGCAAATGAAGTAATTCGTCCTCAGCAAATAAGTATTGGTGGAGTTTCGGGTACAGTAGCTGACCCAAAGATCATTTTCAAGGCTGCCATTGAGCATCTCGCCTCATCAATTATTTTGGTACATAATCACCCTTCAGGAAATCTGACACCGAGCCAAGCAGATAAAGATTTAACAAAAAAAGTAAAAGAAGGAGGCCAAACACTTGATATTCCAGTACTAGACCACTTGATTTTTAGCGATACCGGCCATTTTAGTTTCGCAGACGAAGGTATATTCTGAAAAATAAAGACGGGGTCGCCCGTGCGATGTAAAATGAATAATTGCTAATAATCTAACTATTTACTCAAAATACATACGATTTTAATAAAAAAATATTATTTATTTATAAAAACTAAAAAATAGAATTTTGAATTTTAATTGAACGTGGCAGTAATTCTACATTCTACATTCTATATTAATTAAAATGCTTACAGTTTCAAATATTTCGCTAAGTTTTGGCAAAAGAACTCTTTTTGAAGAGGTAAATCTCAAATTTACACCAGGCAACGTTTATGGGCTCATTGGAGCAAACGGTGCAGGAAAATCAACGTTTGTAAAAATCCTTTCGGGCGACCTTGATGCGACTTCTGGAAACGTAAGTATGGATCCAGGTGAAAGAATGTCGGTTTTGAAACAAAATCAAAATGCGTTTGATGATGAAACCGTTCTGAACACCGTGGTGCGTGGAAACGAGCGTTTATCACAAATCATTGTAGAAAAAGATGCTATTTATGCCAAAGAAGATTTTTCGGAGGAAGATGGTAATCGTGCGGCTGAATTAGAGGCAGAATTTGCCGATATGAATGGCTGGGATGCCGAATCTGATGCAGCAACTTTGCTTTCGGGCTTAGGTATTAAAGAAGAGTCGCATTATACTTTAATGTCCGATATGAATCCATCGGAAAAAGTAAAAGTTTTGTTGGCACAAGCATTATTTGGAAATCCAGATATTCTATTGCTCGATGAGCCCACCAACAACTTAGACATTGAATCTATCTTATGGCTCGAAAATTTCTTGATGAATTTCAAAAATACTGTAATTGTAGTATCTCACGACCGTCACTTCCTTGACAACGTTTGTACTTATATTGCGGACCTAGACTATAAGAAAATCTCGCTTTACGGCGGAAATTACTCTTTTTGGTATGAATCAAGCCAATTAGCTGCTCGTCAGAAATCTGATCAAAACAAAAAAGCCGAAGAGAAAAAGAAGGAATTGGAAGAATTTATTCGTCGTTTCTCTGCTAACGTGGCCAAGTCGAAACAAGCTACAGCTCGTCAGAAAATGATTGAAAAATTAAATATTGAACAAATTCAACCTTCATCACGTAAATATCCTTATATCGGATTTAAACCTGAACGTGAAGTAGGCGACCAAATTTTATTAGTTGAAAACCTAAGTTATAAACTCGAAGACGGCACTTTTTTATTTAAAGATGTTAGTTTTCAAATAGGTCGTGGCGAGAAAGTTGCATTTTTGAGTAAAGATGGTTTGGCTGTTTCAGCTTTATTTGATATTCTTTCGGGCGAAAAACAAGCTTCAAACGGTAGTTTCAAATGGGGCATTACGATTACAAATACTTATCTGCCTAATGACAATGGTAAATACTTCTCAGATGGAAGTCTTGACTTAGTTGATTGGCTTAGACAATATTCGGTAGAAAAAGATGAGACGTTTATCCGTGGATTTTTAGGCAGAATGTTGTTCTCAGGCGAAGAAGCTCTGAAAAAATGTACGGTACTTTCTGGAGGAGAAAAACAACGTTGTATGTTTTCGAGAATGATGCTTTCGGGAGCAAACGTTTTGATTTTCGATGAACCGACCAACCACTTGGATTTAGAGTCGATTCAGGCACTAAACAAAGGAATGGAAGATTTTACGAGCAATATTTTATTCACTTGTCATGACCATCAATTGACACAAACGGTAGCTACACGTGTAATCGAACTTGCTCCTAAAGGTTATTTGGATAAATTGATTGATTTTGATGATTACTTGACCGACGAGAAAATAAAAGCTCAACGTGATGGTTTGTATAAGTAAATGATTAGCAATATTTAAGCACACAAACGTGGCATATCTTAAATATGTGCCACGTTTATTTTATATAAAAAATCATGCAAGACTTCACCGAAATATCACAAAACGACCTAGAAAGTATTCTTTCTGACCCAAAAAGTATTTTGCTTGATGTAAGAGAAATCAGCGAATTTGCAGATTTTAATATTGGCGGAATAAATATACCTCCGCACGAAATTAAGGATCGATTGGAAGAACTAAAAAGCTACCAAAAAATTGTAGTAGCTTGTTCAAACGGCACACGAAGCAGTATAATAGCGAGACTTTTAACAAAGAAATTGCCGCAAAAGACTATTCTGCACTTAGAAGAAGGAGTATTTTAGGGAGTTCTAAGTTTAGAGTTTTGAGTTATTTTTAATTCAGAACTCTAAACTCAGAATTCAGAACTTTATTAAAACCCTTTATAATTTCTGTCATTTTTTACTAACCATTTGCCAACTGCAAAGGCTGTAAGCATCAGAACAACAAAAAATGCAATTGGAAGCCAAGTAGGATATTGATAACCGAACATAATGGTATGAAGTTTAAATTAATTCCGTTACAAAAATACAACAAAATGAAAAAGATTGTAATTATTTTCTATAAAATTTATTAAAAGGTAACGAATTATTTTCCACCTTTCAAAATTGAATTATAACGAGGAATATCTTTAAATAATTTTAAAGCTTCCTGAACTTCCCTATCACGATCAAATGCTACAAATTTCATAGCTTTTTGAAAGTAATAACGACTTAAAATTTCAGCTTCCAACTGTACTTTAATATCATCTTTATTTTTCACTAAATCTTGCTGTTTACCTTGATTGATTTTCTCACGCAACGATTTGATTTGCTCATGCACTAAATCTAATGAATTTTCTTTCTTAGCCGATGCTTCCAAATTATCGAGATTATGTTCCATTGTTGTTTTATAAGTAAAATCTTTACTGTTAAGCCAACTAATAAAGTCTTGATATTCAGCTTCAGTGAGTGAAAATTTTTCTTTTGGTTTTTGATTAGCATGTTCAAAATAATATTTGGTAGCATAATCAAAAACGTAGTTTTTCTGAAGTAAATTAACCGTCAAAGCTGATAAAGTAGCTATATCAGTTTTAATATCAGGTTCAACACCGCCACCATCATAAACTGTGCGACTGTTTTTGGTTTTGAAAGCTGTCTTTAGCGAGTCTGCCACACGACCTACGCTCCCATCGGGGTTTCGGTGGCTATAATCTAAAGCCTGAATACAACGTCCGCTCGGAATGTAGTATTTGGCGGTTGTGATTTTCATTTTTGTTCCATAACTCAAGTCACGAGTTGTTTGCACCAAACCTTTTCCAAATGAACGTTGACCAATAATTACTGCGCGGTCATAATCTTGAAGCGTTCCACTCACTATTTCAGAAGCTGATGCACTTTGGCTGTTTATCAAAACTACAATCGGAATTTCGGTATCAAGCGGAGCTTCCATCGCTAAATATTTATGATTCCATTCGGTCACTTTTCCACGAGTCTCTACAATTAATAGGTCTTTCGATAAAAATGCGTTGCAGATTTCAACTGACATATTCAATAAACCACCTGGGTTTCCACGCAAATCTAAAATCAATTTTTTCATACCTTGCCCTTTCAATTCAGCAAAAGCACCTTTCACTTCTTTGGCAGCAGTAGCAGCAAAATCATTTAATTGAATATAGCCAACTTCGTCGTTAATCATCCCCGAATTTGGCACGTTTGGTGTTTTCACAATATCACGACCAACTACTAAATCAATCGCTGAATTTTGACCAAAACGCTTTACCGACATTTTCACGGTCGAGCCAGTTTGACCTTTAATTAATCGACCAATGTCAACTCCTTTGCGAGCCACCACATCTACGCCATCAACTTTTATGATTTCGTCACCAATTTTCATTCCTGCCTTATCAGCAGGCGAACCTTCGTAAATCATCACAACTACGTGTTTATTGTCGCGATGCGAAACCGTTGCACCGATACCATTATATTTCCCTGTTGTCATGGTCATATAATCTTCGATGTCATCTTCGGGGTAGAAGTTGGTATATGGGTCGAGTTGCTTGAGCATTGATTCGATACTCAAACGCATGGCTTTGTTGGGGTTGATTTCGTCAACGTAATAAGCGTTGAGTTCCTTAAACATCGTTGCGAAAATATCCAAATTTTTGGCTATCTCAAAATAGCGGTCGTCGTACTTAAATGCTACAAAGGGAATCGTAACAACGGCAAAGGCAATTAGAGTAAATCTACGTAGGTTTTTCATATATAATGAGCGAATTACGAATGAGTGAATATTTATTTGAAAAACTATTCACTTTCGTTGATAGTATTATTTTTAATATTTAACGCAAAAAATTTAACAAAAGATGTTAAACGCTGGGGATTTTATTCTGAATTAGTCCCTATACCTGTAAGGTTTTATAAACCTTACAGATTTTGACCTTTTATTGTGGTGAAGTTCTTCCATAAGTTTTTGCAAAGAAACGCATTTTTCGGACTGAAAAAAACTGTCTTTTTACAATGTAAAGATTATCGAAATCATTATCTGGGATATCGACACATAATGTATTACGCCCAAGCAAGCCATTGACCACATATTTTGTCGTATTGCTAAACCCTATTCAATACATTTTTACCTTGCATTTGTTTTAATTTTTCGATAAAAACTCTCATAGAATATGTTGGGCTTACGGCATAAATATTTATAACTAAACCCCTTAAATTAGCTAAAGGTTTAACCGTATTTTTGGTTCGCAAATAATTAGTTGAATAAATCTCGGTGATTCCTTTATTAGCCAATTCGGTTTTCAAATCTTCGGCTCTTTCTTGGCCTAAAACACTCACTGGTGGATTGGCCGAATTATCAACTTTTTCACCATGAAGAACCACATAAAACGTTATTTTACAGGAAGTTATAAGCAATATCACCTAAATGAACTTTTTCATAATTTCTGTTTTTTATTCATTTTTAAAGGTGAAAATTACACATTCTATTTTTAAATTAAATCTATCCCGAAAATACAGAATTGTGGGGGTATAGCGTGTATTATAAATTTTAAAATTCAGATAAAAATATGTATCTTTACATAAAAATAATACTAAAAACTGCGAATATCAAAGTTAAGATATTCTATTCAGATAAAATCTGATAGTTAAATTTTTATAAAAAATAAATTATGGCAGAAAATCAAGAAGGCATTGAGCCTCGGAAGTCGAGATCGGATTATGGTGCTGAGAATATTCAGGTACTTGAGGGCTTAGAGGCAGTAAGAAAACGTCCAGCCATGTACATTGGCGATATTGGTGTAAAAGGTCTTCACCATCTTATTTGGGAGGTTGTAGACAACTCAATAGATGAAGCCCTTGCAGGACATTGCGACACAATTCACGTAACAATCAACGAAGATAACTCGGTAACAGTAAAAGATAATGGTCGTGGAATTCCAACGGGAATGATGGCAAAGGAGAAAAAATCTGCTTTAGAGGTCGTAATGACGGTGCTTCACGCTGGTGGTAAATTTGATAAAGATACTTATAAAGTTTCGGGAGGTCTGCACGGTGTAGGGGTTTCCTGCGTAAATGCTCTTTCAATTGCTTTTAGAGTGGAAGTTCACAGAGAAGGAAAGGTTTTTGAACAAGAATATAGTATCGGAAAGCCACTTTATCCAGTACGAGAAATTGGAACGGCCGATGATACCGGAACACAAGTAACTTTCAAGCCAGATGATACGATTTTTACCACAACTGAGTATAAATACGAAACCGTTGCCAATCGTCTGAGAGAACTTTCTTTCTTGAATAAAGGCATTGCCTTAATTTTAAAGGATTTACGTGAAATCGACGAAAAAGGCGAGCCTATGACCGATATATTTAAATCGGAAGGGGGTTTGGCCGAATTCGTTTCGTATATTGATGCAGGTCGCGAGCGTTTGATTCCTGAACCAATGTTTATGGAAGGAATCAAAGATGGTGTGCCTGTTGATGTTGCGATGCTTTATAATACTGGTTACAGCGAAAATGTATCTTCGTTCGTAAATAATATCAATACCCACGAAGGTGGAACGCACGTTTCGGGTTTTCGTATGGCATTGACTCGTACTTTGAAAAACTACGCTGAGAAATCGGGTATATTGGCTAAAGAAAAAATCGAAATTAGTGGAGATGATTTCCGTGAAGGATTAACGGCCGTTATTTCGGTAAAAGTACAAGAACCACAATTTGAAGGACAAACCAAAACAAAATTGGGTAACAGCGAAGTTACAACAGCGGTGAGTTCGTGCGTATCTCAAATGCTAGAAAATTACTTAGAAGAGCATCCAAAAGAGGCTCGAATCATTGTTGAAAAAGTAATTTTGGCAGCCAAAGCACGTATTGCAGCTAAAAAGGCACGTGAAATGGTGCAACGTAAAAATGTTTTGGTAGGAAGTGGACTTCCAGGAAAACTGGCTGACTGCTCAGAATCTGACCCAACAATTTGTGAAGTTTACTTGGTTGAGGGAGACTCAGCGGGTGGCTCGGCAAAACAAGGCCGTAACCGTGCATTCCAAGCTATTTTGCCTTTACGTGGTAAAATTTTAAACGTTGAGAAAGCACAAGAATTCAGAATTTATGAAAACGAAGAGATAAAAAATATGTTTACCGCATTGGGTGTGCAAATTGGCCGTGATGGCGATGAGCGTGCATTGAATACTGATAAACTTCGTTATCATAAAATCATTATCATGACCGATGCTGATATTGATGGTAGTCACATCAGAACTTTGATTCTGACGTTCTTCTACCGCTACATGAAAGAATTGATTGATAGAGGCTTTATTTACATTGCTCAACCTCCTTTATATTTGGTAAAGAAAGGCAAAGAGGAAGAATATTGCTGGACAGAAGAACAACGTGAAATTGCAGTAAAGCGTTTAGCAGGTAGCGGAAAAGAAGAAAATGTGGGCATTCAACGTTACAAGGGTTTGGGAGAAATGAACCCAGAACAACTTTGGGAAACAACCATGCGACCTGACAAACGTACATTGAAGCAAGTTACCATTGAATCGGCTGCTCAAGCTGACCACCTTTTTGCGATGTTGATGGGGGATGAAGTTGCACCTCGTCGTGATTTCATCGAGCGTAACGCAAAATATGCTAAGATTGATATTTAAACAATCATAAGTTTTCCGACAAAAATCAACCAAAATAAATTTTTAGCGGTTTTTTATTGTAAATATTTCAAAGGCAGTTACCTTTAGCAGAAAATGCTAAAGGTAACTGCCTTTTTTTCAAACTCTAAACCTTCATGTTAACTATGAAAAAACTGATTATTCTTTCTTTATTATATCTTTCGGCAAGCATAGCCTTCGCTCAGAAAAAAATACATCCTCTTATCAAAAGCGGCGGCGGAGTGTTTGAAATACCAGAAGCTTCGCCCGTCGTTGACAAAAAAATGCAGTACAAAATTATCGTTGATTTGTCAAAGGCATCAGATAAGCCCGACTCTGTAAATGCTTCGCTGGATAAATTAGCTCGACTTGTAAATGCTCATATTGAAGCAGGTGTACCAAGAGAAAACTTGTCTATTATTGGTGTGTTTCATTTTTTAGGAACTCCTGTAGTATTAGAAGACGAAGCTTACAAAAGTAAGTTTGGAATGGCAAATCCGAATACGGCTTTAATCAATGAATTGGCAAAGAATGGTGTTCGTTTTTATGTTTGTGGACAATCGCTTAGAGCAAGAAAATTAGTAGATGAAAAACGCAACGAGCATATAAAAGTAGCACAATCAGCTTTAATAACTTTCAGTACTTTTCAGAATATGGGATATGCTTTGATATTGCCGTAGAGGATAAAATATTAATATTGAGACGTTGAAATGCAACGTCTCAATATCTTTATCTTAAAACACCTCTTTCGCAACCGCCATTGTTGTATCTGATTTACTCATTGTGTAGAAATGTAAAGCAGGCACGCCAAAATCAATCAATTCTCGACATTGTTGAATCGACCATTCTATGCCCAATTGTTTTGCTTGTTTGTCGTTTTCACAAGCCAATACTTCATTCCTGAACGCCTCGGGCATATCTAAATAAAATAATTTTGGCAAAATATCTAATTGTTTCTTAGTAGCTAAAACTTTCAAACCTGGAATAATCGGAATCGAGATTCCTTCGGCACGGCATTTTTTAACAAAGTCAAAGTATTTTTGGTTATCAAAAAACATTTGAGTTACAACGTAATCTGCACCTGCCGCAACTTTACGCTTCAAATTTTCCATATCTTTGTCTAAATCTGTTGCTTCAAAGTGTTTTTCGGGATAAGCCGCAACTCCAATGCAAAAATCACTGGCGTTAAGATATTCGGCATCTTCGTGCAGATATTTGCCAATATTCATATCTTTTACCTGCGAAACCAACTCATTAGCAAATTGATGACCATCTTTTTTAGCTTTGAAAGTATCGTAAGGTTTAGCAAAATCACCTCTGAGAGCTAATATATTATCAATTCCTAAATAATTGAGATCAATCAATAAATCTTCGTTTTCATCTTTTGTGAATCCTCCACAAAGCACATGCGGTACAGGGTCAATCTTGAAACGGTGCATGATTGACGAACAAATACCAACAGTTCCTGGTCGTTTACGAGTTTTTATTTCCTTGATTGTTCCATCAGGTAATTGTTTCGTAAAATATTCTTCACGGTGAAAAGTAACATCAATAAAAGGAGGTTTAAGTTCCATCATAGGCTCAATAGCACTTAATAATTCATTGAGACTTGACCCTTTCGTTGGTGGAATGATCTCAATCGAAAAAATTGGTTTTCCGTTATTACTCTTCAGATGGTCGATTACTTTTGCCATTAATTAAAAAATGATTTTTATCCTTATTTATTAGCAAAAATAGATATATTAATTATCAAAACAAATATTAACAGTTATTTTATCTATTATTTTAGACTTATATAGTTATATTATTTTTACAAATAATAGTTTATGAATCAAAACTTAACCGAACTATGATGTTTAAAACGTTCATAAGCAGACTTAGCAAATGATTCTTGGTGGTCGGGGTGAGCAATTTTGATAAGTTCTTTGGCTCTTTCTACCAAGTTTTTACCAAATAAATTCGCAATTCCAAATTCAGTGACTACATAATGCACATTCGCACGAGTCGTAACAACTCCAGCACCTTCTTTGAGATGTGAAACGATTTTCGATAAACCTTTAGAAACAGCATTTAAGGCAATGATGGGCTTTCCACCTTCTGATAATGCCGCTCCTCTGATAAAATCCATTTGTCCACCCACACCAGAATACATATTGTAGCCAATGCTATCGGCACAAACTTGGCCAGTAATATCAATTTCGATGGCACTATTGATGGCAGTAACTTTTGGATTTTGTCTGATTATTGAAGTATCATTCACATAGTCAAACCGCATCATGGTCACGAGTGGATTGTTATCGACAAAATCAAAGAGTTTTCGTGAGCCACATAAAAAAGTAGAAACGATTTTTCCTCTATTGCGTTTTTTATATTTTCCCGTAATAATACCTTTTTCGACCAAAGGAATGATTCCATCAGAAAACGTTTCGGTATGAATTCCTAAGTCATTATGGCTTCCAAGAGCGGCCAAAACGGCATTAGGAATACTTCCTATTCCCATTTGGAGCGTTGCCCCATCTTCAACCAATGCTGCCACGTGGCTACCAATACTTTTGTGTTCGTCGGTAGGTTCACCCCGCGAAACTTCGTGTAATGGCTCATCAAAAGGAACAAAATAATTAATTCGGCTCGTGTGAATTTGAGCGTCACCTAGAGTTCGAGGTACAAATTTATTTATTTGAGCAATAACCACATCTGCCGAGTCGATTGCCGCCAAAGTTGCATCAACAGATGTTCCGAGTGAACAAAAGCCACTTTTATCGGGCGTGGAAACTGAAATTAGTACAATATTCAGCTTAATTATATTTTGGCTGAAAAGTTTAGGAATCTCAGAAAGAAAAACCGGAATATAGCTTCCTCGACCTTCGGCAATGGCTTTTCGGGTATTTTTTGCAATAAAAAAAGCTTTGGTATGAAAGACTTCGGCGTATACAGGATTTGTATAAGGTGCTTCGCCTTCGGCATGAAGGTGATAAATCTCGATTCCTTTCAAAGAATCAGCACGGGCAACCAAGGCATTTACTAAGTGATGCGGCACAGCCGAAACGCTATGAATGAAAATTTTATCGCCTGATTTTACAGTTTCGAGGGCTTTTTGAACAGTTGTGATTAACCTACGTTTTGTAATTATTGTACAAAAAAACTTTTAAGTGCATTAAATACATAAAAAATCACGCTTTTTAACAGTGAAATTTGGCATTTATTCATCCAAATAAAAGTCATTATTAAATCAATAAATCCAAAAGAAATATTTAAAGATAATTATATTTATCCAAGCAAACTATTTAACCAACATTGACGTTATGGCTTTATAATCACTTAAAACAAATCATTTATTTTCAATGAAAAAACTTTCTCTAATATTAATTTTAGGCATTTTAGCCTGTAGTTTTGAGGTTTCAGCTCAAACTATTCCTACTACTGCATCAATTGATACTGTAGCAGCTAAATCTTATGTTGGTAAATATAAGGTAAAAGAAGGGCCCTTTGAGGAATTAATTGTAAGTATCCAAGGTGGTAAACTTTATGGAGAGGCAGTTGGTCAAGGTTCGGCAGTACTTGCAGCAACTAAAGAAGCTGATATTTTCGAAGTTGTTGGCTATGATGGCAAAATTGAGTTCGTAAGAAATGAACAAAAAGTAATCGTAAAGGCTAAACTTTCATTACAGGGAAATATAATTGAAGCCGAAAAACAGCCATAAATGTAAATATTTTTATAAAAAAAAGCTCTGAAATCAACTTCGGAGCTTTTTTTATGAGGATAAATTAATGTTTTTTACACTTTATAACTTCTATGTGCATCTAATTTCAAAAATATAAACAACAAAATAGTAAATGACCAAAGCGAGGAACCACCGTAACTTAAGAAAGGTAGAGGAATACCAATTACGGGCATCAATCCAATCGTCATACCGATATTCACGAGTATATGAAAAAACAAAATAGAGGCAACGCAATAACCATAAATTCGGGAGAATTTACTACGTTGTTTTTCAGCTAAATTGATAATTCTATTCAACAGAGCCGCAAATATCAATAATACAATTGCACTACCGAGAAAACCCCATTCTTCGCCAACTGTACAGAAAATAAAGTCAGTTGATTGTTCTGGCACGAAGTCGAATTTAGTTTGTGTGCCTTGCAAATAGCCTTTCCCGATTATTCCTCCAGAACTAATAGCAACCCTTGATTGTGTAACATTCCAACCAGAACCAAGTGGATCAGAGTCTGGATTTACGAGTACTTGAATACGTTTTTGTTGGTGTGGTTGAAGGACATTTGTCGTGAAATATTTCACCCCAAATACGAAAGCAGAAGCAATAACAAATACACCGCCAAGCCTAATAAGGTTTTGACGAGTACGCTCATAACGTTTTAAGAATATATACCAAAATAAGCCACAAGCCACAGCCAAACCTGCCACTACATAAAATTTATTAAAAAATAACACCAACACAAAAAGAATTGCCAAAGTAATACCAAGGGCAGGATAAATACCGGGCAAACCTTCACGGTAAAACACCGCAATAAAGGCAGCAAAAGTTAGTGCCGATCCTGTTTCTTTCTGCAAAATAATAATGATTGGTGGCACAAAAACCAACAAGCCTGCTACAATGGCATCTCGGATTTTCGAGATATTTATACCTTGCGTACTTAGAAACCTCGATAATGCTAAGGCCGTAAAGATTTTGGAAAACTCGGCGGGTTGTAGTGAAAACGTGCTTCCCAATTTTATCCAAGACCTTGAGCCTTTAATTTCAGTTGCGAAAAATATAGTCGCTATCAATAAAAGAATGATAAAACCATAAAATATGTAAGCAAAAGAATCATAAACTTTATAATCAACAAATAGAATGATGAGTATCAATACGAATGTCGATGAAATAAAAAGCAGTTGTTTTCCAGCATTGTGCGAAATAGAAAAAATCACAATTGGGCTTTCGGGGTTATATACTGCTGCATAAATATTTAGCCAACCAAAAAACACGAGTGCTACATAAAGCCAAACTGTTATCCAGTCGATTCCTTCTCGAATATCAATATCACGTGCCATACTATTTGGTTTTATTAAAATTTTCTAACTTTGGTTTTACAAATGTTGTTTTTATAGACTTTTCTGTCTCTTTTCTTGGTTTAATAGGAACAACAGGACTTGTCTTCCTATTTGATTCTTGAGTTATTACTGATATGGGCTTTGCCGCACCACCAGCTGCCATTGCCTCAACAGTCCTGACACTCAGATTCATCATACGCTCTTTAATCGCTGTACGTTCAATCTTACGTTTCAAATATTTTTCAATCATTAAGGTAGCGATTGGAGCAGCAACCGAACCACCAAAACCAGCATTTTGAACCATAACGGCAATTGCAATTTTAGGATTATAACGTGGAGCAAAAGCGATAAAAATTGAATTGTCTTTTCCTCTTTTATTTTGCGAAGTACCTGTTTTACCGCAAATTGTAATACCTTCTACAATACCCGCACCACCACCAACAGTACCTTGCTCAACGGCATCTTGCATACCGCCAATGATTGCCTCAAAATTACGGGTATCAATATCAGTACGATGTACTTGTCGATGTTTAGGCAAAACCCCTTTCCCATTTTGACCAATACCTCTAACCAAGTGCGGAGTTACCCAATAACCTCTATTAGCAATTGTTGCCGCCAAATTAGCCATTTTAAGCATATTCACCGAAATTTCACCCTCACCAATACTTAATGAATAAATATTCGAAAATTTCCACTGTTTTGAGCCGTAGCGTTTGTCATAATACTTCACGTCTGGCAGTAAACCTGATGATTCTGACGGTAAGTCAATACCAAGTTTTTGACCGTAGCCAAATTTTTCGACTATATCATGCCATTTAGAAAGCATAATTGGAGCGGACTTAACTGGATTAGTTTCAGGAGTTGCCGACATTGTTTTCTTGAAAACCTGATAAAAATACGGATTACAAGAAAAACGAACAGCATTGTGCAAATCGCCAGAAGGATGATTATGACATTTTACGGGAGCATTTCCACAGACAAAGAAAGTTTCGGGAGTGATAGACCCTAATTGCAAACCAACCAATGATTGTACTAACTTGAATGTTGAACCTGGACGAAAAAAACCAGTGGCCACACGATCATTGAGTGGTTTATCAGGATTTCGGTAAAGTTCTTTGAAATATTTACTAAACTGTTTACCCGATAGCATATTTGGGTCATAATACGGATACGACCCCATCGCTAAAACTTCGCCAGTTCGTGGCTCAATCGCAACGACACAACCTGTTTTTCCTTGAAAAAGGCTATCAGCCAATTGTTGAACTTCTACATCAACCGTTGTAAAGAGGTTTTTCCCAATTACGGCTAATGTGTCATATTCGCCTTCCGAATACGAACCTTTGTTTTCTCCGTGTACGTTCATCATAGTAAACTTCACCCCTCGCCTACCTCGCAATTCCATTTCATACTGTTTTTCGAGGCCAGTAATACCGATATAATCGCCGCTTCTATAATATTCGACGTCTTGTGATTCATAGGACTTCTTACTGATCTCTCCTATATACCCCAAAGCATTGGCCATTGTACGTGCAGGATAGGTACGAAAAAATGATAATTCAAACGTAAAACCAGGAAAACTCACCATAGCATCAGCCACACGAGCGTAATCTTCCTTTGATAATTGCCTAAGAAACAAGGTGGCACGATTACTTGAATAACTCTTCGCAATCGCCATAGTACTATCAAAATACGAACGGGTAATATTGAACAGACGACAAAAGGTTGTTGTGTCAATCTGTTTAATTTTGTAAGGTATAACGTACATATCATAAACATCTACGTTTGCCACCAAAAGTTTACCATTTCGGTCATAGATTTGACCTCGGAGTGGTATTTGAACCTCTTTCTTTAAAGCTCCAGTAGAGCCAATCGTTTGGTAGGTATCATCTATAACTTGCAGGTAAAATAACCTCAGTGCATAAATGGCACAAACAAAAAAGAAAAAACTAAGAATGATTTGCTTTCTGTCTTGGAACATTCTACTTATGAAAAAATATTGGTTTATGGATAAAGTAAAGAACACTGCTATTTATTTTTGGCAAATAATCGGCATTGACCTTTTCAATGAAAAAAAATGCTAATCGCTTTTGACTAACAAGAATTACTGTTATCGGATGATTTTTTTATTTCTTCTAACAAAGTTCCTTAAAAATCAACAGATTTTTGCATATATTGCCTAAAGAAAATTTGTTTTTTTTGTAAAAAAGCATTTCTTTAAAAGAGATTAAAATTATTTAAAGTTTTTATACGATTTTTGCAAGATAATTTCAAAAAATCATAAGAATGTTTTATAGTTTAGAAGATTTAGTGCAAATACCTCAACAAGTAATTAAAGCCGCCTATGGCCGAAATATTTGGATTTTTGAAGGAGAAATGGGGGCTGGAAAAACAACATTGATAAAAGCAATTTGTAAGGAATTAGGGGTAATCGGTCACATCCAAAGCCCGACTTTTTCGATAGTGAATGAGTATTTATCTTCATCGGGCAAAACCATTTTTCATTTTGATTTTTATCGCATAAAAAACGAAATAGAAGCCCTCGATTTTGGTATTGAAGAATACTTTGATTCGGGAAATATCTGCTTGCTCGAATGGGCCGAAAAAGTTGAATCTCTTTTACCAAATAATTGTTTTAAAATAAAAATTAGTTTGACCGACGATTTAGGAAGAAATATAGAATTTTAACTGAAATTTCGGTATTTATTGAATATTTGCCAAATAAACCAAAAACCAGTTTTCCAGTAATTTGTAAGCAATCAATGACAGGACAATCTATATCAGAATTAGCACAGCAATCGATTCTTTACCCACAAGAATCGCCAGAAATGATAAAAAAAGGTAAGAAAAGTCTTTATATTGGACTACCTCGTGAAGTTTCATTACAGGAAAACCGTATTGCAATTACTCCCGAATCGGTCAGGTTGTTGGTTAAAAATGGCCATGAAGTAATCATCGAAAAAGCTGCTGGCGAAGGAGCAAAATTCTCAGACAATGATTATAGCGAAGCTGGTGCAAGAATAGTTTACAGTCCGCAAGAGGTTTTCGAAGCTGATTTGATTGTAAAAATAGAGCCACTGGTCGAAGCTGAAATGGCTTATTTAAAAGCTGGTCAAACAGTTATTTCTACCCTCAATGTTCCGAACCTTTCTCGCCCCTACTTTGAACAACTCAACGAAAAACGCGTAACAGGCATCGGTTTTGAGCTTATTCAAGATAAAGTAGGCAATTATCCGATTATCAGAACTATGAGCGAAATTGCAGGAAGCACGGTCATGCTTATAGCAGCCGAATACCTGAGCAGTGTTCACAACGGACGAGGAATGATATTGGGTGGAATTACGGGCGTACCACCAACCAAAATTGTGATTATCGGAGCGGGAACGGTTGGCGAGTATGCTGCTCGAACAGCCCTCGGTCTAGGAGCAGAAATCAAGGTTTTTGACCAACACATTTATCGACTCCAACGCCTAAAATATGCCGTCGGACAGCACATCTATACTTCAATTATAGACTCTGATACTTTAGGAGATGCTCTTTCTCGTGCTGATGTAGTGATTGGTGCAATGCGTGCCGAAGATGGCGTTGCACCAATTGTTGTTACAGAAGAAATGGTTTCAAAAATGAATTCTAATTCGATAATTATTGATGTTTCGATTGATCAAGGAGGCTGCTTTGAGACTTCCGAATTGACAACACATAAAAAGCCAACTTTTCAGAAATATGGCATAACACACTATTGTGTACCAAATATTGCATCAAGGGTTGCACATACAGCAAGTTTAGCATTAAGTAATGTTTTTACACCATTTCTATTAAAAACTGGTAATGTGGGTGGCATAGAAGATATGATTTTTGCCCAACAATGGTTCACAAAAGGGGTTTATTGTTTCAAAGGTAGCCTAACTAACTTGTCAATCGCACAACGTTTCAATCTTAGATATAAAGATTTGAGTCTACTAATTGCGGCAAGAATGTAAGCAGTTTTCTGTTTCAAATATAATTGAATTTGAATTAAGAATTTATTATTACTAATTTATCATTAAACAAAATGACTTCACACTCAAACGAAAATACTATTTTAGACGATGTAAACTCGCCTGAACTCGACCAAAAAATCATGAGTTTTGTGGCAGGCGATTTTATAAAAGTTTCTGACCATTTGAAAGAAGCATCTTATCAAATACGTAAGCGTGGGTTTTCGGATTATCCAATTTTTGTGGTCAATCGCACATTGGTTGAGCTTGGACAAATGCTTTTTACGAGACTTGATTTTGAAACACAATTCGATTATAAAGCATCATATTTAGATGAGTTTGTACAAAGAAAACTCATCGGAGAAGAATCAATTGAACTTTTTAAAGAAAATTACAAAAATGCTGACGAGTATTGTTGCTTATTTGTAATGGAAGCCGAGTTTGCAGGATTTGTTTTTATTCCTTTTCCAGAGGATTGATTTAAATTTTCAGTCCGCAGTTTTCAGTCCACAATTTGCAGTCAAAATAGAATATTTGACTAAAAACTGCTAATTGACGATTGCAAACTGTGAACTGCCAACTGAAAACTGCCAACTTCTATTTTTCCGCTCTTACCGTCGGGTATTTGATTCCTAATTGTTCCAAATATGTTTTGTATTTAGTTGAATCATAATAATATTTGCTCATTTCTGGGCGGAACTTCTCCATGATTTCTTTGTTCAACTGAATTGCTGGTTTATCATCTTTCGAGATTAGTGGGATATATTTGATTTCTTTCGTTTGTTCTTTATTATAGTACTCCCAAGCATTTTTGATAATTTCTGGCTTAAAAAGCATATCCAAAATTGTCAAAGCCTCAGCTTTTGCTCCTGCAGTGCAGCCTTTATGAGCAATCGGTGTTGCCATCGTGATGGCATTTGCCCAGTGATGTCCTGGCATTCCGGGCATATTTGATGGATAACGCAAAACAACCGTTGGTAACGACCACGAAATATCAGCAATGTCATCTGAGCCACCTTGACGAATAATATTTGGTGAATAAACCGGCTCACTCATCGTATCAAGCTTCATGGCTAAACCTTCAATTTTTGGAGCTTTCAACTCTTTCTGACTTGCCTTTGCCAATATTTGGTCTTCTTCCGACCATTGTGGCAAACCTACACGCTTGATATTCTGATACATTGCATCAGCAATGGGCTTATTGAAATGCCCAGGCCAAGCACTACCCAAAATCTCGTAAGTAAATTTCGTATCGGTCATCATGGCGGCACCTTCTGCTATTTTTATACCACTTTCAAAGAGTTTTCTAATACGTGGATAAGTTCGGTCGCGGAAATAATACCATACTGTAGCCTTCGATGGAACAACATTGGGTTGGTCACCACCATCCGAAATCACATAGTGCGAACGTTGCGTAGTTTCTAAGTGTTCACGCTTAAAATTCCAGCCAATATCCATTAATTCTACTGCATCTAAAGCACTTCGTCCACGCCATGGAGCTCCTGCTGCGTGAGCGGCCTCGCCTTCAAAATGAAATTTGACAGACACCAAACCGTTATTTCCTGCATCACCCCAAGACACACCCAAATTGTCTCCTACGTGCGTAAAAATACAAGCATCAACATCTTTAAAATAGCCTTCACGCACATAAATAGCCTTCGCTCCTACTTGCTCTTCGGCAACACCAGGCCAAAGAACGAGTGTTCCCGAAATTTTATCTCGCTCCATGACTTCTTTCAAAGCCAAAACTGCGGTAATATTGAGAGCTTGACCTGAATTATGTCCTTCGCCATGCCCAGGAGCACCTTCAATGATTGGGTCTTTATAAGCAACACCAGGTTTTTGTGAAGCCTTCGGAATACAATCAATATCGCTACCAATAGCAATTACGGGTTTTCCTGTACCCCACTTGGCAATCCATGCAGTGGGCATTCCTGCAACGCCACGCTCAACGGTGAAGCCATTTTTTTCGAGTAGATTGGTTAAATACTTTGAGGTTTCAAATTCTTGAAAACCCAATTCGCCAAAGCTAAAAATTTGGTCGTTTACTTCTTGGGTAAACTTTTGGCGGTCATCGATTTTCTTGATTAACTCTTGTTTTAGCAATTCAAGTTTGTCAGGAGCTGGTGCAGCAACAGATTTTTTCTTTTGCGAAAAAGCTAAGTTGCTCACAATCAACATTGTAGTGATGAAAATGTAAGTTTTTTTCATGATTTGGTTGAGTTTAGGTAAATTTTTGAAGTCCACAGTCAACGGTCAATAACAACAAACAAAACTATCGTTCATCGTCTGTGGAAAATTAACTATTTTGGAAATTGCGATTTATCTAAGCCTGGAATAATTTTCAGGGCATTTTTATAATAAACTTTTTTCAAAATTTCATCCGAAAGCCCCATTCCATACATACGCCAGTAAGCATGGTATTTTTTGTGGTAAGGAAAATATTCATCTTCACTTTCTAAAACTCTAAAATAGGTTTGATATTCGTCTGGAACCCACGAATCCTTACCAAATAAAATGCGGTCTTGACGTTTTTCAAAAAACTTTTTGGCCATTCGTGGCTGACGTCCCAACTCGGCAATAACCGCCCCGATTTCGGCATACATATTCGGGAAAGCCTCCATTAAACTATCGAGTTTTGCCAAATTATTTGGATACCAACCCATGTGAGCATTAATAAAAGTAGTTTTTGGGTGTTTTCTGAATACATTATGCTGTTGCTCAATAAGCTGTTCCCAAGAATAATCTTTTCCTTCGACCGCATCACGCTTGCGACCCGGGTGAGTTTTAAGTTCGAGCCAACGTTCGTTTTGAGCATTGAGTGGGTTCCAAAACGAAGCAGGGTCGGCGGTGTGAATTAATACAGGGATGCCCAATTCACCAGCTTTTGCCCAAATCGGGTCGATACGAGAATCATCAACTGGTACAAGTTTTCCGTTATCTTTTACACTAAAACCTAGGCTTTTATAGATTTTTAAGCCTTTTGCTCCGTGAAGTTTTACATCATCTTCAAGAATTTTTACGGCTTTGATTGTCCAATCTGGTTCGTTAATTTTTGAGAAATCAATATTAGTAAAAACCGCAAAACGAGTTGGATTATTAGCTTTTACAGCACTTATCATACCAACTAAACCAGCCGTACTTTTAGCTAGATCTTGATTAAATCCTCGTCCACTCAAGTTTACCATCAAACCCATATTCATTTTGTCCATTTCGATAATGAGCTTCGTAAGGCTTTCTTTCGAATTCATTTCCCATTGGTGATTATGAACATCAATAAATGGAAATTTAGCACGAGTAATGACTTTTCCAGGCACAACAAGCGTAGATTTAGGTTCATATTCTTCGAAGGTTACTGTACCAGCATTATCTCCAATTTTAATTTGTTGAGCCTGTAACAAACTGACAGTCAGCATTGTAACAAGTGTAAAAGCGAGTTTTTTCATGAAATACTGATAGGTTTGTACAAACGCCCGTACCGTAGTTCTAAGGTTTGAGCGAAGATTATTAAAATGTTTATGCAATTTAATGAAAAACTACTAATTTCATAAAACTCAGTTTTCGTTTTCGACCAAAAGGTTTAAATTGGCGATGTAATGACAAAAAAATGGAGGCTTATATACGAAAAAAGGAAGGCTTCGTTTTAAGCGAAGCCTTCCTTTGAAAGTAAGATCTTTAATGCAGACGTTTTACTTATAAATCAATGCAATGGCATGAGCATCTAAACCTTCTTTTCGACCTACAAAACCCATTTCTTCAGTAGTTGTGGCTTTGATTGAGATGCAGTTTTCTAGCAAACCAGTTACCTCCGAAATCGCTTTTATCATTTCTGGAATATATTTGGCGATTTTGGGTTCTTGCAAACAAACTGTTGAGTCTATATTCCCGATTTTATAGCCTTCCTTTTCAAGCATTTCTACCACTATTTTCAATAAAATCTTACTATCAATACCTTTCCAACGTGGGTCAGTATTTTTGAAGTGTTTACCAATATCGCCCATTGCGGCTGCTCCCAAGAGTGCATCGCAGATGGCGTGAAGCAACACATCGGCATCCGAATGCCCAACCGAACCAACTATATGAGGAATCTTTACGCCTCCCAACCATAAATCGTAGCCTTCACCCAATTGGTGTACGTCGTAACCTTGCCCTATTCTAATATTCATAAATTAAAGATTTCTTTTTGGTAAAAATAAGTATTTTTCAATTCTTTCCCCAGAATATCTGCCATTTAATCTTAGTTTTTTCCCATGTAGAATATGGGCATTCAATCCCTTCACAAATAATTTTATTGAAAGTTTCTTCGGCTTTATCAGTTTTACCGTTTTGTAGATAAGCAATTACCAGCATCCATTTCGAGTTTCGTTGGTAGTTTGAACTAATTTCTGGGTTAAGGGTCAATTTCTCTAAAATCTTGATGGCTTCTTGTGGGTTATCACCTTTATTGATAATTGCTTTGGCTTTTTCAAAATCATTAAGCCGGGACTCGCTGCCTTGGCTGATTGTTGTTTCGCCTCGATAATTAAATTCCTGCGAAGTTAACATCACCGGTGAAGACAGCATAAACAAAAAAATACTGGCGGCTGCCACAAAACCACCTAGCATAAATATTAATTCTCTGCCCTTTTTAGGTTGACTGATTTCAGCACGAGCAGCCTCAACTTGCTTAAACACACGACTACGTAACAGAATTTCTCGTAAACGCTGAGTTTCGATTACTTGCTGACGAAGTTGTGTATCAGATTTTATCTTTTCTTCAAAGCTGACTTTATCGGTTTCGGGCATCACGCCTGCTACATAATCTTCGATTTTTTCTTGTAAAAGGTCAGTCATAGCGGTTATTTATTAAAAGTTCACATTGATCATTTCCATAATTTTCTTTAGGCACTTGCTTTTGGTATTCCTCACAGTCTGGTCGCTTTCAAATAAACCTTCGGTTATGAGTATCTTCGAGATTTCTTGCATAGAAAAACCATCAATCAAACGCATATCCAATATTTGTCGACAATTTTTGCCTGCTTTGCTCACAATATCAATATAATAAGCCCAGTTTTCTTTCTCAATCAGGGTTTCGCTTACATCATCGTCGAGTTCGTCCCAATCTGCCATATACTTAGTTTGGCGATCATCACGTGATGCCTCCGAAGAAATGTATCGAAACCATAAATTCTTGCAAATACTTTTTAGGTAAGTTTCTAAAGCTGCATCTTTTTGGCAATAGGAGTGCTTTTTAACGTTCACCACAAATGCCTCAATTGCTTCCCAAATTATATCTTCGGGTTGTTTGGCGTAGTCCCTTCCTGAACTACGGTGTGTAATAAAACGCTCTAACGAAACATGGAATTTCTTGTAAAGAGCTACCAAAGCTTCATGTTCTCGGCGTCCTCCTGTTAGGATTCCGTCCACGATTGCCTCATCATTCCATTGTTTTGATAAACTAAAATTCATCTTATTTTTTTTAATATCAGCGAGTCTACTAAATGTAACCTTGATTTGATATTTTTTTTGAAAAGGTTTAATACAAAATAGAAAAATATACTGCTTGTGCAGAATAAGACGGCAAAGTTCTATCAAAAACAACAAGCAGAAAACCTTCCTAACCTAACACATAATTATTTAATACAAAAGTCGATTCTCTAAACCTTAAAATCAATATTATTTTGAAAAATCTTTTTATTTTTTATTAGAAAGTATATTTTTTGATTTTCTACATACAATCAAAATGCTGATTATCAGTCACTTATACATCATAAACAATACTAAGAAAAAATATTTTAAATATTTTAGTTAATTAAGGTTACATCATGGAAGGCGTCTGATATTAATGAATGAAAGCTAATTATAGCGAAGGAGATTTTCCTGAAAATCCGTCAAAAGAGTAAGGTCATTTAAACAATTAAATTAAACATTTTTACAGCCATGAAAACATCATTTTATCGTACAAGTGCATTATTTATTTCATTATCGACATTAGGTCTATTGAGTTGCGAAAAAAGCGAAAGCCTTAATCCAAATTCTATTACCAATCAAACAACAACTTTTGATGTTACAAAATCTCAAACAACTTCACATTTTGTAAACGAATCATTACAAAACGTTGGTAGCGACAAAATCATAGCCGTTGCCTGTGAAAATTACTCGTTGGTGCTTTCGGGAATTACTGGCACGCCACATGCAGGAGGTTTGGATTCTTACTTGGCTAACGTCGATATGAGTACGGGAGCCACAACAGCAATGAGTGCCATCACGGTTGGCGGAGTTATTGTAAAAAGTGTAACAGGTATAACAAAAATACCAGCTGGAGCTACTACGATTTACGCAGTTACGGGTCAGAATTCAAGCATTCCACGCCGATTGTTGAGAGTGAATCCAGCCACTGGGGTCAGTGTAAATGTTGGTGCAACAATATCAGGAGGGGCTTCGATAGCTCTACAAGATATTGAGCATTGTACTACTAACAATCGCTACTACGCCATTATGGAAGGTACAAATCGAATCATGGTGTCGCCTGATGCTCTAAATTGGACACTTCTGGTAGTTGCTCCAACTAATTATCGATTAAATGGACTGACGTTTCAGAAAAATGCTGCAGGCGTTGAAACGCTTTGGGTGATTGCAGGACAAGGGAATACACTTTGCGGAGTAAACTTCGGCGATATGTTTAACTATACTTTAGCAGGAGGCCTCATTGGGAGCAATTCTTATAATGCCGCGACTGCTGGCCCAGTTACACCCGAATTAGGCTTAGATTACTACCAAAATACGGCTTGTGTTGTTCGCAATTTTGTGGTAGGAAGTGCATCTGGCTTTTTATCAAACAACACCAATTTATGTTCGGGAGGAGGTATTCCTACTCCAATAGGTGGAGGTATTATAAAGGCTACTTATGATTTTGCTAAAAGATAAAAGAGAGAGGATAGTAGACAAGAGACGAAAGATTTTAGACAAAAAATAGTAGAAAAGCCATCACATTTCTAATTAAAATACATCTTTTTCTCTCGTCTTTTGTCTAGCATCCAATCAATCAGAAAAGTTTTTTCCATGAAGGTTACAAACCACACAACTACTGATATTAAAGTACAAAGACAAAAACATTCTAAACATTTTTTAATAACCAATCTTTAAAATTCAAACATTTCCTCCTATGAAAACTTCTTTCAAATTCTTAATTGCCATTGTTACATCAACAGTCATATTATTTAGTTGCGAAAAAACGCAGGAATTAGAGCCAATTCTTAATAGCTCTCAAAAATCGGCCTTGCGAACCACCTCAAATTTATCAGATGAATCGATGAAAAATGTTTCGTCCAATAACATTTTGGCAGTTGGTTGCGAAGTTTATTCCTTGGTTTTAGCAGGAAAATCAGGTACACCTCACCTTGGAGGGCTCGACTCATATTTAGCAAATGTTGATATGATTACGGGAAATACTACTGCAACAAGTCAAATAAATATTTTAGGAATTCCCGTAAAAAGCGTAACCGGCATTACCAAAGCTCCTACTCCAGCTACCTCTCCACCTGCTATCTTTGGAGTTACGGGTATCAATTCAAATTTTGCAGGTAGTCTCTTAAAAATTAATCCTACAACAGGATTAGCCATAAATGCTGGCTCAACCAAAATGGGAAATGTAAACATTTTCTTGCAAGATATTGAATATTGCTTTGCCAACAATTTATATTATGCCATCATCGAAGGAACAAATAGAATAGTTTCTTCGCCGAATGGACTCAGTTGGGTAAATGTTCCAACGGTTATTCCGACCACCGTTCAGTTGAATGGTTTGACATTCAGAACAATTGGAAATATCACAAAGCTTTGGGTGATTGCTGGGGCTGGCAATACTTTCTGCGGTGCAAATTATGGAAATATGTGGGAGCTTGCCCTAAATGGAGCATTTATAAGCATCAATAACTATAATGCAGCTAACACAATTTGGACAAACAAAGAATTAGGATTAGATTTTAACTCAAATACTGGTTGTATATTTCGTAACTTTGTGGTAGGAAGTGCATCTGGTGTACTTTCAAATAATCTAACGCTCTGTCCTGCTTTGCCTGCACTAATTGGAACAGGACAAATAGAGCCTACGTATGATTATGCAAAAAAATAAAGCTGAAATAAACTTATAATATAAAATTAGCTACACTCTTTGCATCAAAAATTGAAGATGTAGGGAGTGTATGTTTTATAAAAATTTATGACTAAATTCGTACAAATGATTAGGTAGTTCCTGTAAGTTTTTAAATTTAGGTATTTGTAAAAAACTATTGAAATGAAAAAGTTTTTGAGTGCTATTGCTCTGTTACTGATATTTGTTTGTGTAGCAACAGCTCAGTCAGTAACGATTACGGCTGGTGGTTCTGGCAATATCAAACTTCCTATTTTAAGCAATTCTCAAATCGCCAATATGACCAATCCACAGTTGGGCATGATGGTTTTCGACCAAACTTTCAATGTGGTACGAGTTTTTAATGGCACAAATTGGACTTGCCTTAACTGCCCCGTTCAGTCATTCAATAATGCTCAAATTGCAAATATAAAGTCTTTTACACTCAATGTCGGTATAGGAAACACTTATACCGCAGGCGGCATAAGAGATTTTAAATCACAGGACAACGCCATTGGCGATATAAAAACAACGCTCGGCGGCTCTGCTCCCAACGGCTTTTTGCTTGATAATCAAGAAGTTATCGTTTTTGAAAATGTATTGAACCAAACCATGCAAAACCTTTCATCAGCCGAAATCCTGACCCTTGTTGGACAATCGCAATGGGTTAATCAATCAATTTATAATCAGCCTATTGATGTTGCATTAAAATCTGATGATACGAATCTAATCTATTTAGTACGAGAAGCTGGCAGTTACGAACGTCGAGAAGGAAACATCATGGGTCTAAAAGCGTATCGTTTTACAAATAAAGTTTATATCGAAAAATATAGTCCATTTGTGTCTGTTCTAGACAAAATAATTACGGTCAACACAACCGTGAATCTATTGTCAGGAATGAGCATTACAAACCCTGAAAATTATAATATTATTAGTACATCGCCGTGGTTTTTGATTACAAATAGCATTCTGTCATTCCCTAAAACCACGAATAAACCACAAAACAACTATGGTATTATTTATTTTTTGCCAAAATCATCAAGTTTGCCCGTTTATCGTATGAGAATATTTACGCACCGTGCTTCTGCCAATACTATCGGACAATATTTTGACACAAACGGAAATGTCATTAACCGCATAAACTATTTAGACGATTATTTGGGCAATGTTATTGATAACAATATACCATTTACTTTGTACCTACCCTCAGGTACAAATTTACGAGCAATTTTGGCTTTTCGTGTGCCGCCACCAACTGCCGGAACTGAAGAATAATTGAAAAATAGTGATTATTACAAATGAGCCGAAAGCATGAAAAGACTTTTATTTTTTTTAGAACTGATTTTGATAAGTGGGCTGTCTGCATCGGCACAGCCCGAACCTACTATTGCCAAAATCAATAGCCTAAGAGATGAAGTTTACTCGAAACTACAAAACCATCAAATTTCGATCGGAAAAGCAGAAATTATTTATAAAAACGAACAAAAAAGGCTATTTGAACAGCAGAAATATCCATTTTATATTCAGATGTATTTGTTTAAAGCTGTAGATTTCTATGTTACAAACGATGATTATGAAAAGGCCTCTCGGTGTGTTTCGGAGGGCTTACAAAATCTAAAATACGTAAAAGGAATTGCATACGATACACTTTTTTTTCAACTCAATGCCGAACTGGCCGAATATTACCGACGAATACCAAATAAGCTAAATTTGGCTGAAAAACACTTTAAAATCGGGTATAATTTTCTACTAAAAAAGAAATGGTTAGAGCAAAAGATGTCAGTTTTTGTTGTCACATACTTGAGTAATTATGGTCGATTAGTTGATGACCTTGGCGATTCAGAACAAGCTTTCAATTATTTTCAAGAAGCTCGTCAGATTGGCAAACAAGAGCATGTAAGCCTAAATCAGTATGCAGTTTTAAGCAATATGGCCAAATATTATCGAGAAAAAAAAGAATACATAGATGCCCTAAAACTACTGAAAGAAGCTCTTCCAATGGCCGAAAGTGATGATAAAACATCTGTTGTATACCTGGCAATGGGACGTTGTTTTCAGCAAATGAAACAACCCTCCGAAACACTAAAAGTTCTAATATCAGCCGAGAATTTTTATAGAAAATCGAAAGAAGCCCAACCTCGACAATGGATAAATATCTTGACGCTACGAGCGGAAGCCTATTTATCATTGCAAAAACCTGACCTAGCCGAAAAATTTTATAAACAAGCATTGAAAGTATTTACTCAAAACTTTCACCACCAAAAAGGAGTGCAAGTAGCACGCATCGAAAATGGTTTGAGTGAAGTTTCAGAAAAAAAAGAAAATATCAATGAAGCTCTCCAGCATTGCGAAAAAGCAATAATGGCCACTGAATTAAATCCCCCCTTAGGACGGCAGTTCTTACTGGAAAGTGGTGAAAAAACAATCATCGCTACTGAAAAAAAAGTAGAACAAAGTCCCCATTCAGAGCTTAGGGTTTTTAAGCGAGTGATTGCTCCGCAAGAATATTTTATTGCACATGTTAAAAAAGCCAAGTTATTGGAAAGTTCAAATGCCAAAGAATCTGCAAATACGTATTTGTTTATCATTGATTTTGTAGCTCGCCTCCGTAAGGATTTTGATATACCCGAATCGAAACTTTTTTACAGCGAAAAAGTGTATCCAATCTATGAAAAAGCCCTCGAAAGTATTTATTTTTTATGGAAAAAAACAAAATCAGATGAATGGGCAGAAGCGTTTTTTTATGTGCTTGAAGCAAGCAAATCTGCAACACTTGGAGATGTCATAAATGAGCAAAAAATCAGACCTAAAATACTAAATGATAGCCTTTTAAAAACTGAAGCAAGTTTGCGACAAATAATCGTGAAGTTGCAAGTAAAATTAATAGATGCCGAAAATGACAAAACCATCGCCGAACTTTCAGAAGCAAAAATAAGGCTCAATCACGTGATAAATAAAATTCAAAATCAATCTGAAAAATATTACAAACTTAAATACGACAATCGCCAAATTTCGTTGAAAGGAACACAACAAAAATTGGCACAAAACACTACTTTTATTTCTTATTTTCTTGGAGAAAAAACACTATTTTATGTGGCAACAAATAAAGAAAAATATGAAATTATTAAGCTCGAAAATGCTGAAAATATCAAATCGGACATCCATAAGCTTTATCAAAGTATCAATAATCCACCAGGTATTGATGCTTTTAAAGGGCATCTTTTGGCTCAAAAAACCTATAAATTTTTGCTCCAACCTATAGAAAAAACACTTCAAAACATTAAAAAAATCATTGTTTCACGCCATGAAACCATCGGATTTTTGCCTTTCGAGGTTTTAGAACCAAATGCACAAGCAGATTATTTGGTTTATAAATACACCTTTTCTTATGCAAACTCTGCAACTTTACACTTCGATGCTCATCGTGAGAGGCAAAATACTGATATCATTGTGTATGCTCCTTTTAGCAATGGTGCCGAAACAAAACGTTATCGAGACAAAGGATTCAAGGCGTTGCCTGCTTCGGTCAACGAAATTGCTGGAATCCACGGCCAGATTCTCCATAATAAACAAGCAACTAAAAGAAATTTTCAAAAAAGTTATTTAAACAAAGGCATCATTCACTTTGCCACTCACGCCCAAGTAGATGACCAAGACCCTGAGAAATCTTTTATTGCACTCTTTCCAGAAGGCAAAGATTTTAAACTATATTCTTCAGAATTATATAATCTTTCACTCCAAAACACTCAATTAGTGGTGCTAAGTGCATGTGAAACAGGCAAAGGAAAAATACGTAAAGGCGAAGGAATAATTAGTTTGGCACGAGCTTTTCAGTTTGCAGGTTGTCCGTCGGTTATCACAACCATCTGGAATGCCCATGACGAAAGCTTGTCTAATTTATCGAAACAATTTTATCATTATTTACAAAAAGGATACGCCACCGACGAAGCCATACAACTCTCTAAAATTGACTTGATTCGCTTCTATTCCGACCACCCATTTTATTGGTCAAATTTTATTTTGATTGGTCAAGCAGTACCAATTCAAATAGGCTCAAATTTCACCTTAGCAATCCTACTTGGTTTAGCTTTCATCCTCTTGCTTCTAGGATTTGTTTTCCGCAGGCAAATATTTGCTTTTTTTCAAAATAAAATTGGTTAGAAACCTTACATTTGTAATAATTGTTAAGAATAATTTGACTGTCTTTTATATTTGTCGCAACTAGTTTGATGTGGCAAATAGCGTTTTACGAAAATTTAAGAATTATAAATGATTAACTACCAACATTTTACATTAAAAAACGGCTTAGAAGTTTACGTCCACGAAGACCATACAACCCCGATGGCGGCATTTAATATTTTATATAATGTTGGCTCTCGTGACGAAGATGAAAATAAAACAGGTTTTGCTCATCTTTTTGAGCATTTGATGTTTGGTGGCTCGAAAAACATTCCTGCTTATGACGAACCTCTGCAAAATGTAGGCGGCGAAAACAATGCTTTTACTTCACCTGATATTACGAATTATTATATAACGCTTCCTGCTCAGAATATCGAAACTGCTTTTTGGCTAGAATCTGACCGAATGATGAGTCTTTCGTTCGACCCAAAGGTGCTAGAAGTACAACGCAAAGTAGTAATAGAAGAATTTAAACAACGCTATCTGAATCAACCTTATGGCGATGTTTGGTTGAAGCTTCGTCCTTTAATTTACGAAAAACACCCTTACCGTTGGGCAACGATTGGTAAAGAAATCAGCCATATCGAAGAAGCCACCATGGACGATGTTAAACACTTTTTCTATAAATATTATCTACCAAATAATGCTATTTTGGTAGTTGCTGGCGATGTAACAGTAGAACAAATCAATGGCCTGTGTGCGACTTGGTTTGAGCCGATTACAGCAGGAGAAAAATATGTACGAAATCTTCCACAAGAAACGCCACAAACTGCCCCTAAATTCTTAGAAATAACGGCAAAAGTACCTTTAAATGCTATCTATAAGGCCTATAATACGCCGGGTAGATTCGATGATGATTTTTATGATGCTGACTTAGTGAGCGATATATTAGGTCGTGGAAAATCATCCCGACTTTACACTAAATTGGTTAAAGAAAAACAACTTTTCAATAATATTTCTGGTTATGTAACGGCTTCATTGGACCCGGGTTTATTGGTGATTCAAGGAAATTTAAACGAAGGCATTAGCCTAGAAGAAGCAGATGCTGCAATAGAAGAAGTGGTTGCTGACATGAGAAACAATGTTTTAGAAGATGGTGAATTACAGAAAGTAAAAATTCAAGCTGAATCAACAATGGCATTTGCCGAAGTAGAATTGCTGAACCGTGCCATGAATTTGGCTTTTGCCGCCAATGCAGGAAACCCAAACTGGTGCAATGATGATGCCGAAAAAATAGCGAAAGTAAACCCAGAAAGCCTACAAGCAATGGCAAAAAGGATTTTAAGAAAAGAAAATTGCTCAACGATGTATTATAGAGCTGAAAAGTAATTTTGAGTGACGATTTTACCGAATGACGAATTGCTCATATAATTCGTCATACGTAAATCGTTACTTTTTATTATTCTTTTACCTCTACGCCTTCTTTGTGTTTGTGCTTAAATAAAATAGCAAAAAGAATCGCTACAACCATTGAATAATTAGCAAATGAAAGCCAAATTCCATTCCAGTTTTTTGTTACTCCATCGGCTAAAGTAAAATATTTTTCAATTGCGTATCCGCTAATCAAACTTCCCGAAACTGCTCCAAAACCATTGACCATCATCATAAATAAACCCTGAGCCGACGAACGGATTTTAGGGTCGGTATAGGTTTCAATAAATAATGAACCTGAAATATTAAAGAAATCGAAAGCCATTCCGTAAACGATACAAGACATTATAATCATCCAAAGTCCATCACTTGGATTTCCATAGGCAAAGAGTCCGAAACGTAAAATCCACGCAACCATACTAATAAGCATAACTTGCTTTATACCAAAACGCTTCAAAAAGAATGGAATCGCTAAAATAAAAAGTGTCTCAGAAATCTGCGAAATTGACATAATAATAGCTGGATATTTCACAGCAATTGAATCTTTGTAAATATCAACGGTAGCAAAGTCGTGCAAAAAAGTATCTCCGTAGGCATTGGTTAGCTGCAAAGAAGCACCTAAAAACATCGCAAAAATGAAGAAAATCGCAATTTTTGAGTCTTTAAACAACACGAAAGCATTCAAGCCTAATATCTCAATAAAACTTCTTTTATCGGGTGACCCAGCCAAAGGCGGACATTTAGGCAAAGTAAGTGAGTAAATCGCCAAAACAATAGCCGAGGCCGCCGCAATATAAAATTGATTGACCGAAGTTTCATTGTGCGTAAGACTAATCACCCATAGTGCTGCCACAAAACCGACCGTTCCCCAAACCCTGATTGGTGGAAAGTCTTTCACTAGGTCTGTAGTATTATTATTTTTCAGAATTGTGTAAGCGATTGAGTTTGAGAGAGCTAAAGTAGGCATGTAAAAAATCACGCATAACAAAATCGCCCAGAAAAAATCACTTGTATTATCGACTTGCGGAATATAAATCAAAACTAAAGCTCCCAAAAAATGCAAAATAGCGTAAAGTCTTTCGGCGTTGACATACCTATCAGCAATAATGCCAGCGAGTGTTGGCATAAACAATGAGGCAATTCCCATAGTGGAAAAAATAGCTCCAAATTCAGCCCCTGACCAACCTTTATTTTGAAACCAATATGCTCCAATCGTAATGAGCCAACACGCCCAAATAAAAAACTGGAGAAAATTCATTATAACTAGTCTGTTCTTGATGCCCATAATCCAAGGTCTTGGTTTTATTTTAGGTAATTATAGTAATGTTAGTATTAATAATCGATGGTCACCTGAAGACAGTTAACGGCGGCATAATTTGCTTATTATCAGTTATTTATTCTGAAAACCAATAATAGCCTATTTGGATTATTAGTTTTATTTTATTAAACACTTTCATGTAAAAAAGCCATATTTTTGCTAAATTAAATAAAAATTTCTATTTTTTATTTCTTTCGAATATCAACAAAAGCATTTAGCGACGAAACTGCGTTTCCTCTAAATCTGCCACGAATCGGATTTATCAACTCAACCTGTGCAGAAGATGCCAAAGCAATATAATGAAAATCGACAATTCGGCCTTCGGTTGGATCGAAACCTCGCCAACCAGCCCCTGGCAAATAAACCTCCACCCAAGCATGAAGTTCATGGGCTTGTAGTTCGCTTCCATAACAATAGCCACTCACAAATCGGGCTGCTAAACCGAGTGCTTTACAAACCGCAATCATCAAAACAGCGTAATCTCGACAAGTGCCTTTTTTCGAAATAAAGGTCGTTTCGGGTGAATTGGCTGCACCTTCGAGGCGTTTTTCATAGAAGAAATTATTCCTTATATATTTAGAAATTTTGGTCAAAAAATCGGTCGTTTTCCAATTAGCTTCGGACGCAATTTGCCTTGCAAACTGGTCGATGAGTGTAGTTATTCCTTCATCGGTCAGATAAGATTGTAATAATACTAATTCTTTATCAGGATATTTGAAAGGAAGTGTTTCTGCACCAAAAGGATAATAGATAAAATGAAATGGATTGACTTCTTGAGAAATAATTTCAAAGTTTGCCCGAAAGCTCAGTTTATTTGTGGGTTTATCAAAAAAAGCCACCGTTTGAGCATTACCTTCGACATCAATATTTTTATAAAGAATATTCGGAGTAGGCTCTATTTCAAGCTGAAAAGAAGTAATTTCTTGGTTGGGCGAAGCCTTAGGTGTTAGATAAATGGTATGCGGACTAAGCGAAACTGGGTTTGAATAGCTGTAATTGAGAGTATGTTCAACGCTTAAAATCATCGGGGTTGTATGTCAGTTTCACTGAAAAAAAATTTACAAAATTGAACACAGATTTTTATTCTAAAACCAAAACAATCTGCAAAGGTAGTTCATCAATATATTTTTATATTTTGAAAAACTTAATCTATCCAAATCGATGGATTTTTAAATCTACCAATCAGAATACATTAAAACCATTATGCCTCAACAGGCTTTAGTCCGAAATAAGTATTGAACATTTCGGCTGCCGCTGTATTGTTTTTTGTTTGAAACTCATCTAAATATGGATGAAGCCCTTTCTTAAAAATATCTTCAACCTCAGTGAATCCGATTTCGTGACGCAAGCGAGTGATTTCCTTTTCGGCCAAATTTGAATATCCGATAGTCATATCTCGACCTGAAATCTGGTAAAGCGAAAGTTCGGCTTGACGCAAACAATAAAATATTGACCGTGGGAAACATTTATCCAAAACTAAAAACTCAACAATGTGTGAAGGATTAATAACGCGGTGCTGCTGACGATACATATTAAAGGCACTCACCGATTTAAGCACTGATGTCCAAATGAGTAATTCTTGTGGCGAACCCATCGCTTGATCGTCGGGCAGAAGTGTAAAATATCGTACATCCAAAAAGCGAGAAGTTTTATCGGCACGCTCCAGAAATCGCCCCAAACGCCCAAAATGAAACCCTTCGTTTCGGGTTACGGTCGAATCAATAATACCAAAAAACAATTGACAACCATCTTTGATTTCCTCAAAAAACTGCATTAGATGCTCTATTTCCCAGTTTTTGGCTGATTGAGTCTCTGAGACTTTGAGATAAAAGGTATTAAGATGCTCCCACATTTCCTTCGTAATGCTTTCTCGGATAGTTCGGGCATTCTCTCGGGCGTTGGCCAAACAACTATAAATCGAGTTTGGATTTCGCTTATCAAAAGTCATATAGTCGATTACTGTATCACGGTCAGCAACTTTTTGATGCTCAAAAAAACCAAAGTTATCAGCAGTTGCAATCAAAAGCGGCTCCCACTGAGCGGTCATAATACCGGGAGCATCGAGGGTTAGATTAAGGTTTACACTTACGAAACGAGCATAATTTTCGGCTCGCTCAATATAGCGATTAATCCAATAAATAGAATTAGCCACACGACTCAACATGATTATCTTTGGTTTATCTTGACGAAAACCAAAGATAATAAACAAAATTGGGAAAACGGGTCAAAAAATTAATGGGTAAGAATTTTTCTATTTTATAGACAATTATAGTATGAAATAGTTAGTGACAATACTTAACTCTCAAAAAAAACAGAAAAAGGTCCTTATGCTATTTTGGGACAAAATCAAATTCTCTTCAACCAAAACAAAATCTTATGATTTTCGTATTTCCCAATTCATAAATACCAGTGGTTTTTTCTTAAATTGCCAATTCAATCTGAGCAAATTTTTTTTATGCAAACCATCATCATAAACGCAACTGTGCACACAGGCACAGAAGTACTTCAAAATCAATCAATTAACATCGAAAATGGTCGAATATCTTTGTCAATGCAAAAGGATGAGGCAACAATTATTGACCTAAAAGGAAAGCATATTTCGGCAGGATTTGTAGATACTCATATAAATGGTGGAGAAAAATTTTATTTCACCCAACATGCCAATGAAGAAACTATTGAAGATATTTATGAATCAAGTCTGAAACTTGGTACTACGCACGTGCTACCTACACTTATTACTTCGCCACTCGAAAATATTCTGAAAGGAATTGAAGCAACTAGAAGCTATTTAGATAAACACCCGCATTCTGGCGTTCTTGGTATGCACCTCGAAGGTCCATACTTGAACCTTACCAAACGTGGAGCTCATTTGGCTCGATATATTAAAAAGCCGACCAATGGCGAGTTAGAAGAAATAATTAAATACGGCAAAGGAATTATTAAATTAATGACCATCGCTGCCGAAAACTTCACGCCCGAACAAATTGATATGCTGCTCGAAAGCGGCATAAAAATCTCGCTCGGACATTCAAATGCCACGTACAAACAAGCAAAATCAGCTTATAATCAAGGAATTACACTTTGTACACACCTTTATAACGCTATGACTCAAATGGGCCACCGTGAGCCTGGTGTTGTGGGTGCAACTTTCGATAGCAAAGAAGTCTATGCTCCAATAATCTTAGATGGTTTTCACTGTGATTATGCCGCTGCTCGCATTGCCTATAAAATTAAAAGAGATAAACTTTTCTTAATTTCGGATGCTCTTTTTGTAGGTGATCAAATAAAACAGTTTCAATGGGAGGGATTTGATGCTTATCTCGAAAACGGACAATACCGAAACTCAGAGGGAAATTTGGCTGGAGCAGCCGTTTCGATGGCCGATTGTGTCAAAAATGCCGTTAAGCATGTTGGGATTTCGCTAGAAGAAGCTATAAAGATGGCAACTATTCGCCCTGCAAAAGCTTTAGATATTGATGCCAAAATCGGACAAATTGTCGATGGATTTCCAGCAAAATTTGTTGTCTTTGATGAGAATTTGACTAGCTTTTCTACCTTAATCTTGTAGTTAAATATTTTTCATAGATAAAATTCACAACAATGAATAACATTTTTAAAGGTTTAATAGCGGGCTACGGAGCCAAGAAACTCGGTGGTGGTTGCTTCGGCACAATCATCGTTTTCGTAATTATTTGGGTAATTCTGGGACAGTGTAGCTAAAACAAAAAAATCTTTTAAAAGCCATTTAATCATTTTTTCCCGATTAAATGGCTTTTATATTATCAAACATTGTATATCAAGTTACTAAATTGTTATACAATGCCGATAATTTAGAAAATTGTCGGACAAGCTCTCAAACCATTTCTTACTAAAAACCGTTATTAAATTATTGTGCTTGTAAAAACGCGTAACTCGTAAATTTTTCCTATGTCTTTCGATAAGAATATTTTAAAAATAAAAACACTCGGCGAATTAAAAGCCAGCGGCTACCGCCCAAAATCTATCAAGCAAGAGCTTCGCGATAATTTAGTTGAAAAACTTAAAAATAAAGAATTTGTTTTTCCAGGAATATGGGGTTATGAAGATACCGTTATTCCTGACGTAGAGAAAGCGATTCTTTCGATGCATCACATCAACTTGCTAGGTTTGCGTGGACAAGCAAAAACTCGTATTGCCCGATTGATGGTCAATCTTTTAGATGATTATGTGCCAATTATTGAAGGTTCCGAACTCAATGACGACCCACTTGAACCACTTTCAAGATTTGCAAAAGATTTGATAACCGAGCATGGCGATGCAACACCTATTGCGTGGCTGCACCGTGATGAACGCTATAATGAAAAACTCGCAACGCCCGATGTTTCTATTGCCGACTTAATCGGTGATGTTGACCCTATAAAAGCGGCTACTTTACGTCTGCCTTATTCTGACGAACGTGTGATTCACTTCGGTATGATTCCACGCTCACATCGTTGTATTTTTGTAATAAACGAATTGCCCGATTTACAGGCTCGTATCCAGGTTTCGTTGTTTAATATTTTGCAAGAAGGTGATATTCAGATTCGAGGATTTAAACTTCGTATGCCACTCGATATACAATTTGTATTTACGGCAAACCCCGAAGATTATACCAATCGTGGTAGTATCGTAACTCCTCTAAAAGACCGTATTGATAGCCAGATTGTGACGCACTACCCTAAATCTATCGAAATCGGACGTAAGATTACTGAGCAAGAGGCTATTGTTAAAGATGGTCAGAAGAAAATCGTTGTCAACGATATTCTAAAAGATTTAGTAGAGCAAATTGCGGTTGAAGCACGCCAGAGCGAATATGTTGATGCCAAAAGTGGGGTTTCAGCTCGAATGACAATTTCGGCTTATGAAAATTTATTAAGCTCTGCCGAAAGACGCTCTCTAATTAACAGTGAGAAAAACGTAAACGCAAGGGTATCAGATATTTACGGAGCAATTGCTGCCATCAATGGTAAAATCGAATTAGTTTACGAAGGTGAAGTTGAAGGCCCAGTTTATGTAGCTCAAAGCCTCATTGGCAAAGCCATGCGAACAGAATTTTTGAAATACTTCCCGAATCCAGAAGCAGTAAAGAAGAAGAAATCGGGTAAAAATCCGTTCCAGCAAGTATCAAATTGGTTTGGAGAAGGCAATGTAATTGATTTTACAAATGACCTTACTGACCGAGAATACCGTGCAAGATTAAAAACAATTGAGGGCTTAGAAGAATTAGTAGAAGGCTACCATGAGCGTTTGGGTGAAGAGGATAAACTTTTCATGATGGAATTTGCACTTCATGGCTTAGCTGAATATTCATTAATTAGTAAGCAAAATTTAGATACTGGTCTGCAATTCAAAGATTTATTGGATAGTATGTTCGACCCCAATAAAATGAATTTCGGTGATGACGACGAAGACGATTTAAGATAATTATTGAGATAAACTACATTGGTCAATAGATGCGAGATGGTTCGCTGCAGCGATGGTTCGCCTTAACGATAAAATACTTGCTATCAACAAGTTATATCATTTCGATTTATCGATTAATATTACCGCATTAAAAAAATAAACCTCGGAAGCTGTTGCTTTCGAGGTTTAAAAAAGTATAGTTAGTCTAATTTTTTAAGAACAAAAATATCGTCTGACGTCAGCAAACTGGTATACTTACTCACAACACAAACGTAGCTAATTTTCTAAATTCTTCTACACGAGCTGCGATTTCTTCTTGCGTAAGGTTTTGAATACGTTCCGAACCGAATTTTTCTACGCAGAATGAAGCCATTGCTGAACCATATACAAGACCACGCTTCATGTTTTCAAAGCTCAAATCATCAGTTTTTGCCAAATGAGAAATAAATCCACCTGCAAAGGTATCACCAGCTCCAGTTGGGTCAAAAACCTCTTCTAATGGAAGTGCTGGACAATAAAATACTTCTTCTCCTTGGAATAACAAAGCCCCATGTTCGCCTTTCTTGATAATAAGCGTTTTTGGTCCCATTGCCATGATAGTTTTAGCTGCACGACGCAAAGAATAATCGCCAGAAAGCATACGAGCTTCTTCGTCGTTAATTGTCACGCAGTCAACATCTTTCAATAATGCTTTTAAATCATCTAAAGCAATATCAATCCAAAGGTTCATTGTATCAAGCATTACAAACTTCGGACGGGTTTTTAAACGCTTCAAAACCATGTGCTGAATGGCTGGAGCGGTATTTCCGAGCATCAAGAAATCGCAATCTTGATATGCTTCTGGAATCTTCGGGTCGAAATTTTCCATTACATTTAATTGTACCTCAACCGTATCACGGCTGTTCATATCATTATGGTAGCGGCCATGCCAAAAGAACGATTTCTCACCTTTTCTGATTTCAAGACCATCCACATTTACACCATGACCAACCAAAGTATCAATCATTTCTTGTGGAAAATCTTCGCCAACAACCGCAACAAGGTTATTTTCTTTTACGAAGTATGAAGCAGTAAGCGTGATGAAAGTGGCTGCTCCGCCAATGATTTTATCTGTTTTTCCGAATGGCGTTTCCAATTTATCGAACGCAACGGAACCTACTGTAAGTAATGACATGAATAATTTAAAATGATGAATGATGAATGATGGATATCTTAAAACACTAACTATCAGAGTTTTACAATATATTTCAACTTTTAATTTTATGCAAAGATAATAATTTTTATCCCTTTTTATGGCTTGGTGAATCTTTTTTTAAATTGTCGGGCAACGCTTAAATTCCTGCTTTCTGTCAAACAAATATCGGTAAGTGATATAAGTCTTATATTTTTTTGCTCCCAGCATTTGGGTTACTTTAAGCATTTTGGGGTTAAAATCGGCAATCCAATTGAGTTCGAGGGTTTCGTATTGATAATTTGGCACCCAGCAAGCCCTCGAAAATGACAAAGCAATTGCCGATTCGATGCCTCGCCCTTGGTATTTAGGAATAACTCCAAAAATTACTCCACGAGCTTTTTTGTTGGTTTTCATCAAAGTATGATACAGCCACTTTATTTTGCCATTAAGATTTAGCTTTCCATTGATATGTTTAATGATTTGATTCAATTCAGGAATCATGATAAAAAACGCAATCGGCTCGCCGTTATGGTAGCCAAACCACATCAATTCTTCTTCCAAAATCGGTTTCATGGTTTGCATGATTGCCGCTGCACGCTCAGGAGTCATTTCGCCTGCAGACATATTTTTTGCCCAAGCTTTGTTATAAATAATGCGAAAATCTTCAGCGAATTTGGGTAATTCTTTCTTGCTTACGTGTTTAAAATCATACCCTGGTGTGGAATAAATCCGATTAGCAATCTCGAATAAAGCTGGACGAACAACCTTACGTACTTCAATTTCGGGAATGGGAAGTAAGAATGTGTATTGCTGAAAATAATCTTGAAAACCGTAATTCTCAAAAAACGCACGGTAGTATTTTTGGTGGTAAAACATCCCCCAAGTAGGTTCGGCATCGTACGGGTCAACGTGGAGCCCCCACCAATTATCTCGCTCGCCAAAATTCACTGGACCATCCATTGCTTCCATGCCTCGCTCTTGTAACCATGCTTTGCATTTATCGAACATCGCAAAGGCAACTTCTTGATTATCAATACACTCAAAGAAACCAATACCGCCAGTTGGTTGGTCATTTTGCTTAGCTGTATTGGGATTTATGAATGCTGCCACTCGTGCGATGGTCTTGCCTGACTCATCAAGAGCAAGATAACGTACACAATCTCCAACATAAAAAAGTAGATTTTTGATACGGTCAAAGATTTTTTCGATGTCATTATCAAGCGGACGAATCCAGTATTTATTTCCTTTATAAATTCGTGAAGGAAACTCTAAAAATTCTTTTTTTAGCTTTCTGCTCTCTCCTACTTCTATAATTTGCATACTCTTATGACTATTTATGGGTGCAAAGATAGTTTTTAGAGTTCTGAGTTTTGAGTGTTGAGTTTTGTTGATTTTAAGTAAGAATTAATATTTTTCACATTAGTCCTATTTTATTTCTTAATCACTTTTTCCACAGATTTTGCTGTGTCAACAACCGTCTTCTCAAAGTTAATAGGTGTCCAATTAAAAGTACTCTTCGTCGCACTAATGTCAGCTTCTATGGTGTTTCCTACGAAAGGTAGCATTCCTTTCATTTCGTCACTAAAATTAGCCATAAATTTCAATAAAAATGTAGGTGCAAGTCTGGTACTAACTTTATCAAAACTATTTGCTTTTAAAATTTTAGCAATTTCTTGAATTGCATAAGGCTTTTCTGATGTTACAATAAAACGCTTACCATTTGCTTTTTGATTTTCTAATGCAGCCACGTGAATCATTGCTACATCTCTTACGTCAGACATCACCGAAAACGCTTTTGGCAACATCGGCACTTGTCCAGTAATTAGTTTTTTAAAGAAGTCCATCGCTTCCGTAGCCAAATTGCCCGTCAGAGTGGGGCCATAAATAGGTCCGGGATTTACAACTACCAATTCCAATTTGTTTTCGCCTGTTTGATTTGTTATAAATTCCCAAGCACTTTGTTCAGCAAGTGTTTTGCTTTTAAAATAAGCCGTTACATTTTTTGCATTTAGGTCTGTCCAACTGTCCTGATTTAATTTTATCAATCCTTCTTTTCCACCGTGCATCGCTACTGTTGAAGAAGTAAGCACCACTCTTTTTATTCCTGCTTTTTTAGCAGATTTTAATGCTCTTAATGTACCTTCAACCGCAGGTTTGATGAGTTCGTTTTCGTCTTTCGGAACTTTTACCACAAATGGCGAAGCAATATGCAATACAAAATCACAGCCTTCCATTGCTTTGCCCCAACCTTCATCTTTCAACAAGTTAAGTTCACAAAATTCCAAATTTCCTTTTGGGTCTATTTCTTTTTTTATTCCATTTACAACTTCATCGGTTTTCAATAAACTCCTAACCGAACCTCTTACAGCATAGCCTTTTTTTAGTAATTCAGCAGCACAATGCTGTCCGACAAATCCAGTTATTCCTGTTACCAATACTTTTTTCATTTTTTGAAGATTAATAGGTTTAAAAATAACAATCCAAACCCAGTTTTGTCGAATTTGGATTGTTTCATTTGGTTTTGGCTTACATTCCAGGTATTATTACCACTCTTCCAGCCTCAGATTGCAGTTCGTTGATACGAAGATTTTTGTAGGGTTGATATTCCTCATCGTTATACCATCCTTCGGCTGCTTCCATATTTGGAAATTGAAGTATTGCTGCCCAGTTTCCGTTCCAATCCCCTTCTTTTACAGTTGGAGTTGGTGTTCCTGCTATCATTTGCCCTCCGTGTTTCATTAAAATAGGAATTGCAAATTGTGCATAAAGTTGATTAAGTTCTTCAAGACTATCCACTTTCATTTGAACCATAATGTAGGCTGGTTTCGTTGCCATAGCACTTTCGGTGCTTTTTTCTTGATTATCCATTTTTATAAATTTTAATTATTACTTTTGTATCGCAAGCAAAATTAGCAAATTACTTTCACTATGCAAGTAAAAATACAAATAAATTGCAAAACGCAAGTAAAAAAATAACATTTAGGTAATATGGATTATAAATTTCGGTGTGAGTGTCCCATTACATCTGCCATTGATATATTGGGAGATAAATGGGTTTTGGTTATTATTAAACAAATGTTGATAGAAGAATGTATCACATTTAAAGATTTTATTGAAAGTGATGAAGCCATTGCTACAAATATTCTTTCTTCTAAACTAAAATGTTTGGAAGAATTAGGAATTATTATAAAAAAACAGCTTCCCGATAACAAAAAAACTAATCTCTATCTGTTGACAGAAAAGGGTTTGGCTTTAACTCCTATTATTGTTGAACTGTCTATTTGGAGTGATGAAAATGTAAGGGAATTGAATAAAATAATGAGAGATAGCCCCGAAATAGCTATAATGAAAAGCGATAAAAATGCTTTTATCAAAATGATTATTGAGGTTTATAAGGCAAAGACTGAAAAATTTTATTAAGATTTTAGTTTTTCCCCCGTTAGGCTTAATGTTTTATTCAGTCAGAGTGGTAGCCCTTCTTAAAACGACATCTATTGATGAAATTCATTTAATTGTAAGCTGAATAAAATTGAATAAGCAATTTATAACATTTATGCCACCCCTTGGGGTTGAAAAATTCGTTTCATTGATAATTTGCTATAATCATAGCACCCCTTCGGGGTTAAAAATACTAATAAAAGTCCCGAAGGAAAGAATACCATTAAAAATCCCGAAGGGATGTAATGATTATAGAAAACAATTTACAATCATTCAGCCAAAAACCCCGAAGGGGTGGAATTATTATAATATTGACATATCTTCTTTTACAAAACTAAAAAAGCATGACAGGCACATTTTCACAAATCTACATTCAATAAGTATTTGCAGTAAAAGGACGAGAAAACCTACTTCAAAAACCATGGAGAGATGAGGTTTTCAAATATATAGCTGGTATTATCAAAGGAAAAAATCAAAAAGCCATTATTGTGAATGGTGTTGCTGATCATGTTCATGTTTTTGTCGGCTTAAAACCTTCTATGAATATCTCGGACTTGGTTCGTGACATCAAAAATAATTCATCAAAATTTATCAATGAGCAAAAATTTCTGAAAGGTAAATTTTCTTGGCAAGAAGGATATGGAGCTTTTTCGTATGCTCATTCACAGATAGAAAATGTCTATCAATACATCCTAAAACAAGAAGAACACCACAAGAAAAAGACCTTTAAAGAAGAATACCTAGATTTTCTACAAAAATTTGAAATCGAATACAACGAAAAATATCTATTTGAATGGTTGGAATAACTTATTTGCATTTTTTAAAACCAAACTCCTTTTGAATATTTAACTCAAAACTTTACAAAAAGTATTCTACACCTTTCATAAATTTGTGATTTAACCGTTATTTCAAAATACCTTGTAAGTAAAAACCAAAAAAATGTAGCGAGTTAAAAACATAGTGACAACGATATTTTTTGTTTTTTTTATTAAACTATTGACTTCTTGTGGCAATAACACAAAAACAAAAATCGAACAGAGTTATAAAAATAGTGGGACAAACCTAATATTGACACCAATGAAATGGCTTTGTTTCCCTTTACTGATAAAAACTCAGGAATATCAGAAGCATTAGTCAAAGGAGAAATCTACAAACCAACTAAAGATGGCGTTTTGATATACTTCAAGACAGAAAACATTGATAAAACACTTAAATTGGCTACTTCAAAGGGTGGAAAAATTTTATACCCTAAAACAGATAACGGAATTGGACTCGTTGCTGAGTTTGAAGACACAGAAGGAAATAGAATAGCTTTGTACCAACCAAAAGAATAACAACAAAAAACGAACTTTAATCTCAGTTAATCATCGTTTAAATCTATAATGAAATTATCTTCAGTTTGGTAGTCCCACTTTGAACGGTATATAATTTTACATCATTTTAAACCTCTCCAAAAACTTGCAAATACAACAATTCTGTTGCATATTTACAACAAAACTGCTACATCATGTCAGATACAATAATCAAAACATTGCCATTTAACACAAAAGCAAGCATAACTAAGGCTTCGGAGCTTAAAAAGAATGAAAAAAAATGGACTTTGGTCTCTGACGGTAAAACGTACATTTGGGCCAACAAAATAGAACGTGTTGGCATTATCAGACAAGGAATCCCCTATAATTCTATTGAAACCATTAGCAAAAGACTTAATCGGCCTGTTAAATCGGTCTTATCTATCGTTGGACTTCCCCAAACTACTTACAACAAGAAAAAAAGCGAACATTCTTTACTCGATAGCAGAGATAGTGAACTAATTATGCTGATTACGGAGCTAATCGACTATGGCGTAGAAGTATTCAATAACGAAGAAGAGAAGTTTCAAAGATGGTTGAAAAAGCCAAATTTATCGCTTGGAGGAAACTCGCCCGAAAGTTTATTAGATACAATTACAGGAATTGATGAAGTACAATTCTGCCTCAACAGAATCGAATACGGAAATTTTGCCTGATGAAAGTATATAGAGTTGAAAGAGAAAAACATTTGGAAACCACATTGAGCGGTGTTGGTGCTTCAATGTCGAAAGGGTATCGATGGAATAGTATCAACACTAAACTTGTTTATACGGCTGAAAGCCGAGCCTTAGCTACACTCGAAGTTTCGGTTCACTTAGATTTAAGCGAAGATTTACCTACCGACCGATATTATGTCGAAATCGAAATTCCAAATGACATCATTATTTTAGAAGTGGCAATTGAAGACCTCCCAAAAGATTGGGATACCCAACCTCCCACATTAACTACGCAAACAATTGGAGATGATTTTGTATTTCAGAATGAAGCAGCAATTCTGAAAGTTCCGAGTAGTATCGTTCCCCAAGAATTTAACTATTTAATAAATCCTAATCATGTCGATGCTGCAAGAATCAAAGTAAGCAGCAAAAGCCCAATGAAATTTGATATGAGATTCAAATTAAACCAATAAAAACTATGAGAATATTATTTACAGGAGGCTCAGGAAAAGCTGGAAAACATGTGATTCCGTACTTACTCGAACGTGGACACCAAGTATTAAACGTTGACCTCACGCCTCTGAAGCACCCAGGGGTAGATAATTTGATTGCCGATATTACCGATTCTGGACAGATGTTTAATGCCATGAGTTCATACACCGGCCTACACGAACTCGAAGCGGGCAATGGCGTACCAAAATTTGATGCGGTCGTACATTTTGCGGCAGTTCCTCGAATTTTAATTAATCCCGATAATGAAACTTTTCGAGTAAATACCATTGGTTCTTATAATGTGATTGAAGCGGCCGTTAAATTGGGTATTAAAAAAATCATCATTGCATCGTCAGAAACAACCTATGGTATTTGTTTTTCGGATGGTGAAACTGACCCAAAAGTTTTGCCACTCGAAGAAGATTATGACGTTGACCCTATGGATAGTTACGGTTTATCGAAAGTGGTGAATGAAAAAACGGCACGTACTTTTCAGCGACGCTCAGGCTTCGATATTTATGCCCTTCGCATCGGAAATGTGATTGAACCGCACGAATATGCTGAGCTTTTTCCGCATTATTTCAAAAATCCAGAAGTTCGCCGCCGAAATGCTTTTTGTTATATTGATGCCCGAGATTTGGGACAAATCGTAGATTTATGTTTAAAAAAAGATGGACTTGGTTATCAAGTTTTCAACGCTGGCAATGACCACAATGGTGCCATTATTCCGAGCAAAGAATTGGCCGAAAGATTCTTCCCAAATGTACCTATCACGCGTGAATTAGACGAGCATGAAGCCCTATTTTCCAATCGTAAAATTCGAGAAATGTTGGGTTTCAAGGAGCAACATAATTGGCGAAAATATGTAAGTTTAGACTAAAACAATTAAAAAAAGCCCAAATGTTTTATTTCTGAAAACTTTGAGGCTTTTTTATTGTATATTTACGAATCTACGGATCCATTAAAAAGCGAATCATTCTGCATTGTATATTTTTCATTTTCCATTTTCAACCTCTTCATTTTTGTGTAATTTCGGAGTATATTTTTGTTTTAAAATTATGAAAAAACTATTTATAAATAATGACAGACAATGAAAACACATGATGAACGTTTCGCCAAAATGACATTTGCATCGGTGTATCCTCTCTATATCGCCAAAGTAGAAAAGAAAGGAAGAACCAAGGCCGAATTACATCAGGTTATTGAATGGCTTACAGGCTTCGATGACCAAAAACTACAAGCCCAAATTGATGCAAAATCTACTTTTGAAACCTTCTTTCAGCAAGCTATCTTAAACCCAAACGCTCATCTGATTACTGGGCTTATATGTGGCTATCGTATAGAAGAAATTAAAAATCCATTGACTCAAAAAGTTCGGTATCTCGATAAAATCGTTGATGAATTGGCTAAAGGAAAAAAAATAGAGAAGATTTTGAGAAATCCTTAGCGTATAGCACAAATAAGAGGTTCACCGACAATAACATTAATTTTAAATATTTAAACTTTAGATGTTCAGGTAGTGAGTTTTATGCTCTTAAAATACCATCGATATAAATTTATCCGTTTATTAAAAATAATATTCATACATTTGTTTTCAAAAAATTTAAAGCAAAAATGAAAAAAGAAGGAATAGTAAAATTTTTTAATTCAACAAAAGGGTTTGGGTTCATTAAAGAAACATCAACTGGTGAGGAGTATTTTGTTCATGTATCAGGTTTGGTAGATGATATTCAAGAAAATGATTCAGTAGAATTTGAAGCAGAGCAAGGTAAAAAAGGAATAAACGCGGTTCAGGTTAGACTAATTAGATAATTCTGAATGTTATTTAACGTTTACGAAAACTTCAATTCGACTACAGAGAAATCCGTAATAAATTATAAGTTAAAAAGTTAGCCGTTCTTTGAATGGCTTTTTTTGTGCTTGTGATTCTTAAAAATAAAAAAAACAACTCAGAGTCGTTGCCACGACATCATTAAAAAAAACAAATATTAATCAACAAAAAGATGACTTTAGAAGAAATAATCAATTACAGACGATCGGTAAGACATTATAAAAACCTTCCGATTGATTCAGAAAAAGTAAAACATTGCATCGAACTGGCAACTTTAGCACCCAACAGTTCAAACATGCAACTTTGGGAATTTTACCACGTAACGAACCCACAAACACTAAAACAACTCTCAGTAGCTTGTTTAGACCAAATGGCAGCTACTACTGCCCAACAAATGGTGGTTTTTGTAACAAGGCAAGATTTATATAATAAAAGAGCAAAAACTATGGCGGCCTTGGAAACGCAAAATGTGCTGAAAAACACACCCATAGACAAACAAGAGAAAAGGGTGAAACGTTGGCAAATGTATTATGGCAAAGTAATACCGTTTTTATATGCTCGCTTTTTAGGAATTTTAGGACTTATACGAAAAGTAATTGTAAACATCGTCGGACTTTTCAGAGCTATCACTTATCAAGTTTCCGAAAACGATGTGCGAGTTGTCGTACATAAAACCTGTGCTTTGGCTGCTCAAACATTTATGCTGGCCATGGCCAGTGAAAAATATGATACTTGTCCGATGGAAGGTTTTGATAGTAGAAAAGTGAAAAAAATCTTAAATTTACCTTTTGGAGCCGAAATCAATATGGTTATTTCATGCGGCATTAGAGAAGAACAAGGCGTTTGGGGAGACCGAATGAGAGTACCATTCGATGAAGTTTATCAACGAAATGAATAAGCATTTAGCTTGCTTCTTATGCGTCGACTTCATTATCGTCGCTGATTAAATGCTAAAATAAAAAAATCTAATAAAATCTATCAAGTTATTGTTCTAAGAAATACCTTTGTTAGGAAAAAATCAACCCTTCTATTTAAAACAATGAAAAAACTACTTCTATTGGTTGCCCTGATGAGTATCGGCAATTTGCTTTTTGCACAAAAGCAAGATAACCGTTATTTTGAAACACGTATCTATTATTGCGAACCAGGTCGTTTACCTAATTTATTGGCTCGTTTCCGAGACCATACTACCAAGATTTTTGAAAAACATGGCATGACAAATATCGGTTATTGGGTACCTGTTCAAAACGATAAGAACGCCTTGTATTATGTATTAGCTTATCCAAGCAAAGAAGCCCGTGATGCTTCGTGGAAAGCGTTTGGTGCCGACCCAGAATGGAAAAAAGTAAGCGAAGAGTCGCAAAGAGATGGCAAGATTGTAGCCAAAGTAGAATCTATTTTTATGAATGCGACCGATTTTTCGCCAAAAATCAAGGAAAAAGTAAAAAATCCAGAACGTACATTTGAGCTAAGAATTTATACTGGAACGCCAAATAATATTGATAATGTATTGGCTCGTTTTAGAAATCATACTACGAAACTTTTCAAGAAACACGGCATGGAAAACATTGCTTACTGGAAAAGCATTGAGAAAGAAGGTACGCAAGCGAGACTGGTTTATATCTTGGCTCACAAAAGCGAAGAAGCAGGAAAAGCTTCGTTTGATTCTTTCAGAAAAGATGAAAAATGGATAAAAGTACGTGACGAATCAGAGAAAAATGGTAAAATTGTAGAAAAAGTTGAATCAATTTACATGAAACCAACCGATTTCTCGACGATACGATAAGATTTTGCGTTTATAAAAACAAAAAAGAGTCGGGCCAACCCCGACTCTTTTTTTGTTTTTATCATCATAAACAAAATCTATAAAACCCGACTCAAAGAAACCCTTACTTTCTTACTTAAAATTGGCTCCTGATTCTTTAAGTTATTTGGCGTAGTGCTTTTACGAAAAACGATTGTTAAGACAAAACTCATTTCATTTTTTTTCCAAAAACCTTCAGTAAAAAGAAACGAATAATGATACGGCGGCGTCTCTTTCACATTGGCAAGCAAATGAAAATCAAACAACTGAATATTTTTCGTGTTCAAAAAGCCTCGTACTTTATACTTTTCTTCCTTGTGAAACTTATTTTCAATACTCAAAAACCCGTCAAATTTATTAGGTTCGATGTACAAACGTCTTTTGTTTGACAAGCCAATACTATAAAAAATACGTTCAATTTTCTTGTATGGATCGGTTATCACTAAACTTATTTCTTTCTCAATACTATCGGGTTCAATAAATTTCCCAGACCATTCTCCTACCAATAAAGGCTTTTTTTCATCAGAACTAAAAGCCCATGGATATTCCTTAGTATCGGTTTTAAAACTAACATAATAATTCACGACACTCACAATTGCGAACATTAAAATTAAAGCCAAGGTTGTTAGGAATAAACCTAATTTCATATAAATAGCGTAGTTAAGTAAAATTTTTACGATAGATTCAACTTATCCAAAAAACTCTTTCAGTCGTACTCTGAATTGTTTTACTTAGTTTTGTGGTATGAACTTTTCCTCTAAAAAATAAAAAACATGTCAGAATTCCCCGCTTGCCCCAAATGTAAATCCGAATATGTATATCCCAGCGATGGTCTGTTGATTTGTCCAGAATGCTTTTATGAATGGAATCCAGAAAATAAAGAAACCGAAGAAACTACTGAAACAAGTACAAAAGTGTTTGATTCAAACGGTAACGAACTTCAAGATGGCGATACCGTGGTTGTAATCAAAGATTTACCTGTAAAAGGAGCTCCAAAAGCAATCAAATCTGGTACAAAAGTAAAAAATATTCGCCTAACTGATGGTAATGACGGCCATAATATCGACTGTAAAATTGATGGTTTTGGTTCGATGGGTTTAAAATCTGAGTTTGTCAGAAAAGCGTAACTTGCCAAGTCCGAATGAGGAATATAGGTTTGTTCTTCATTCGGTATCAATCATGATTCTACCTAAAATCCTTCTTACAATTTCTACTCAGGTCTAATTTCTCGAAAAAGACAGTTTTTGACATTCAAAAGTGCATTTTTGTCTAAAAAACTCTTATAATAATTCAATTTATACGAATATTTGTAAATTACTATTTAAAACTATATTGATAATGAAACGAAACTCTATTAATAAATTTTTTGCAGGCTTTCTGATAAGTATCGTTTGCTTTACTTTCACAGATACTTATGCTATCGAAAAACCACTCGCAAGTAACGAGTACACACTCGTAGTCGAAGGATTCGATTGGGGACCTGCCGCAAACAAAGTAATACTAAGTTTAGATGCCCCAACGGCCATGGTTGACTTCAAAGATTTTACGGTTTCGGTAGAAAGAAGCCATGCTTGTGCCGATGTGCCGCCAGCCCAAGCCAAAGGAAACAGAAGCGTGGTATTTGCGTATATATCTGATAATCAAGGCAAAAGAGTAAAAGAAGGCAGTTTCGTAACTTTAGTTTTGGCCGTAGCTCCGAATCTACCTTTAGCCTCAACTTTCCAATATTCACAAAAAGCAGCTTGCCGTGGAAATCAATGGGTGGACTATAAAGTTACTATCACTGACACCAAAACAAATAAGGTTTGGAACAAAGAAAAAAACAGAATCATGCCTTTAATTGATGATTTTGACCTCACCGGAAAATTCGAGTACGAAACTGGCAAAACAATGTCGTATGCGGCATTCTCTCCAAAAAATAAAACTACAAAATCACCATTGATTATTTGGCTTCACGGAGGTGGTGAAGGTGGTACCGACCCAACGATACCTTTATTGGGAAATAAAGCTGCCAATTATGCTTCTACCGAAATGCAGGCATTTTTCGGTGGTGCGTATGTATTATCTCCGCAATGCCCAGGTGCTTGGATGCACAACAAAGACGGCGTAACTACCCAAGGCAAAGATGATGATGTTTATAATAAAGGCTTGATGGCTCTTATAAAGGACTACGTAAAACAGAACCCCAACATTGACACTAAACGTATTTATGTTGGAGGCTGCTCAAACGGTGGTTATATGGCTTTGAAATTGATACTAAATGAGCCGAATTATTTTGCAGCAGGCTATATCAGTGCATTGGCGTATCAGTCGCAATACATTACTGATAAGCAAATTAACAGCATTAAAAACGTACCGATTTGGTTTATTCATTCAAAAGATGATGGTACTACGGTTCCCGATAAAACAGTTGTTCCTGTTTATAATAGATTAAAAGCGGCAGGAGCTAAAAATGTGCATTTTAGCTACTATGACCATGTAACTGACCTTTCTGGCTTCTTTGGTGGTGAAAATTATTATTATGCAGGCCATTGGTCGTGGATTTATTCACACGTCAATCATGCAAAAGTTGATTTTGATGGCTCGCCCGTAAAACTCAACGATCGTCCAGTGACTATCATGGAATGGATGGCCGCACAATCGAAAAAATAAGAAACAGGAATAAAAAACTATGCAAAAAGAATTATTGACAGAAATGTTGGTACAAAATCAGTTGACAAACTCTTTTTCATTTGGAAAAATAACCAACGAAAACCTGCACAAACGCCTCAGCGAACAAACGGCTTCGGTAGGGTTTATTTACCGCCACATTGGCGAGACGATGAATTTGTTTGGTTATTTTTTTGGTGTTCCGAGCGAAGTTCCAAATACGACAATGGGGCAGCTAGATATTGGCCAAGATTTCAACCTCGAAACAAGTCATTTGTATGTAGAAAAAGGCTATGAAATGCTAAAAAAACTCGTCGAAGAAACAACTGACGAAGATTGGCTAACTCAAATTGACACGCCATTTTTTGGAAAAGTATCAAAAGTTAGACTCTATTCACACGTACTTTTTCATAACTCGCACCATGCCGGGCAGATTTCTCTGATACTCTCGAAAAGCTAATAAAAAGGTCGGCAAGGTTAAAATTCTTTGCCGACCTTTCTTCAAAATCTATTATCCTTCAATCTTTACTTCACCTCCAAAACCTTCGTTTTCTCCGAAACACCGTTTTCGTTGATGGCCTCTATGGAATAATAATATGTACTAAGTTTGTCCATTCCTCTAAACCAATATTCGTTGGCATTATGCACCATGATACAATTATAAAGTTTGTCGGGGGCTGTTCCGTAATAAATATTATAGGCATAAGCTTTATTTTCTGGTCGCCAGCGAATCCATGCACTGCGTTTGTCTTTTTCGGTTCTGAGTACCATGAAATCTTTTACGGCATTGGGTTTTGAGCCATTGCCATTACCAAAAACTCGCAGGCCACTGATAGCAAATTTACCTGTGGGCATAGCCACATTTTCGAGTTTGATGTAGCGAGTCTGAATCGGCTGAGCAAGTTCTATATATTCGTGTGGCACATCGGTTTGGTTATTCGATTCATCAACCAAAATTGTCCATTTTTTACCGTCAAGGCTCGACCAAAGTTTATATTGATGTTTGATGTTTACTTGTTTTCCCAAGAACGAAGAATCAGCGTCTTGATCGGCATAGTTTATCTGAATCGCATTGACGGTTGAGAGATTACCCAAATCTGTTTTAATCCATTCACCCGCCTTGCCTGTTTCGGCCGACCAATAGGTTTTCATGCTTTCGTCAACGGCATTATTGGGCAAATATCCGCCCAGTGTTGAAGAAACCTCAACGGGTTTACTGTAGTTGAGCAACATCCAGCCTGTAAACGTCTTTTTGATGTCTAAGCCTGCAGATGGAATATAATGCGGATAATCACCAAAAACCGTATTACACCACATCATGTCGTCTTTGTCAAAACCCGCAGGCCAAATGCCGATGCGACGTTCAAAATTATTTTTGCTCGAAAGCTGAATCGTAGAAACGTGCCACCAGTTTTTTTGATTATCTTGAAAAGATGCCCCGTGACCTGCTCCACGAGCAAAGCCACCGAGTTTCATACTGAGCGGGTCGGGTTGAGCTTCCCAAGGCCCCATTGGTGTTTTTCCTACCAAAACGCCATCAGCGTAGCCGCTCATTTCGGTTCCTGGAGCTCCGTATTGCAAATAATATTTTCCGTTGTTTTTGTTGACAGTTGCCCCTTCTATGAAACCGTCGAGAAAAGAATCATCCATGTATTCGCCAAAGCGTTGCCAGCCATATCGCCATGATTCCAAAAAGTACATTTCTTTGCGTGTGCCTTTGGGTTTCATGGTTTTGCGGTCTAACTCAATACCATAAAGCGGATAACGGTTGCTGCTTCCGTTATACATATAAAACTTGCCATCATCATCGGTAAAAAAAGCAGGGTCCCAGCCACCAATATCAAAGTTATCTACCAAAGCTGTCCATTCGTTGGCTTTTGGGTTGGTACTCATCCAGATAGTAAACTCGCTGGTATAAGTAGAGCCAAAAACCAGCATCGTATCGCCGATAATGCCTACGGCTGGGGCACAAAGTTCGTCATAAACTTTGTTTTGTGGACGAAGAAACTTACGAGCATGAAAAGTCCAGTTGAGCATATCTGGACTATGCCAATATCCCCACTGATTGGTGCTAAACATGTAATATTCACCTTTGTAATTGACTACAACAGGGTCGGCCGTAGCTCGGTGACGCCCCCATTCGCTAAAATTGGGAATGGGCGTATAGCCATAGTCAACATTGATGGGATTGCAATAGGTTTTTTGTTGAGCCTGCAAAGCCGGAACCAAAGCAAGCATTGCAAAAGCAAGAAGAAGAATTTTTTTCATTGAAAGCTAAACAGAATTTTGAAGCAATTTATCAAAATCTATCTAAAATCTTTTATTTCTTGTGGCTATTTAAGTAAATCATTGGGAGTGATTTGGCAAAATCATATTTATTACTAAAATGAAAACACCTTCTAATTTTATTATTTCTTTCACTCTCCTATCATTCACAAAATAATTAACCAATTAACTACTTGACAAAGTAAAACATTTTTTTTTACTTTGTCAAGTAAACAAAAATTATAAATGAACTCATCCGTAAACATAGATTTATCTGAAAGACTCTTCACTGCTCGGCGAATGTCGGGTTTGTCATTACAGGAGCTTTCTGATAAAATACAAAATCGTGTAAGTCGACAAGCAATACATCAATTTGAACAAGGAAAATCAAAACCAGAAGCCGATACACTTTTAGATTTAGCTAATGCACTCAATGTGCGTTTAGATTTTTTTTATAGAAATTCAGCTATTACGTTCGAGAAGTTAGAATATCATAAGAAAGTAAAACTATCAAAATCGGAAGAAATAGCCATTCAAGAAACTGCCAAAGATAGATTAGGCAGATATTTTGAACTGGAAGAGTTGACCAACGCTCACTTATCATTTACAAATCCGATTGAAGGTTTTATCGTAAAAAACTTAGAAGATATTGAAATAGCCGCTGAACGAGTAAGAGCAGCTTGGAATGTAGGATTAAAACCGATTCCATGCGTGATAGAAATGTTAGAAGAAAAGGGAATTAAAGTCTTAGAAGTTGACGCATCTGAAAGTTTTCAAGGCTTTAGTGCCGAAGCCAATGCAGCATTGGTAGTGGTGATAAATGCCAATGATGATGCTTTTAGAAAGCGTTTTACTGCCATACACGAATTGGCTCACATCTTACTTAAGTTTGAAGAAGGATTGGATGTAGAAAAATATTGTCATGCGTTTTCGGGGGCATTTTTATTTCCGAAACCAAGTGTAATTGAAGTATTTTCGGCAAAAAGGAAGAAAATTTCATTTGTGGAGTTGATTCAACAAAAATGCTATTATGGTATTTCGATTCAGGCAATCTTGATGAGGTTACGCAACCTCGACATCATTGCAGATTCAACTTATAAAGGTTTCATTATTTGGATGAATAAAGCAGGCTACCGAACCAAGGAGCCAGGCGAATATGCAGGTGTTGAGAAAGCCATGCGTTTTTCACAATTAATCTATCGAGCTGCTGTTGAGGAGGTTATTTCATTAAGTAAAGCAGCTTCTTTGAATAATCAATCATTAACCAATTTCCGAAGAACTTTAGCAGGACTCAACATTGATAAAATATGATTTCAGACACACAATACGTGTCTGAAACCAAGGCACTTTTGAAAATTGCTGTAAATGACGCCAATTTGTTTATTGACCTCTGTGAAGTCGAATTGATAGACACTTTCTTTCAGTTACCCTTAGAATTTCATACTACTCAATTGATTTTGAACGAATTAGAGGCCGAACAAAAAAAGAAACTCACCAACTTTATAGAAGCTAATCATTTAAAAGTAAGATACTTAACGAGAGATGAAATTGATGGTTTAGATAAAATATCAGTCAATTCAAGAAAACTATCAAGAGAAGATTTATCGGTTTATTTCTATGCAAAAGAGTTAAAGGATTGCATGATTTTGACAGGCGATAACCGACTCAGAAAAGAAGCCCAAAGACAAGGGTTTGAAGTACACGGAATCTTATGGGTATTTGAACAGTTGCTTGAAAGCCAACTAATAGAAGCCCAAAGTGCCATAGAATTACTAAGAAACTTAATAAATATCAACCTTTGGCTACCAATGGGAGAATGTGAGAAATTGATTGAGAAATGGACTTTTTTTATTGAACCTTAAATAGAATTTTGAAGCAATTTATCAAAATCTATCTGAAATCTTTTCATTCTTGTGGCTATTTAAGCATTTAATTCGAGATGAATTGGTAATAAATGAGTAAAATCAGCGAAGCAATCAGCCGTTTTTAAAATGACAAGTGAAAACGAAGGCTTGGTTTAATTGATTTTTGAAACTTATTTTTGCCAATGCCTTTGCCATCTTATTCGCTACTGCCGTAGTAAAAACGGCTGACACCTCTACTAATAATTCGATTACGGATTAAAATTTGGCCGAACCTCTTGTGTCATACGTTAATACTTGGGCAAACTGGGAAGTCAAAAAATTAATTATATGCTAAGTCATTTACTCTTAATAACGCATATCTAGTCTCAACTAGCTTTTCTTCTGGTGTTATTGAAATTGGAAGATTAGAACCTCTAAAATCTACATTTTCCTTTATTCTAAGATAAGGTATAAGTAAAACTAACTTTTTAATTGCTTCTTGGTTGGTAACGCCCTGATGTATAAAAGCTACAAATTGCCTAACAGGATACCATTTATTTTCAAAAAGAAAAGCATCTAAATCAGCATTTCTGATACTCTCCATTGAGCCATTGTCAAATAGTTCTTTAGTTCTAATAAACTCGGTAAATGTCATTTTAAGTTTTTTGTTTTAGTGATTGTATAAATAATTAATTTCTTGTTGGTTTAATGCTTAAAACGAGTAAAATCAGCAA
>Ga0114967_10000041_pt1 | contig 98324 bp, 74 predicted proteins | sample M_130628_MF_Meta_FD_92639 | JGI IMG/M metagenome (GOLD analysis project Ga0114967, IMG submission 92639) | Freshwater microbial communities from Lake Montjoie, Canada to study carbon cycling - M_130628_MF_MetaG | ecosystem: Environmental > Aquatic > Freshwater > Lake | place: Lake Montjoie... | reverse complement strand
GACCCTGTTTAACAAGGGACTTGAGATGATAGAAGCGCGCTGGCTTTCCGACATTCCCATGCCGCGGGTTGAAGTGGTTGTGCACCCTCAAAGCATCATTCACTCGATGGTCGAGTTTGTGGACAACTCCGTGTTGGCGCAGCTTTCCACCACGGATATGTGTTTTCCGATTCAGTATGCCGTGACCTGGCCGGAGCGCGTGCCCAACCGTCTCGCAGCTCTGGACTTCGCACAGCTCGCCAAGCTTGAGTTCGAGGCGCCGCGGCTTTCGGACTTCCCAGCGCTTTCTCTAGCACGCCAAGCCGGCGAGTCGGGTGGAACGCTCCCAGCGGTGCTCAACGCCGCGAACGAAGTCGCGGTAGCTGCATTTCTCGCTGGAAATTGCTCGTTCCCAGCCATCTGGAAAACCGTCGCAACCGTGATGGAAGCCCACGCTCACGAATCCAGCCCGGATCTCGACGCCATTCTTGCTGCAGATGCAAACGCTCGAAGGGCGGCTACGGCGCTGTTGTCTTAAGCGTTTATTGAAGCAAGCGCCTTGCCGTCATCGACTGGGGAATCTGGCGAGTCCGTCTCTATCCGCCGTTGGATTTTTTGTTGACCAAGGGTGCCGCAAAAGACTGCACCCCGTGGGTTCGCAGCTTGCGTTTGAAGAGCTTGTCCCCGCACGCCGCGTACAAGGTGTCGCGCTGTGGACCACCGAAAGCCATGTTCGCGACCTTGCCGTTGGGCATCGGCAGGATGCACTGAACCCGGCCGGCTGGATCACAGACTTGGATCCCCATGCGCGTGGCGACATAAACGCGGCCGTCGGTGTCGACCTCTACGCCGTCCGCACCAGAGTCGTCGGCGAGGTCCGGCACTGCGAGTTGGAAGAAGCGCTGTTTAAACGCCAGACTGCCATCCGCCTGAATTTGATACGAATAAACCCAGTGCGTTTTGGTATCTGCGACATAAAGCAGCGCTTGATCTGGTGAAAGCGCGATGCCGTTAGAAAACTTTAACCCCGTATCCACAATGCGTTTGGTTCCATCGGGTAGAACTAGCCAAATATGGCTGGGGTCTTTCCCATTCCAACCCGGTTCGGTGACATAAATTTTACCATCATTTCTGACGATTAGATCGTTACCGCGAAAACCATCGGCGATCACATCCATGGAGCCGTCCGGTTTATAAGCGACAATCTTATTTTCGCCGCCTGCAACCGCGTAGAGCCGACCATCAGGACCGAACGCCTGACCGTCTCCCTTGCCAGATTCTTCTACAAAAGTCTCGGGCTTACCCTCCGCGCCAAGGCGATACGTTTTGCTGTTTGGAACATCGTTGAAGAACAAATCCCCTTTGGCGTTGGTCGCCGGTCCCTCCAAAAACTTGTACCCCTCGCTCACCAACATCCAACCTTCTCCGGGGATTAACAACTTTTGGAAGGCATCGCCGCCCAAGGGAATCGCCACCGCTTTTGGCCAGTCTTTCCATAAAAAACGCATCGCATCCGGAAATATAATTCCAATCTCTTTTCCGTTATGACCGCCTTCTCCCCAAGCATGAGCCACTTCGTATCCTGAAAATTGCAAAGCGCGCTCCAATGTTTGATTAGCCATCCACCAATCACCGAAGGAGTTATTCAAATCGCCCGCACCGTCTTGTACAAAAACTCGGAGGGGTTTGGGTTCTGTTTTACGGATTAAAGACGAAAACTTGTCGCCGCCCCGGATGTCCGTAAAGCTGCCAATTCCAGAGAAAACTCGGTGAAATAAATCGGGGCGCTCGAAGGCGGCGTTAAGCGCAGCAATGGCTCCGGAGCTGTGGCCGCCAATCGCGCGATCGTTGGGATCTTGAGAAAGATGAATGGCGCGCCCGTTAGAAGCCGTCTTGGTTTCCACTGCGGGCAGTAATTCCGTCGCGAGGAACTTGGCGTAATCTGGGGAGAGTGAATCGTATTCGAAGGAGCGGTTAACGCGGTCGCCGGTATCTGGGGCGGCGGCCTTGACGCGTCCGGGTTGGACGAAGACGCCGATGGTGACGGGCATCTCGCCCTTCGCTATGAGTTCGTCGAAAACTTCGGGTGCCTTGTTCGCCACGCCGTCTTGATGCACGTAGAGACAAGCTGGTTTTGCCGGGTTGTAAACGGCCGGCACGTACACCCAAAACTGCCTGCTGGTACCTGGGAATACCTTGCTGTTTTCGAGAGTAAACTGAAGGACTTCACCCTTGGGCGGAGCAGGAGTGAGGGCGGCGTTTTGAGCCAGAACAACGGCAGGCAGCGCAATGAAAAAGAGGGATAGAGGAAAACGCATGGTAAACATCAGTGGAACATTAGTTGCGACTAGAACGCCATGGAGAATCCGCGCGGCCTGACATTCTTTGAGTCAGCTCGCTCTGAAGGGGTATTTTGACTAATAAAACCGCCTTTCTGCGCTCTTCTTAATACCCCGTTATGCCCGCTCGCATTTCCCACGTTTTGAACCGTCTCGCCGCTTGCCTAGCGACAGGCAGCCTCCTCTGGGCTGGGAACGTGTTTGCCCAAACCGTCGAGCCGACGCCAGTTTCAGCGCAAACTCCTGAGTCCGTTGGCGCCGCCATTTACCGCAAGTCCTGCGCTGAGTGCCACGGGAAGCGAGGCGAAGGCGTCGCCGGCAAGTACGACGATCCCCTCGCGGGCTCCCGAAGCCTCCCCTCGCTGGTGCGCATTATTTCCAAAACGATGCCCGAGGGCAAGGAAGGCACCTGCACCGGACCGGACGCCGATGCCGTCGCCGCCTTCATCTACGACGCCTTTTATTCGCCCGCCGCCCAGGCCAGACTTCACCCCGTGGTCGAAAGCCTCTCCCGCCTGACCGTCGCCCAGTATCAAAACTCTGTCGCCGACCTTCTAGGACGTTTTCGCCAAGGCTTTGACCGCCCGCTCGGTCCACAACGCGGTTGGCGCGGAGTCTATTCCGGGTTCGCGTTCACCACCCCCGAGGAAGAGGCGGAGAACCGGGAATTAGTCGCGAACAAGAAGGACAAAAAGCCGCGCCGCCCCGAGAAATTTGAGCGAGTGGATCCACAAATCTCCGTGCATTTCGGCCCAGGAAGTCCCGATCCGGAAAAGATGATTCCCGAGGAATTCAACGTCCGCTGGAACGGCTCTGTCTACGCGCCGGAAACTGGTTCCTACGAGTTTGTGGTAAAAACGGAAAATGGCGTACGACTCTGGGTTAACGAGCCCGACGAACCCCTCATCGACTCTTGGGTGACACCGGGGCCAGAGACGCGGGAGGAGCGCAAAAGCATCTTCCTATTGGGCGGCCGTTGTTACCGAATTTCCCTCGCGATGTTTAAGTTCAAGGACCGGAGCGCGTCGGTGGAACTGCTTTGGAAGCCGCCACACGGCAAGTTGGAAATCGTGCCGCAAGCCCAAGTGATGCCGCAGGAAATTGCCACCAACATGATTGTCAAAACCGCTCTCCCAGCGGATGATAGAAGCGACGGGTACGAACGCGGCACCACTATTTCCAAAGAGTGGGATCAGGCCACTACCACCGCCGCTCTCGAAGTCGCCGCCCACGTGGAGACGACGCTCGACGCGCTTTCCGGCAGCAAAGCCGGCGCCCCCGATCGCGTGGAAAAGTTGCAGCGCTTCTGCCGCCGCTTCGTTGAAACAGCCTTCCGGCGTCCGTTAAGTGACGCGCAAAACGCCGCCCTCATCGAACGCGTCTTTCAGGCTGCACCCACCCCCACCATCGCCGTCAAACGCCTTGTGCTTTTCACGCTGAAGTCACCGCGCTTCCTCTACCCCGAACTTTCTCAAGCCGACGGTTTCGACGACTTTTCTGTGGCCGCCAACCTCGCGCTGGTCCTCTGGGATTCGCTGCCGGATCCTGTGCTTTGGAAGGCGGCGAGCGAGGGGCGCCTGCACACGCAGGAGCAGATCGAAAAAGAAGCGCGGCGGATGGTTGACGATCCGCGTGCGAAGGCCAAACTGCGCGGCTTTTTCCAGCAATGGCTCGACTTAGAGCGGGCGGAACACGCAGCCAAGGACACTGTGCTTTTTCCTGAATTCGATGAGGCTCTGCGCTCCGATTTGCGCAAGTCGCTCTTTCTATTTCTCGACGAAGTCGTGTGGGGGCAATCGCCCGATTATCGGCGCCTTTTTCAGGCAGACCATCTGTGGCTTAACCAGCGGTTGGGGCGGGTCTACGGTCAAACCCTTCAAGGCGACGAATTCCAACGCGTGGTCCCGATTCGCGGCAAACGCGCCGGCGTACTGACCCACCCGTACTTGCTGTCTTCCCTCGCCTACAACCGGACGACTTCTCCGATTCATCGCGGCGTATTTCTGAGTCGTAGTGTGGTGGGAGTGAATTTAAAGAACCCCTCCGTTGCAGTCGCTTTTGAAGATGCAAAGTTTGACCCAAGTCTCACGATGCGGGAAAAGGTGTCCTCCCTTACCAAAAACGCCTCGTGCGCAGGCTGCCACGGCGTTATCAACCCGCTGGGTTTCACTCTAGAACAGTTCGACGCCATCGGCCGCTGGCGTTCCGAGGACAATCGCAAGCCCGTGAACTCCACCGTAGACTTTGACGCCGAAGAGGGAGCCTCCCTCCATTTCACCGGCCCAGAAGACGTCGCCAATTACGCCGTCTCAAGCACCCATGCGCACGAAGCATTCGTTAGGCAACTCTTCATCTACACCATCAAACAGCCGCCCGCCGCTTTCGGCGTCGAAACCCTCCAGCGCCTCCGCACCCAATTCGCCACCAACGGCTTCGACATCCGCAAGCTCCTCGTCCACGTCGTGATGACCAAGGCGTCCGCTGGGGTTCCAACCGCCGCACCAAAAGTCGCGGGCAACTAAAGGCGCCCTCTTCAACAGTACTTTTTTTTCGTCCATCTATCACACTTGAAATCCGTTATGAACCCTCTTAACCGCCGCGCATTTCTCCGTAATCTGGGCGTCTCCGCCGCCTCTCTTCCCTTTCTCAGCGCGTTGCCAAGTCTGAACGCCGCTGCCGCCCAAGGCCCCAGAAAACAGCGGCTGGTCATCATATTTACGCCCAACGGCACGGTGCCTACAGAGTTCTGGCCGGACGTCGAAGGAGAAGACTTCCAGTTCAAATCCATCCTCCAACCTTTGGAGCCCTTCAAAAACCAGACGCTGATGCTCAAAGGCGTCTACAACAAGATTAAGGGCGACGGCGACCAGCACATGCGGGGCATGAGTTGTTTGCTCACCGCCGATCATCTCCTTCCCGGCAACATCATGGGAGGTGGCGGGGCTCCTGCGGGTTGGGCGAGCAATATTTCCATCGATCAGGAAATCAAAAAGGCCCTCCAAGCCCGTCCCGAGACCCAGACCCGCTTCGGTTCGCTCGAGTTTGGGGTTGCCGTCCCCAATCGCGCCGACCCATGGACACGTATGTCTTACCTAGGTGCCAACCAACCCGTCTCGCCCATCGACGATCCGTACCAAATGTTTGCCAAGATGTACGGTCAGGTGAAGGACAAGGACAGTCTGGTAAGCATCATGGACGACGTGAAGGACGACTTGCGCAAGGTTGCCGCAAAGCTGAGCGCCCGCGACAAGCAGATGCTCGAGGAGCACCTGACGCTGGTGCGCTCCATGGAAGCCGAGTTAAAGGCTCCCGCCGTGCACGTCGAGCATCCCCTCCCCGAAATGGATCCAGGTATCGAACTGGTAAACGACAACACCCCGCAAATTAGTCGTATGCAGCTTAACCTATTGGTCAACGCGTTCACTAACGACATGGCACGCGTCGCCACTTTCCAATACATGCGCAGCGTTGGGGGCGCGCAGATGCGGTGGCTCGGGATCCAGGAAGGACATCACGCCCTTTCCCACGAACCGGATACCAATCAGGAAGCCTTTGGCAAACTGGTAAAAATCAACTCTTGGTTCGCCGGAGAGGTGGCCTATCTCGCCAAACGCCTCGCCGAAACTCCCGAACCCTCAGGTGAAGGCTCTCTCTTGGACAACACGCTGGTCGTCTGGACTAACGAATTGGGCAAGGGCAACAGTCACACACTGGACAATGTGCCCATCGTCATGGTGGGCGGCGGGGGCGGCTTCAAAATGGGCCGTTTTGCCAAACTGGACAACGTTCCCCACAACCGACTCTGGCTCACGCTAGCTCACGGGCTCGGGCACACGGGACTCAAAACGTTTGGTCAGGCAGATCTGTGTGAAGGTGGCATTTTGCCCCTATCTTGAGTCCGGTCGCCCAGCGTGACGCAAAGAAAGCTTTTTTGAAATCGGCTAAGGAGATACGCTAAGAAGAGCCTCTGCAGCGGGTTTTCCTCACTAAACAGCGTTGATAATTTCATGCATCCTCTTGATCCATTCTTAAGCAGTGGGCTCTCTCGGCGCTCCTTTTTCGAGCGCTGCGGAATGGGGTTTGGTTTATTGGGCCTCGCGGGGATTTCTGATGCGGCTGCAGCAGACGTTTCTTCGAACGGCGCTTCGCCCTTGATCGCGCATCCTCCCCAGTTTGCGGGAAAGGCCAAACGGGTGATTCACCTTTTTGCAAATGGAGGCCCCTCGCAAGTAGACACTTTCGACCCCAAGCCGGAGCTCTCCCGGTTGCACGGCAAAGCGCTTACCTCGGGACATTTGAAGACTGAACGCCCTACTGGGGCTGCATTCGGCTCGCCCTTCAGCTTCGCGAGGTACGGTCGCTGCGGCACCGAGGTGAGCGAGCTTTTCCCCAATTTGGCCCAATGCGTGGACGACATGGTTGTGATACGCTCCATGTACGCGAATGTGCCCAATCACGAGCCTTCCCTGATGCTCATGAATTGTGGGGAAGCGCGTCTGCCGCGGCCCAGCCTCGGTTCTTGGATCAATTACGGACTTGGAACTGAAAACCAGAATCTACCCGGCTTCGTCTCTCTCTGCCCCGGAGGCTACCCTACAGGCGGTGCTCCTAACTGGCAGTCGGCATTCCTACCTGGTTCACTGCAGGGCACCTACATCGATAGCAAACATACCGATGTGGAGAAGTTGATAGAAAACATTCATAATCATGCTTGGAATCAGCCGGAGCAACGGGCTCAGCTGGATCTGCTCTCCAAACTCAACCGCCTTCATCAAAGAGGGAGAGAGGAAGACTCCCAAATTGAAGCGCGCATTCAGTCTTTTGAGTTAGCATACCGCATGCAAATGGAGGCCACGGATGCCTTCGATCTCTCCAAGGAACCCCAGCATGTCCGCGACCTTTACGGGGATACTGTGTACGGTCGGCAATGCCTGATCGCGCGGCGCCTCGCGGAACGCGGCGTGCGTTTTGTGCAACTCTGGCACTCGCCCGGCCAACCTTGGGATAGCCACGACGATTTGGAAATCAACCATCGCAAGCTTGCCAAAGAATCTGATCAAGGCACCGCCGCCCTTCTCACCGACCTCAAGCAGCGTGGACTGCTAGATGACACCCTTGTGCTTTGGTCCGGAGAATTCGGGCGCACTCCCACTGTGGAATTGCCCACGCCAGGCTCCAACGCCGGTAAAATCAATGGACGTGATCACAACCATTGGGGCTTCTCAGCTTGGATGGCAGGTGGTGGCGTCAAAGCGGGTTCGGTTTACGGTGCCACCGACGAGTTCGGCTACAAGGCGGTGGAAAACCCCGTTCACGTGCACGACTTGCACGCCACCATGCTGCACCTCCTCGGCATGGATCACGAAAAACTCACCTTCCGTTATTCCGGCCGCGACTTCCGACTTACGGACGTTCATGGGAAAGTCGTCAAAGGACTACTCGCGTGAACTGGAAGCTCCCTACATTAGCGTCTCTCACTGCTGCCTGTCTGTTTTTTGGTGGGCCGCACGCTTCTCAAGCTGCCGCAACTGCGCCCAAAAAGCCGGTGGATCCAGCCGATGTTGAGTTTTTTGAAAAGTCCGTACGCCCTCTCTTGGAAGAACACTGCGTGCAATGTCACAGCGCTTCCAAAGGGAAAACCAAGGGCGGGCTCGCTTTGGACAATGCTTCAGCCGTCCTCAAAGGTGGCGACACAGGGCCCGCGCTAGTTCCGGGTTCTCCGGAAAAGAGCCTCTTGATCAAGGCGGTGAGTTACACGGATCCGGAGCTCAAGATGCCCCCGGATGACAAGCAGATGCCCAAAGCAGACGTGGCTATTTTGCAAGAATGGATTCACCGCGGCGCTTACGATCCAAGGGAAGGCCGCGCCAGCAGTGCGGATCCTGAGGCGGCCAAGAATCATTGGGCATTTCAACCGCTGAGCAAACCGCAACCGCCAGCGGTGCGAGATACACAATGGCCTCGCTCCGACACGGATCGTTTCGTGTTGGCGGCGCTGGACGCCAAGGGGATTCGCCCCTCTCCAGATGCGGGCAAACGCGAGTTGCTACGCAGGGTTTCCTACGATTTGACCGGCCTGCCTCCCACCGCCGAAGAACTGGACGCCTTCGCGAAGAGCACCGCCTCAGATGCCTACCCACAGGCCGTGGATCGCCTGCTGGCCTCGCCCCATTTCGGCGAACGTTGGGGCCGGTACTGGTTGGACGTCGCGCGCTATTCGGACACAAAGGGATTGCCAGCCCCAATCAATGCAGATCGCCGATTTCATTTCGCTTATACGTATCGGGATTACGTCATTAACGCCTTCAACACGGATAAACCGTTCAATGAATTTATTATTGAACAATTAGCGGCAGATTTACTCCCTGAACCCAGAAGACTTCAAAACCTTTCCGCGCTGGGTTACCTCACCGTGGGACGGTGTTTTCAAAATAATATCAATGACATTATCGATGACCGCATCGACGTCGTGAGCCGAGGGCTACTGGGCCTCACTGTGACCTGTGCGCGCTGTCACGATCATAAATTCGATCCCATTCCCACGGCCGACTACTACTCGCTGCACGGCGTTTTCCTGAGCTCGGAAGAGCCCAAAGAACGCCCCATCATTGCCGAACCAAAGCACACGCCGGAGCACGCTCAGTACATCGAGAAACGGGAGGCCCTTTTGAAAAAGATGATCACCGTGGCCGAGGAGGAAGTGGCGAAGACAAACATCGAGCTCGTTCAGAAAATCCCCGATTATCTCTTGGCCACCGTAGAGGCGCCCGCTGTGGCAGACCTTAAGGCCGTGGACACATTTGCCGGAGAACATAAACTGGTCGGATTGCCGCTTTCACGTTGGCTAAAGCTGCTCAAAAAGCCCGAAAGCACTTCGGTTTTTGGGCCTTGGACAGCGTTGGCCGCTTTACCGAAAAACGAATTCACAGAGAAGGCGCAGCAACTTTGCACCCTTTGGAAAACGGCGCCTCCCCAAGGCTGGCTCCCCAGCGTGCTGACGGCGGTTTGCGAACCAGCACCCGCTTCCCTCCAAGAAGTCGCGCAACGCTACGGTAAACTTTGCGCCCGCGCCCTCGATGTCGAACTCGCAAAGGAAAAATCAACGGCTCAGCCCAAGGTGGAGCTTCCAAGCGACGTTCGTGACTCGCTGCGGCTCCTGCTCGCCCAAGACGGAGCGCCTTCTCAGCTCACGCTTGCCGAGGTGGAAAAGGTTCGCGGGAAAAAGATTCAAGATTTACGCACCAAGGTGAAGGACGATCTGGATCTCCTCGATGCGACAGATCCCGCTGCGCCTCCTCGTGCGATGGCGATTTACGACAAACCCCAGCCTGTTCAGGCAGCGATTTACTTGCGCGGTAACAATGCCAATCGTGGCCCCAATGTTCCTCGACAATTCCTAGCCGTTCTTTCCGGTCCTGAACGAAAGCCTTTCACTCAAGGCAGCGGCCGATTGGAGCTGGCACAGGCCATCGCAAGTCCAAGCAATCCGCTCACAGCGCGCGTCGCGGTCAACCGGATTTGGCTCCATTTGTTCGGCCGGGGCCTTGTCGAGACGCCCAACGATTTCGGGGTCCGTACCGCAAGTCCCGCGATTCCCGGCGTGCTAGATTATCTTGCGACACGTTTTATCGAATCAGGCTGGTCCACCAAAAAAGTGGTACGGGAACTCGTGCTTTCGCGCACCTATCAGCAGTCCAGCGACGCCCGGCCGGACGCGCTCGCCTTAGACCCCACAAACGAGCTACTCCATAGCGCCCATCGGCGGCGACTGGACTTTGAAGCGCTGCGAGACACGCTGCTTCAAGCCTCCTCGACGATTGATCTCACCCCTGGTGGCCGCGCTGTAGAATTGAGCAAGCCTCCCTTCTCTTACCGTCGTTCGGTCTACGGCTACATCGACCGGCAGGACTTACCGTCCCTCTTCCGGATTTTCGATTTTGCCAATCCAGATATTAGCACCGGACAACGCTTCGAGACCACTGTTCCGCAACAGGCGCTGTTTCTGATGAATAACGACTTTCTCAAAAGCCTCGCCGAATCGCTGGCCAAGCTTCCCACAATTACCTCCGCTCCCCCCGGCCCAGACCGAGTGCAGGCTTTGTTTCGCCAAGTGCTCCAACGCGCCGCACGCCCAGAGGAGCTGGACGCCTCCCTGCAACTCGTTTCCGTTTTTAGTGAAAAGTCTGACAAACCGTGGGCTTCGCTTGGGCAAGTGCTATTACTCACTAACGAAATAGCCTTTTTGGATTAAAATTATCCAATTAAATTATCGGACAGAATTGACCTTCAATTTCTCCGATCTTACCCCTAAATCCGCCATCCCCCCGATGAATTGCCGATCCTTTATAATAACCTTGGTCGCCCTGTGTTTCGGTGTAGCCCCGCTAAGCTCCTTTGCACAGAATTCCGCATCTAGCACTTCAACCCAACTGCCGTCCCGAGAACAGATCCTCTCCGCTCGCCGGATCGTTTTCCTCGGAGATAGCATTACCGCCGGAGCCACCTACGTCATCGATTTCGCGACGGTTTTGCGCAGCCAGAAGCTTCCCCACGGTGGTCCGGAAGTTCTAAGCGTGGGGCTCTCCAGCGAAACGGTCTCTGGGTTGTCAGAGGAATCGCACCCCTTCCCTCGGCCCTGCGTCCACGAACGACTCACTCGCGCTCTGAGCGCCCTCAAAGCGGATGTCATCTTCGCCTGTTACGGGATGAATTGCGGGGTGTATATGCCTTTGGATGAGGAGCGTTTTGCCGCCTTTCGAGCAGGCATGGAGAAGTTACACAACGAGACAGTCGCGTCGGGCGCACGCATCGTGCACATCACGCCCCCTTATTTTGATCCGGCCCGCAAACCCACACAGGCTTTTTACGCCGATGTCCTCTTAAAATACTCCGAGTGGCTTGTTTCTCAACGCGCTCAGGGCTGGGAGGTCATAGACCTGCATTCCGCCATGCGCGAAGAAGCTTTAAAGCGCAATGCCTTGGACCCGAAATTCACGTTCTCCAATGATGCCGTGCATCCTGGTGCGGAGGGACACTGGTTGATGGCGCAGCAAATTCTCGCATGGCTCGGGGACTCCGCCGTTGCCGAGGCGCCATCACTGGAAGTGCTCTTGCAGAGACGGCAATTCCCGATCGCCGCCATGAAGTTGATTGAACAGCGGGTTCAACTCACCAAGAATAGTTGGGTCCAAGCCATCGGTCACAACCGGCCGGGCGTAGCCAAAGGGCTCCCGCTTGAGGAGGCGAGTGCGAAGGCGGCAGAGCTGGATGCTCAGCTAGAAGCCCTTTTAAAGTAGTTCAAACGGACGAAACCGCCTGATTTTTTCAAAGGCTCTCGCCACTGGGTAATCAGTGACGGGGAGCGTTTCCCGAGAGACCTTTTGGCTCCCAAGGAGGCGAAGTCGAGGCGGGGAGCACCAAGCCATCCCCTGAGCGGGACAAATCTTCGAGCAAATGCTGCTGCCGTTCCAGCAGCACATCCGCCCGCTCCCGAAGCGCATCGCGCTGGCGCACGGCGGTGTCACGCTCGCGGCGCAGCCTAGCTAGTTCACGCTCGGTACGTTCGCGCTGTTCGGAATCGCCACGTAGCAAATCGTTACGTTCGCGATCCAAGGCGAAGGATTGTTCACGACTGGCAGCGCGAGCGGTGTCGGCCACGGAGCGTGCTTCATCGCGTTGACGAGAAACGAGATCAATCTGGCGGGCAAAATCTTCGGTGCGGCCCCTGAGGGTCTCGCGCGTTTCCTCCAGCAGCGCAAGCAACGTCACCTTTTCGTTGAGGAGGGCCTCACGTTCGCGGGTGAGTTGGTCAGAGCGGCGGCGGGAATCGCTTTCCGCAGCAGCAAGGCGACCAGTGAGTTCGGAAGATTCATTGCGCGCGGCATCAAGGTCTTCTCGCAAGCGAGCCACCTCGGCTGGGTAGCGGCGCTCCAAGTCGCTCAGAGCAGCTCGCATACGATCGGCTTCGACACGCGACGCGTTGAATTCTTCACGGATTTTGGCGATCTCGAAGTCCTTGGAAGCGGTTACAGTGGAAAGAGCTAAGCGCTGTTCGGCGGTGAGCTTGGCCAGGCGACGGTCACGCTCAGCTTGAGCCTCGGCGATCTGCTGATCCTTGACCAAAATTGCCGCATCCCGCTCCGCGCTGATAGTCGCCACTACCCGGGAGTGCTCCGCCTGCAACGCCTCATAACGAGTCGTCCATTCAGTAATGCGCCGATCGCGATCAGAGCTGAGGCTGGTAATACGCTGATCCCGTTCTGCGACAGCCATAGCGCGCTCGCCCAAGGCTGCTGCCAGCGCGCGTTCGTGTTCCGCGCGGGAAAGAGCAAGTTGTTCTTCGTGCGCGGCTTTGAGATCGGAAAATTGACGACTACGCTCCAGCAGCAACTGATTACGTTCCGCTTCTAGGAGCATCACGGTGTCTTTGGAAGCAGCCTCAAGGTCGTCGATTTCCTCGTCCTTAGAGGCGCGAAGGGCGGAGAGTTCTTCGTCGTGCGCAACATGGAGCGCATCGAGGGCCTGTTGCTGCTGAGCTTTAGTGAGTTCCAGCGTGGCAGCGTGCGTGGCGCGCAACGATTCCACAGCGCGTTGATGGTCTCCTGCACGCGCTTCAGCGTGAATCTTAAGCTGCTCGACTTCATGGAGAAGATCCGCTTTTGCAGTCTCCAAGGAACTGTTGAGCGCCGCAATTTGCGTGGCATGCTCACGGGCCATCTGATCCACCGCGAGTTTGTGCGCCTCCTGCGCAGCCTCCAACGCCTGATGATGCAACGACTCGATCTGCTCCAACCGCTCCTGATTGGCCGCAGCGGTGCTTTCTACTGCCAGACGATTTTCCTCCCGCAGGCGCGCAATCGTGTCATCACGTTCCTTGAGCGCATCACCTAGCCTGAGATTCAGTTCGCGATTCTCACCGCGCAAATTCTCTAAATCCGTTTCCAGATCCTTGCAGCGTCCTTCGGCAATTGTTTTCGCCCGTTCGGTGTCCGTGGCTCGCGCCTCCGCTGCCGCTTTTCCTTCCACCGCCGCCAAACGCAAGTTATCTAATTCCGTCAATATCTCCTGACTTTCCAACCGAGCCGCCGCCACCGCGCTCTCGGAAGCCGCCCGCGCACCAGACAACTCAGCGTCCGCGCGCCGGAGTTCGGCGTCAAAACGAGCGGCAGTTTCCTGTGCCTCGACATGCGAGTGAGTCAGTTTTTCCTGAAGTTCGGCGACCTCCTTGCGGAGCGAGTCCTCAACAGAGTGAAGCGTATCACGCTCGACAGTAAGCTCCTGAATACGAGCATCATCAGCGGCCTTGATCGCGCTCAACTGTGCCGTTGTGCTCTCCGCAGAACTGACACGCTGCTTCAGCGAACTGGCTTCGGTCTGGTGCTGGGTTTTGGCTTTCTCTAGTTCGCTGGACAGAGCATCGCGTTCCTCGGCTAGGGCATCGCGTTCCCGAGTGAGCGAACTCACTGCTTTGGACTGGGCGTCTATGGAGCGTCGAAGCCCTTGAACGGTACGCTCGTTTAGCGTCGAGGCGGCACGCTCGGCCCCGTCAGAGTCGTTTTTTTTTACCTCTAGCAAAAGCTCCTTATCAGCTTTAAGTTGCTCGATATCTCGGCGAGCCTTCTCCAGCGCTTGCCTCAAGGCTAACACCTCTTCGCTGCGCAGTTCGCCCTCACCGGCAGCAGTTTCTGCCTTGCCCGCCCGCACATCTTCCAACTGCTGTAAGGCTTCTTGGCGCGCCTTCTCCAAAGCCGTTCGCTCCTGCTTGAGCTGGGAAATGCGGTTCTGTAACTCCACAGGATTCGCAGGAGCAGGCCCAGCATTCGGCGCCGAAATTGGAATCGCCGGTTGGTCAGCCGTATGCAATTGATGTGCTAACTGGGCATTCTTTTCCTGCAACGCATCGCGCTCGGTAAGAAGTGACCGGATGCGTCCTCGGTAGGTCTCAATATCAGATTCGAGCTGCTTCACCGCTCGCAACTCCCAACCAAACTGAGGCTCATACGGCTCCTCCTCGTGTTCAGCTTCGTGCTCGCCAACCTGCCGCCGGTCGAGCTCACTCGCGAGTAACTCTTCTGCCTTCTGACGGGCTTCCCGCTCGCGCATCAATTCAGCCGCATCTTCCGCACGCTGCCGCTCTAGCGCTGCGAGCAGCCTGCGCAAGGCCGCCTCACTCTCAGAGTCAGGTGGGGCACCGTGCACAACATTCGCTTCGGACACACCAACCGAACCCTCCATCGAAGCGATTTGTGAATCTTTCTGCGTATGCTCCAACGGAGTTTCCCCCGCCGGAGAAAAATCAGAGTAATTTTCACTCAAGACCGAAGCCGACTCCGTTTCCAAAAAGGAATCGGCGTCAGGCGCACTGGGAGCGACTGGAGCGACCTCTCCCGAACCATGCTCCGAATTCGCTTCATGCGGGGCAACTTCTACGACTTCCGCGTGCGCCTCATTCGAGTGTGTTGTGGCGACGGAAACAACTTCTTCTCCAAGAGGTGCACCAATGTGCGGAGGTTCCACCTCGGTGGTTGCCTCGATTGAATGAGTCGAATTTTGCACCTCGACTTGTGCGATCTGCTCGGTCTGTGCCGCGGCTGGAGTCAATGAACTCGATGGACCAGATACCTTCTTGTGAGCCAACATTTTCGTCACCTTCAAATAAGGCATCCGAACCGGCACCTCGCTTTTGGCGGATTCCGAGCTTCTGAAAATCTCAGGAACACGCAAATACAACTCCGACAGTGGGATGGTAGGATCGCGATCCTTGAGACGTTCCTCCAAATCAGCCCGCTCAAAAACCAGTGCATGATGAACATCATGGGGTCCTCCCTTAATCGCTCCCGGCGGAATGCGGTGCAAAAAGTCCCCAAGCTCGAGAGTTATCGTGGAATGGGAGGCGGACGGGGCGGATTCTGCTCCGTGCAGTTGCTCACCGACGCCGGCGTCGGATGGAGTTGAGTCTGCAAAGCTGTCCTGGTTCATGTGCTGATTCTTCCTAAAAAAGATGGAGGCCTTTGGGGAAGCGAGTTTAAGGCCAAGTTTCAACTTTTCTTAGGAGAGGGGCTCGCATTCAGAGTGAAATTTCTTTCATCGACGGCCTTCCGTTGTTCTTAACCTGCTCTTAAAGCATCATTCAGGCGGGAATAGGGGGATGAACGATTTGCCCTGGCGCCCCCGTCTGGATGCTCAAGCAATCTTGATAATCCCGCTGCAAAAGAGGCGAAAGCACTACCAATATCTCAACTTCATCTCCGTTATAGTTTGTTTGCAAAACCTGCGCGCTCCGATGCAAACGCGCCAGCCTATCTCCGTCAGCGGCGTTCAGGCGCACGGTGCAAACCTTCGACCCTCCCGAGGCGAGTTCGGCCATGTGTTCCAAAAGCGCGTCCATACCCTCGCCGGTATGAACAGAGATGAAATGCGCGTCAGGAAATTGTCGCCGCAACGGTTCTAAAACAGAACGGTCTTCGAGCAGATCAATCTTGTTAAACGCCAAAATCATCCGTTTCGTATCCGCCCCCAGCTCAGAAAGCACCTTCATGGTGGTGTCGTGAAATTCGAGAACCTCATCTTGAGCAACGTCCATCACATGGATTAAAAACTCCGCTAGGACCGACTCCTCTAAAGTGGCCCGAAACGCCTCCACCAAACGATGCGGCAGCCTGCGCACAAAACCCACGGTATCCGTGAGCAGCAGCGGTTGGTGGTTGGGCAACTCCACTTTGCGGGTCGTTGTGTCCAAAGTGGCAAACAACTTGTCTTCCACTAACACCTGAGCCCCCGTGAGTCGACGCATCAGAGAAGATTTGCCTGAATTGGTGTAGCCCACAATCGCCGCGTTGGGCACAGGGGTACGTTTACGATCCTTCCGCTGAGTACTGCGCACCGAGCGAACCTCCGCAAGTTGCGCCTTGAGCCGCTGAATTTTCGTGCGCACCTGTCTCTTGTCCTGCTCCAACTGCGACTCCCCCTCCCCCTTGTTTCCGATGCCCCCGCCCTGTCGCACCAGATGTCCCCAAGCCCTAGTCAAACGGGGGAGCGCATACTCCATGCGCGCCAAGTCTATTTGGAGGCGAGCTTCGTGCGTTTGCGCTCTTTGTGCAAAGATATCTAAAATCACTTCCTGCCGGTCCAACACGGCCACTCCAGTCAATTTCTCCCAGTTACGCTGTTGGCTGGGCGAAAGTTCGTTGTCGATAATCAGCACGTCCAGCCCTTCAGCCTTGAGGCGTTCCGAAATTTCGGCGGCTTTCCCTGTTCCTATCAGATATTGCGGATGCATTTCCCTGCTGTGCACCAACATCCGGTCCACGACAGGTACCCCTAGGGTTCCCACCAACTCTTCCAATTCCGCCAACAGGCTGACCGCCTCAGCACGATTGACAGGATTATGATAGGCCCCGACCAACAGGGCGCGTTCCACCATTTTACCGCGAGGATTTATATCGTTCAATTGAGGTTTCAGAAAAGACCAACCAAGTAGTAGCGAGTACCGCGTGAGCGGCAGGTGAAGGGTGGTTCAATGAAGGATGGTTCAACAAAGACGTTAGGCGTCCGCTGCGCATTTTGATCCCCCCGATGCGGCCCCGTGCCGCTCAAAATGCGGAGGCTATTTCCACTATTTCTTCGCAGCGGCCCCCTCTTTGGAAGTTGCCGCTTCCTGGAAAAGAGGCTGTAACTTGCCATAACCCGCCTTCTCTAAATCTGCTACGGGAATAAAGCGAAGCGACGCGGAGTTGATACAGTAACGCATGCCGGTGGGCCGTGGGCCGTCAGGGAAAAGGTGTCCCAAATGCGCTCCGCTTTTCGCAGAAATGACCTCCACGCGGATCATGCCGTGGGTGCGGTCTTCCTTTTCAACAATGGAACCCTTATTCACCGGCTGGAAGAAGCTGGGCCAGCCTGTACCGGAATCAAACTTATGGTTCGAGGCGAAAAGGGGCTCTCCGTCAATGATATCCACATAAAGGCCTTGGGCGTGATTGTCCCAATAAGCGTTACGAAAAGCCGGCTCTGTGGCGGCGTTGCACGTGACGTCGTACTGTAAAGGGGAGAGTTTTGAGCGAAGTTCGTCTTTGTTCATGGCGTTTTCTTTTTTAGCGGCGACGGGCGCATTTTGGGAAACCGACGTCTGTTTGTCGGCTGCTGGGCTGGGCTTGTCCACGGCCAACACCGTCAACCCACAAAACACTAGGGGCACGGCAGCAAGATTGATCAGAGAGGGGCGTTTTGAGAGGCGCATAAGATGAAACGTTAGAACAATAGAACGGGGACAGAAATCGAACTTCAGTTTACGGCAGAAATTTACAGCAAAAGGAAGCTTGGCGCAAATTGGTTTTCCTCAGAGTTTTTCCTCGGAATCTTTGGAGCGGCTAGAGTTCACACTTCAGAGTCGTTGCCTTAGAGATCATACTGAGCACGAGGGGTTGGAACAATCGCCTTATCTATTAGGACAACAGCACTACAATTTTGTTCAGTTTAGACGTTTGAGCTCTTCAATGTTTGGTTGTTTCAGCGACTCGGCCCGCCGGATACGGTCGCGGGCCGAGCGAAACACCCTGCTTGCGACTGCGATTAAGAAAAACACAGGGAAGATGGCCAAGAGCCTGTGCTTGTTGGGCAACGGCAAGAGCAAAGTCCCCAAAAACAGCACTCCCGCAAGGGAAAACAATCCGACTCGAAAGAGCCATGAGCGCTGCCGGTCCGTCCGATATTGATTCCAAAAGCGGCGCAAAGAGATTACCCCGCCAATGGCACCGGCAATCAGGATGAGGAGAACAAACGGCATAGCCTTCTCTTAAGTAACTGGAAAAGTCAGATAAAGTCGACTAAAGTCGGCCCTTTAATAGGGTTTACTTCACCAATATTCCCCAAGTAATCACATATTATTCCACCCCCTTATGAGTAAAAAATCCGGTTCCAAAGCCACCAAAGCCAGCGCGGACGCAAAGTCCCTACATCGTCATTGGTCCAAGGAAGTGGTCGACGGGGTGGAACGGGCCGCCAGTCGGGCAATGCTTCATGCGGTGGGTTTTAGCCGAGACGATTTTAAGAAAAACCAGATTGGCGTGGCCTCCACTTGGAGCATGGTCACCCCGTGTAATATGCACATCGACGGCCTTGCCCGTCAGACGGAGGCTGGCATCAACACAGCAGGTGGCAAGGGACTCATCTTTAATGTCATGACCATTTCCGATGGCATTTCCATGGGAACTGAGGGCATGAAGTATTCGCTAGTTTCCCGTGAGGTGATTGCTGATTCGATCGAAGCGGTAGTGGGCTGCCAGGGCTTCGACGGCGTGGTTGCCATCGGGGGGTGTGATAAAAATATGCCCGGCTGCCTGATTGCACTGGCCCGTCTCAACAGGCCCTCTGTTTTTGTCTATGGCGGGACCATTTTGCCCGGTTGCATTTCTGGCATTCTTGCGCACAAGCGACTTCGTAAGGATCGTGCCGACGCTATTGCGGAGCGCAAGCTAGACATCGTGAGCTGTTTCGAAGCGGTAGGCGCCATTTCTAACGGTCAGATTGAGGAAAAGGAGCTGGCCTTGATTGAAGAACAATCCATCCCGGGCGCGGGATCCTGCGGAGGCATGTACACGGCCAATACGATGGCATCCGCCATTGAGGCGCTAGGGATGAGTCTGCCGAATTCCAGCGCGCAGAACGCCATCTCCCCAGCCAAATTGCAGGATGCGCGGGCTGCAGGTCTCGCTGTCGTGGAGCTCATTAAACGCGGCATCCGGCCCTCAGATATCCTTTCGCGGGAGGCTTTCGAAAACGCCATTACTGTGGTCATTGCGCTGGGCGGATCCACTAACGCGGTTTTGCATTTGCTCGCCATGGCGCATTCCGCTGGGGTGAAGCTGTCTTTAGAAGACTTCAACAAACTTGGAAAGCGCGTCCCAGTGCTGGCCGATCTCAAACCTAGCGGCCGGTTCCTCATGAGCGAGCTCATCGAGATCGGAGGCCAGACGCCTCTAATGAAGATGCTGTTGGAGGAAAAACTGCTGCACGGGGATTGCCTGACGGTCACAGGCAAAACGCTCGCGGAAAATCTCAAACGCGTGAAGGCGTACCCCCGCAACCAAGAGATTGTGAGACCGTTTTCTAACCCGATCAAAGCAAGCAGTCATTTGGTGGTGCTCAAGGGTAATCTTGCACCAGACGGTGCTGTGGCGAAAATTTCTGGCAAGGAAGGTCAGAAGTTCAGTGGGAAGGCCATTGTGTTTGAAAATGAGCAGGATGCGTTGAAGGCGATTCTCGACGGGTCGGTGAAGAAAGGCCACGTGATCGTCATCCGCCACGAAGGACCGGTGGGAGGTCCCGGGATGCGTGAAATGCTCTCCCCCACGAGTGCGGTGATGGGCAAGGGACTGGGTAAAGACGTCGCATTAATCACTGACGGTCGGTTTTCAGGAGGCTCGCATGGTTTCGTGGTGGGCCACATCACTCCGGAAGCGGCATTGGGGGGGCCATTGGCACTGGTCAAGAATGGCGACGCTATCACCATTGACGCCGACAAACACGAACTCTCACTCGCTGTCTCCGCAGAAGACCTTGCGAAACGGAAAGCGAAGTGGAAGGCACCCAAGCCCAACTATACCCGTGGAGTGCTGGCGAAATACGCGCGCACCGTCACCTCCGCCTCGCTTGGGGCGGTCACAGACCTCGACTAAGTTTGCGCAAAAGGTTCAGCGAGGTTCAAGAGTCGCCAGATTGTCACTCAATGGCCCCGAATTTTTTGGGGACATTGAGTAAGGCGAGGTCTAGTTTCCAGCCGAATTCTTTATTCCTCATCTATTCCTTAAAGGTCCCATGGTTGCTCCTGTTCCACAAACTCCGCACGAACACGTTCCCTGCCAGATTTGTGGCAAACACTTCGAAGAAGAAGACATTGTACTTGGGCAGGTAGTACGTTCGGCCGTGGTGGAACTCATTTGCGAAGCACATCCAGACTGGGATGAGAACAAATTCATTTGTCAGAAGGATCTGAATCATTTTCGGAATTTATACACACAGAAGCTCGTCGAAGAAGATCGTGGGGAGATTACCGAGCTGGAAGAGGAAGTGCTGGCGAGCCTTGAAGACGAAGAGTTTCTCTCCAAAAATCTGAATGAAGAGTACGAAGAGAAACTGACGTTCGGCCAACAATTGGCAGATCAGATTGCGAGCTTCGGGGGTTCATGGAAGTTCATTTTGAGCTTCGGGGCCGTTCTCTTGATCTGGATCGTCGTTAACACGTGGGTGCTCAACAAAGAGCACCAGTTTGATGAGTATCCCTACATCCTACTGAACTTGGTGCTATCTTGTTTAGCTGCCCTTCAAGCCCCTGTGATCATGATGAGCCAGAATAGGCAGGAGGCCAAAGATCGGTTACGCAGCGAGCAAGAATACAAAATTAACCTGAAAGCGGAGTTGGAAATCCGCCATATCATTAGCAAATTGGATCAATTAAGGCAGCACCAATGGAGGCGTTTGCTCGAGATCCAACATATTCAGATTGATCTCATGAACGAGATCGCTGAACGCAAGCGCCCCCCAGTGAATACCACTCAATCGGAGGCTATGATGAGCTTCTCGCCGGTTCCAAGCGTGCATCGAGTGGAACACCCTATAGTCTCTCCAAGCGATAAGTAGCGAAGGCTTGGGTTGGGGTGAATTTTCCAAAAGCCTGTTGTTGGGGTTGTTTTTCAGCCCGTTTTGTGGCAAATATCTAGGATGCAGGTCGCAGCTAACCTTTCTCGGCGAGAGACACAACACGACAACATTTCCATTTGGTATGTGGTGGCTCTTGTGGTGTCGCTTGGCTTGCACGCCGGCTTCTATTCGTGGTCAAAAGCGACTGCCATTGAGGGATTTAGTCAATCTCAAGCACCGGCTCTTTTGCCGCCGCGCTTCGTGCTCAAACAGGCCAATATCGACCCGCGCGCCGCTCAGGATGTCCCGGAACCGCCTGCTCCCGCGCGAAAAGAGCCTCTCGTTCCCGATAAACTAGTTTTCTCAGATGCAAAGCCTCAGGCCGCCGATGTCAAACTCGAGGTCAAACCGGTGGATATTCCCTCCCAACTCACAGAGGAAAAGCCCAAGCCACCCGCGAACACCATCGCGATGACCAAGTTGGATCAATCTACCGTAGGAGCTTTAGATGGAGAATTAAGCTCTCTCGCGGGAACCTTTTTAAAAACAGGCCCCGTCTCGAGCGCCCAACCCGTCCTCGCCATCTCGGCGCAACTGGCCAAGGGCACTTCAGAAATTGGAACATCTGTCACAAAAGCGGACGCCTCTGTTTCCTTCGCAGGACGCCAATCGCTAGAAGACGTCCTCAATGGAATCGGCAAAGTGCCCACCAAGGAAAGTCCCGTTGCCATTCCTGGAAACGCCCTATTCAGCTATGACAGCGTCGAACTGGGCCCTGAATCGCTTCCCATTTTAGAGAAAATCGCCGACCTCCGCCTCCGCTTCCCCGACTACATTATGGTCATTGTAGGCCACACCGATAACATCGGTTCACCCGACTACAATCTTCGCCTCAGCCAACGGCGGGCCGATGCCGTCAAGGAGTGGTTGGTGCGCCGTTACAACGTGAACCCCGCAAGGCTGGATACCATCGGACGGGGCGCCCAAGAACTGCTGATTCCCAGCGGCACAGTCGATCAGCAGGCGTCCAACCGCCGCGTGGAAGTGTTACTTGTGCCCGCTAAGGCTGGCAAAAAGTAAACAGCGCTCGGTTTGCCAGTCTCATTTCTCTCCTCCAAGTGCTTGAGAGCCACGGGCAACCTTGTTTTTCAGGGTTGGCGAAACTTCGCTTGATAAGCCGATGGCACGAGCTGTCTGATCAGTGAAGCCTTGTCCGCTCCCGTAGCCACCACTCCTTCAGGCAGCATCTTGCCGTTGACCAGACAGTTTTCGAACGAAGCAACTCCGCGCACCGTCATCTCCATGTTTTCCAGCGTGAGCCGCGCAGCCCGCAAGGTGGCGTTTTTTTGCACCAACGCAGGCTCCGTTTTATCTGCACGGCGAATCAAAACATTCTCCAAGTCTAACTCAACGTGTTCATTAGCGGCTGCGTCGATGGTGAGGGGATGCTGCGAAGTGGACCACACGACGGCGTTCTCAAGCTTGTAACGGCCATTGTTAAGGAAGAACAAATCGTACGCGTGGCAATCGGCTATGAAGACGTTTTTATAACTGGTTTGCGCGGCGACGGTGTCCGTGATGCCGGTGCTATTTCCGATGGAAACCAATCCCTCCACGCGATACTCGGCGCTCTCATGGGCGCTGATCCCATCGTCGCCACATTCAATCGCTCGGATGTTTTCGAACACGACGTCGCGACAATCGCCATGGATATTGAAACCGTCGTTGTAGGGATGTGTGGCCGTAATGTTCCTGATAGTGAGATGCGCATTATTGCCGCTCAACTGCACGCCAGCCGAACGCATGGGCGCAGATATGTTCGCAGCGGCAAGTTTTTCACCGGGCGGAAGCTTTAGATAAAACGTGCCGAAAAGCTGCTTCGAGCTCGCCTGTGAACGCTCCGTATCCACAACGAAGGTCCATTCACCGGGCTGCAAGTCTTGCAGTTTCTTAAACGGCGCCTTCTTGCCTTTCGAGGTGCGCCCCATGTGATTCATTTCGCCATTCCAAACGAAAAACCAGCGACTGAGAATTGCCTCATCAAGCCTCGGAAGCAGCGCATCGTTCGCGAAAAGACCCGGCTCCACTTCCCTCCATTTCTCCAAGTCTATGGGATCGGATCCCTCGAGCGTGGCGCCGTGTCCGTCAAAGATCACCGGCTTTCCAAGCTCGCCCTTTTTGCCATAAAAACCTGCATAGTCGCGATAAACGATGGGCTCCAGATGAATCGTGTCACCGGGTTGCGCCATCTTAATTGCCTCTTGGATGGTCTTCGCGTCCACCCCCACGTGAATATCGCGCCCGCTCGGTACAATCTCGTTGGGCTTTGCAATTGGCGTCCCTGCGTTCCCTAAATCCGGCACGGCCTTAACGGTTTGAAGAAACGCGGCGAGGAACAAAAAAACAGTGCAAAAAGGTGAGGGAATTGAACTCACAAAACGGAGGGGATCTGAGCTGTTGAACTCTCGGTAAGCTGGGCTGGAGCTCGGTGACCTAGGGCGGGCTCTACTGCGTAACGCACCACAACGTTGAATCGGTGCGCACAAAAACCCGGCCACCGCTCAAGGCTGGAGTGCAAAGGGAAAGTTCCTTAGTAGCCTCGTTTAGAGGGAGCTGTAACTGACCGAGAACCTCGCCTTCGGGGGCCGCGGCATTAACGACTTGTAGCAGAGCCTTTTCATTTATGAGGACGATGCGATCGCCTGCGCCCACTGGCGATCCACTGAAGGGCCCGACGAGGCGAAGCTTCCATTTAATGTCACCAGCGGTGGTCTCCGCCATGGTGAGGATGCCAGCGTTGTTCACCGTAAAAAGCCGGTTTTGAAGTAGTAATGGGCTGGTGGTCGATGGATTGATCTGCCTCGCGTTCCAGAGCGTTTGCGGTTCGCTGACGCCGAGAGCTGGCACACCTAGAGCGGTCACGCCAGAAGCCGGCAGATACACCACGTCTTGGAGCGCGACCCCGGAGCTCATCGTGGAGGCGTTACCAGCGAGTTGCCAAAGCGTCTTGCCCGTCGCGACGTCCACGGCGCAAACGCCTTCTTTCGATTGCAAGAGGACCGCAGCTGGGAATCCGGCGCGCGCGGGAAGGGGAACCGGACTGCTCCAGTTGGCAAACTTCGGACGCTCCAGTTTCCAGAGATTTTTGCCAGTGTTCGTGTCAATTCCGAGCGCGTAACTTTCACTATCATTTTCAATTTGAACCACCAGCGTTGTACCAACAGTCACAGGTGAGGAAGCCATTCCCAAACTGTTACTGGCGTTGCTGTAGTCCGCCGTCAAACCGCGTAACCACAAGAGATTTCCCTCGAAATCAAAAGCCGCGAGATCGTTGGAGCTCCAAAGAGCAAACAAGCGCTTCCCATCGCTACAGGGAGTGTTTGCGGCCACGCACGTTTTCGCGTGGGTCATCGTGCGGCCCGTCGCAAGCAGTTGCCGCTCCCAGAGGCGCGCGCCGTCTTTAGCGCGAAAACACAGCACCCGCAGACGCTCCTGATCCGGCCCCTCAGCGGCCGTCACAAAGACCTTCTCGCCTATGACGATCGGGCTCGAAAGACCGCGCCCCGGCAGCTTCGCACTCCAAGCGATTTTCGGTTGGTTCGGGATTTCTGCACTGGGGCTGGCACCGGAACTCACAGGGCCACGAAAGGCGGGCCAGTCTGTATTCAATGGCGCCGCAGTTGTGGAGGCAGCGGACGCGAAAGATGTGATAGCGAGAGAAGTCAGGAAGAGAGACAGGAGGGGTAAGGCGCGCATAAGAAGAGAGATTAGCGTTTCGAAGCGGAGGAGAGCAAAGCGGTGCCGGTGCCGTCACAGACGCGGAGTTGGAACTCCCACTCGACGGTCCAGGATTCGGTTTGTTCGTTCTGACAGCATTTCACGCGGATGGTGTTGCTCCCCTTGCGAAGGCGACCCTTGAGTCGATACTGATCCATTCGCTGGCCTCGATGATACTCGTCTCGGGCGAAAAGGAGTTCGCCGTTGAGCCAGACTTTCCAAGCGTTCTTGCAGCCCAAGCGCAGCTCGGCCTCACGCGCCTCACCGGATTCAAACGTGGTGACTGCGTACGCCGTGGCCTCTTTGAGTGCCGTGAGAGTCTCGTTCAAATTGAGTTTACCGTACTCGTCTTTGGAGGTTGCCGGTTGCCATTTTACGGGACCGCTTTTCCCAGCGTACGACTTGTCCAGGACGACTTCGGTTTCTGGCGGGAAAGCAGTTTGAAAACCCGCGCCCTTGGTGTTGTCAAAAGGGCCGATGACTTGCCATTGCGTGAGAAACCCGAAGTGCTTCGCGATGTCCACTTCGACGCCCAATTTCTTAAGCGCCTCGGAAACGATCTTCGTCTGATCTTCATCCCGAGCCACGGAAAGCGCTTCCTGATAGGCTTTCTTAGCCTCATCGCCCGACTTGGAGGCTGCGGAAGTTAGTAAAAACGCGACCGCTCCACGGCGGAGTTTTTGCACCGGATCATTTCCAAAGGTGCGTTCAAGCTTTTCAGCGCGGTTGGCGTCAGCTTGTTGCAAGAGGTCGAAAGCGAGAAGCCGAGCGGCTTCGGGATGCGCGGTGTTTGTGAGAAACGCCTCCACGGCGTCCAGGGGCAACGGTTGCTTCGCCTCAAGGGCCTGCGCAACAATCGCGTTACCCGCCAGACGCACCCAATTATCGGCCACACTGCTGCCCGATCCAGACTGGGCGAGCAGCGGCACCAGCCCCTTTGGGCCGGACGCCACAACCTGCGTCCAAGCTTGGGTGGCTACCTCATTTCCCGCTCCTTCGCGCCCCACTTGGGTGAGAGTTTTAACTGCGTCTTCAAGCGGCCCAGCAAGTACTGGGGCAACCGCCGTTCCAAGAAATAAACTGAGAAGCAGGGGGACTTTCATCACGCACTCATAACGCGGTTGCCGAGAGAAGGGAAGCGTGCGCGCGGATTTTGCCGCGACTTTCAACTCTCGCTTTTGCGCGCTCCAGCAAGCGATTCAGACCGACCTCAACTGTGAACGCCGCACATGAAGTCCGTCGATTTCAAAGGAATGTCAAAAGGCTCCATTGGCATCGGCTCGGAGTGCTCCAGAAACTCATGACAGAGCCGGAAAAAATCAGCACTGGTATTCACCCTTCGAATTTCATGAAGAAACCTCCCGCTCGGTTCAACTCCCAAACCAATGTAGTTCAGGTACTTCTTCATTTGCTGAATATGCGAAATCTCACGCACATCCGGATTGGAGCGCATTTCGTACAAGGCGTAAACGTAGGCTAAAACGTCTTTTCCACGAGGAATGAAAAGCGGCTCACCGCGCTGCTGCTGTCTGATTTGCTGGAACAGCCACGGATTACGAATGGCTCCTCGCCCAATCATCAACCCGCGAGCGGAAGTCTCCTGAAGGACGAACTGCGCTTTCTGCGCGGAGACCACGTTGCCATTCGCCAACACCGGACACGGCATCACCTCCACGGCTCTCGCGATGTAGTCATAGTGGACAGTACTCCGATACTTTTCCTCTACGGTGCGCCCATGAACGGTGAGTAGATCAATGGAATGGCTGGCGTAGACGGCGAGCAGATCCTCGAAGACTGCTGGGTCGTCAAAACCAATGCGCGTCTTGACTGTAAACTTGGTATCAATGGCGTCACGCAGCGCTCCCAGAATCGAGTCGATCTGCGCCACGTCTCGCAACAGACCGCCACCGGCGTTCTTGCGATAAACCACAGGCACCGGACATCCGAGGTTCAAATCAATGCCCGCCACCGGATGCTTTTGCAATTCGTGCGCGCTACGAACGAGCGAGGGAATGTGATTACCGATCATTTGGGCAATCGCGGGCTGACCGGTGGGGTTGGCCGTGATGGACTTCAGAATATTCGGATCGAGCAGCGAGTCGGCATAGACTCGGAAATACTCGGTGAAGTAAAGGTCCGCTCCGCCGAAAAGAGTCATGAGCTTCCAAAACGGAAGGTCCGTAACATCCTGCATCGGAGCAAGCGCCAATACTGGCTGAGGCGTGTCCAGCAGGGCTGCGAGTTGGAGTGAAGGTTCGGTGCTCAGAGGATTCCAAGGTTGCGCGAAACGTTGCTCCACGAGGAGAGCAAAGTGCGCATTCGCTTTTTACTAAGAGAGCCAACCGAGTTTGCCCAATTAGCCTCAATTAAGAATCTTAGTCAGGTCGATACCGCTTCCAAATTTGCGCATCTAAAACCGAGATTTGAACACGGCCTCATCTCAAAGATTGATCGAACGGCCCTCGCGGAAAGATTGGTCGGCAGCCGCCACAATGCGCATGGAATTCACCGCGTCATCCAGATGCGCAGTGAGATCAAGGTCTTCACGAATGGCTTTCTCAAAATAGATTTGCTCGCGTTCGCACAGCCCGTCGTGGCCCGGATCAGCCTCCGTCGGCACCACTTCGTCCGGCCTGAGAAAACGTCCGTCAGCTCCCAATGCAGCATGGTGAATCTTTAAGGCCTGCGCCGCAGAGTGCGAATCGACGTCCGCCGAATTCCCCGCCTGCGAAGCCTTCCCCGCCACAATGGAAACGCATCCTTTCGGACCGATGACGTCCTTCACAAAAAAAGCTTCCTCTGACATCATTGGCCCCCAACCCGCTTCATACCAGCCCACTGAACCATCCGCAAAAGTCACCTGAAGCTGGCCGTAATTTATCTGGCCCTCCGGCATATCCTCCGTGAGACGCGCGCCGATACCAGAGACTCGAATGGGCCGACTGCCAGTCATCTGACACATCACATCGACATAGTGCACGCCGCAATCCACGACTGGACTGCAGCTTTGCAACAAAGCCTGATGCGTCTTCCATGCGTCCCCAGAGCTTTGCTGGTTGAGATTCATCCTCATCACCAACGGTTTACCTAGAGTTTGTACCGTCCGGATAAACTGAACCCAAGCCGGGTGATGGCGCAAAATGTAGCCGATGACCACCTTGCGATTCGAAGCCTTAGCCTTTGCCACGATACGCTCGGCCTCGGCGACCGAAGCGGCCAAGGGCTTTTCGACAAACACATGGCAACCCGCCTCCAGCGCGGCCAGAGTGTATTCCGCGTGAGTGTCCGGATAACTCGAAATGGACACGGCGTCTGGGCGAGCCTCACTAAGGGCCGCGTGAAAGTCGGAAAATTCAGCATGCCCGCCACCCAGTTCGGCGTTTAACTTAGCTCGCGAAGCCTCGGAACGCGTCACGATGCCGCACACCTCGAAACCAGGAAGTCGATGGTAAGCCAAGGCATGGGAGCGGCCCATGTGGCCGGCGCCTACGCAAAGGACGCGAATCGGAGCAGACTGGGAAGACATAGTGAGGAGATAATAGAAGCGAAATGAGGGCTTTCAAGAACGGCGCATTCCTAAATTTTCGACTCAAAAATGCTCTGACAATCCAGTTCCCGATTGGTCAAAAGCATCACTAAAAAACCAGAAGGCACGTCATGCACGTCCATGCTTTCAATGTGTTGAAAACTCGTTTTTTACACACCATCTCGGTCAGAACGAAAAGTGTCTCTCACCTGCAGAACGAAAAGTGTCTGTCCCCTGCGATCTCCTCTCTGTCCCCTGCGATCTCCTCTGTGACATGCTAGTGAAACGTGCAGTGATTTGGAGGGATGGTAGAGCGGTTTATTGCACCGGTCTTGAAAACTCAGGCGAGATGTAGAATGAATTAACTTTTGTTGATTACAAGCAACTTACATCATGCAACTCGAAGCTCTAATTATGCCAAAATGGCAGGTTGAGTGAACTTTGTAGCTTTTTTTGGCAGCGACTTGGCAGCAGACTAGCCTAGCGATTCCATTCTTCCACTGAGTGGGCCTTCGCAGACGTCGGTTGCCTTACCTCCCGTGATAAGATAAACTACCATCATGAACGCTGACTTTGCTCCGATCTTTCAGCTAAGCAGGCAGGAAAAGCTCCAACTTGTGGAGGAACTGTGGGATAGCATTGCGCGGGAGGAGTCCCAGCAACCGTTAGCCCAATGGAAAATTGATGAACTGATCCGCAGGGAAGAAGCTTATCAAAAAGATCCGAGCACAGCCCTCTCGTGGGAAGAAGTCAAAGCAAGCATTCTGAGTCGAAATGCTTGAACTTTCTCTTTTGGCTGGTGCTAGAGACGATTTAGACGAAGCGTACAACTGGAATGAATCCAGAGAAATAGGTCTAGGTGATCGGTTTCTTAACTACGATCAAGATGGACTGCTCCTCATACGGCAGCACCCAGAAATATTTCCCATCTGTACCGCTGAGTTTCGTAAGGCGCTGATCTCAAAGTTCCCTTTCGAAATTATCTACAAGAGCGACGGAAAAAAGATAGTCGTTCACTCCGTTTTTAACTGCGCGCAACACCCGCAGAAGTGGAAATCTCGTATCTCGCAGCGGCGAAACGAATAACGCCTTCTTATAAGTTTCCTCAGACTGCTAACGGGCTGATGTTCCTGTAGAACGTTGCTCTGCTGATTCCCAAGGTCTTGCAAATTTCCGAGACATTAGTTTTACCGTCTTTTTAAAGAGATTCAGCAATAGATAACTTTTTCTTGTCCATTGTTTTAGGTCTACCACCAACCCGACCTCGTGCCCTCGCTGCTTTAAGTCCAGCAGATTTACGTTCCTGAATCAGAGAGAACGAAAAGTGTCTGTCCCCTGCGGTTCACACAACAGCGGTTCAACAGGAGGTTCACACCCGAGGTACCATCTGTCTGGGAAGCTGGCGGGTGGTTAGCGGTACGGGTTGCAATTGGGTTGCGAATGGAAGTGGCTTGGGTTATACGATAGTATAACTTCTTCAAAAGTACCCTATGCACACCACCAACCTGAGGAAAGTCGGAGGCTCAATCATGATGGCCGTCCCGCCAGCCATCCTTAATCTGCTGCACTTGCACGCCGGAGCAACAGTTGGGCTGACCGTGGATCGTGGCCACCTGATAGTGATGCCGACGCAACGACCGAGCTATAGTCTGGAGGACCTGCTTGCTCAATGTGACGCCTCAAGCGAGATGAGCGTGGAAGACCGCGAATGGCTGGATAGCAAGCCAGTTGGTAACGAATTGCTGTAATGGAGCGCGGCGATATTTATTTAGTGTCGTTAGATCCGACTTCGGGTCACGAGCAACGGGGGACTCGTCCCGTCTTGGTGGTATCCCCGTTGAGTTTTAATAAACTGACGAAAACTCCGATAGTGTTGCCGATTACGAGCGGAGGTAACTTTGCTCGCACTGCTGGCTTTGCAGTTTCGTTGGCGGCAGCAGGAACCAAGACGAATGGAGTCGTGCGATGTGACCAACCTCGCGCTCTTGATCTGGGGTCTCGTAATGCCCGCAAGTTGGAGCAGGTGCCAACGGCAATTATTGACGAAGTACTAGCGAAACTTACTCCCATCTTTGAGTGATAAGGGAAAGATAAGCCGCCAAGAGAGGTGGATCCCGGAATTTGGACCGGAAGCCAAGCTATAGCGTGGCACTAGGAACAAAAAGAGCAGGAACAGAAAGTGTCTGTCCCCAGCGGTTCACACGAATCGGAGCAGACTGGGGTGACATAATGGGGCGAACATAGAAGCGAACTGGAGCCGGTCGCGACGGTGAACTCCAAAACTTTCGAGCGCCTCCGGTTCGCGGGCTGCACTTCGCCGGAAATCAGACCCCGTTGTGCCGCTGACTTCCGTATCACTCGCGTACAACAATAAAAGCTCCAACATTCGCTGCGTGCCGTCGAAGCGAGGCCTGTGTATGATATGAGGTCGCCTTCAGTAAGGCGCTATTTTGGAGAAGTACACGATGTCTAAAACTTTCAAAGCTCTCGGGGTCCGTGGGGACCTGATTCGCGGGATCGAAGAACTCGGGATTCATTCGCCGAGCCCTGTTCAACAAGAGGCGATCCCTTTTCTACTCCAGAACGGGGGCGACTTCATTGCGCAGGCCCAGACCGGCACGGGGAAAACGGCGGCCTTCGGATTGCCTCTTCTCACGCTCGTCGACGCTAAAGTTCGGGACATTCAAGCTGTGGTGGTGGCGCCTACTCGCGAGCTTGCCAAACAGATCGGCAAACAGTTGTTTCGGTTCACAAAGCACTGCACCGAAAAGATTTTCGTAGAGGTGCTCACAGGCGGTGATGACATTGAGCGGCAGGCATCTGCACTGCAGCGGCCCACCCACGTGGTGGTGGTCACTCCGGGCCGTCTTGTCGACCTGCTCGGCCGCAAGGCGTTGTCTCTGGACGCCGTCAAACTGCTCGTCCTCGATGAGGCTGACGAGATGCTCACCCTCGGCTTCAAACATGAAGTCGCCTTGATTTGCGAGAAGACTCAAGGACGGCGCGCCACCTGGCTCTTTTCGGCGACCATTCCCGACGGCGTGCAACGGTTGATCACAGATTATATGTCGCCCAAGCCGCACGTCCTCAAAGTGGACCACCGGCACGTAGTCAACCGAGACATCGAGCACCGCTTCATGGTGTGTGCGGTGAAACAAAAACTGAGCCGGATCTCCGCGTTCTTGCGCAAACAAGGTGCAGAGCGGGGTGTGATTTTTTGCAGGACCAAAGCTGGCGCCACCACGTTGGCCACAGAATTAGCGGCAGAGGGACACGCCGTGGGAGTCTTGCAGGGCGACTTGATGCAGTTGGAACGGGACAAAGTTCTGCGCTCTTTTCGCAAGGGGCGATTTCAGTTTCTGATTGCCACGGATGTCGCCGCTCGAGGGATCGACGTGGAAGGGCTCGCATTTGTAATCCATCATCAGTTGCCGGACCAAATCGAACATTACACGCACCGTAGCGGCAGAACAGGGAGAGCGGGGCGCCCCGGTGTTTCAATTGCACTGATTGGCCAACGGGAAAAAATCGATATCGAGCAGCTCGGCAAGCGGCTCGGGTTGAGTTTCGTGGAGATGCGTTAAATCCTCTTTGCAAAACTTTTACACACGGCATCCAGAGACACTGACCGACTTACAACTCGCGCTCAACTTGGACCGAGGGCTCACGCTCCTCCAGCGTAAGGGCGACGCAACTTAAACGCCGCGCTCAATCAATAAGTATTGAGTATTACGCAAAAATCCAAATGTTGGACGCCTCGCGGGATTAAACGGGAGTACTAAGACTCCATTACCGATCTTCCCCGATTTTCGACAAGAACCGTTCCCCTCGACCCAATACCCCAGATACTATGAAATTCCACCGCCTCCTAGCCCTGCTTCCTTTAGCGGCTCTTTCGCTGATCTCCGCGCGGGCAGAAAATAATGTGCCACCGACAGGCTTCACAGCGCTGTTCAACGGCAAGGATCTTTCCGGCTGGTACGGTTGGGGCACACAGGATCCCACGGACCTTTGGAAGATGTCGCCTGAGGATCAGGCTGCTTATAAGAAGAAGTCGATCGAGGGCGGGCTCACGGATAAAAAGGGGAAGCCTTTGGAGGACCAAATCAACCTGCACTGGCGCGTGGAGAACGGCGAGCTCGTCAACGATGGCCGCGGTTTGTATCTCACCACGGATAAAGACTACGGCGACTTCGAACTATTGCTCGAATACAAGGCGCTTCCTGAGGGCGATAGCGGCGTTTATTTGCGTGGGATTCCGCAGGTGCAAATTTGGGATTCGACCCACGGCGACCCGCGCGGGCTCGGTCAGGACAAGGGCTCGGGCGGACTTTGGAACAACAGCAAAGGCGCGCCGGGTAAGGATCCCAGCAGCAAGATGGACAAGCCTTTTGGCGAATGGAACACGTTCAAAATCCGAATGATCGGAGAGCGAGTGACCGTCGTCTTCAATGGTGTCACCGTAGTGGACAACTGCGTGCTGGAAAATTACTTCGCAAACAAGAAGGCCGGCTACATCGCTTGGGCTAAACCTGCCGCAGCGGGGACCACAGACGCAGCAGCGCCAAAAGAAGAGAAACTCGCCAACGGCTGGATTAAGGATCGGGCGTTTCCAAAGGGTCCCATCCAACTCCAAACCCACGGCAGCGAGATTCGCTGGCGCAATGTGTACATTCACGAAATTACTCCGGAGGAAGCAGACAAGGAACTCCGCTCACGTGATACAGAAGGCTTTACGGAACTAGTGAACGGCAGGGATTTAAGCAACTGGCAAAACGCTGTGGATAACTACGAAGTCAAGGACGGAGCGATTGTCTGCAAACCAAAGAAGGGAGGCGACCTGCTGAGCAAAGAGGAATACGAAGACTGCATCATCAAGGTTGAGTTCAAGCTCCCGCACGCTGGAAACAACGGCATCGCGCTGCGAACCCCAATGGGCGGTCGTTCTGCGAGCGAGGGGTTTGAAATCCAAGTGCTCGACAGCGACGGTTACAACGAGGATCACAAAGATCATCCGCTACTCCCTTACCAATACCATGGCTCGCTTTACCATTGCGTCGGCGCGAAGCACGGCTACCTGCGTCCCGTCGGAACGTGGAATTACGAGGAGATCGAGGTGCGCGGCCAAAAGATCACCGTCACGCTCAACGGCACCAAGATTCTCGACGTCGATTGTGACACCTTCGACCGCAGCCAGATCGCGCATCCTCCTAAAGGGCTGGACCATCGCAAGGGGTACATCGGCCTGGCGGGCCACAACGATCCTGTGGAATTCCGCAGCTTCAAGGTCAAGCGTCTGAACTGAATTCCAACTGGAAGCGTCTCAAGGGAGGCGCTTTCATCCTAAAATTCAGCCGCACTTTAGGTGCGAATCTAAACTGCGGGACCTTACGAAGGGGTACCCGCAAACGGCTCAAAGCCGAGACTGAAGGCGTTTGCCCCTGCAGCAAACATCGTGGGCACTGAACCAATAAAGCTCTCCCAGTCCTGATCGTTGCGGTACTGAGTCTCGCAACTTACGCAAACACCTGCAGGCAAAAGGTTGCTGTCCTCGATCACCATACGCACCTCGTATTCCCAATCTGGAATGCGCACGTGGCCCAACGCACCGGGACGGGCCACCGTCCGATTTGAGGCGAAGGAGCGCAAGTACCGCTCGCGCTCAGATTGCGATACGAAGCGCACTTGTGCCTGCATCGCAAGACTGCTCACGGATTTCGAATCCAGCTCGACCAAGGCGTGCACGCGACAGAACGTCTGATGCACCAATTGCCAATCCGCCCAATTGCGAGCATTGCGCACCGCCACGCGTAACCGCTCCGGGGTACGCACCAGAGTGCCGTTGCCCTCAAAGAAAGTGGCGTTGAGTTCGTACTGATACAGCAAATCGCGCCCCACGAGTTGGCACTGAGCGGGTCGCACGCCGATGCCCTTCAGCGGGTCGCAAAGGTCACGGGCAAAATCTTCCAACGCGGTGGAGCGCATGCTCACCGGCTTTGGTAACGGCAAATCAATACTCACTCCGAAAAGCTCAATCGGGACTACATCCATCAATAACGCGTACGAGGTTTCGAGATAGGTCGCACGTTTATTTTCAATCAGAAAACAGAAGTTCAAGCGGAGGCGCAGCACCTCGGAGAAATATAACTTCCTGTAAAAAAGGGTGTTCCATTTCTAACCGCCGCTTCTCCGAGTCACCGCGTGACGACCTCCTTTACCCTTAATTTCGGAGTTCGGGTTCAATCACAGAAGCCTGCGAAAGCCGTCACAACGCGCGGCAGCGAAATATATTTCGGCTCGTCGGTTGGAGAGATGTCCGCGCATAGCGGCGCAGAACTTGCGCGTTGCCAAATTTCCATTCAAAACCATTCCATGCATTCCACCCACGAAGAACGCCTCGCCGCACTTCAACTTGAGCTCCCCCACGCGCCAAAACCCGTCGCGGTCTACAAACCCGTTGTCGTCGTGCAGGGGCTCGCTTACGTCTCTGGCCATGGCCCGGTCCGCACCGACGGCTCACTCATTACCGGTCGCGTCGGCTCGGACTTAACCCTCGAGGCTGGTCACGCCGCAGCGCGTCAAGTTGGGATCGCCATGATTGCGACTTTACGGGAGCATTTTGGTTCACTGGATCGTATCAAGCGCGTGATAAAGTTGTTAGGAATGGTCAACTCGGCCCCCGATTTTTACGAACATCCCAAAGTGATTAACGGCTGCAGCGAACTGTTCGCCGAAGTGTTCGGCACGGAGCACGGCATCGGCACGCGCAGCGCAGTGGGGATGGGCCCGTTGCCCGGCAATATTGCAGTGGAAATCGAGGCGATTTTCGAGCTCGTTTAAATCCCCCAATGGACTGGTTTTTCCTCGCTAACGAGCACGAGCTCGACTCCCCGAGCCTGATCATTCATGCGGAGCGGGTGGAGGAAAATCTTCGCCAAATGCTCGCGATCGCCGGCGATGCAAGCAGGTTGCGACCCCATGTTAAGACGCATAAATTGCCGCAACTCGTCGCGCGGCAGATGGAGTTTGGGATTCAAAAATTCAAGTGCGCGACCATCGCCGAAGCCGAGATGGTTGCGATTGCAGGAGCCTTGGACGTACTACTCGCCGCGCAGCTCGTAGGCCCGAACATCGCACGCTTCGTTCAGTTGCTGCGGCAATTTCCAAGGACGCGATTCTCTTCGATCATCGATGCGCCTGAGCCGTTGGATTCCCTCGCCAAAGCGCTCCAAGCCGCTGGCGAAACCGCCACGCTGCTCCTCGACTTAGACGTAGGTCAGCATCGCACCGGCATCGCGCCCGGACCGGCGGCGTTTGCGCTGTATCAACGACTCGCAACACTCCCAGGAGTGCGCGCGGGCGGCCTACACGCCTACGACGGCCACTTACACCAGTCCGACCCCTCGGTGCGCAAAACTGCTTGCGACGACGCCTTCGCGCCTGTCGAAAAACTGCGCACTGATTTGTTAGCCGTTGGCCTGCCAGTGCCGGTCGTTGTTGCCGGAGGAAGTCCGACGTTTCCCATTCACGCCAACCGACCCGACGTAGAATCCAGCCCCGGCACCTGCGTTCTATGGGATGCTGGTTACGGCACAAACCTCCCCGATCTCAAATTCCTGCCCGCAGTCACACTGCTCACGCGCGTCATCAGCAGGCCCACCACAAACCGACTCTGCCTCGATCTCGGACACAAAGCGGTCGCCAGCGAAATGCAGCACCCGCGCGTTGTTTTTCCCCAATTACCAGATGCACGTCCGGTTGCTCACAATGAAGAACACCTTGTATTGGAGACAACTATGGCAGGAAATATCCCAGTCGGAACGGCGCTACACGGAATCCCCTGGCACGTTTGTCCAACCGTTGCCCTCCACGCAAACGCCTTCGTAGCCCGCAACGGGCGCGTAGATGAAAGTTGGCCCGTGACCGCCCGAGCGCGATGCATCTCGATATGATCACGCAGCCTCATCCTGAATTAAGCGGGACCCGAAACCCCACTTTCTTCCTCGATGCGCATCTCGATCTTTCGATCAATGCGATCGAATGGAACCGCGACCTGACGCGACCTTTGGCTGAAATTTGCGCCACGGAAGCGCATTTAACGGACAAAAGTGGCCGTGGCCGCGCAACAGTGAGTCTGCCGGAAATGCGCCGAGCTGGAGCAGGATTGTGTGTAGCCACGCAATTAGCTCGTGTAGAATTAGATGGATGGAGTCCCCTCAGCGGTTGGCGTTCCCAAGCGCAGGCGTGGGCAATGACTCAAGCGCAGCTCGCCTGGTACGGGGCCATGGAGGAAGCGGGCGAAATGGTGCAGCTCCGCAACCGCACCACGCTCGACGCGCACGTCGCAGCTTGGCAGGCGGCGCTAGAGCGTGCGGACGGATCGCACATGCAACTCCCTGTGGGCTACGTTCTTTCGTTGGAAGGTGCAGATTCGCTGCCCTCGCTGGATCATCTTCACCGCGCCTATGCAAATGGCTTACGTGCGATTGGTCCCGCTCATTACGGGTACGGCGTTTATGCCAACGGGACGGACGCCACCGGGAAGCTCAACGAGAAGGGTGTGGCGCTCCTGCGCGAAGCTAGTTCTCTCGGCATGATTTTGGATGCCACTCATTTGTGTGATGACGCTTTCTGGCAGGCGCTGGATTTGTACGAGGGGCCCATCTGGGCTAGTCACCATAATTGTCGGACCTTGGTTCCTCACAACCGGCAACTCAGTGACGAGATGATTTTGGCCCTCGCCCAACGCGACGCGGTGATCGGCGTCGCCCTGGACGCATGGATGCTGGTACCCGGTTGGGTGCGCGGCCAGACCACTCCAGAAAGCGCGGGCGTGACACTCTCTCATGTTGTCGATCACTTGGACCACGTCTGCCAGATCACCGGATCTGCGCGGCACTCGGGGATAGGATCGGATCTCGACGGCTGCTTTGGCACGGAGCAAACACCAGCGGATGTGGCGTCTATCGCAGACCTTGGGCATTTACCCGAGTTGTTAAAAGCACGAGGTTATAAGGCTGAGGAAGTGGAGGGAATCGTGTGCGGCAATTTCCTGCGCGCGTTGTGTTTGGGACTTCCCAAATAAGAGTTAAGGCCAGTGAATCCAACCCACTAAGTTCTCACTTTGCCGTCAATCGGATGACGAGTTGTTGCAGCAAACTTTCCGGTTCCTGCTGGGTAGTGACGAGCGCGATGTTCGTTTCCAAAGTATACTTTTGCGCCGCGAGCAGTTCCTGAAGTTGGAAGCGGTGGGCGTGCTGGGCGGCGATGCCCAGCGCAAAGGCGTTGATGTTTCCGTCCTTCTTGCGGGGCAAATGATCGGTGGCCTCGGCGGGGAGTTTTTCAAGCGTCTTACCAAAAAAGAACGCTTGAGCCGGGCGACTGAGGCGGTGCTTTTCCATCAACTCTTTGACGGCAAGCAGATTTCGGAATGTCGGAATAATGGCCACCAGTAAAATGCCGATAGGCGACTCCTTCTGCTGCAAAAGTTGTTGAAGCAGGGCGAGTGCGTGATTGGTTTCACGAGAAGCCAGAGCATTCCCCAGCTCAAAGATAATCGCCTCGGCTGTAAGAGGAACCAATAGTTGAACATCAGCCGCAGTCACCGCGCGGTTCGCCCCCCATACGTAGAGGGCGAGCTTTTCCAACTCGGAAGTCAGCGTCCGCCGGTCTCCGCCGGTGCGCAAGGCAACGAGTTCCAGCGCGGCAGGCTCCAAACGGATGCCTGAGGTTTGTGCCAGTTGTCGTGCGAGCTCGATCGCAGCCTCTTCCCAACCAGCCTTCGAAGTGTCCAGCTTATCGCACACCGTCACCGCGCCGAGTTTGGAGATGGTCTTGTAGAAGGTGCGCCGCTTATCTATTTCAGTGGCACTCAGCAGGAAGCGGATACCGGCGGGTAAGCCGACTGAAAGCGTCTCCAACAAAGTTTCGAGCGCTTCCAAAACACCGCCAGCTCCGCCCATCACGCTATCGCCTAAAAAATTAGCGTTCTTGAGCCACACAAGCTTTTCGCCTCCAAAAAAAGGGAACGTCAAAAGTGCATCCCGCGTCTGTCGTATGCGGGTTTCAGCGTCGGCTGCGTTGGCGGCATGGCCGTCGATGATGTCGGAGGAAAAGTCGCCGCCATCCGCAGGCGTGAGCTCAGCGGCCAATGCAGAAGCGAGGCGCTTCACCTCAGCGTCATCCGTACCGAGCACGGCATGAAAAGCGGCGTTGGATTTTAGTTTGGCGACAGACATGGGGAAAGCAAACCATGCGGGCTGAGCGGTGCAACGTCTAAACCTAAATGCTCCGCGGGCACTTCACTATTTCCCCGCCACCGGCGATGCCCCACATTTGCGCAGGCCGAACTCCAGCAATTTCGCGCTGTCTTCCCATATCCCAGGCTTGTCGGTGTGCATCACGATGGCAATGGCTTCCTTCCCGTCTCGCGCCGCCGAGCTCGCAAGAACCTGTTGCGCAGGAATAGTGTATCCAGTTTTGACGCCGTTACAGCCCGCGAACTTATCGAGCAAACGGTTGTGATTGGTAAGCATAAGCCCGCCCGTTGCGGTGCTCCACTGCGCCGTTTTAGTAGAGACGATTTGCCTGAATAGCGGTTGGTTCATCGCGGTACGAGTGATGGAGGCCAAGTCGCGGGGCGTGGTGTAGTGGCCCAAATTGTGAAGTCCGTGCGGATTGGCAAACTGCGTGTTGGTACAACCTAACTCTTTTGCGCGCAGGGTCATTTTTTTTGCAAAAGCCTCGATGCTCCCAGCGTTGTCACGCCCTAGAGCGTGAGCTACGTCGTTAGCACTCTTGAGCATCAAGCCAAACAACATCTGCCGCCGGGTGAAACGATCGCCGGGATGTATGTTGAGACTGCTTTCACCTACTTTGGAGTCCTCCAAAGTGACCTCCACGACTTGATCCAAGTTGCCAGCCTCTATCACCAACAGACCCGTCATGATTTTTGTGGTACTCGCAGGGTAGAATCGTGTGTCCGCATTTTTCTCATACAAGGATTTGCCGCTGAGTGCATCCAGCACAATGGCACCCCGCGCTGCGACAACGAGATCATCGGGATCGTCAGATACAATCGGCTTAAGCTGCGACGCAGTGGCCGCAACAGCCGGCTTGCGCGCGGGCGTGGTTTTCTTCGCCGGACTGCGCCGATGACGCTTGTGGGCTGCTTCGGAGGACTGCACCCCGAAAAGGAACACGAATAATAAGGTGAAAATCAGGCGGCTGAAACGCATTGGCAAAAGTGAAGGAGACCTAAGTTACGAGAATTTTTCCATTCACCATCATCCAAGGAATCCAACCCTTGTATCCGACGCAAGCCTCGGCCGCTTGTCGCGCATTTTTTTCTGCACAACCGTCGAGCGGGATGGCGATTAAATCCGCAAGCGCCCCCGGGGAGACGCAGCCAAGCTGACCTTCCTGACGTAGCGCCCGCGCAGGAGCCAACGTCACGGTGGCGAGCAAATCTTCGGGAGAGAGCCCCGGTTCGTTGGTCTGAAGGATGCGCAATTCGGAGAGCAAGCTCAAGGAGTCGGTGCTGGCGAGGCTATCCGTTCCAACGCAAATGTTGAGCCCCAGACCGGACAATTTCGTGAAGGCAAAGGGCGGATGCCTGAAATAAGCGTGGCTTCCGGGACAATGGACGACATGTGGAAGTCGTTCTTTCCCTATTGTTTCCAAGAGCGAAAAGTCCGAGGGATGCAAGTCGTTGAGATGCGCTAAAATCCAGTCGGGTCCTATGGCTGAGTTTCGCCACAGCCAACCGAAGGGCGTGTCCAGTCCACAATCATGCATGGGCCGCCCGAGGCCATCGAGAAAGTCGTGCAGTGCGCCGCTAGCCTCCGCAAACATCGCTGTCTCTTCTATGGACTCGGCCACGTGACTGGTTAGCAGCATTCCATTCTGCGAGGCGCAGGCATGAGCCAAGCGATACAAAAGCAGCGATGCTGTGTAGGGGGCGTGAGGGTTGAGGCCAAATTGGATTAGGGGATCCTTTTGCCGATCAAAAAACGTCAGGGCCCCGGCGACGACCTCCTCAGAAGTCACTCGGTGACGAACATCGATCATTTCGTAAAACCACCAAGTTCGCAGTTCCGGGGACGGTAGCTGAGGCAGCAAATCAGGAAAAGCCACCATGCTACAAATGGAAGTGGTTCCATAACGTTGCGCTTCGGTAAATCCGCGGCTAATGGCCGTAAGGATGTCCTCGGGGCCCAGTTGGCGTTTGATTGAGTTAATCCGCTGAACCCATTCCGTAAACGAGTTAGGTGGCGCAATGGCGTGGCGCAGGGTCGAGTATTCAAGGTGACAGTGCGCATTGATGAGGCCCGGCAACAATACGGATTCGCCTAGTTCAACAATTTCCTCCCCAGAGTATGCCACTAAATCCCCACGTTTTCCGACCTCCACAATCCGTGTACCATCCACACGCACGGCGCCGTCTTCAACAGCCGAGGCATTTAAGGGTAAAATGGTGCGGGCACGCAGCAGCATAGAAGGCACTACCAAACTCCGCTCAATGCCCTCCCGCAAGGTAAAGCACGCCAAAATTCGCTCCCTCCCAAATTGCCCCTGATTTGCTCCGACTAGGCGCGAGGACTGAAGGCTTGTGCAAGTCTCGCTCGGGTGGTGTTTGTCGAGGGCTCAGGAAAGCACGCTCAGCCCTTAGTAGGAATGGCCCTCGGGGTTCGAATGTTGTAGGGCTTAAGAGCGCGACCCGTCTCATGTGCGCTTTAACCCTATAGTTTAATGGATTATGAAAAATACTGCGCAAGAACAGGTTAAAGAACATTACCAGCGCTTGCGAAGGCTAAGTTGCGAGGTTTTATGGACTCAGGAAGTCCCGCTATTTAACGCAGCCCCTCCGGCACAACGGACCCGCTTGGTCTCCGTGGTGCGTGCTGTGGGCGTAGTTTTTTTGGAGACTGGAACTCCCGCCCAATGGGAGACGGCGCGCAAATGGTTGCGTGGGTTGCTTGGCGATTCCGAGGAAAAAGTGCGCCGGTACGCGATGGTGGCACTCTCTAAGCTGGGCGGGGGCGAGGCGGAAGAGAAGCGGTTGTTGCAGCTCGTGGGCAAGGCGACTGGAGAAAGAGAGAGCCGCTTTTTGGTGCAGACTCTCGAACGTATCGGTGGCAGTGAAACGCTCAAAGCTGGCGAAGTTGCCCAAGGGGAACTATCCCAAGTGGTGCAAAAAGTCCGAGCGAATGTGGCGCGTCGTGAGGGTAGCGGAGAGATCGCTTTTGAGCAGCCCCTGCGCTCTGTTGCGAATGTCCGTGTTGTCTTGGAATGCCGCGCCGGCTTGGAAAGCGTCCTTGCACAAGAGTTTGGAGAACAGACGGTTTTGAAAGATAAATTTCAGGTGGAACGCATGTCTTTGGGCAAACTGCTGTTAGTTCCAAGCCAAGTTTTCACGTTGGCGCAAGTGTACACCTTGCGCTGCTTTAGTGGTGTCACATTTCCCCTCGGCGAGTTGCCTCCGCTCCCCAAAACGGGCGCACCTCCTGACGTAGAATCTCTCGCAAAACTGATCACGTCTAAGCTTGCGGTGAATGTGTTGCAAAGTTTTACAGACGGCCCAATCCGCTACCGTGTCGAGTTCGCTTCCAGAAAAGCCACGCCCAGCTTAGTGCGCGAATTGACGGAGCGCGTCTTTGCGAAGGTCCCCGTACTTTTGAATGATCCTCGTGCAGCCTTGTGGGAAGTTGTCATTCACGAAAATGCAGCGGCGACCACGGTAGATTTGCGCCCACGGCTCCGACCAGACCCGCGCTTCGACTACCGGCAGGGCGACGTCCCAGCAGCCTCGCATCCCCCACTGGCAGCCGCTTTAGCGCGCATCGCCCAAGTTGGCAAACTGGGTGGAGAGAGAATTTGGGACCCGTTCTGCGGCTCAGGTCTGGAGCTTGCCGAATGCGTCCTGTTGGGAGGCGTCGAGGCAGTTTTCGGTACGGATCTTAACGACGAAGCGGTGCGAGTTGCCGATGCCAACGTCGCTGCGGCTTCTGGACGCAGGCGGGGAGACGTTCGTCCGGTGCGCGACTTCGTGGCCTGCGATTTCCGTTCCGGATTGAGGCGCAAGGAATTGCAGGACCTGACGCTGATTATTACTAACCCGCCTTTGGGCAAACGCGTGCCAGTAGAAGACTTGCGGGACATGGTACAGGGTTTGTTCGAGGCGGCCCAACGTCTTTTGTGTCCGGGCGGCAGGCTTGTATTTGTGAACCCGTTGGACCTGCGGCCCAGTGGCGGCGGCCTTCGACTAGAGTCGGGTCGAGGCGTGGATTTGGGCTTCTCTCATTTTCAATTGGAAAAGTACGTTAAGGTTGCCGGAGCGGTCGGAGCGCTTCCACCCCGTGCGTCCAAAACTGCGGATTTTCGGCATGGCGCACGTTTCCAAAATCGTTAATTTATCTACGCAATGAGTGTATTCCAACGTGCCGTAAACGACGCCCTCGCAACGACGGAACGTCTCCGCGCACTTGAGCCTCAACTCTTGCTGGCAGCGGAGCTTGTTCGCAAATGCCTGCTTTCCGGTGGTAAATTGCTCGTATGCGGAAATGGAGGCAGCGCAGCGGATGGAGCCGATTTCGCCACCGAATACACCTGCCGCTTCATCCGAGATCGCAAAGCGTATCCAGCCATAAATCTATCTGCCTGCGGTAGTTTGCTAACCGCTCTCGGAAACGACTACGGCTACGAGCGCACGTTCGCACGACAAGTGGAGGCGTTCGGCAAGCCGGGGGATGTTCTGGTTGCTATTACTACAAGCGGCAACTCGGAGAATGTGCGCCTCGCGCTTGAGGCGGCGCGCTTGGCTGGCGTGCACTCGCTGGCGTTGCTGGGGCGGGACGGCGGAAAGTGCAAAGGCGTTGCCGATATTGAATTCATCGTTCCATCCACCGTCACCGCAAGAATCCAAGAAGGGCACAAGTTTCTGCTGCACAGCCTGTGCGAACAGGTAGAGAGCGCACTTTAGTCTGCTCTCTTTTGTACAAATTGAAAGTCGGATGGTCACGCAGAGTTGCATTTGCAGTGCGGCTTACTTTGGCTATCTTCGGAGACTCATTTATGTGTCGCTTGTCGTCATCCATCGCACTTCTGTTGCTTCTTTCTTCCACGGCTCCGACGCTTTGCTTTGGGGCTGACACAGCGTCGACCGTTCCTGTTGATACGGCACCCGCAGGAAAAAGTGTGCCTGAACCCATTCTGGCGGAGGCTCCTGTGGTTGCTTCGGAAAAACCCGCGACTGGAGGCGCAGCCGGCAAACTGTCCTATTCCTCCTGCAACATTGAAGGAAACAGCATCGCACTGACGTTCGACGATGGCCCCCACGCGCAGAATACACCGCACCTGCTCGACATCCTCAAACAAGCGGGAGTGAAGGCCACATTCTTCGTCGTAGGCCAAAACGCTGTTCAGTATCCGGACATCTTAAAGCGCATTGTCGCGGAGGGTCACGAGCTAGCCAACCATTCCTATTCACACCCATTGCTCGCCTCCCTAAGCGAGTCTTCCGTGCACGACCAACTCGATCGCACACATGAGGCCGTTCTCAAGGCGACGGGCGTTTCGATGAAAATCATGCGGCCGCCTTACGGCGCTCTCAGCGAACCGCAACGGCGTATGGTTCATGCGGACTACGGTTACAAAACGATTCTCTGGGACGTGGATCCCGAGGATTGGAAGTACCGCGACGCAGCTCGCGTCGAGAGAGAGATCGTAGGGCGCACGCGGCCGGGCTCCATCATTCTGTCGCATGACATTCACAAAACGACCATCGACGCGATGGCACCGACGATTGAAGCGTTGAGCGCAAAAGGGTTTAAGTTTGTAACGGTCTCCGAACTTCTTGCGCTGGACAAACCGGCCCCGCCAAAGACGCCCAATCCGATAGCGAGCGCCACTCCAAAGCCGGCTCCCAAACCCCCGCGTGAGGACTCTGAGAAGTCCGAAAAATCCTCGAAATCTGAGAAAACCGAGAAGCCAAAAACATCCGCACAAAAAGACGCCGCTCCTCGCGAAGTCCCTCGTGAAGCTGATTCCCGAACCAAGTCCACTTCCAGTTCCGATGAGAGCGTCGCTGCAAAGCAAAGGGCTTTAACCCAAGAAGAGTTACGAAAAAAATGGTTGAGCGGCACCAAGTAGCCCTCGCGGACGATCTACGCCAACTCTTAGGCGCGGATCGCGTCGCAGATGACCGGGAGACTCTCGCGGTACATGCGACGGACCGCTGGTTTGCGAGCCAGACGCCCGAAGTCGTGGTGCTGGCCCGCTCGACGGAGGACGTGGTGCGCACGATGAAATACGCGTCACAGCATGGGGTGCCAGTCACTCCTAGGGGAGCTGGGGCCGGTTATGTGGGAGGCTGCGTGCCGTTGCGCGGCGGCATAGTGCTTTCCGTCGCGAATATGCAGCGGATCAAAGAGATCCATTTTGAGGATGGCGTCGCCGTGGTGGAGCCTGGTGTCATTACTGGTCATTTGCAGGCTGAGGCGCGCCAGCGTGGACTTTTTTATCCGCCGGATCCCGCGAGCCTGAAGGAGTGCAGTTTGGGCGGGAATCTTGCTACAAATGCCGGTGGACCGCGCTGCTTAAAATACGGGGTTACAAGACATTACGTTCTGGGATTGGAGGCGGTTCTGGCTGATGGCCGCGTCCTTAGAGCTGGCGGGCGCACGCACAAAAACAAAACCGGCTTCGACTTGGTTGGGCTGTTTGTCGGCTCGGAAGGCTTATTGGGTATCATCACCGAGGCTACGCTACGCCTTCTTCCGCTGCCTCCTGCCCGTGCGAGTCTTTCGGCTAGTTTCGCGGCCTTCCCAGAGGCGGCTTCTGCGGTTCAGGCGATTTTCCGAGCGGGCTTTCTCCCTGCAGCGCTTGAGATTGCAGATGCGTTTACGCTGCAAGCGGCTCGGGAGTACTGTGGAACGGCGGTGGTTCCCGAGGGTGCAGGCCATCTCTTGGTGGATTTGGACGGTCAACCGATATCCGTTCGGGCAGAGGCGCGGGCGCTGCACGCGTTGCTTAAAGGTTTGGGTGCGTTGCACGTTCAGAAGGCAATTGGCGAAGTCGCGTGCGAGGAATTGTGGGAGTTGCGGCGGCGTTTCTCTGCTTCGTTGAAGGCGACGGGGTTGATCAAGTTGAATGAGGACATTGTCGTGCCCCGGGGGCGACTGGTGGATTTGGCAGCCTTCGCGGACGAGTTGCGGCGGCGCAGTGGCTTTCCCATCGCATGCTTCGGACACGCGGGGGACGGCAACATCCACGTGAACATCATGGCCGCGGGTTACAAGGAAGACCCAGAAGTTAGAGCAAAAGTACAAATTGCTTTAGACGAGTTATTTGCAAAGGTTCTTGAATGGGGTGGTGCGATCACGGGTGAGCACGGTGTGGGCATTGCCAAGCAGCGTTGGTGGCCGCAGGCGGTTTCTGAAACGAGTCAGCAAGTCCACGAGGCCCTGAAGCGCGCTTTGGATCCTGCAGGACTGCTCAATCCTAACAAGTTTGTGACAATATCCGACACCCGTTGACGCACTGGAACATTGTGCTAGCGTATCTCTCCGTACCTCGGAGTTTCGCTTCTCAATCTCATGCTGGAACGGACTGTACTCGTTTTAAATCGTCTATGGCAGGCTGTAAATGTCTGCTCGGCCCGCCGCGCCTTTATGCTGCTCTGTTCGGGTCATGCTCAAGTGGTTCATGCGGAAGGAACCGGTTTCCTCACGCACGACTTCAACAGTTGGCGCGACTTTTCCGAACGCGAGCCCTCTGAGGAGATGGTTTCGACCATTTCACTCAAGATCCGAATCCCGCGCGTCATCGTGTTACTGATGTTTGATCGCGTCCCACGCAAAGACGTCAAATTTACGCGGCACAACATTTACGAGCGGGACAAAAATACCTGCCAGTACTGCGGTAAGCTTTTCGACCGCAAGGACCTCAACTTGGATCATATTATCCCCAGAGATCGCGGAGGCGAGACCAGTTGGGAAAACATTGTCTGCTCGTGTATCAAGTGTAATTCGAGGAAGGCCAATCGGCTGCCCCACGAGGCTGGGATGCGTTTGCTACGAAAGCCTGAGCGGCCGCGTTGGCAGCCGTTTTTGCACATCACCTTTGATTCTCAACCGCACGAAAGCTGGCGGCATTTTATCGACCTCGCCTACTGGCACGTCGAGTTGGGCTCTTAGCCGCAAATCTGCCGCACAAAGCTCTTAGAGATGAGCGTCGGCTTTTTCTTAAAAGGCCGTTTTCAATCCAAGAGAACGACTTAGAAGGGCCACCACGAAAAGCGCTTTTTGTTGAAGGATCGAAGCTCGGTTTCAAGTCGTTCACGAGGAACTACTTTGCTACGCACTACTTGAATGCGCGTGACCGGTGAGTCGTTGGTGTCTGTGGCAACCTGTCCTAACTCTTGGAGCACTTCCATCCCCTGCAACACCTGTCCGAAGACGGTGTCTGTGCCGTCCAGTTCAGGCAAAGCCTTAAGCGCAAAGTAGAACTGACTCCCGTTTGAGCGGCGTTGTGGGTTTAACTTGTCCGGTATCCGCCCCATCGCGAGGCTTCCCGCAAGATGCTTGCGCCGGATTTCAGCCGCGAGAGTGTACCCTGGGCCGCCCGTGCCGATGTCGACGGCACCTTTTGTTTTGCTGAGCGGATCTCCCATCTGGATTAGGGCGTTATTAAGAACCCGATGTACCGTCGTACCGTTATAAAAGCCTGATGTAGATAACTTTTTGAAGTTCGTCGCATGCAGTGGCGCGTCTTTTTCATACAGCTCTATCACGACGGGCTTGAGCAGATTGCCCTTGGTCTCAAGCTGGAGCAGGACAACGTCATCAGCGCGTAACGCATGAGCAAAGAGACTGGCAACAAGAACGGGGAGAAGGAGACGCATTTGCATGAGATGGAATTTTGGAAAAAACTGGCGGCAAGTTAAGAAGCTCAATTCGCTTATGGAGCTTGCCGCCCTACGAAGTCTGGGGGAAGCAAAGTCTCACGAGGCCAACCGTTGTAATAGAATGCCATTCGCAGTGGAAAAAGTGCTCTCCTCGCAACCCCGCTTCACGTAGCCCAACGCCAGAAAGCCATCGCCCACCGCCTCCACACTCGTGAGCGTGCCGGATGCGGAGCCGTCGCCGCCGACCACACAAAGCGGCGCGCCCTTCTCTGGTAAAATTGCGCCGTCACCTTGAAAACGACAAAGCTTCCGGTTCACATGTCCCACGCTTTTGAGACGAGAAATAACCTCCTGCCCAATATAACAGCCCTTGTGATAATCGATGTGTGTGCGTTCCAGGCCGGCTTCTGGAGGCAACGTCTCCTCACTTAATTCGTTGCCCCACTGAGGAATGCCGCGCTCCAACCTGAGCCGCTCCCAATCGGCCGCGCTGCCAAGTTGTGATCCCAGCGCAGCGCGAGTGGCCGCGAGTCGCTCGACTGGCACGCGCACATCCCAACCGTCCTCGCCTAATCGCGCCGCGAGAGTAGCCGGAAACTCCCGCAATACCGGATGCTCCTTCGGGTTGAGTCCGAAGCAATGCAACAAGCCGCCACTTCCCGTGCAATCCTCCAGCGTGACGTCGTCCGCCACGATGTAGCGCTCCAGTCGCGCAGCGAGAATCTCTCGCAATTCGGGAGCGGCATCCACGATGAGAACGTCTTCACCAAGCGAAACCCAGACGTCCGCCTGCAAACGGCCTTTGGCGTTGGTCACACAAGCCGGCAGCGCTCGGATGGGAGTCAGCTTTTTTAGATCCTGCGTCAACTGTCCGTTCAAATAACGCAACCGATCCAACCCTCTAAATACAAGCTGCGTGCGATCGGAAAAATCCCACACCAAGACGGGAGCACAGGGCGAGGAATGAGGAGCAGCGGCGTTCATTGAAACAACCTGCGCTAAAGGAACTCTGCTTCGCAACTGCGGACGCTAGGCGGGTTAAAAAATGCGCAACCGACTCCGAGTGTAAATCACGATAGGCGTTGCTCAACCCACGATACCGCTGGGACTCGAGTGAAGAACCAGATGAACCGATTTATCGTGAAGTTCTGTCGGCAAAGTTTCAAGAAGTTGAAAACCAAAGCACACCCCGACACTCAGCGCATCCTCTCGCAACTCGGCAAGAGCTCGATCGTAATACCCGCCGCCCCGCCCCAAGCGCTTTCCGTCCAGTGTAAATACAAGTCCTGGAACTATAATGATATCTATTTCATTTAAAACAACTTCCTTGCCTTCTGTAGGCTCGTACAAGGAGCGGCTTCCTAAAAATGTACGCTCTCGAAATTCCGACGGCGCTCTCGCCTCTCGCCATTCCATTCCAGCGGCGCACACGCACGGAAAAACAAACCTCTTGGTTTTATCACTCAACAGTTCCACCAAATCTGGCTCCTCCGCGAGCGGGTAAAACAGAGCGACACAACACGCCGTCTTCCACTGCGGTAACGCTTCAATCTTTGCGCGCAGCTCGACGGAACGTGCGGCCCGCTCGGGCAGTGCCGCTTGCAACTTCAGACGCATTTCTCGCCGCAAAAGTTTTTTCTCCGCATCCATCGCCGACTATCGTTTGTAAAACCGCGCTGCAAACGCTCCGTCTATACCGTCGAATTGCGGGCGAACACTCACGCTGCGATCTAGTTCCAACTCTGGGAATTCACGCAACACGTTTTCCACCACCTGCGTATTCTCCTCGGGTTCAAGGGAACAGGTGCTGTAAACCAACACGCCACCCGCCTTTAGTAAAGGCACCGCGCGACGCACCAGCGCGAGTTGTTGCACCGGCATCCGGATGAAATCCTCCTCCGTAAGGCGCCATCGCACATCGACCCGCCTCCGAATCACCCCGGTATTGCTGCAGGGCACATCCAGTAGGACTCTATCAAAAGATGCTTCTTGCAAGGGACTTCCAGACTCCGGTGGGAGGAGAAAATCCAGTTGGTGGACCCGCACATTCGTAGCGCCCAAACGATGGACATTCTCCTTCAATCGGCTCACCCGGGATTCGTACAGGTCGCAAGCGAGGACCTCTCCCACGCCCTTCATTTTCTGAGCGATGTAGGTCGTCTTCCCGCCCGGGGCAGCACATGCATCCAAAACACGTTCTTCTGGTTGGGGATCCAGCAAATCAGGTGCGAGCAGCGTACTGGGATCCTGCACGTAACCCCAACCGTCCCGGAGCCATTCCAACGGGATGCGTTTGAGACGGAGCACGCCTTTTTGCGCGTCGAAAATCTCTGCCTCGGGCTGCAGGCCGCACAATGTTTCCAAGTTCTGCTTGAGCGTGTTGACTCGGAAAAAGTTTTGCGAAGGCGTGTTATTCAGCCGACAAAGCTGTTCAGTCGCCTCCAGACCAAACTGCGCTTTCCAGCGTTCAACCAAAAAGTCGGGGTGCGATTCCCGAACTGGAAGTAGTTGCTGTTGAACTAATTCTTTTAACGCTTCTTTTTCCCTCGCTGCACGACGAAGTACCGCGTTGACCACGCCCCGCGATTTTCCTGCCATTGCCACGGTCTCAAACACAGCGGCGTGTTCGGGAACTCTCAGGTCAAAAATCTGGTACAAACCGCCTCGAATAAGATTACGAGTTTGAACGTCTAGTTCCGCCTCGCGGAGACGGCCGATGAGGAAATCCAGACGTCTCTGGTGACGTAGTACTCCGTAAAAAAGTTCGGTGAGTAGTCCACGGTCAGAATTAGCGAGCGGATGTTTTTCGACGATGCCGTGGAGGATTTCGTCGGAAAAAATACGACCCTTCTCCCACTCCAAAAGGGCGCGCTGACAAAGCGATCTAGCGGTGATTTGCATTCTAAAGACGGGAGGGCACGGCCACCTTACATTAGGTTGGCAGCCACCTCAGCCATCTGGCTACGCTCTCCCTTAAAGAGATTGACGTGCGCCATGAACTCCTGACCTTGCAGACGGTTACGCGTGTATACCAGTCCGTTGGTATGAGCGTCTACGTACGGGTTGTCGATCTGCCCCAAATCACCAATGAGGATCATTTTACTCCCCTTGCCCATGCGGGTCACCAACGTCTTGGCCTCGTGCGGCGTCAGTTGTTGGGCCTCGTCCACGATGAAAATAGAGCGTGGTATTGAACGGCCGCGAATGTGCGTAATCGCCTCAACCTCGATGATGCCGGATTGCAGCAGGGGCTCGTAAGGCTTCATGCCCTTATCCGGCATCGAACCGCCCTTGGTCGCGGCCGCACCGGGTGACTTGCGGGAGCTCGCCTTTTTTCCCTCGAACTGCTCGGGCTTACGCGGCCGGGCCAGTAAATACTCCAGCGCGTCGTAAGAAGGTTGCAACCAAGGCTGCATTTTTTCCTCCACGCGGCCAGGCAAGAAACCGATGTCCTTACCAGTCGGCATGATGACTCGGGTGATGAGCATTTTTTCGTATTCTCCCTGCTGCACTTGTTCCAAAGCGGCACCCACACTCAGCAACGTTTTGCCCGTGCCAGCCTTGCCGTAGACAGTGAGGAGACAGATTTTTGGATCATAAAGGGCGTCCATGAGGAAGCGCTGCCCTAGATTCAACGCCTGCAGACTACGACCACCTCGGATGTTAAGATGCTCTCGCGAAAGTGTCTGAAACTGACCGTTACGCATGTAACGCGCGGGAATGCCGTGGCGCGGCGAATCGGCGCTGGCGAGGATGATGTACTGATTTTCGAGAAACTTGCGTCCCTCGAGATCCAGTTGAATAAAACCCTCACTGGCGAATGCTTGTAAGCGCGATTTTGGAATCTCCAGCGTTTCATACTCCTCAGCGCCGCTCTGGCGTTGGGTGCGTCGAATATCTTGGTCATCCTCGACGCGGTCGGTGCGATAATCCTGCGCTTCGAGTCCCAAAGCGCGGGCCTTGAGCTGGAGGTTGAGATCCTTTGTCACCAAGATCGTGCGCGCGGGCGTGGTGTCCGCAAGATGAGCAGCAGTAGCCAGAATCCGGTTGTCCGTGCGGCTAAGATCGGGAAAGAGGGCTTGCACCGCGAGAGAACGCTTTCCCACAGAAGCCTTTCCCCAAGAACCGTTTCCATACTGCAACGCAGCGTTAACGCAGACTCTCAGGCTGCCTCCGCTTTCTAGTGGTACACCTTCCTGCATTTGTTCGGCCGAAGGAAAACACTCGTTGAGTTTCCGGTGAACTTCGCGAGCGTTTGCACCACGCGTCGTGTTCTCAGGCTTGAACTTGTCTAGTTCCTCCAACACCTCCACCGGTATCCAAACCACATGTTCTTGAAAAGAGAACATCGATTGCGGGTCGTGGAGCAAAACATTCGTATCCAAGACGAAGTGCTTCTGTGCGGACGTCGGAGTAGATTGCATGTGGGGTAGTGGGCTGTAGCCTCTCCATGGAACGAGTTTTCCGCAACAGCTTTCCCCCAAAGAATGCGCTTTGCTCGCCTCTAATATGCCCGTCGTCGCTGCGAAATTATTCTTACTGCACCACTTCCACGTGCATCCCGTTCGTGAGAGAATCCGGCGGGTTAAGCACCACTCGGGATTGCCCTGTGACGCCCTCGGAAATCTCGACGCTTGCTCCGAAATCCCGACCTAAGGTGATCTTAGCAAAAGTGACCACTCCGTCGCCGCTCACCACGGCGAGCTGGGCACCGTCGGAGCGGAAAATGAGCGCGTTGGCAGGGACCGTCAAAGGCGCGTCCATGGTAGCACCCGGCAGAAGGACCTGCGAATAACTTCCCGCCAACAATTTACCATCTGAGTTGTCCACCTCCAGTTCGGTAAGTAGCGTGCGCGATGCTGGATCGATGGCGCCCGCCGTTCGCGTCACCTTGGCTGGGAATGTCGCTCCGCGAAATTCGGCGACCACCAACTGAGCCTCCTGACCGACACGGATACTTTGAGCGTAGGCCTGAGGTACATGAATAAACACGTGGAGTTTGGAAGTGTTCGCGAGTCGGAAAAGCTCGGTGGCGTTGTTCGAGTCCACCAACTGTCCAAGCTCCACACGCCGAGAGATGACCGTTCCCGCGAAGGGTGCGTTCAGCGTGGAAAATTTCAGCATTTGCTCGAGACGCTCCAGGTCCGCTTTTGCGGCGGCGACAGAAGCCGTTTTAAGTTCCAGATCGGCCTGCTTCTCGTCGCTGGCCTGAGGCGCAGCGGCCTGGACGGCCAACATTTCTTTCCAGCGGTTAGCAGTAGTTTGCGCTAGCTTCCGACCAGCTTCGGCAACTGCTAACTGCGCCTGAGCTCTTGCAATATCCCGCTCCACTTCGGGGGTGTCTAATTCCAAAAGAACCTGCCCCACAGACACCTTGTCCCCTAAATCTACGTGCCACTTTTTAACATAACCTGTCGCCCGTGCCGTGATGGCCGCCTCGGCAGACGGCTTGAGCTCTCCGGGCAACGCAAGCGGCGCGGGCGGCGGCGCGGGCACAGGCAAAATGGTGCGAACCCGCACAACGGCTAGTTCACGGTTATCGCTAACGGCCGCCTGCTGCTTTTGTACCTTAGGTAACCAGCCCCACACGAAGGCGGCGCCCGCCGTCACGAGCACCACCAACAGCACTCCGTAAAACCCAAACCCGGAAGTCGGTGGAAGTGTGGAAGACGGCGTTGGATGTTTTGGAGCGTTCACTAGATGCGCGGCTGAAAGCTAAAAATAAAAGCGAGGACTAAGCAGCGTGTTAGAAGTTCATAAGCCCCGAAGATAAAACCCGAAGACCTAAACAAGCCTCGGACCGTCCCCAAGCTTAGTGCAATACCTCCCTAAGCGTTGACCCTAGGGGCTGCCAGTGTTTGGATCAAGGCACATGCTGCGCCTCGCTTTGAAAATGCTCTTCGGAGACCGCGCCAAGTACGGGATGCTCGTTTGCGGGCTGAGCTTTTGCGCCCTGCTCATGTCTCAGCAGACATCCGTATTCTGCGGGTTGCTGCTTTGGACCACCGCCACGGTGCGTAACATTCGCGTGCCAATCTGGGTCGCGGATTCGAAAGTGGAGCAGGCCAACGAAGTGGTCTCGATGCGCGAGATCGAAGTACAAAGGGTGCGTTCAGTGCCGGGAGTGCAATGGGCGGTGCCCTTGTTTTGGGGCATCCAACAGGCGCGCCTGCCCGATGGGACTTTCCAGGCCATCCAGCTCACGGGTCTGGACGGCGCGTCGCTTGTGGGCCGCCCGGCGATCATGCGCTCGGGGCGGATCGAAGATTTACGGCTGCCCAACGCGGTCATTGTGGACCAGGTCGCCATTTCAAAATTCGCCAAGCGCGGCATTCAGCTCAAAATCGGGACGGTGTTTGAAATCAACGACAAGGAGGCTCGCGTGGTCGGGATTTGCGAGACCCAACGCTCCTTTTTGGGGCAACCCTACGTCTTCACTACCTATTCACGCGCGCTCGAGTACGCGCCGCCACAGCGCAAGCTACTCTCTTTTATACTCGTCCAACCAAAGCCCGAGCAGGACCCCGCCGCCTTGGTGCGCCGCATCTCGCAGTGCAGCGGCTTGCGCGCCTTCGAGTCGGATACTTTTTCCTGGAGCACCTTGATGTGGTACGTGCGCAACACGGGAATCCCCATCTCGTTTGGAACGGTCGTCCTTCTTGGACTCGTGGTAGGCATCGCCATCGCGGGGCAAACGTTTTACCTTTTCGTACACGAAAACATGCGGTTTCTCGCCGCCCTCAAGGCCATGGGCGCAACCTTTCAAGTACTCGCACAGATGGTTTTGCTACAGGCATTTACAGTCGGATTTATCGGATACGGAATCGGTGTAGGCATTGCAGCGATGTTCGGAAACTTGGTTCTGCAAAAGGGCGAGCCACCGTTTTACATGCCTTGGCAAATCTTGGTGTTCACCGGCGGGGTAATTTTGATTATTTGCAGTCTCTCCGCAGCAGTAGGCTTGGTGAAGGTTGCGCGCACCGAGGCAGCAATGGTTTTTAAATGAGCACATCGCTTTCCGCAAAAACCCAGCGAATCGCAGTGCGCACCGTCGATCTGGGAAAGACTTTCGGCAAAGGCGAGGGAACGGTTCATGCGCTTAAGGGCGTCAATTTTGAAGCGCTGTGCGGCGAGTTACTAATGATCGTCGGCCCCTCGGGCTGCGGGAAAACGACCCTGCTCAGTGTCATCTGCGGCACGCTCGAACATGACACGGGCTCCGTCACCGTCTTCGGCCAGGATCTCGCACAACTTTCCTCCGGCAAACTCACCGCCTTTCGCGGCAAAAACGTCGGCTTCGTCTTCCAACAGTTCAATCTCATTCCCACTTGGAACGCCGTGGAGAACGTCAGCGTTCCGCTTCTGCTCAACGGCAGTTCAACCGCCGAAGCCGAAAGCGCCTCCGCCGAACTGTTGCGCGACGTCGGCATCGGGGACAAGCTGCGCGCTCTTCCCACGGAGCTCTCCGGCGGCCAGCAGCAACGCGTTGCCATCGCACGGGCGCTCGTCCACCAACCCCGGCTGCTCATTTGCGATGAACCCACCGCCGCACTCGACGCCGCCTCCGGACGTAAAGTGCTCGAACTGATAAAGACGCGCGTGTGCAGCCCAGAGCGCTGCGTCATCGTCGTCACCCATGACAGTCGTATTTTCCCATTTGCCGATCGCATCGCGGAAATGGAAGATGGTCAGATGAAGGCGGTCCACGGTGCAGGTGAATGGAAAGCTCTTTATGTTTAAGCGCGTCTCGGTGGTGATTTCTGTCCTCGGTGTTTTATTGGCGATCAGCTTGGTCTTCCGCCAACGGCGACCGCTCCCAAGTGCGCCGCCCCTCAGCGAGCCTGCTTCTGCTCCGTACGCCGTGTCCATCGGAGCGCGGGGGATCGTAGAGAGCGTGGAGGAAAATGTTCGGATCGCCCCGGCCATGGCGGGTTTGGTGGCTGCGGTGCGCGTGAAAGTCGGGGTTGCCGTGCGAGCGGGAGATGTTCTTTTTGAACAGGACGCTCGCGATGCAGAGGCGCTGGTTGCTGTGCAGACAGCCAACGTTGCGGCCATTCAAAGCTCTATCGCCGAGTCGGAGGTGGCACTCGCAGACCGTCAAAGCCAGTGGAACCGCATGGAGCAACTGGGCAAAAACCGCGTCGTGAGCGCCGATGAAAAAGAGCGCACGCTTTTCGCTCTACGCGCAGCTTCAACGCGGCTGGAGTCGCGCAAAAGTGATTTGGCAGCGGCGGCGGCGCTGCGCAACCGGGCCTCTGTGCAACAGGATTTGCTTTTAGTGCGAGCGCCCCGAGACGGCACCGTGTTGCAGATCAACATACGTCCCGGAGAATATACAGTGCCGACAGCGGCGGAATGCGCGGTACTGCTGGGACGCGTGGATGAGTTTCAGTTACGCGCGGACGTCGACGAGGACAACGCGCCCAGCGTTAAGGCGGGTTGTGCTGCTGTGGCGTTCATCAAGGGTTCCCGGCACGAGGCGATCCCTCTTCGTTTCATCCGGATTGAGCCGTACATCCTCCCCAAACGCTCTTTGAGCGGGGATAGCGCGGAGCGGGTCGACACACGCGTCCTCCAGGTAATTTTCAGATTCCAGCCTTCTGGGGTGCCTCTGTACGTGGGCCAACAAATGGACGTTTTCCTTGACGCTAAATAAGCGTTTTATCTTTTTTCAGTTTTAAGACTGAACACCTGCACTTCTGAGAATTGTAAATTCATTCCAAATTATATCTCTTACATTTTTGAGAAACTACTAAAAACGTTTCTCTCAACACTACTACTCACGAAGGCCGATCACCGCTTGGTTAGGATACTTGTCTCTTTGATTCAGAATTGGATAGTCCATGATAGAATTCGGTTTAGGTGGGTTGACTCAAGAATTGGGGCAACTAATCATTCATCGACGAATTTCATAATGGGATCGTTGAGACGATACACTCATCGGCTGGCACATTAGCTGCTTGTTATGAAGCTAACTTTTCTGCAGACTAAACATCATGAACCATCGCGAGTCAAATTCCTGTTCTTTTAATTCGGACAGCTCCCCGCTTCTCCATCCCGGAGCCGCCGGTTTTCTATCCCGCCGCGATTTTTTGGTGCGCAACGGTGTCGGCTTCGGCGGGCTGAGTTTGGCAGCCCTTTTCGGCATCAATCCTTTTGACTTGAACGCCGCGACGACCGGAGGGCCGCTAATGCCTAAGGCGCCCCATTTCCCAGCGAAGGCGAAAGCTGTCATCCAAATCTTCGCCTCCGGTGCACCTTCCACGGTGGACACTTGGGATTATAAACCCGAGTTGGAAAAGAACGATGGTAAAAAAATTCCGGGCTACGAAGGCTTGGCATTCGCCTCTCCCTTTAAGTTCACGAAGAGCGGCAAGTCTGGAATCGATACCAGCGAAATTTTTCCCGAACTGGCCAAACACGTCGACAACATGACGGTGATCAAATCCTTGTTCACCGAAATTCCTGACCACGTGATCGCCGGCCGAATGTTAAATACGGGCTCAACTCAGCTGCCGAAGCCCAGCTTGGGCTCATGGGTGACGTACGGCTTAGGCAGCGTAAACCAAAACATGCCAGGCTTTATCTCCTTGGGAGGTCGGCCTGATAATCGCCAATGCGCATTTCTCCCAGGCGTTTACCAAGGCTGTAACGTAAATTATAACCCGACAGCCAGTCTCTCCACCATCCTTGCCAACATTAAGAGCGAGTTCAGCACGTTGGAGAGGCAGCGCCGTCAAATCGATTTCGCCGCCCAGTCCAACAGGGAGCACGCCGCTATGCTTCAGAAAGACACTCAACTCGAAGCACGCATCGAGGCTTTTGAGATCGCCTTTAAAATGCAGACGGAAGCGACAGACGCCTTCGATATTTCCAAGGAGCCTGAGGCAATGCGCGAAAGATACATGGGGCCGGCCACGACAATGGCAGCCGCAGCCGCCATGAAGTCTAACGGCGCGAAGATGTTAGTCGCACGGCGCTTGATCGAACGCGGAGTACGGTTTGTACAGGTGGATACCGGCAACTGGGATCATCACGAGAATCTCGCCATCAAAGCCAAGGAAGCGGCCTTTGCTGTGGACGGCCCAGTAGCTGCGCTTTTGCAGGATCTCAAAGAGCGCGGTCTTCTAGATTCCACGCTGGTCATTTGGGGTGGCGAGTTCGGCCGCACCGTCACCACCAGCGGCGGCGCAGGGGTTCCCGGGCGCGACCACAACGGCAACGCGATGGTCTCCTGGATGGCCGGCGGCGGCGTCAAAGGCGGCCAGAGCTACGGTGGCACGGACGAGTTCGGGGGTAAGGCGGTCGAGAACCGCATGCACATCCATGATTTACACGCCACTATCCTCGCGCTCATGGGGTTTGATCACACCAAGCTGACCTTTAACTACAATGGCCGAGATTTCCGTCTCACAGACAACTTCGGCAACGTAGCCAAAGAGATCATCGCCTAGTCCGTACTTCGATCCACGCCCAGCGACCGCTCCTCCTTCAATTACTTTCAGTTCCTTAATATGCGACTTCCTTCGTCGTTAACTTCCACCTCAGTTGCGCTGCTGGCCGCCCTGCCGCTTCTCTGTTTTTTGCCAAAGGCCGATGCGGCAGTCACCCCCGCTGCAGCCCCAGCGGTGACCCCTGAGCAGCGGGATTTCTTTGAAAACAAGATCCGCCCCATTTTCGCGGATCATTGCATGGAGTGTCACTCTGGAGAAAAAGGGAAAACCAAGGGCAGTTTCAGCATGGATTCTCGAGAGGAGATTCTCAAGGGAGGCGAAACCGGGCCCAGCATCATCCCTGGTAACGCGAAGGGCAGCACCATGATTAAGGCGGTGACCTGGGAGGACGACCTCCAAATGCCGCCCAAAAAGAAGTTAAGCGCCGAACAAATTGAGAATTTGAAAAAGTGGGTGGCTATGGGCGCTCCGGATCCTCGCGACCCTTCCAAACTAGCCAAGGCCGACAAAAAGGCGCATTGGGCTTTCCAACCAGTCGTTAAGCCGACTCCGCCAACCGTCAAAAATGCGGCTTGGTGCGTGAATAAAGTCGACAACTTCGTTCTCGCGAAATTGGAAGAAAAGCAAATGTTGCCCGCCCCTCAGGCGGAAAAGGAAACGCTCCTGCGCCGCGCTTACTACGATTTGATCGGCTTACCTCCGACTCCGAAAGACATCGAGGACTTCATCCGTGAGGCAACGATCAATCAGGATCAGGCGTACGCAAAGGTTATTGAACGGCTTTTAGCGGATCCCGCCTACGGAGAGCGTTGGGGCCGTCATTGGCTGGATACCGCCCGCTATTCGGACACCACAGGGGACGTGAATCAAGAGCGGGTTAAAGACTACCGCTACCCCTATGCTTGGACGTATCGGGAATGGGTGATCAAAGCGCTCAATAGTGATCTTCCCTATGATCAGTTCATCATGCAGCAACTTGCTGCGGACAAACTCCCCAACAACCCGAAGGAAAATCTAGCCGCCCTTGGTCTGCTAACTGTTGGCCAACGTTTCGATACGAAGGACGACATTATCAATGACCGCATTGATGTCATCGGTCGTGGGTTCTTGGGGTTGACCCTTGCGTGCGCCCGCTGCCATGACCATAAATTTGACCCAGTTACGGCCGCCGATTACTACGCGCTTCGCGGGGTTTTCGCGAGCACTGTTGAGCCTAAAGAAGGGCCTTTGATTGCAGGCGATCCGCATTCGCCAACATTCATTAAATATCAGGAGGAGTTGTCGAAACTGGAGGAAAAGGCGTACGCGGCGTTTTATAAACTCCAGAGAGATTACAACGATAAATTAATGAAGCACGGAGAAGCCATATTTGAGGCAGCCGTACTCACTAGAAAAGGTTCAACCCAAGAACAAGTTGCCAAAGGCAATGAGATCTTAAAGAAAGCGGGGCTCGATAAAGATCGGGACGTCCTTTTTAACGGGGCGGTCATGGCGACGGCTAAACTGAGGCCGAATGACGATATCTATGGGCCATTTTTCCGGTTGTTCAACACCACCGATGACACTCGAGCTGCCCTCATTGAATCCACTCTCAATGGTAGGGACAGGGCCAAGTTCAATCCCGAAGTCATCAATTTTTTAAAAGAACAGAAGGGCCCTCTTCCGTCCGATCTTCATGAGGTGGCCGTCCTCGTAGGCAAATTCTTTCAGAAAATGGAGCCTAGAGTTGCTGGCCTCTACGCGACGTTCACGGATAAAACCAAAGACATTTCCAACTCGCCAGACTTGGCAGCGATGAAAGTGGCGGTGTTCCCCCTGCGGCTAACTCCCGCCTCTGAATTGGACATCCCGAGGCTGATGGAAGAAGGCAACACGGGCGGTTTCAACACTCGGATGCAGGGGATTCTGAAAGACACGGCGAACTTGGCTGGGATTAATAAGTTCAAAGTGACCTTCAAAGGCGGTCCAGTGCGCGCAATGACTCTGGAAGATAGCGCCACACCTATGGACTCGCCTCTCTACGTCCGCGGGAACGCCCCTAAACCCGGCGAGAAAGTCCGCACGGTTCCCCGCCGTTTCGTCGAAGTGCTCAGCCATGGTCAGCCCGTGCCCTTCAAAGATGGCAGTGGCCGGTTGGAGCTCGCGCAATCCATCGCGAGCAAGACTAACCCATTAACGGCTCGAGTCATCGTCAACCGTGTGTGGATGCATCATTTTGGCGATGGCTTGGTACGCACACCCGACGACTTGGGGAATCAAGCGGGTAAACCCACGCACCCTGAACTGTTGGACTTTCTGGCCAGCTGGTTCATGGAAGACTTTGGTGCCGCAAAACCAGGCTGGTCTTTGAAGAATCTCCACAAGGCAATTATGCTTTCACGGGCCTATCAGCAGTCCAGCAACACCGCATTCAAAGCCGGCTCTGGCGGTTACGAAAAAGTAGATCCAGCCAACACCATGCTCTGGCGCGCCAACGTGCGTCGTTTGGACTTCGAGGGCTTCCGCGATTCCCTCATCAGTATGGCAGGGATCATGGACCGCACTCTCGGCGGCCAATCCTTCAACGTCACCGACGAGCCTTACAGTTTCCGCCGCTCAGTTTACGCCTACATCGACCGCGCCAGCATGCCCGACTTGCTAATGCAGTTCGACATGGCCAACCCCGATGCGCCTAACAGTCGGCGCTCCTCCACGATCGTTCCCCAGCAGGCGCTCTTCCTCATGAACAGTTCCTTCGTGGCGGAGATTGTGCAAAACGTCGTTCACCGCCCGGAGATTGTCCAAGCGGTGCGCGAAGGCTCCGACCGCGGGATCAACGCAGTTTATAGGGTCGTCTTGCAGCGCCTCCCGACTCCTAATGAGCGTCAGAGAGCGATGGCCTTCCTATTAAAAGAAAACAAGGAACAGGCTAACGTCAAAGCAGATGCGCAGAAAATCAATCAGGAAGCCGCGAAGCTAGCAGAGAAGAAGGTCAAAGCCGCTCAAAACTCAAAATTGAACACTGCGGCCATCCAAAACGAAGGTGAAATGGTGCAACGCGTGGCGTTCTCCCCGTGGGAAACGCTGGTGCAAGCGCTGCTGTTCTCTAACGAAGCGGCCTACGTGAACTGAGGCTTTTTTCAAAGCTAAGTAGAAAGCGAAGCAGGAATTGAAGAACCTGTTTGATCGACTAGATTAGAGAGGTGATTCCCTCTTCTAATCTGGTCGGCGCTCTTGAGGCGAAAACCAAATTTGGCGAACTGCTGGAACGGGTTCGGCTCGGCGATTCATTTACCATCACCAAACACGGCCGCGCTGAGGAACCTCCGTTCTCGGTACCAGCTTCATGGAGTGGATCCTCGCGTGTTACGTGAAGGAAGAACGGCCTGCCGTCGAACTAAATACACTGCGGACCATTTAGCTGTACGGCTGCTGGTTTAACGTCGTGCAGCGTTGCCTGCATCGTCTCCACCAAGGCCTGATGCGTTGGGTGCGGACTCCATGTTGCCTCGAAGGGTCACGTTTTCACAACCGACCGCCGGTAGAATATCGCGCACGGGGCCGCTGAAAATGTTGTCCACTACAAGGATGGTGTCGCCACCTGGAGCGAAGCTGATAGCGTGCTCGGCATTGGGCCCGCTGGTGAAAATATTGCCGCGCACGGTAACGTTGCCGTAGCGACCACCCGGCTCGTGCGTCGTGAAATAGAGTTCGGAGTAGCGCTCGTACTCGCCAGTGAGGAAGCTGCGGCGTCCGCGGCGCGGGTCGCGTTCGCACTTGGTCGTGTTATTAACGAAGATGTTGTCCGCGAGAACGAAGTTGCGCGGTTGGTTGATCCAGGAGCCGCGTCCACCGTTACGGAAGGTGTTGCCAATGATGGTCACGTCCTCGCAGGATTTCTCTACGCTGATGACGCGTGAGCCGTTCGTACCGTCCACGGTGTTGCCCGTGATAGTGGCGTTCTTGCAAAACTCGGCGATGAAAAAGGCCCCCATACGCGAACCAGTGATGTGGTTGTTGGCAAAGGTGATGCCGCGCGACTTCTGGATGTGCATCGTATCGCCTAGTGCGCTGAAGCGGCTGCCGCGCACGATGACGTTCTCGCAGCCCACAAGGTCGAGAGCGCCTTTGCCCGGTCCGCTGCCCGCCGGTGCGTAGAGGGCGAGATGGGCTTGAAATAAATGACTGATGAGCCGCGCCTGCGGCCCTGCGTCGCTAGCGAACTTGATTGCCTCACCGCCGACTTTTTCCGCGATGCGGATGAACTCCGGTGTCGTCTCGATGACAAAATACTGCCGCCCGCGCACGAGGTTCGAAGGCAGCGAATCGCCGAAAAAACAAACCGTATCGTGGCCACGCTCCGCCTCGGCACCCTCTCGCTTTTTCGAGATAGGCAACGGCTTGGAGTTGTCGAAGAACACACGCTCATCGTCCGCCTTCATCCTCACCGGTCCGCGCACGAGGTCGTGGCGGAAATACTTCGTGGCCATCGCGCGCTCCGCGTCGCTGTAGTCCTCGGGCCAGACGGTGATTTGCCAAAGATAGCCGTAGTCCCACATGAATTTCCCGCTGCGCTCAAGCGTGCAGTTCTCCACCGTCACGTTGCGCGCAAATGTCTCCACCTCGCGCTCACTGCCCTTCTTTTCCGCACCGAGCACGGTGATGACCGCACCCGCGAGTCCGTCCGACGTGACATCGCGAAAGGTGAGATTCTCCGTATGCCCGCCCGGCGTCGTGATGATGAGAATCGCACGCGTGTTCGCATTCGGCTCCCAAGGGTTGTCGCCCTTCGTGTTGTCAAAAACGTGTCCTGTGAAATGGCCGCCGAACCAACGAAAGTCGCTCACATTCTCACCGGCAAAAAGAACCACCCGCGCCTTGTCGCCGAGTGTCTTCGGCAAATGAAACCGTGCCCCGTAGGCTGACACCGTCATGTGCGAGACAATCGACAGCGGCTTCGTGCCATCGAGTTCGTAGTCGCCTGGCGGAATCGTCACCACGCCGCCGTGCTCACCGACGGGAGCGAGAATGGCGGCGAGTTTCGCTGCGTCATCGGCGAACGCAGCTGAGACTGCTAACGCGAAGATGGAGAGAAGCACGGTTATTTTCATACAAGTAACGCAAAACTGACATGGGCCACCATTTGTTGGAAACCGTAACGACAACCTCTATATGAAAAGCGACAACTCCACGCTGGCGTCCAGGGAGAACTCAGAGCGATTCTGAGTCGCAATTCAAGGCAGTTCCCGCACACGCAACTTCCGAAACTGAATAGGCGACCCTTCGCTTTCCAAGCACAGGTAACCTTTGGCAGGATCGATCGCAGTGCCACCGGAGACCTCCTCGCCATTCACCCAGAGGCGCACTTCTCCGTTGATGGCCCGGATGTAGTAATGGTTCCACTCCCCGTGCCCTTTGCTGAGGTGCTTGCGCGGGAAGCTGCGGCTGCCGTCAGGCGACAAGGGGGGAAACGGGGTCATTTTGACGCGCACAGGGAACACGTCGCCGTTGGTCCCGAACCAGTCCGTCTTGGCGCCCTTGGCCTTCATCATCTCGGTAAAGCCGTGGTCGAGAATCTGGACTTCGATTCCATCCGGCAGACGCTGCTTGCCCTCGAGTGTCAGCTTCTCGAGCGACTCGGGCTTTGCCCAAACAAACACGCCGGAATTGCCTGCGGACTTTTCGTGCATCCATTCGACGACCATTTCTAAGTTGGTGAACTCCTTGGTGGTGCGCAGTACGCCGATGGGTTGACCTGCGCAGTGCAGGACTCCGCTCTTCCAAGCCCAAGTATTTTCGGGTGTGTTGACGATCGCGAAGTCGCTCTCTACGAGCGAACGCCACCCCGGGGTTTCATCATCGATAAAAGCGCGAACTGTCTCGCTCCCGTTTTGGACTTTAGCGGGAGAAGAAGGATCTTGCGCATGACTCGTGGCAGCAGCACACACGATCAAACTGAGGACCAGATTTTTTTTCATAAACGAGAGAGCAAGCTTTCCGCGGACTGCGTTAATGCATTTCTACCGAGCAGCTTCCCAAGCCGCCCCGGTAATAATTGAACTTCACGTTCGGATGATCTGCCAGCAGCGACATGGGGACTGCGGAGTCCGCGATGCCCTTGGAAATCATCAGCGCGGTGAGTCGCTGCCCCAGCGGGTTGTCGTGCATTCCTGCGTGCCAGATGCTGACTTTGTCCGCCTTCCATGTTTCCCGAGGCCCCACAGTGATCGCCTTCCTTGGAACCATGGTGATGTTGCCACCGCCAGAGGTGCGCGCGTTTTGCCCCAACGTCACCGGATGGAGATCCACGATGCGGGTTGCAAGTTCGCGATATTCCGTAGCACTCGGGGGCTCGTTTTCCCATTTGCCTTCACGCTTGAAAGGATCGTTAAACGCCCAGTGTTTGATTTCCCCCTGACCTCCCTGCATGACGGCGCAGCGCACGCCGGAGTCCCATGTCTGCTGAAAACCAGCCACATCCGCCTTTGGAAAATGGAGATTGGCCTCGGGCATCGCGAGGTTTTTGTGGATGCGATTAAAGCACAGTTCGCGATCGGCTTTTTCAAAGGAGAGCGGGTGCGTCGGCGACACTTCGGTTTGTGTGGATTCATCAAACCATTCATCCATGCCCCAGAAGTGAGCGTGTTGGAGGTTTAGTCCGAGTTCGTTGACCAGTCTGGCAACTAGGGGAAGTTGTTCGGTTGGGCCGATGGGGCCGCAGATTCCGACTGGATTGTCGGCGGTGGCTTGGCGCCAGGCGGTGATATATTCGAGGGCTTCTGCGAGGTAAAAATCCTGCAGAGTATCGTAGAGGGCCACCTCAAAACCGGGGCGAGAAAGTTGCAGCAAATCGCGTTCGGTGAGCGCGGCGGCGTCGTTAATGAGGTCGGACTCAAGCGTGGTGTAATCCCACCAATCGGGAGCGATGTAACTGGTTTTGCGTGGCATAAAAATGTTTCGTAAATTTCTCCTGTGATACTATCTCCCAATAGCGAGCTTCCTAGCGAAGGGTTCCAGCACCCATAAGGAAAGTGAAATTCACAGGTAGGAGTGTAGTTTGATTTTTGGAGAAAAACTAACGAGGGACTAACAGGGCTGATTCGTAAGACTCATCGATGGCGCAGTCCGCTTCCAACGCCGCGCGGAGTGGATCAATGTCTTTGGCGCTAAAACCCAAATGCAGGTGGCGTCGCCAACCCTCCGCGTGCTCAAAGCGTCCGGAGAGTCGCCCCACCGCGAGGGACAGATCGTCCATACTGGACAGGTAGGAATCCATTCCCTGACTGACGTCCAGCCAGTGTTTCTGACTGACATGCAGCGCAAGCGCGTCGCGTTTGCGCGCGTGAACCGCCGTCGTATTTACGTAAAGCCCGGCCCGGATTTTCTGCCGCAACGGGTCGCTCAAGCCATGCGGCATCGCATGATACACGGTGACGTCCTCCGTAAACGAGGCACGGGGCGGTTCGGTTTGAAAGTTAGGAACCCCGTGTGCAAACGCCGCTGTAACCGCAAGCCGCGAGGCGTTCATGTGATCCTCCATGTAGTCTTGTGGAGAATGGGTTAGTACAATGCTCGGCCGCGTCTCTCGCACAATCGCAGCGACTTTTTTTAGCATCTCGGGGCCGTAGAAAAGCTCCAAGTCATCTGCAATGGGTGGATAAAAGCTCGCCCCCAGAAAACGTGCTGATTCTCGCGCTTCTTTCAGTCGGGTTTCGGCCGTGGTCAGGGCATCCATCTGAACAGAGCCGCCGTTTCCCGAGCAAAGGTTCAGATAGTGCAGTTCCCAGCCGCGCAGGCCGAGCTGCAGGAGGGTGCCCGCCGCGCCGAATTCGATGTCGTCGGGATGGGCGAATATTGCCAGAGCAGATTTGCGGGATGCGTCGGCCATGAATAGAGAATGGAACCTTGCGAAACTGGTGTCAGCAAATGGGCAGTCACAGTGGGGTCACGAGCAGGCTGCGAAACGCAACAGGCCCGTGATCGCCTTGTATCAGAAGAGGTCCCAGAGGCGCCTCGTCATTGAATTTGCTCGCGCGTGTCGGACCGGAGCACTCGACATTCTCGTGAATCAGTTCTCCGTTGTGCAGGACTTTAACGAAGGTCGCATTAGAAACCTTTTTCCCATTGGAATCAAAGCGCGGCGCCTTGAAAGTGACGTCAAAGGACTGCCACTCGCCGGGTGGCTTACTCGCGTTCAAGCGCGGGGCTTTTCCCTCAAAGGCGGCATTGTCTTTCCACCGTTGGTAAATCGCACCGCAATCGTGCGTACCGATCTCCGCCTTGCCGTAGCTGTCTAAAATCTGCACCTCGTATCTACCCATGAAATAAACTCCGCTGTTAGAATCCTTCGGCACGCAAAACTCCACGTGCACCTGACAATCCCCGAACTCCTGCACGCTCATAATATTGACGCTTTTTCCGGCTGCACATCCCAGCGTCAGTCCCGTTCCAGCGGCTACCGAAAACGACTTCGGGGCGTCGGGATTCAGTGCGAGAGAGCCCACGATAGACCACGGGGACGTAGGCTCCCGCCAACTCTGCAAATCCCGTCCGTTAAAAAGTTGGAGGTCGCCTGCAAATCCAAGACTGTTGGAAAAGAGAACACCGAAGAGAACAAATAGTTTCATGAGGGAAGGAGCGTTTATTCCAAATGCACGGGAACCCCGCCTTGAGCGGCGCTTTGGTCTGCCGCAAAGATGACTTCAAAGGTTCGAAGGGCATCTTTGAAACTGGTGAGAGGCATGTCTTGGCCCGCTTCCAAGGCACCGAAAAACGCTTCGAACTGCGACTGATAAGGGTGGTCGTTCACATCACCGGAATCCGCCAGTTGAACCGCTAGTTGACTCCAGCGTCCCTTATCGGACTTCAGCTTTTGAGAGTGGAACTTATCGTCAAGAAGACTCCCCTGACTACCAACAAGGTGGGTATGGAAGTAATACGGCTGGAAACAATCCACAACGGCAGCGCACTTCCCGACGGCCCCATTCTTAAACTTCAAAAGCGTCACCGAGGAGGTGTCGTATTCATAGGGCGCAAAAACGTCGCTCTTGGACTTCGTACTCATGCTCGTGACGCTCTCGACTTCACCGCCCATGCACAACAGCAGAGCATCGAGTGCGTGGCATCCGGCTGAGAGCAGGGCGCTGCCACCTTCCTTTTTTCCCGTATTCCAACGGAACTGGCCGTACCATGGCCCAATGCCGTGGTAGTAATCAACTTCCGCGTAGTGGAGTTCGCCCAGCAGGCCTTGCTCGATCAAGGCGCGGGTAGCGATCATTTGCCCCGAGAAACGCAATTCAAAGCACACGCATCCCTTGACTCCGTTCGCGTCTGCAGCGGCGACGATCGCCCTGACCTCCTCCAGCGAATTGGCCATCGGCTTTTCTAGAATGATGTGTTTTTTGGCCTTAGCCGCGGCGATGGCTTGCTGACAGTGCAGGCTCGGGTAGCCGGTGATGTCGACAATGTGGATGTCGGGGTCGGCGAGAAAAGCGTCGAAATCTTGGTACGCTTTAATGCGGCCTCCATGTTGTGCGCTCAATTGCGAACTCTCCAGTGGCCGTGACGAATACACGGCGCTGACCTGAGCCTGTTGTGTCGCGTTGATTGCTTCGATATGGGCTCTCGCAGCCCACCCATAACCAATAATTCCAACATTGAATTTCTTCATAGGTCTAAAGTGTTTGATATGACGCTGAAAAAAACATCAACGTTGTTTTTTGGGAATGCGTCTAGATTAACTTCGTTCGACCTAGCGACGCCGTCGCTGCCACGGGTAATTCCATGTCCCACTTTAGGTTCTGTGGGTAAATATTTTCCTGAGATTTGAGTATGTGCTCCCATGTTGCCAGTTGAACGTTGGGGTCGAAACAATTCACGCGTGTCGCGTTATGCGGGTGCAGCATATTTATTATTCTAATGGCTCAGCCTTAATCGGGGGTGCGTTTTCGTTGGAAATGAGTCCCTCACTCAAAACCACTGGGTAGGGTTTGGGAGCCGTTCGCAAAAAGGATCTTGGGAATCAACCCACAATCCGGCAGATTTTGCCCTGTTGCTTCGCTTGCCTCGCGTGGAGTCGGGCGTTCATTCTGAGGGCATGGAATTTCCCAACGAACAGCGCCCACCGGCTGCCGCCCCAGCTACAGGCCAGGCCTTTTTGGACGCTCAACTCAGCCCCTCGGACTCGTTCAGCAAAAGGCATTTGGGTTCCGACGAAAAAGCCGTCCAAGCTCTCCTTTCCAGCCTCTCCCTCCCCACGATGGAGGCCCTCATCGCCGACACCGTGCCAGCGGCAATCCGCCTGCACGAACCGCTCCAACTTCCTCCCGCTAAAAGCGAAAGCGCCGCACTCGCCGAGTTGCGCCAAATTGCGAGCCGCAACACCCTTCATCGCAACTTTATCGGGCAGGGCTACTACGGTTGCCTCACGCCAGCGCTCATCCAGCGTAATATTCTGGAGAACCCCGCGTGGTACACCGCCTACACGCCGTATCAGGCTGAGATCGCGCAGGGTCGGCTTGAGGCGCTCGCAAACTTTCAGACCATGATCCTCGATCTGACTGGCATGGACGTGGCAAATGCGTCCCTCCTAGACGAGGCCACCGCCGCTGCCGAGGCGATTGCCATGGCTCATTCCGTCACAAAAACGCCCGACCCCACCACGATTTTCCTAGATGCCGCCTGCCATCCCCAGACGCTCGCCGTGGTTTCGACCCGGGCCGAGGCGCTCGGTCTTCGCATCCTCATTGGAGACGCCTTCGAGTGCCCGTGGGATCAGGGCGTTTTTGCCGTGCTCGTCCAAGTGCCAGACACTCTGGGGACCATTCGCGACTTTACGGCTCTCACCGATAAAGCGCATGCTGTTGGTGCGCTTTGTATTGTGGCGGCTGATCCGCTCGCCCTCACGCTGATAACGCCGCCCGGGGAATGGGGCGCGGACATTGCGATTGGCTCGACCCAACGCTTTGGGGTGCCCATCGGTTTTGGCGGACCGCATGCTGCTTATATTGCTACGCGGGAAGCGTTTAAGCGCACTCTTCCGGGCCGGTTAGTGGGCCTTTCCAAAGATGCGCAAGGTCATCCTGCTTATCGGCTGGCACTTCAAACCAGAGAGCAACACATCCGCCGCGACAAGGCGACGAGCAACATTTGCACTGCGCAAGTGCTTCTCGCTGTCATGGCTTCGATGTACGCCGTCTACCATGGTCCGGAGGGCTTGCGCACCATTGCACGGCGAATTCATGCGTTGACTGTCCTCCTCGCAAACGGGCTGACGGCTGCGGGCCTGAAGCTTCAAGCGGGCACTTACTTCGATACGCTGACCATTTTAACTGAACCAGCTCAGCGGGATACACTTTTAGAAGTAGCTTTAAGCGCAGGGGTCAATCTGCGACGCCTAGAGCAAGGCATCGGGATTTCTTTGGACGAAACCTCCTCTCTTTCGGACGTGAGCTTGCTGCTGTCCATTTTAGGAGGCACCCCGAAAGCCTCACTAGAAACAGCTTTGCCTGAGGCATTAAAGACTGCCTCTGCGCTGGAAACGCGTCACACCAGCTTTCTAAGCCATCCGGTTTTTCATAAATACCACACGGAGACCGAGATGCTGCGTTACATTCGCAGTCTCGAAGCCAAAGACATTTCGCTAGTGCATTCCATGATTCCGTTGGGGTCGTGCACCATGAAACTCAACGCTACCAGCGAGATGCTACCAGTTTCATGGCCCGAGTTTTCCGCGCTGCACCCCTTTTGCCCACCGGCTCAGGCGGCGGGTTATGCGGCCGTCATGGCGGACCTCGAGCGTTGGTTGGCGGAGATCACGGGCTTCGCAGCCGTAAGTCTCGAGCCCAACGCGGGTTCCCAAGGAGAATACGCAGGGTTGCTAGCCATCCGCGCGTTTCACAGAGCGAGGAACGAGGCGCATCGCGACGTCTGTCTGATTCCCACGAGCGCCCACGGTACGAACCCAGCCAGCGCCGTCATGGTGGGGATGCGTGTCGTGACGGTCGCGTGCAGCGAGGACGGCAACATTGACCTCGCCGACCTCCAGACCAAGGTGGAGAAACATTCGCATGAACTTGCGGCCCTCATGGTAACCTATCCCAGTACGCACGGCGTTTTTGAAGAGGGGATTCGGGAAATCTGCGCGCTGATCCACCAGCACGGCGGCCAAGTCTACATGGACGGCGCGAACATGAACGCGCAAGTCGGGTTGTGTCGCCCCGGAGATTTTGGGGCGGATGTTTGCCATCTGAATTTGCACAAGACGTTCTGCATCCCGCACGGGGGCGGCGGTCCTGGCGTGGGTCCCATCGGAGTGGCGGCGCACCTCGCGCCCTACCTCTCGGAGAAACAGCGGGGCGGCGCCAAAGACCGGGCGGGAGCTGTTTGCGCAGTGCCGCAGGGGAGCGCGAGCATATTGGTGATTCCGTGGATGTACCTTCGGATGATGGGCGCAGAGGGTTTGGCGGAGGCTACAAAGCTGGCAATTTTAAATGCGAATTACATGGCGCACCGATTGGAGCCGTATTTCCCAGTGCTATTCAAAGGGCGCACGGGTCGAGTCGCGCACGAGTGCATTCTGGATTTGCGAGGGTTCAAGCTTACCACAGCGGAAGACGTAGCCAAGCGCCTCATGGACTACGGGTTCCACGCGCCGACCTTGAGCTGGCCGGTGGCTGGCACGCTGATGGTGGAGCCCACGGAAAGCGAGTCCAAGGAGGAGTTAGACCGCTTTTGTGACGCGCTCATTGCGATCCACGCCGAGATGACGGCTGTCGAAAACGCAACGGCGCACCCGCTTCACAACGTCCTAAAAAACGCGCCGCACACCGCCACGGTCGTTTGTTCGGATGCGTGGGATCGCCCCTACTCGCGGGAAGTCGCCGCATTTCCGGCTCCGTGGGTGCGCAGCCAAAAAGTATGGCCGGCTGTGGGGCGTATCGACAACGTTTGGGGTGACCGCAATTTGTTCTGTGCCTGCGCGCCGGTAGCATAGACGGCTCTCTCCCGGGAGCGCGGAGCCCCAGCTCCGCTTTGACGCTCCAAAAACTCAGACAGCCATTGCGGAGCTGGGGCTCCGCGCTCCCAGGTGCTGAAGTCTTTTGAATCGTTCAGCCCAGTATTGGCTTAGTTGTTGCCCAGATTCTCCGGCGCCTCGGTGAGAAACTTGAAAAGCGGTCCGTGGGTGCGAACGAGCGTTCTCCACAATTCCATTTGTGCGTCCGGATCCAAAAGGGTGGAGTCGGGTTCGTGAACGACCCAGATATTACGACTCAACTCGTTTTCGAGCTGCCCTTTACTCCAGCCAGTGTAGCCCTCAAAAACTCGGAGAATTGCTCCCTCATCTTCAACCACGGCGCGCGCGGACTCGAGGTTCAAATCGTGCCGCCAGCTCCACGAACCACCGGCGGAATGTGCCGCATCCGGGATCCAGCGAAAGGCCACCATCAACAACTGGTCTGTGGCAACCGGGCCGCCCTGATAAACGGGCGCCATCGCGAGGAGATCAAGATCCTCGTCCGGCAGCAATTCGTTCAACCGCCTGCCGCTGGGGCGATTGAGGATTACCCCAAACGAGCCGTCTTCTGCGTCATTGATGGAAACGAATATGATAGCCTGTTCGAAGTTTTCGTCCCTCATGCTCGGATGAGCCAACAACAAGTTTCCCGCTATGGAGTTCGATTCAGGCTCGACGTAAGGCACGGACAAATTTTGCGAAATTATCGGGCGAAGGCAAGCCTTCCAAAAAATGGATCCCGAGAGAAACTCGAAAAACGGATGGCCCAAGCGCTCCCACCCCTAACTCAGGAGACGTTTGTAATGAGCGTTTTACGCAAAAAAAGCGTCTCCGTAGACCCGTAGCGCTTACGCCGCACGCATTCCCATTGCGCACACTCCGGCAACACCCAGCGTTGGCCGACTTCCAGCACAAGCAAACCGTTTTCCTGCAAGGCACCGAGGACGCCTTGATTTCGAAGGAGTTCTGCAGCGAAATCGCGGGCCTCGGAGTCTTTTGCGTAGGGAGGGTCTGCAAAAATGAGGTCGAACGCGGCGGTGCCTCCTTCCTTTTCTAGAAAGCGGAACACGTCCATACACAGAATGTTAGCCTTGAGGCGCGTTTGTTTGAGGTTCTCCGCGATCACTTCGCAGGCTTTTCGATCGGCTTCCACGAGCGTCGCACTTTCAGCGCCGCGACTCAGCGCTTCGATGGCGAGCGAACCAGTGCCGGCGAACAGATCCAGCACTCGCGCGCCCACGGTCGCCTCTCCCAAACTTGAAAAAATGGCGCCGCGCACCATGTCCATAGTGGGACGCAGTTCCGTTTTGGGGAGGCGCAGAGGAATCCCGCCAGCACTACCTGCAATCACGCGCATCGAAACAGATGGTTACGGGTTTGGTTTTGCGTCGCGGTTTGGATCGCGGGGTGTCTCGGTGGATTCGGCGGGAGGCCCTGACTTAGCATCTTTGGCTTCAGGCGCTTCCGCTTTGCGCGGCTTGAGAAAGCCACCCAATAAACCGCCCACGAGTTTGCCCAAATCTCCCCCGACCACCCGATCCATTAAATCCGTCTTGGGATTCTGCGCGGTGCCCGTCACTTGAAACGCCACGGATTGCCGCCCTTCAGTATCCGGCGCGCTAAACCTACCGCCCAGCAACTGGCCCATTTTTCCGTTCAGGAGACGTCCGGGTAAGGTGAGCTGGGCATTAAGTTCCAACTCGCCTGTAAATCCGACGCGACCCGGCGCTGAAAAGACGATGTCGCCACCGTTTAACTTAAAAGGGTCCAACCAGAGAGAGCCTTCACCAATGCGAAAGCGAACCTCTGCGAGCTGTAAATTTAGCGTTGCAAGCTCCTGGATTTGAAACATTTGCCCAATAACTTTCAGGAACTGAAGCTTGGGCATTGTCCCCTCTCGGATGTCCAGACGCCCGCCTCCCACCCAAGACTTTTGCTCCACCCAAGGCCCGCGTAATTCCAAGGCACCCTCGGCTGCCCCACTCAAGCGGGTGCCAGGCAATTCCTCGCTCATCACCGCCAAGTCCACGCCCGTACCGCTGAGCTGCAGTGTGAAGGGCTGAATGTCCGCCATACCCCACTCTGCTTTTCCTTCGACAAGCCCGCCACCGCAACGCGCCGTAAAATGCTTGGCGAAAAGCGTTTGATTTGAATATTCGAGACTGCTCTCAAATCCTGTAAGGGCGACCATCTCTAAAAAAGTGCCCTGTTTGATATGCACCTCTCCTTCGCTTTTCCCGCCGCCCACCGCTCGCAGGGAAATATCGACACCGACCATTTGCATTTTACTGCGGCCATCGGCGCGCTGCCAATCCAACGAGGCGTTGGTCACGGTGAGTTCGTGCAGGGCCGTGAGCGGATTTCTCAGAGCAAAAGGAAGAGGCCCGCTGCTTGAAGTTGCTTTTTGAGCTGCGGAATCCTCGGTTCCATTGGGTGCAGGAGCTGACTCGAGGCGTACAAGACGCAGATCCGCAACGTTTAACGAAGAGAAAACGACATTCCCTTTTAAAAGCGGTAACAATCGAAGCTGTAGGCTGATCTCACGAGCCGAAAGCGAATCGCCGCTTGTATTAAAAGCCGTGAAGTTACCCAAGTCCGTCGCGCCAAAAATACCGGGCCGAAACGACTCGAAACGCACCTCCATTTGCAAAGCACGGGAAAGGCGCTCTCTGATTTGGTTTTGCATCAGATTGCTGCGCAATAGGGTTCCGGCGCTCAACAGTCCGATGACTAAAAGCACTGCGAGACCGACCAGCGTGGTTAAAATTACCTTGGAAGAACTCATCGCTGCTTTCACGTTACTCAGGTGAAGCACGTTGAAAAGGGGGAAGGCTAATCTTTTGAAGGATCACTGCATCATTCTGAATCCAGCGGCCCGAATTGCGCGGCGGAAACGGGTGGCGGAGCGACTCGCGCCGTTGGCGGGCGAGGCTTGCATACGGCTCACCGAGAGCTCGGGCCATGCGACGGAGTTGGCGAGAATAGCGGTGGCGCAGGGCTTCAAAACGATCGTCGCTGGTGGCGGTGATGGGACAGTCAACGAGGTGCTGCGAGGCATCGCTGGGGCGCAGGTGCGGCTCGGCGTGCTGCCGCTGGGCACGATGAACGTTTTTGCGAGGGAGTTGGCGTTGCCGCTAAAATGGGAGGCAGCGTGGGAGCGAATCTTACGCGGCGATTCCCGCTGGGTGGATGTGGGTTGGGTCAACGGGGCGCCGATCGCGCAGTTGGCTGGGGTGGGATTCGACGCGGAGGTCGTGGAATCGGTGAGCGCGCGCTGGAAGTTGTACGCTGGGCCGCTGGCGTATGTGGCGGCGGCGTGTCGCCGGTTGGGGCGGCCGCTTCCTCGATTGACGGCGCAGGCAGCGGAGATCGGGACGCTCCCAGCGGCGTGGGTGCTTGTCGGGCTGGGGCGTTACTACGGAGGGCCGTTCCCGGTCTTTCCGCGCGGGAGCAATACCAACGGCCTGCTGGACGTCGTTGTGGTAGAGTCGTTTGATCCGGGAAAGGCGCTAAACAGTCTGACGCGTCTTGCGTGGGCGGGCCACACGCAGCTTCCGGGCATTACGTATTTCCAAACCTCAAAGCTGTTGGTGCGAAGCAGCGCCGCGTCGCCTTCCTTGTTGGAGGAGCCCGCATTGGAAGTCGACGGCGAATGGCGCGGCCGGGGGGCGGTGGAATTTGGCGTGACGCCTCGCGGCCTTTGCGTGGCGGTGTGAGGGGCTACTTGAGCGCCGCGAGCTGCAGACGGGCGGCGTGCCACATATACCCGGGACCGGAACGATCGGCGGCCTCTCCGTCAAACAAGGCTACGGCTTCTTGGAGCCACTTTATGCCGGTAGCTTTATCGCCGAACAACGCCTCATATAAACCTGCGTAATACTTCGCAAAAAACTGCACCTGCCGCGTGTGACCCAAACCTTTTTCCTCCAGTTGAGCGAAAAGTTCTGTGGCAGTTAATTTGCTTTCCAGCATCTCGTAAATTCTTGGGAAGGGTTCGCGATCAAACTGCGTGTAAACCAGAAGTCCCTTCCGGGCCGCCTCAACGCCTTCTGCACGCGCTTGACAAAAGAATTTCCACACGCCGTTTTCACGATCACGCCCGTCGAAGGCATGATATTTTTCAAACTGGGCGGCAGCAGCACCAAACTTGCCACAGAAATAGTAAGCGATCCCAAGCCTCCAATGAGGAGCGTCTTGCGCGGGATCTAGGGCGATCATCCCTTCGTAATCCGCGACCGCCTCAGCGAATTTGCCTAGGAAAAGACGAGCATCACCGCGCTTGGAAAGCAGACTAACCGATTTGGGCGTCTTAGCGATTACGGCGCTAATGGTACGCTCTTGATCATCAAACTGCTCATCCAAAGCAGCCGCCGAGAGTTCGCCGGACACGCTGAGTGCGCGAAAAACGGAAGCCGAAAGTAAAAACTTCAGCGGTCTGGGGAGCATTGCAAAGGTTATCCCTGAAATGAGAGAGAGCTCAAGTAGGAACGCTATCTGAACGCGCTTCTCTTAACGCGCGAATCAGTTTACTCTAGTGAAACCTATGAAAGTGCTGTTCCCCGCCTTATTGCTCACTTTATCCGCCATGACTTTATCTGCTGTTGAACCGTCGGCACCTGCCGCTACGAAACAAACCGAACGTATCACCTTTGGTGGTGGCTGTTTTTGGTGCATTGAAGCGGTATTCCAACGGCTCAAAGGAGTGACTGCCGTCGCCAGTGGTTATGCTGGCGGCCAGATTGCAAACCCAACCTACAAACAGGTTTGTACAGGAGAAACCGGACACGCGGAAGTGGTGCAATTGGAGTTTGAGCCTTCCATGGTATCCTACGAAAAACTGCTCGAGGTGTTCTGGGCCGCGCACGACCCAACCTCGTTAAACCGGCAAGGGAATGATCACGGAACGCAATACCGGTCGGTCATTTTCTTCGAAGGTGAAAAGCAGAAGGCGCTTGCCGAGAAATCCAAGGCGACCGCTCAAAAGGAATTTATGCTGCCCATCGTCACGGAGATCTCACCGCTCAAAAAGTTTTATAAAGCAGAAGATTATCATCAAAACTATTACAATTTGAACGGCACCAAAAACGGCTATTGTGCGGTAGTGATTACGCCCAAGCTTCAAAAGTTGTTGCACAAGGGATTGATCGAGGAAACACCCGCCAAATGACCGCAACATCCGCTACCACCCACTTGCCAACACCTCTCACCGGCGCAGAGAAGCGCGCTCTGAGAGCCCGTGCGCAACTGCTAGACGCGGTCGTACGCGTTGGTCATTCGGGGCTGACGGACGCTGTAGTCGCGAGCCTGGATGAGGCACTTCTCCAGCACGGTCTGGTGAAGGTGCGCTTTGCGGAGTTTAAGGAGCAGCGTGCCGAACTCGCTTCGCAATTGGCGGAACGCACGGCAAGCCACTTGATCCAGCAGGTGGGCAATGTGGTGGTATTTTTCAGGGCACAAGATTCTGCAGACTAGAGCCCTTCGCCCGCAGGAGCGCTGAGTTCTAGCCCAGCATTCCCGTGCTCGCCCGATTCGATGCCGAGCTAGAGCTCGGCACCCACACAGAAATTTTTTATGATCTTGGATCCCAGCCGCAAATACCGCGCTTACCCGCCCATCTCTTTGCCCAATCGACAATGGCCCAACCGGACGCTCTCCCACGCGCCGATCTGGTGCAGCGTTGACCTGCGCGACGGCAATCAGGCGCTCGCAGTGCCGATGAACGTCTCCCAAAAGCTGGAGCTTTTTGACGCCCTGGTGCGTTGCGGGTTCAAGGAAATAGAAGTCGGCTTCCCCGCCGCTTCCAACACGGAATTCGCGTTTATGCGGCGTCTTATCGAAGACGGCCGTATTCCGGAAGATGTCACGGTTCAGGTTCTTGTACAGGCGCGTGAGGACCTCATCGAGCGCACCGTCGAGTCTCTCGCTGGTGTGCGCAAGGGCATCATTCACCTCTACAATTCGACCTCGCCCGCCCAGCGCCGCATCGTGTTCGGTTTAGAGAAGCCGCAGATTGTCGAGATGGCGCGCAAGGGCACGCGTTGGATCAAGGAACGTCTGCCGAAGTTGGCGGGATCGGACATTCGGTTGGAGTACTCGCCGGAAAGTTTCTCTGCGACCGAGGTCGAATTTTCCCTCGAAGTCTGTGAGGCGGTCATGGAGGAATGGGGTCCCACGCCGGAACGGAAGATTATTTTGAACCTGCCCGATACGGTGGAAGTCGCCATGCCCAACGTGTATGCCGACCAGATTGAGTGGTTCTGTACGCATCTCAAAAACCGAGACGCGGCGATCATCAGTGTCCACACGCACAACGATCGGGGCACGGGCACGGCGGCGACGGAATTGGCTTTGCTGGCTGGTGCGGAGCGCGTGGAGGGGACTCTCTTTGGCAACGGGGAACGTACAGGCAATCTGGACATCATCACCGTAGCGTTGAACTTGTACATGCACGGGATCGCTCCGGAACTGGATTTTTCGAAGATCAACGCTTTGCGTGATGTGTACGAGCGTTGCACTGGAATGCACGTACCGCCGCGGCATCCTTACGCGGGAGAGTTGGTGTTTACGGCGTTTTCGGGATCGCATCAGGATGCCATTCGCAAGGGATTGGCGCAGTGGGAAGGCGAGGCAGGAGAAGCTGGAAAGGCGATTTGGGACATCCCGTATCTCACGATTGATCCGTCGGATTTGGGGCGGGAATACCGGGAGGTGATTCGCGTCAACAGCCAGTCGGGCAAGGGCGGGGTGGCGTACTTATTGGAGAGCGAGTTCGGGATTGAGTTGCCCAAGGATATGCAGCGCGAATTCGGCCCCTTGGCTAACGACGCAGTCGACGCGCTCGGGAGAGAGGTCACTGCGGAAGAATTAAAGGCGATGTTTTGGAAGGAATACGTGGACCGGCGGACTCCGTTGGAATTGCACCACTTCCACGCAGACGGCGTCTCCGGCGTGTTTCGCTGCCGGGCGAGTCTCCGGCGAAACGGAGAAGAGCTTGCGGTGACCGGGGAGGGCAACGGGCCGATAGCCGCGTTCGTGAACGGACTGACCCAGGCGGGCGTGGCTCCGTTTGAGGTCGTGGATTACCGGCAGGCCGCCTTGGGGAGCGGGACGGAGGCCAGTGCGATTTCCTTCGTAAAGATCCGCACGCCCGAAACTCGCGAAGTTTGGGGCGCGGGCGTAAACACGCACATTCAATTGTCGTCCATCGAAGGGGTGCTCAGCGCCTTGAACCGCGCACAAGCCAGCCGCTAAACAACCATGCCGTTTCGAGTCTGCAAATCGTTTGAAATTGAGAACGGACACATGCTGTCCAAACATCCGGACAAGTGCCGGTTTCCGCATGGACACACCCGCAAAGTGGAATGTGTCCTAGTCGCCGACACCCTCGATGAGAACCAGATGGTGTGCGACTTCAAGGTGGTCAAGGGACTCCTGAGCGCGTTTTTAGAGCAGTACGATCATGCGCTTTGCATGAACACAGCCGACCCGCAATACACTCATTTCAAAGCTGTTTACGGAGAGAGGGTCATTGGTTTTGAGCAGCTGGATCCGACGACGGAAGTGCTTGCGCAGGCGGTTTACGAACATTTGCGCAGTGAGCTTGCGGCGTACGTTAGCGGGCCGCAGAGCAGTTATCCGGTGCGCGAGAGCGTCCGGTTGGAGCGGGTACGTGTGTGGGAGACGACGAGTTCGTGGGCGGAGTACTGGGTGTAGTTAATCAGCGGAGACGCTGCGAGTTTTTCTCCCCCTTTTCGCCTCCGAACTCGGCTGGTGACTTACCGATTTGTTATCACCCGATGTCACTTTGAAACCAAAGCGCAAGCCCGTCGGCTAATCGGAAAATGCCCGCACCGGAGTAGGATGCGAGCTAAAGAACAGGAGCGGAGGGATCGTGTTCCTGCGGTTTTGGGCGACGCGCTTCGAGTTCCTCGGCAATTTTGACCACGCCAAGAATCATCAGCAAAGGTCTTGCGATTAGAAAGATAAGCCGACTTACTCCCGTCACAAGACCACCTAGCGGCAGTAGTGTCAGCAAAATACCGATCCCGAAGGAGGCGCTGATGGCCTTGGTGGGTTCAAGGCGAGTGTAGGCCTCTACGCGATCCAGCAAAATGTCCCGGGTGGGCTGGGAGGGCTGAGTGGGAATTTCCGGTGTGCTCATGCGGCCCATTCTTCTGCGAGGTTTAGCGCGCGCAAGCAATACAAGATTCTGAGAATAGCATCCTGCGAGCCTGAAACTGTTTCAGGCAGATTGAATTTCTCGTGCTCCCAGAGGAGTCGACGTAGATACTGCTCAGCGCATGAAATTGATTTCCTGGAACGTAAACGGGCTGCGTGCCGTCCTTCGCAAAAACTTTCTCGAATTCCTCGCGGCCGAGAACCCGGACGTGTTGGCGTTGCAGGAAACTAAATGCACGGAAAGCGACGTGGAACCGCAGTGGCCTGGATACTCCGCGTATTTCAATAGCGCCCAGAAAAAGGGGTATTCGGGAACGGCTGTGCTCACCCGGGTAACGCCAATGAATGTCAGCCGTGGAATCGGTTTAGAGGAGCACGATCAGGAAGGGCGGGTGCTGACATTAGAATTCGAGGCGTTCATTTTAGTGAACGTGTACGTACCCAATGCGCAGCGGGAGTTGGCGCGCTTGGGGTATCGGCAGGAATGGGACCGCGCGTTTCTGGGGTACTTGCGCGGCTTGGAAGAGCGCAAGCCGGTGGTGTGTTGCGGGGATTTTAACGTAGCTCATCAGGAGCGGGATCTGGCTCGCCCGAAGGACAACGTTCGCACCCATGGCTTTACCATAGAAGAACGTAGCGGTTTTGGCGCACTGATGGAAGCGGGCTTCGTGGACACGTTCCGCCAATTCGAAGCTGCGGGAGGCCATTACACGTGGTGGAGCGCCATGAATAAAGCGCGGGAAAGAAACGTCGGTTGGCGCATCGATTATTTTTTAGTGAGCACGGCGTTGGCGCAACAGGTGAAGCGCGGCTGGATTCTGCCCGAAGTAGGCGGCTCGGATCATTGTCCAGTGGCCGTCGAACTAGCGAAGTGACCCGCGCTTTTTGCGCCCAGCACGCATCATCAGACTAGGCAAAAGGACGGCGGCTGGCGTTTACTCGTCTCCCACTTTTATGGCTCGTAAGAAAACCCCCACCACGGCGGCCCAAACCAAACCCGCAGTTACTGCACCCAAGAAACTACTCGTTGCCAATCGCTCCGAGATAGCAATCCGCATCATGCGCGCGGCGACAGAGCTGGGTTTGCGCACCGTGGCTATCTACGCACAGGAAGATCGTTTTTCCATGCACCGCTTCAAAGCGGATGAAGCCTACCTCGTCGGCGAGGGTAAGGGCCCAGTTGGCGCTTATTTAGACATCGATGGGATTGTTGCTCTCGCGAAGGAAAAAGGGGTGGACCTCATCCATCCGGGATATGGGTTCCTTTCAGAAAACGCTCATTTTGCTCGGGCGTGCGCAAAAGCAGGGATCGGCTTTGTCGGCCCCAAGCCCGAGCTCTTGGAATTGATGGGGGACAAAGTCGCGGCGCGTGCCCTGACTCAAAAGCTCAAAGTCCCCACATTGCCGGGCACCGAGGACCCCGTAAGCAATCGCAGTGAGGCACTTAAAATCGCCAAGAAGATTGGCTTTCCGCTCATCATCAAGGCGGCTTTCGGCGGCGGCGGCCGTGGAATGCGCGTGGTACGCAAGCCCGAGGATTTGGCCTCACTTCTGGACGAGGCGCAAGGAGAGGCAGAACGGGCGTTCGGCAATTCAGCGGTATTTTTGGAAAAGTACATTCCAAGGGCGAAGCACATTGAGGTGCAAATACTCGGCGACAGCCACGGGGCTGTACTGCATCTCCACGAACGGGATTGTTCGGTGCAACGGCGTCACCAAAAAGTGGTGGAGATCGCGCCGTCCGTGGGGCTGGACGACCGAGTTCGCAGTGAGCTTTGTGAGGCTGCCGTGCGAATCGCAAAGGAGATCGGTTACGATAACGCGGGGACTGTCGAGTTTCTGTATGACCTTGATACGAAGGCGTGGTTTTTCATCGAAATGAATCCACGCATTCAGGTGGAACACACTGTCACCGAACAGATTACTGGCATCGACTTGGTTCGCTCCCAGATTCTAATCGCGCAGGGCGCATCCCTCCACGGACCAGAGCTGAGCTTGCCCACGCAAGACGCCGTGCCGCGATTGGGCTACGCCGTCCAGTGCCGCGTGACTACCGAGGATCCCGAAAACAAGTTCACGCCGAATTACGGCAAAATTATCACTTACCGCAGCGCGGGCGGCTTTGGAATCCGGCTCGACGCAGGCATGGGCGACACTGGGGCGGTGATCACGCCTTTTTACGATTCTTTGCTGGTGAAAATCACGGCCTCAGGCGCGACGTTCCCCATGGCGCTGGAGCGGATGGACCGCAGTCTGAGGGAGATGCGCATCCGTGGGGTGAAGACAAACATCCCGTTTTTGGAGAACGTGATTCACTCGCCGCAATTTAAGGAAGGAGGAGCGACGACGACGATGATCGATACCTCGCCGGAGCTTTTCTCTTTCAAGCCGAAGCGGGATCGCGCGAGCAAGCTGCTGGCGTTTTTGGGAAACGTGATCGTAAACGGCAATCCGCATGCAAAGGGCCACAAGCCCGCCCTCGCGTTCCAAGCGGCTCCCCTTCCGAGTTACACGCATAACGCCGCGCTGCAGCCCGGCACACGACAGCTCTTACAAAAGCTTGGCGCACGTGGCTTTGCAGAATGGACACGCAAACAAAAGCGCCTCCTCATTACGGATACCACTTTCCGCGATGCGCATCAGTCGTTAATGGCGACGCGCGTGCGCACCTTCGACATGGCTGCGATTGCGCCTGCCGTCGCGCATCGGGCGAGTGAGTTATTTTCTCTGGAAATGTGGGGAGGTGCGACGTTCGACACAGCGATGCGTTTCCTCAACGAAGATCCGTGGGCGAGACTCCGGGTGTTGCGCGAAAAGGTGCCGAACATCTGCTTCCAGATGCTCCTTCGCGGAGCTAATGCGGTGGGTTACACGAGCTATCCCGCCAACGTTGTGGCTGGGTTCATCAAGCATTCCGCCGAGGCCGGCATCGACATCTTCCGGGTGTTCGATTCGCTCAACGACTTGTCAAATTTGAAGGCGGCGATGGAGGCGGTGCAGAAGACTCACGCGGTTTGCGAAGGGACGCTTTGTTACACCGGCGACATTCTGGACCCAAAGCGCACGAAATACGCGCTGGCTTATTACATCAAGCTAGCCAGGGAGTTGGAGCGTATGGGCGCGCATTTTCTAGCGATCAAAGATATGGCTGGCCTCTGTCGCCCTTACGCAGCCCAGGCGCTGGTGAAGGCGCTCCGGAGCGAGGTCGGTCTGCCGATCCACTTTCACACCCACGACACCTCGGGCATCAACGCGGCGTCCGTCCTGCGTGCCAGCGATTCCGGCGTAGACGTCGTGGACCTCGCGCTCGCCTCGATGAGCGGTTCCACTTCCCAGCCGAATCTCAACTCAGTCGTCGCCGCGTTGCAACACACCCCACGCGACACCGGGCTTGATCTGGACACGCTCAACGAGTTCTCCGATTACTGGGAAAAAGTACGTGAGTTCTACGCCCCGTTCGACACCGCACCCAAGACGGGTTCGGCGGAGGTTTACTTGCATGAAATGCCCGGTGGCCAGTTCACGAATTTGAAAGAGCAAGCCGCCTCCATGGGCCTTTCAGCGCGCTGGCCGGAGATTGCGCGGACTTATGCGGAGGTAAACGCGCTCTTTGGCGACATTGTAAAAGTCACGCCGTCTTCCAAAGTGGTGGGCGACATGGCCCTGTTCCTTTTCACGCGAGGGATCAAGCCTGCGGACGTGGTGAACTTGCCTCCGGGCACACCATATCCGGAGTCCGTACGCGACATGCTCGGTGGCGGACTGGGTTCACCGATGGGCGGCTGGCCGAAGGATGTGGTGCGCGCAGTGCTGGGCGACGAAAAGGTCAAGCGGGAGAAACCCACTCCAGTAGATTTGAAAACGACTGCTGCGGAAGTCGCCGCGAAAACGGGCCGCCCCCCCGGAGATGACGATCTTTACTCGCACCTGATGTATCCGCAGGTGTTCGCTGATTTTGCGAAATTCCAAAAAGATTTTTCAGATCCTAGCGTGCTGCCAACCCCTGCGTTCTTCTACGGATTGAAACTTGGCGAGGAAATCTCAGTGCCCATTGAAGAAGGCAAGTTGCTGTTCATCAAGCTGATGAATGTCACCGGCCCGGACAAGGATGGCCGCTGCGTGGTGGCTTTCGAACTCAACGGAATGCCGCGCGAAGCTGTGGTCGTGGACAAAACCATCGCTCCCAAAACCAAGGCGCGCGTCAAAGCGGACTCCGCGAATCCGCTGCAAATCGGCGCGCCTATTCCCGGGATGCTCACCGCGCTCCACATCACACTGGGCAGCAAGGTGGCAGCCGGCGACAAGCTGGCGACGCTGGAAGCCATGAAGATGCAGACGACGCTTTACGCGCACTCCGCCGGAGTGGTCGAAGAGCTTTTGACCGAGGTTGGAGACGCGGTCGAGGCGGGCGATTTGTTGGTAAAGATTCGAGGGTAACGGAGCGTCTAGGCCCCCTTATTTTTGCGAAGCAGATTGCCGCAGGAAATTGCAGCTGGTTTGAAAACCTGTCCTCAGCGCGGGGGCGGGTTTTTCGACCGTACCTAAGTCACGTGGCGCAGAGCCTCGATGGGATTCATCAGGGCTGCGCGCTTTGCGGGATAGAGGCCGAAGACGATCCCGATCGCTACGGAAATTCCGAAGGCGAGAGGCAGGGACCACGGCACGATGATAGGAACCATCGTACGAACGACATCCGGCAAAGCGGCCATGGCTGCGGGGAACATCTTGTTGGTGAACTTCATAACCAAGGCAAATATGGGGGAACACGCGAGACCTCCCAGCGCGCCAGTCAAGCCGCCACCAATGGACAACACGATGGTCTCCACTAAAAACTGCTGCGTAATATCGCGCCGCCTTGCCCCGATGGCACGCCGTATCCCGATCTCGCGAGTGCGTTCCGTCACGGTGGCCAACATGATGTTCATGATCCCAATTCCACCGACCACCAGCGAAATTGCTGCGACCAGTCCCATCATCGCGATAAACATCAGTCGCGTGTTTCGCGCCTGCTCCAACAACTCGAGAGGCACGGTGATGGTGTAATCGTCCGCCTGATGGTTGAGCGACATGGTTCGCCGGACAACGTCTGCAGCTTCCATCACCTTGCTTGAGTCGGTGAGCGAGAGCGTTACCTGCGATGCGATGGGCACGCCACTTTCAGTGTGAGAGTAGATTTCAAAAAAGTGCGTCCACAGTGTGCTCAGCGGGATATAGACGTCCCGAGCCGTCTCCTGTTTGACAGCCGCGCCGCTACCGGATTTCCCCGCAGTCGTGGCAGCCGAATTTGCCGATCCCTTTAAGATCCCCACCACCGTATAAAAATCGGCGCCGATGTGAATGGCGCGCCCCAGTGGATCCTCATAGCCCAAGAGCGTCGTGGCGACCTCCGGCGAAAGCACGCAAACCTTATGTCCGTTGGCGAGATCTGTAGGCGTAAGAAAATGGCCACGTTCTATTTGCAACTTGTGAAGCGAGAGATAGTCGGGCGTCGTTCCCACGAGGCGTCCGAATAGCTGGCGGGTTCCGTAGCTAAACGAGCGTTTTAGCTGTTCGCGCAACGGGATAATTTTCTCGATGAACGGCACCGAAGCGGCGAGTTGAAGGTAGTCATTTTCGGTCACGCCATAGCGCAGATACCTCGCGGTTCCTTGCTGGGGCGGAGGCGCCACAGTAGTCAAAATAATGTTATTCGCCCCCATCTCGGCGATCTGCTCCTGCGCCTTGGCGCTGATGCCTTCGCCAATGGCGAGCAACCAGATCACGCTGGCCACTCCGATGAAGATCCCCAAAACCGTCAGCAAAGAGCGCAGCGGATGGAGCAACAAGTTTTTTACACCAAGCTTGGCGGTGCGCATCAATTGCACGAGAGCGCCGTAAGTTCCGGCGGAATTCTTTGGAACCTCTTCCTCCGCATAAGGCTCGGGAGTGACTTCCACAGGCCGAAGCCGAGTGTCGGACTGGATCAACCCGTCACGCAGACGCACGATACGGCGGGCGTGCGCGGCGACTTCCTCTTCGTGAGTCACGAGGATGATGGTCTTGCCCGTGGCATTCAGTTTTTCTAAGAGCGCGAGAATTTCGCCGGACGTGACGGAGTCGAGGTTGCCGGTGGGTTCATCGGCAAGAATGTAGCGCGGCAAATTTGCGAGGCCGCGCGCAATCCCAGCGCGCTGTTGCTGACCGCCTGAAAGCTGTTGAGGCCGGTGTGTAAGCCGTTCGCCCAAGCCGACGAGTCCGGCTAGTTCGAGACAACGAGCCCGGCCTTCCTCGGTGATTGGCCCCTGATAGGCCAGAGGCGACTCGATGTTCTCCACCACGGTCAGCTGCGGAATGAGATTGTAAGACTGAAATACGAACCCGATGCGGAAGGCGCGAATGGCCGCGAGCTGGTCGTCGTCGAGAAGCGCTACGTTATCCGAGCCGAGGTAAAACTCGCCGGAGGACGGTTTATCCAAACAACCCAAAAGGTTGAGCAGCGTGCTCTTACCGGAACCAGACGGCCCCATGATAGCAATGTAATCGCCTTCCGGAACTTCCAGATCAATCCCCTTGAGCACTGCCAGAGATTCTCCCGCAAGATCGTAATTCTTGCGTAACCCAATCAGCCGGATTGCCGAGTTCATCGTGGGTAACCCTTCCCGCTCCCTTTATCGGGCTCCCACATTCTCCGCGAATTTTAGCGGCTTACGTTTTTTAGCAGCCGTCACCTCCGGCAATTTCACCAAGGTTTCCACACTTTGCGGCGCTAGCACAACCTTGTCTCCCGCGTTCACCCCCTCAGTCACGACCACTGAATTTTCGTTCGCGGAGCCCACGTGAATTTCATGAGCAGCAATCTCGCCGGCTTCTTCGACGATACAGAAAAAGCGCTTTCCCCGTTCTATCACGGATTGCACCGGAATTTGCAAAACATCCTCCATGCGTTCGACTTCAATAGCAACTTGTGCGGTCATCCCCGTCCGAGCGCCGGGCGGTGCCTCGTCAATGGTCACCTCCGCGCCGTACTCTTTGATGGTGCTATACGGTGTCGCGGCGGGAAGCGGATATTCGGTGACCGAACGCACGACGCCGGTGAGGACGTTTTTGGGGAAAGCATCCAAACGGATTTTGGCTGGCATCCCGACTTTGAGCTTGTCGATGCGAGACTCGTTAATGCGAGCCACGACCTGCATACGTTTAGGATCGGGCAATCTAATAATGACCTGCCGCTCCCGAACTAATTTTCCTTCTGCGATCAAAGGATCCCCCGACGGCAAATTAGCGTAAACCACTTGCCCAGAGGTTGGTGCATTGATAATACACTTGGCAATTTGATCTTCAAGGTTCTTGAGTTTGTCGTCGTCCAAGGCCCGACTATTCTCCCGAGAACGCATCCGCGCTTCCGCAGTTTCGACGTTGGCAGTGAGGCGATTGATGTTTTTTATCTTCGTATATTTCTCCAACACGTCCAATTTGGTGGAGGCGTTTTCTAACTCTTTGCGAGCCTTCTCCACAGCAAAGCGATCCGCCTCCAACTGGACATCTGTCACATAGCCGCGCTCGGCTAGGCGAAGGCTGTAGCGCAGGTACTCCTCCGCGCGACGAAGGTTCTCTTGGGCCACAAATCGGTCGCTTTCAGCAGTTCCCCGTTCCTGAAGGTAAGTCCCTTGCTCGTACTCTTGTAACGCAATTTTAGCGGACTCATAATCGGTACGCCCTTCCACCTCCAACGCGCGGCTGGTGTTGCAAAGAATCTGCTGCTGGATGACATCGGCCTGCAGCCCTGAATCGTCCAATTTGACTAGAAAATCTCCCTCATTCACGTACGCGCCTTCTGCAACAATCTGAATGATGGGCGTTCCCAGCAGCGCTTTGGACTGCACTTGGCAACGGATTTCGACATTGCTGGAGCTCCCCACTTCACCACGCTCAACGACTTCCTGCAAAAACGGACCTGTGGAAACGGTGGCGGTCATTGGGATGCTGGGCAACGTCGGTTTCTTCGTCGCATTGAATGGACCTAGCCAGAATCCGGCGGCAGTGACACCCCCGATCAAGGTAAGCCACAGTAGCTTGCGTCGAGTGTTGGGTTTTGGAGAAGAAGGGGAATTCATCGGACGACGGGCTGCTCTTGGCGGTTATTAAAATGCGCAGTACTCGCCGAACTCGCAGGGCGGGCGCTGGAGACGGTGCTCCATTGTGTGAGGCGGCTGGCAAGGCGCGCCGCATTCATCGGGCCCGGGTCACTCCAGAGCCCGTCATTGTCGAGGTGCATGGTGCCCGATTCAAAATCCAGTTCCAACCGCAACACGTCGTAGCCCACGCGCATACTGAGGAAATCGTTTTGCGCGTCCAGCAAGTCGCTGAGAGCCGTCACCAAATCGCGGGCTGTCGTTGCCCCGATCTGCGCTACCACGCCAGGGCGCGGAGGCTCCTCGAGGCGCAACCGCGCGATGTCCACCTGGGATATCGCCACCTGCACCGCCGAACGCCGCAGCTCGAAGTTGAGCTGACACAACTCGATAAGGCGGGTTGTGTTCCGCAGACTTTGCCCGACACGATCCTCGAACAGCATGTAATCCCGACGCGCGCGCTGGTACTCAATCAGTGCCTCCCGGTAATTATTGCGCTCTGCGAGGCGAGAAAGTGGGGTGTCAAAGCGCAGGCCAGCACGCACAAATCCCGTGCGTCCATCGAATTGCGCCACGCTGTTATTTATGGTTCCCATACCTGCGGCGGCAGTGAAGTCCAAGCCACTTTTGAGCGCGTTGGCGTAGAAGCCGACTTTGCGCCAAGAATCCACGAGGCGCGCCCGCGCGTTCATCCAATCGAGACGATGCTCCTTTGCCGTTGCAAGTGCTTGTTGACTATTAATTTCCACAGCGGGCAGTTCCGCCGTATCCAAACGGATACCGGTTTGGTTTAGCGAAACAGCGAGAAGCAGCCCCGAAAAATCTGCGGCCAAATCGACCAGCTCTGCACGGGACGCATCGAATTCTTTGGTGTTTAAGACCTCGGCAAACCCTTGGATGCGTCCGGCGAGGCGTTGCAGTTCGGTCGCGTTACCATCCAGCTGCTTGGCATATCGTGTGGCACGGTTCTCCAGTTCAGCGGAGCTCAATGCGCCAGGCTCTACGCCAAGTTCAGCTGCGACAACACTTTGAGAGATCGCATCGAGACGTCTTTTCCGCTCAGGCAGCGCTCTGCGCAGTCCGCCAAGATCCGCGCGGGCACCGTCTACTAACTGCGCAAAGGGCTGCTCCAGTTTGGCGAGCTCAGCGTGCAACTCCAGAAGTTGCGGCGATTCTTTGACGCGAGCCCTGTCTCGAAGGCGGGTCTGAAGTACGGTCAAGCTTCGGTCCAGCGCCGTGGCGGCGGGATTCGTGGTGCTAAAGCGTTTAAGCAAAGGATCACGGATACTCATGGGGAGCTCCGGAGGGAGACCCATCTCCACTTTGTAAGCATCCAACTGCGTTTGATAAGCGGCTTTAGCAGAAAGTAAATTGCTCTGGCTGTTAAACAAGGCAAGCCGCGCCTGATCCACCTGGAGCCGACTTCCGATACGGCCGGCGTCAAAGGCGGCGGACAATTGATCCAGGCTCTGGCGCAATCTTGCGACGTTTGCTTCCAAGTTTTCGATCTGCTGCGTCTGCGACAACAGTCCGAGATACCCTCCGGCCGCCGGAGCACCGGTTCGGCCCCCAGGCGTTCCGGCGATCACTCCAAGTCCCGAGGCGCCCACGATGTCGTTGCGAGATGGGCCCTCCCCAGAGTTGCGGCCCGTGGCAATTTTAACATAGAATCCCAGCTGGAACTGCTGCATCTGGCGCACATTAGCAAGAAGGGTTCTCTCGGTCTGAGTGAGTGCTTCCAGAGCTCGATCTTTGCCGCCCAAGCGCAGAAGAGGTTGCAAAAATGTGAAGTTCAATAGCGACCCCGTGGAGCTTGTCAGCGAGTGGCTCTTGAAATCCCAAAGAAACTGATTCGCGAAACTTGCCAAAAGATCGCCTCCGCTGGACGTGATCCAACGCACGCTGCCGTCCGTTAAGATCCCGAGATGCTTCTGATCCGAAGGCGGTTTTGTGACCCCACCTTTATTGGCGCCATCCGCCTCGGCTTTTGCCGTTTCGCTCAGCGCAAACTTTGGAGAAAGCTGGTAGCGCTCATAGCTGACGTCCAGCGCGGAGAGATAGAGATCCTCTTTCTCGTGTTGGAAGTCCCGTGAGTTAATAAGCGCCAAACGCACGGCGGACTTCAAATCCAAAGCCACCTTGCCGTCTTTCTCACCGGGCAGAATTTGGCGCCAAGCATCGTTCTGCAACGCGCTAGGATCTCCCATGCTCTTCCACGATGTGGCGCCCTTTCGGCCGTCAACTTCGAGCATCAACGCGTGAGACACCGGATCATCCGGCGGCATCATTGGCTGATCTGGGTCCGAGTGGTCAAAGAAGCGTGAATCTGGATGTGGTTCAATACCGGCATCACGAAAAGGAACGTCGACTGGGAGAGACTGCGCCTTGCCAGCGATAGCCGCATAAGCATCCCGATCCGCTTTTTTGCGGTAGGCTACGCGAGAACAACCCAGACCTGCCACTAAGAGCAGGCTGATCGTCGTCGGGGTTAACAGTTTTCTGGGGGCGGTCCACTCCACAGAGAGAAAACCCCGCCAGCGGCTCTTCCTTAGGGCGTTTAAGCGTCTGCCCTAGGGGAACACTCAACAAAAACGCGCTTTCACTCCAGTTTTGATAAACTACGGAGTGGACAATCCGACCGCACGGGTGTTGCTGCCCTACTTCTTTTTCACAGGCGCAGCAGACTTCGGCGCGGAGTCTTTCTTTTTCTGGTCAGCGGCGCCTGCCTGCTTTTGCTTCTGACCTTTCGCCTTGTTCACGGACTTGGGGGATTTGTCGCCCATAATATTTGGTGGGTGGGAGGCTGAATGTACGAAGGCTCCGACGGAATGTCATAGCACTCGGTACGTCAAATAATTTGCACTAACTGCAGCCGTCTGTAAACGCCGCGATATGCAAAAGCGCTACTTTTCTAAATTGGGCAACACACAAAAGACATGCGCGGCAAAGATCAGACTAATCTAAAAAAACGAGCTCACTTGCGTTTAGCAACGCGCGGCAAAATGCAGTCAAACCGTGCGCCGCGATGAAGCGGTCGGCTGCGTCTTTTTCTACGGGCGAAGGTTCACGCTGAAAGGCGATTCGGTAAGCCGTTTGTACAGTTTGATTTGTATCTAAGCGCATTGCCAGCGCTGCGGCCATATCCAGCGTGAACCCGTGGTTCAGCAACGTGAGCGCCTGTAGCGGAGTACTGGTGTTAGCCCGCTTAGGGGCGGGGAACGCGGTATCCGGCAAATCAAAGTCGCTCAACAAATCGACCACACTGGCCCGCGCGTTTTGGTGATACACCGCACGGCGGTACGTCTCGGGGCCATGTTGTTCCAAAGGCACATACGTGGAGACATTGTTAGCGAGCACTTTATACAAACGAAATCCCGGGCCACCCGCTGGGACTAACTGCATCTTCCCCGCTGCACTCAGCACTGTGTCCCGGATCTCTTCGGCGCTTAGACGCCGAGGTGGAAACCGCCACAACAAGCGCGCGCTCTTATCCACACGGGCAGCCTCCTCGTTTAGGTTTGCACTTTGTTGATAGGCACGGGAGAGCATGATCTCTCGGTGTAAAGGCTTGAGACGCCAGCCATGAAAGAGAAGGCGCGTGGCGAGAAAATCAAGAAGCTCGGGGTGCGACGGGCGGCTTCCAAGAAAACCGAAGTCGCCTGGTGTGTCGACTAATCCCGTCCCGAAGTGGTAGTGCCAGAGTCGATTAGCGAGCACTCTAGGCGGCAAGGCGTTGTCGTCGCTCGTAAGCCATTGCGCAAGCGCGAGGCGACGTTCGCCCTCAGGCGCATCGGGCGGTAACGCGAAGGGTTTACCCACACGATCCAACACGCTGAGGCTGGCTGGCACCACGGAATCGCCCAGCTTCAACGGATCCCCGCCCTTATGCACAAACGTCTGCTCCGACGGTTGCGAATAAGTTCCGGCCCAAATCTCCCGTAATTTCGGGACCGCATCGATTTTACGCTGTAGCTCCGCAATCGACTTAGCCAGAGCCGCTAACTGTACTCGCTCCTCCTCGGTGGTCACCTCCCGGCGCACCCGCTCGATCCCGTGAGCCTCCGACCATGGTGCTCGATCCATGCCAGAAGCCACTGTTTTCCAGTCAGTTCCATCGACTGAAACCCTCACTTCGTATTCGCACGGAGTCGCGCCCTGGCTCTTGTCCTGCACGTCCTTGCCTTTGGCGTTACTAAATACAATACGATCCACAGTTTCCAGCTTCGCCAGAGTGATGGTCAACTCCGCCGGAGTGCCCACAGCCCATTGCTCACCGGGTTTCCCATCGATACAGAGTTGCGGCCCGTACGCTTCAGGAAAGTCCTCGGCTTTAATAGATTGCGTGCCACTTGCGCTCCCGCCATTTGCCGCGAGCGCTACGTTTCTGGACGCTGCATCTGCGGTCCAAACCTCGAATTCGGTCAGGCGTGCGCCGGTGGCAGACTTTGGGTTAGCCGTACTCGCGTGCATCACAAACTTAACGAAACGAACTTGTTCTGCTGGAAAGCGATCTTCTGTCGCATTGGGATCGACCTTCGGCTTGGCAGTCTTCTGAGCGGCCGCAGCAGCCTTACCGCGCGCTTCAACCGCTTTCTCCAGAGCTTGCTGCTGCTCGGTAAGCAGTTTCTTTTCGTCGTTCAAAGGCTTGCTAGCCGTGTCAAAGGCGGTCTTTTCTTGCACCGAGGCGACTACACGCCTCCCGTGTTTAACTCCCTCAAAAGCAGACTTTAACCGATAATAATCCTCTGTCGGAATAGGATCAAATTTGTGATTGTGGCAACGCGCACAATTCACTGTGAGCCCGAGAAACGCGCTGCTGGTGGAGGTTACGATTTCATCCAAAGTGGCGGCGCGTATGTTCTTCTGCGCCACCACATCCTGATTACCGACGTCGTCATACGGCCCAGCAACCAGAAAGGCGCTGCCGACTTCTACCTCGGGATTTCCCTTTCCAAGCTTGTCTCCAGCAAGGTGTTCTGTGATGAAGCGATTAAACGGCTTGTCCTCGTTAAACGAACGAATGACGTAATCGCGAAACGGCCAGAGGTCGTTAATGATAAAATTCCGCTCGAACCCATTACTCTCGCCGAAACGCACTACATCCAGCCAGTGCCTGCCCCAATGTTCGCCGTACTGGGGCGAGGCAAGGAGTCGATCCACCAACGCTTCCACGGCAGGGCGAGCCTCAATCTGATACGCCTTTGCGAAAGCCTCCACCTCTTCCATAGTCGGAGGCAACCCGGTCAAATCATAACTCATGCGACGAATGAGCGCCCTCGCTCCGGCCGGTGCGTTGAAATGTAACCCCTTCTCCGTGAGCTTTTCTTCAAGAAAACCGTCGATGTCTTTGTGTCGAAATTCCCGCGCGAGCGGTTGCAGCGACCACCACGATTTGTCCGCACGTTTCGCTTCCACTTGCGCTCCGTCTCTGGGATCTGGCGCGCCCATTTTGACCCAGGCGACGAGATCCGCGATCGCCGCATCGGACAGCTTAGGTTTCTTCGGCGGCATCGCGGTGTCAGGATCTTCGTGACGCACGCTTTTAAGCAGTTGGCTGGCTTCGATGTTTCCCGGGATAATGACCGCTTCGCCGCTATCGCCACCTTTCTGCCAGCCAGCTTTTGAATCGAGGAAAAGGTTGCCCTTAAGCTTTTTAGCTTCAGTGCTGTGACATTCGTAGCAGTGCTCTACGAGTAAGGGGCGAATTTTTTGTTCAAAAAATGCGACACCTTCCGGACTTGGACTGGCAGAGAAAACCGTTGTGGCAAAAGCTGTTAGAGTCAGCAAAACGGGTAGATACGCTTTCATCACGAGAGGGGAAGTGACTTGGGAGGCAACTCAAGCCAACAGCGCCTTGAGCACATGGCCGTGTACGTCGGTAAGACGCCGGTTCGCACCATTGTGATAATAAGTGAGCCGCTCATGATTGAGTCCGAGAAGCTGTAAGACCGTGGCGTAGAAGTCGTAAACGGTGGCCACGTCCTGTACACTACGCCGCCCGAAGTCGTCGGTGGCCCCGTGGCTAATGCCGCCCTTCACCCCGGCGCCCATCATCCAAGTCGTAAAGGCGTCTGGGTTGTGATCTCGCCCCGAGGTGCCTTCCTGCCGAGTTGGCATCCGCCCAAACTCGCTACACCAAAGGACTAACACATTATCTAACATCCCCCGCTGCTTGAGGTCGCTGAGCAGGGCAGCCGTTGGTTGGTCAAAGATGGGGCAGTGCCGCTCGTAGTCCGCCTTGAGCGTCTTGTGCGCGTCCCAGTTGAGGAGGCCATCCACGGCACTCGCTCTGGAGGCACAGTAGAGGCTCACGTAACGTACTCCCTGTTCGAGAAAACGTCTGGCAAGCAAACAGTTGCGAGCGTACCCAGCCTTTAGTGCGTTGGCGTCCTGCGTACCGTAAAGCGCGTGAATGTGCTGTGGCTCACGCGATAGATCGCTGACCTCCGGCGCCTTCATCTGCATTCGCGCCGCTAGGGCATACGACGCGAGCCGTGCAGAAAGCTCGTCCTGCCCCGGGTGGCTCTCCGCGAAACCGGCGTTCAATGTCTTTAGAAAATCTTGTGTCGCAGAATCTTCCGTTTCACTAATTCCAGTGGGCCGCGCCAGATTGCGCAGCGGTTGCTGGGCGGACATCGAAACGGCTTGATACTCCGCAGGCAAAAACCCGTTGCTCCAATTCGCCTTTCCGTTGGGCGGCTCCCCACGCAAATCCTGAATGGCGACATAGGTGGGAAGGTTGTCGTTCAGGGAGCCCAAGGCGTAATTCACCCAAGCGCCTGCGCTGGGAAAGCCCTCCCTAGTAAAGCAGGTGTTCATGCCGATACAGCCGGGGCCGTGCGTGTTACTTCGCGACACCATGGAGTGAATAAACGCCATGTCATCCACATGACGGCTCATGTGAGGGAGCATGGAGGAGATCATTTTCCCACTGCTGCCCGCTGGCAAAAAGGGCCAGGGCGAGCGCATCAATGTCCCGTTCTTGCCTTGAAAAGTGACCTCCTGTTCGGCTCCCGGCAGCGGCGTGCCATCGTACTTTTCCAACATCGGCTTATGATCCCAAAGATCCATGTGCGAAGCCGCTCCGGGGCAAAAGATCTGAAGGACCTGCTTCGCCTTGGGTGCGAAATGAGGCGAACGCAACGGCGCTGCTTGCACCTCGTTTGTCAACAAACGGGAAAGAGCGACACCAGTGAGACCGGTGGTCATATCGCCCAGAAAACTCCGGCGGCTAAGATCGAGAGCGCTCATCTCACAATCGTACGGATTTCGAGGTTGGCTGACTACGCCTGAGACTCCACACCCTACGCTTATTGTCTCATCGATCACGAGCATTTGCCCGCTGCTGTCATCTAAAAGGCGTCCTCTAGGCTATCCCCAGCTTTTCGCGTCCTTCGGCGGAAATACGCTCCGGACCCCATGGCGGATCCCACACCAGTTGGACGTCCGCCTCGGCGACGCCTGGCAATTCGGAAATGCGCTGTCTGGCATCTGCAGCGAGTGCCGGTCCCATGCCGCAACCGGGAGCCGTCAGCGTCATTTCCACCAATACTTTATACGTCTCAGAGGCGCCCTGAAGAACCTCAGCCTTAAGATTATAAATCAGCCCCAGATCGACGATGTTCACTGGTATCTCCGGGTCGTACACGCCCTTTAACGTCTCCCAAACGAGCGCCTCAGAAAACGGTCCGTCAGCGACAGGGCGGGCCTGGGGCACCACATCCAACCCCATGGCGTCAGCGTCCTGTGCGGCGATCCGGTAAAGACCACCGATAGAGGCGTGTACTGTGTAAGTTCCGCCTAGGGACTGGGTGATTGAGACGACTGTACCCTCCGGCAAAGTGGTGATGTGACCGCTTGGTATCGCCGTGGCTTCCACCGAGCGGCTAAGAGGGATGAAATCATTCATAAAGTTTTGGGTGTAGGAAGCGAAGAAAGCGTTTCGTTCGTCTGATAAAGATTAGTCGAGGTAATCGCTAAATCAGACAAAGAAACGGTTCAGTTTCGCCAAAATCAGACTTGGTCTTCGCGGGTCACACGCCAACGGGTTTCCGGATAAAGATTCACATTATCGGAATCGATATCAAAGCCGCAGGATTCCAAGAGGAAGGCCACGCCCTCTTTGGAATGCATGGTCTCACGCAGGCTACGCGCAAAAAGCTCGACGTATTCCTTGTAGCTATCCAAGGCTAAAGCACCGTCGGAGACGTACTTGGCGAGTTCTGCATCGTGACTGTCTATGAGGTCCATCAGCGCCTTGCGCAGTCGGAGTCGCATGACTGGATCCACGACGAGGCGGAACGGATTCGCGGAAGGATCCGAGGGGACGGGATCCCGCGAAATTTCAAAAGGCAGCGTGGCTAGATTATAAGTGGAGAGGGCGTCGTCTTCCATAGGTAGGGGCTCCTTTGAATAAGTTAGCCTAGCTTGGTAATGCTGCAAGCGGCGGCGTGATAAAGGTTCGTTTTGTGTTTTAAGTCAGGTTCAACCTGTTTGCGGAATAACTTCAGACGGCTCCTTTTCGAAGCGCCTCGCGGCGGTCACGCACGAGACTGACGACCAGCGAGGTCCACCCAGTTTGATGCGAGGCACCTAGGCCTTCCCCAGTTTCGGCATGAAAATATTCGTGAAACAGAAGCAATTCCTTCCAGTGTTCCACGTCGCTGTAACGTTTAGCGGTCCCGAAACAGGGGCGATAACCGGCCTCATTCGGGACGAATAGGGAGATCAGGCGGTCGCACAAATCCAAGGCGATCTCCCGTAGCGTCGCCATCTTGCCCGAGCCAGTGGGATATTCGATGGTGAACGTGTCGCCGTAAAAATATGCGTAACGCTCTAGGGCTTCGATAATTAAAAAGTTGATTGGAAACCAAATGGGACCGCGCCAATTGGAATTGCCACCGAACATGTCAGTCGTGGCCTCGCCGGGTGCGTACGCGACTTCATGTCTTTGACCCTCGTGGATAAAAGTGAAGGGCTTCTGGTCGTGCGCCTTGCTCAGCGAACGAATACCGAAATTCGAGAGGAACTCCTCCGAGTTGACCATGTACTCCAAACACTTTCGCAGACGCGCTTCGGACGGAATGGCCAGCAAACACCTTCCCGGGTTCTTCCCCGTGGCGCGCCGCACCGTGATGTACTTGAGGAGATCGGGGCGGTTGACGAGAAACCAGTCCATGCGTTTGCGAAAGCTCGGCAGCGCATCGATGGTCTTCTGCTTGAGCACATTCACTGCACACATCGGAAGCAGGCCGACCAAGGAGCGGATTCTCAGTGGGATCGGCTCCTTATGGTTAATAATCAACTGATCATAATAAAATCCGTCGGTACTATCCCAAAGACCGGTGCCCCCAAGAGAGTTGATAGCATCACAAATATTAACAAAGTGCTCAAAAAATTTGGATGCAATATCCTCGTAAACAGGCCGCTCCAGCGCGAGCTCGAGCGAAATAGAAAGCATCGTCAGACAAAAAGAGGCCATCCACGCTGTCCCATCCGCCTGATTGAGTCGGCCGCCTCCCGGCAGCGGACGTGAGCGGTCGAACACTCCAATGTTATCCAGTCCAAGAAAGCCGCCGCCAAATACATGACGCCCTTCGACATCCTTGCGGTTCACCCACCACGTGAAGTTTAAGAGCAGCTTTTGAAAAGCGCGCTCCAAAAAGAAGAGGTCCCGGTTGCCCTTGCGGTCCGCAATTTTGTACACCCGCCACACCGCCCAAGCGTGCACTGGCGGGTTAACATCCGAGAAGTTCCACTCGTAAGCGGGCAACTGACCGTTTGGGTGCATGTACCACTCGCGCAACAATAAAAGCAACTGTTCCTTGGAAAAATCCGGGTCTACAACCGCCAAGGGAATCATGTGAAATGCGGTGTCCCAAGCGGCGAACCACGGGTACTCCCACTTGTCCGGCATGGAGAGGATGTCCTTGGCGAAAAAGTGCGGCCAATCAGCGTTGCGCCCCTTGAGACGATAGTCTGGGGGCGGTGCGTCCTTATCGCAACGCAACCAGTCCTCGACGACGTAGTAGAAGAACTGCTTGGTCCAAAGCAAACCCGCATAACCCTGGCGACAAATGAGGCGTTCTTCTGCTGTCACATCCGGCGGAATGACGCGGGCATAAAAAGCGTCGCTCTCGGCGATACGCTGGGCGAACGTTTCCTCGAATCCGTCAAAGCCCTCCACACGAGGGGTCTCCTTACGCAGCACCAAGCGGCAGCGCACGGTAATTGTCGCGCCCGGTTGAACCATGAATTTGAAGTGGGCCGCCGCTTTGGTGCCGCGCGCTTCGGGGGATATGGCCCGCGCCTCACCGTCGATTAGGTAGCGGTGGAAGGCGTCCTTGACGTAGGGAGTGGGGTTTTCGGCACCGGAGAGGCTATGAAAATTGGTGTCGTTCTCCGTGAAGAGCCACTCTGGCGAGCCTTCAAAATCCGGCGAGTCTGCTATGAACTGATATTCTCCAAGTGACTCGTGCTGAGTTAAAAGCTGGTTATCTACTCCGATAATGCCGGGCTTTGTGAGCGGCATCTCCCGGTTATTTTCCCAGCTCCAAACATTACGAAACCAAAGGGTAGGCAGGAGATGCAGGGGCGCGGCTTCCGGACCGTGGTTGGTCACGGTGATGCGCCACAAGAGGTCTTCTGGGGTGCGCTTGGCGACTTCTTGAAGGACGTCGAAATAGCGACCTTCATCAAACATTCCCATATCCGCAAGTTCCCACTCCGGACCGAGGCGCCCCAGATGCTGGTTTTGCAAGCGGAGCTCTGTGTAGGGATACTTTCCTTGCGGGTACTTATACAGTGCCTTGGTGTAGGAATGGGTCGGGGTGGAATCCAAATAATAATAGCACTCTTTGACGTCTTCGCCGTGGTTGCCTTCGTACCCGTTAAGTCCGAAAAGGCGTTCCTTTAGGATGGTATCACTTCCATTCCAAAGAGCTGGAGCAAAGCACATTCGACATTGCCGATCCGTCCAGCCCTGCAAGCCGTCCTCGCCCCAGCGATAAGCTCTGCGGCGAGCGTGGTCGTGCGGAAAGGTGTCCCAACTATTGCCGTGATCCGAGTAGTCCTCGCGCACGGTTCCCCACTGGCGTTCGCTTAAGAACGGCCCCCACCGCCGCCACCGCGTGGCGTCGCCTTTTGCCTCCGAGAGTCGTTCAATTTCCCGATCCATGAGGCGGGACTGTATCAGAGGATTTTTAGATAGAAAACTGTTACCAAGTTCACACACACGAGTTGGTGGAGATCTCAATAATGAATAAGATTTGTTATCTAATTTAACTCCATGGAACGTGGAGGCTTGTTTGTCTGTGAGGCATTGTTATCTACGACTCATGACTCATCCGCTGCTGTACGAAGTCAACGCACGCCACTGGCTAGCAGACCTCAGCCAGACCCACGGTGCACCTGTCGATCTGGCGTCT
>Ga0114967_10000040_pt1 | contig 99641 bp, 83 predicted proteins | sample M_130628_MF_Meta_FD_92639 | JGI IMG/M metagenome (GOLD analysis project Ga0114967, IMG submission 92639) | Freshwater microbial communities from Lake Montjoie, Canada to study carbon cycling - M_130628_MF_MetaG | ecosystem: Environmental > Aquatic > Freshwater > Lake | place: Lake Montjoie... | reverse complement strand
CAAACGATCAATCTTAAAAACCAACACAATGGTTTATATTTTATGAACTTAAATCAAGATGGTAAACAACAAACCATTAAAGTGATTAAGAACTAAAATCAAACAATAATTTAAAATAAAAAAGCAGAAGAGAAATCTTCTGCTTTTTTATTCGTATTGCTTTTTATTATCAATAAATAAGATGTCTATGGAAACTACTAACATGTTTTCAAACTCATTTATTGAAGATCTCAATGTGTTACTTTATTTAAAGGGATATTTGAAAAAGTAAATGTAATCGTCTTTTTGATATTTTATTTCGCTTATTTTTAAATAGGTTATACTTTACTTTTAATTTATTAACTATATTGCATTTATATAATTTTAAAAATGATTAAAGCCGCATTTATATTGTATTTTTTATTAATTCCAATTTGCATCGATAAAAGCATAAATATTAAAAAAACATCAGTCCCTATTGCAATTTCAATTATCATCAAAGACATTAAAACTCCCAACGGTCAAATTTTAATTGGAATTTATAAAGACGATGTTTCCTTTGATAAGGAAATACCTTATAAGAATGTACAAGCATTTAAGACTAAAATTTCCAAAGGAACACTTCTGGTAGAATTGAAATTAGAACCCGGAAAATATGGTATTTCCTTAATGGATGATGAAAATTTTAATGGAAAAATGGACTATAATTTCATAGGAATCCCTAAAGAAGGCTTCGGATTTTCTAATTATTACCATACTGGTTTAACCAAACCAAAATTAAACTCCTTTATATTTGAAGTTATAGAAAATAGAAATACGAAAGTTGAAGTTAAGATGAAATATATGTAAAATGTAAAGCCCAATTTCGTAAATTTATTTAAAAAATTTAACTGATAATTCATTAACTTTAAAAAATAAATAGGTTCGTCCATTTTAATAACGAATATTACAGTGTAAACTTAAAAAAATACAAACAATGAAAAAAACATTACTTATCTTAATAATTGCATTAATGAGTATAAATTTTATTTTTGCTCAAACTGCAACAAATTTTAATTGTAGCGATTGCTCAGGCACAAATCACGATTTATTTACTGAATTAAATTCTGGTAAAATTATTGTTATTACATGGGTTATGCCATGTGGTTCTTGTATTAGTGGAGGTATTGCTGCTCAAGCTGCTGCTCAGAGTTTTTCAGTTTCTTATCCGGGTCAGGTAGTTACTTATATTGCAGATGATAATGCAAATACTTCGTGTACTACTTTATCTAGTTGGTGCACAACGAATGGTATAAATCCTGACGCTAAATTTTCAAATTCAGCAGTAAACATGACTGGTTACGGTACTGCCGGAATGCCAAAAGTAGTAGTCTTGGGTGGTACAAGTCATACTGTATATTACAACCAAAATAATAATGCTGTTACTCAATCTGGAATACAGAATGCAATTAATTCTGCAATTGCAGCCAATGCGACGGGGATAAATGATATTGAAAATGGGAATTTTGGTTCAGCTAATGTTTTTCCAAATCCTGCTAGCACATCATGCTCTTTGTCTTTTAATCTTACAAAAAAATCTACTATTAAAATTGAAATTCAAAATCTATTAGGACAAAAAATTTCAGAAGTTTTTAGCGGTGATTTAAAAAATGGTGAATATAGTATTAACATCAATACTAATGAATTAAGTAATGGTAATTATTTGATTCATATTTCTGATGGTAATTCATCTAAGAAATTAAACATGATTATAAACAAGTAATTTAATCTTGCTTATCAAAGAGCCACAGAAAGCTAATTTCGAAAACATTTTTAAAAAGTTAAGTAATAAGTCATGTACTTATTATATAAGACACATGGCATATATTGATATGAAAGTAGAGCAATATCTATCTTAATGATTTAATTTTCATTTTGAAGTCATAATTTAACACAATCACTTTATAAAAAAGTTCGAATTTCTCAAAGTACTAGTCAAAAATGGACGTTTTTAAAAAAAGTTCGAACCCTCTATTTTAAAATAGAATGCACTAAGAATGTAATATTTATAAGGGTTATATGATAATTAAAAAAAGAGACAAACTTAATAATTTAAGTTTGTCTCTTTGAGTGGAAACTACCGATATTTTTTCAAACTCATTCTTTGAAGATCTCAATGTATTACTGGATTTAAAGCGTTATTTGGTGAAGTAAATGTTGTTGAAAGTTTGGTGTCTATTTTTGCCAAGTACCGCCAAGAATTTATGAAATATTTTGGTTTAAAATAATAACTCGAAAAGAATAATTTATTTATGAAAAATATCTTTTTTATCAAGTATAAAAACTAAATATTTTTTCCTCATTTTTTTAAATTTTGTGCATTTTTTTAAAATATAAATGAATATTGTCATTTATCGCTTCTCGATTATTGCCTAAATCATCAATATCAAATTGAAAGTTAAGAATCTCTTCTATATCATTCCAACTATTTTCGAACATTTTCTTTGCTATATTAGTTATTCCATCATAAATATCAGATTCTGTCAAATCGTTAATTGAAAGACCCACAATAGTCTCATTTAGAAAAGGCAAAGGCCCTATTTCGATTTTTTTCTTTCGCATTTTTAAATAGGCTATTAGATAGAAAATCTCTTCTGCCAATTCTTTTATTCTAATTTTATTGTTATTCTTTTCCAATAAGTCAGAAAACGCACTTATTGCCTGACCTTCTATTTGCTCTTTACTTGGCAAGCAAAATTTAAGCGAACTTTCTGCATATTTATTACCAAGCGACTTTGCTTCGATGAACGCTTTGTGCACTTCCTGCTTATTAAATAGTCTGATATAACAGAGCCCTTTGTTTAAATACAGATCTCTTCGGGACGGTTCTATCTTTATTGCATTATCAATGTCAGCTATCGCTTCTTTTATTCTATTAAGTTCAATATAGGATTTACATCGTTCAAAATAAGCATCAAACAATGCAGTATCTTTATTTTTAAAATAGTCAGAATAATCGTTTTGATTGCATTCTAAAAATTTCGTCCAGTAATAAACTGATTTTTCGAATTAAAGTATATCGGAATAAGATAATTCTAAATTGAAATAGCATGGTGTATCCAACGATTTCAGATCATTAAATGAATTTCTTTGAACAATAATTAAATATTCCAATAAATAATCTATAGTCTCTATAAAATTACCATTTTCCAATGCATCAGCTCCTAGTTGCGCTAACATATTAACTCTTAAGTAATCACTGTCAGCAAATTCTAATTTAATTGTTGTCATATAATATTATTTAAGTGGCTTCTCAACCTGAGCCAAAGCGTTCAGAGATAGAAGCATTGCTTGTAAAATTATAAATTGGAATGGTAGAGTTATTTTGTTTCAAAATAACTTTCCTACTTTCAATTAATTTGATTTGAATTTTTCCTTGACAAAAGGTTAATGTTTTGATTCAACCAAACCTTCCTTGAATTATTAAAAATGGTTCTTATTAAAAGGAATAGAAATTAATCTTAAGGTGATAATTAATTAATAAATTTAAAACAGTAAGTTAACACTTTACATCGTTCTTTGGAGAAATAAATATAATTAATTAAAAATGTTTTACGGTAAAATATTAAAATTATTAAATATTAAATTTTTATTTTTTTCAATACTTTTTTTCTCCTTAAACACTACCGCACAGGTAAGAGGAAAGGTTTTCGATGCGGCAACAAATGAATCATTAGTTGGAGCTACAGTATATCTTTCCGGTGGTAAACAAATTGATTTTGTTGGGCTCAACGGAGAATATCATTTACGGAAAATTGTGCCAGGAACTTATACGATCACTTCACAATTTATTAGTTATGCAAAACAGGAAAAAGTAGTTATAATTACGGATACAGTTAAAATTATAAAAATTGATTTTGCTTTAAAATCTAATGAAAGCTCTCTTAATGAAATTGTTATTGTTGCCGCGCAAGATAAAGGTTCCGAAAATTATGCTAGGAGTTTAGAAAAAAATTCAGATAATGTCATCAACGTAATATCTGCAAAAAATATTCAACTTTTACCTGATGTTACAATTGGCAATGTATTACAAAGGATGAGTGGTGTTACCGTTGAAAAAACTTCAAGCGGTGAAGGAAGATATGCAACCATACGCGGAATGGATAAGAGGTATAACTACACAACAATTGACGGTATAAAAATACCCAGTCCCGACTTTAAGAACCGATACGTACCAATGGATATTTTTCCAGCAGAAATTGTAGAGCGCTTAGAAGTTTCTAAAAGTTTAACACCAGGAATGGAAGGTGACGCGATTGGTGGGGCTACAAATTTGGTGCTAAAAAGTGCACCACAGGTATTTTTAATAAATGCAAATGCGTCAATTGGGTATAATCAATTTTTGTTTAATGAACCATTTACTTCTTTTGATTCAAAAAGTATTAATAAAAAATCTCCCGCACAAGTTCACCCCGGCGAATTAGCAGGTGAGTCTGATTTTCCAATAACAAACTATATTTATAAAAAAACAGAACCGCTACCAAATATAATTGCGAGCCTAAGTATTGGAAACAGGTTTTTAAAACGTAAACAGTTAGGCGTTTTACTTTCCGGCAGCTATCAAAATAATTATAATTTAACGAATGATATTTTTTTGGTGCCTTCTGCCCAACCGCAATGGACACCTTCTAATCAACCACTTATTGCTGACATTTTATTGAGAACATATTCTTTGCATCAGATAAGAAAAGCCGTACATGCTAAAGTAGACTATATTTTTAATCCAAAACACAAAATAAGTATTTATTCAATGTATGTTGGTTTGGACGCCATAAGACAACGAAATACAATAGACACAATAGGCATTGGTAGTACAAATGCAAATGTTGAAAAACATTTTGAATCCAGGGTTACTTACCAGAATATTTATAATGCAACGTTACACGGAGAACATACGCTGATAAAAAATTTAATTTTTGAATACAGCGGTGCTTACTCAAAGGCATGGGCTAATTCTCCAGATTGGGGGTCTATGACTATTAACGGAGTTGCTAGCTCACCGGTTTATAAATGGAAAACATTTACTAGACGATGGCTACAGACGACTGATGAGGATATCAGTTATTATTCAAATCTTACCTATAGCCTTAATGTTTTAAAACAAAGTATCGAAATAAAAACAGGTGGAATGAATCGGAATAAAACTCGTAATAATTTTTATGATTCTTATAATCTTTCTTTTGCGCCAAACCAGGTTGTCACAGATAACGGTTTATATGATGCGAAATATTTCGTTTATAACGGTTTTGGTTCAACTGCTGATGCAAACAACTATATTATAAATGAAAATGTAAATGCTATATACGGGCAATTGAAATTGACTTTGTTTGGTAAAATTCAGTTGTTAGGCGGTGCACGTTTAGAAAGAACTACACAGGCTTTTACAACTGCTGTTCCAGACAATATACCAGGTAAATCTGGTGGTAAACAATATAAAGATTTGCTACCAAGTGGAGGCCTAAAATATACAATTAACGGCAAACAAAATCTACGGATTAATTATTTTTCTTCTATTAGCCGACCAAGTTTTTATGAATTAATTCCTTATACCTTAACTGGTGAGGATTTTAATGAGATTGGTAACCCTTATTTAAAACGTACAAAAGCGAAAAACTATGACTTGCGATACGAGCTTTTTCCAAAACCAAGTGAGCAAATTTTAGTTGGTGTATTTTATAAAAACATTACGAATCCAGTCGAATACTCTTTTGTGCGAGAAGCAGGTTCTCCTACAGCCTTGAATCTTCAGCCTCAGAATTTTGGTATTGCAACAAATTTTGGTTTTGAATTTGTGATCAATAAATTTTTTAAACAATTCGGCGTATCCGCTAACTATTGCTATACAAAATCACAAATAACTACAGATAAAATACTTTATTACCACGATGATTTAAAAGGTAATACCAATAAAATGGTTACCCAAACGCGCCCTTTACAAGGCCAGGCAGACCATATTGCTAATCTTTCATTTATATATAAAAGTTCAAAGCTTGGATTGGATGCACTTTTATCAGCAGTATATACAGGTAAATTAATTACTCTAGTTTCTTCATCTTATGGTTTGGATTATTATCAGATGCCAATGACAAGGCTTGATTTTTCCTGTGAGAAAATTGTAAGCAATAAGAAGAGAAACTTTAAATTCTATTTATTTGCTAAAATAAATAATATTCTAAATACAAAGTCGATAGTGAGAATTTTACAGCAAAACTTAACATTGCCGGATGGATCTCTTTATTTGCCAATACAAGATAGCCCTAACAGCATCATTGTTCAGAAACAACAGTACGGTCAAGGCTATCTGTTTGGTATAAGATATAAAATATAACATAAATAAAAACAAAAAAACAAAAAAACCAAAAAACCAAAAAACATGAAAAAATCAATTATCTCCTTAGGAATAATAGCCGCTTTATCTGCGATGCTATTTGAATCCTGCAAGAAAAAAACGAATACAATAGACGATGAGCAAACTGTTGTATCAACACCACCTTTCCAAATTGGAACACCAATTAGTGCTGGGACAGCCTTAACCGGTTCAATTAAAGGAACAATGATCACTGGAAATACCTATACAGTTGGTGGAGACGTGGTAATAAATAAAGGTGACACCGTTCTTTTACAAGAAGGGGTTACAGTGTGCGTAACAACAGATAAAACAATTGTAGTAAAAGGTGTATTAATTTCTTTGGGTAGTTCAGCAAAGCCTAATTCATTTACATCTTGTAGCGCAAGTAAAATTAATACTATTGCACAAGCGCAAAACCCAACCACAGATCCTGCATGGGGTACTGCTGGCTCAGGCGTTTGGGGAGGAATAGAATGCGATACATCTTGCACATTGCTAGTTTTAAAATGGACTCATATTGATTTTACAGGTGCTGCTCCTTCAGTTACTCAACCCTATGTTGGAGGCACAGCAGGAACAAAACAAAAAGGTATTTTATTCCAACGCCCAAATGGTGATTTTATTATGGAAGATTCATGGATGTATGGAAGCATTGACGACGCTATTCGCGTTTCAAGCGGACGTTTAAGTATAATGCGAAATACATTCGAAAAATGTGGTTACGTTGGTGGAGATTGCATTAATGCAAAAAGTGGTTGCATTGGGGATATGGCTTTTAATTTATTTGTTGGAACAGCAACTAATGGCACTAAAGCTTCAAACAAAGGCGGAGTAGGCCCACAAACAAATATAAATATGTATAATAATACATATGTTAATGGTGGTTTCCGCCAAGTGCAGACGGCAAGAAGTGCTAATATTAATTTTGAAGAAGGTGCAAAAGGCTCAGCATATAATAATTTAATTGTAAACTGTAAATATGGTTTTAGGGTAATGGGGCCAACCCCAAACCCAGCTGGTATTCCGGCAGCTGATACTACGAATTTATTTTATAGTAACAATTATGTTTATGGCGATTCGGTATCAATATGTAATCAATTTTATCCTGTAGGATATTGCACAAAACCTTCTGCTTATATTGTTCCAAACAATGGTGCTGGAACAAATTATGTTTTCAATGGTGGTGCAAATGGCGCATTAGCATATAATGCTGCTTCACTAGCAGGCTCTAACAATCCTTTATTTGTTGGATTTACTTTGCCTGAAGTAGGTATTTCTAGATTATCTGATATTAATTATGTTGGTTCATTTAACTTTAGATTACAATCAAGTTCACCTGCTATTGGAAAAGGTAAAACTAGTTTTGCTCCTCTAAATTCAACAGCTGGAACTGTTACAAATCCTAATTATAAAGCAACAATATCGTATCCAGGTATCGATATTGGTTGTTATCAAAGTGGTTCTGGTGGAAACCAACACTAATTTATAAATTAAAATCACATTCCTGTTTTGCAGGAATGTGATTTAAAAAAACAATACTTGAAATTATTTTTATATCTGATATTTTTCTCTTCACTTCGTGTTTTTTCGCAAGTTGGTTGTACTGATCCGTCAGCGAACAATTATAATTCATCGGCAATTACAAACGATGGATCCTGTACCTATAATGTCACAACAGAAAGTGTTTTTACAAAAGGCTCTATTGTTGCTAATGTAACAGAGTCCTCAGGTCTTGTATTTACAGATGGTATGATGTGGACACATAATGATAGCGGAAATCCACCAAACATTTATAAAGTTGATACAGCCAATGGAAATCTTTTACAAACTGTTACAATAACTAATTTTCCGAATGTAGATTGGGAAGATATTACTGCAGACAGCAACTACATTTATGTTGGTGATTTTGGTAATAATAATGGCACGCGCACCGATTTAAAAATATTGAAAATAAGTAAAACACAATTAACCAGTACAGCAACGGTTATAACTGCTACCGCTCAGGCAATTAATTTTTCCTATTCCGATCAAACTTCTTTTGTTTCTAATAGCTCTACTAATTTTGACTGCGAATCAGTGATTTCGATTGGCACATATTTATATTTATTTACAAAAGGTAGAGGTGATTTTCAAACCCGTGTTTATAAACTTTCTAAAATACCTGGAACCTACACCCTAAGCCCATATACATCTTACAATATAAATGGTAAAATTACTGGAGCAGATTATAATAAACTTACAAATGAAGTAGTTTTAATCGGTTACATGGCTTCAAACAAAAATTCTTTTCTTTGGTTTTTAAATGGATTTACCAGCGACATGTTCTTCTCAGGGAATAAACGTCGCATTGAAATAGGGAACTCTACTAATGACTGGCAAACAGAAGGTATTACTTATGCTCAAAATGGGTCTAATGAACTTTTTTTATCCTGTGAAACATCATATACTCCTGCAACTTTATACAATACTTTCAAAACAAATATTACATCAGTTGGAATAAAGGAAAATCAAAAACAAACATACAATATAACGATCTATCCAAATCCATCTTCTGGAATAATTGAAATCGAAAGTGATGAAATTATAACTGAACTTAAAATAATTACATCTTTTGGTAAATGTATTTATTCCAATACCTACAATCAAAAACATATTACATTAAACAGCCTCGATTTTTCAGAAACAAAAGGCTACTTCATTATAAAGGTAAAAGTATCAGCACAGTATATTTATAGAAAATTATTTTTAACTGAATAATAAAAAAAATGATATAAACATGAAAAATATTCTGTTAAAATTTATATTTGTTCCTTCCTCTGCAAGTCCATCAAGCATTCAGGAATCACAATTTTCGATAAGGCGTTATAATTTATATCCGAATTATAATAATATTGTAATTTTTAAAAAAACTAAACAAAAATTCATGAAATTTTTTTTAATCTCCTCTTTATTATCATTTGCTTTTATCCTAAACGCACAAAATAAAAAAAATGAAAATTTTTATTTTACAACTTTTGGTGACATGCCATATTTTTTACCGGATGACTATGCGAAATTTGAAAATGTAATTAAAAAGATTAACGTTGAAAACCCAGCTTTTACGGTAAATGTTGGTGATTTTAAATCTAGTAAAACACCTTGTAGTGATGAAGCTTATGCGAAAATTTTAAATTTTTACGGGCAATTTAATAACCCGTTAATTTATACTCCAGGCGATAACGAGTGGACGGATTGTACTAAAAAAGAGGCTGGCACTTATAATGCGGAAGAGCGACTTGCAGCAATAAGAAAAATGTTTTTTAAAGATTCTTTAAGTTTTGGTAAAGAAAAAATAAAGCTAATGCCCCAATCAAAAACACATGGATTTGAAAAATTTGTCGAGAATAACACTTGGGATTATGGAAAAATTTCTTTTGCAACTGTTCACATTGTAGGTTCAAATAATAATTTTCTTTCTACTTCGAAAAATGGAAATACAGAATTTTTTGAACGCGAAAAAGCTGATTTAGCCTGGCTAGAAGAGCTTTTTAAAAATGCCAAAAAGAAAGATCAGAAAGCAATAGTTATAGTTACTCACGCTGATATGTTCTCAGATAAAGATAAAGCTATGAAAGAATCGAGCGGTTTTTACACTATTAAGAATAAGTTATTTGAATTGATCACCGATTTCAAAAAACCTGTGCTGCTTATAAATGGCGATTCTCATGTTTTTTTGATTGATAAGCCGTTTCTTACAGATGAAAAAAAAGAAAAAACACTGGATAATTTTACAAGGCTTCAGGTTTCAGGGGAAGCAAATATGCACGCAGTGAAAGTATTCGTAAATTTAAATTCTCCAACAATTTTTCAATTTGAAGAACTTTTTGTAGAGCAACAAAAATAGACAATTTGTTTTAATTCGAAGCAGGAGGCCCATTCAAAAACTCATTGGTTTCCTCTTTTCCTTTTTTAAATTCGAGCTTACCGAATTTATAAGTAAAGCTAATACCAAAAGAGCGATAAGGCAACTGTTTTACGCTATAAGAAGTATAACCTGTAGATTCAATTGTAGTAACCTGTTTTACATATTTGGTAAAAGGATTGGTGGCTGTTAATCCAAAACTGGCATTCTTGTTCCAAAACTGTTTTCTTAGCGAGAAGTTATAGGTCAAGGATTGTGGACTTTTACCCTGGATATTATTAGCTGCGGAATTATAGTTTCCAAATATTTCTACAATAAGATCTTTCGGAAGTTTGTAAGAAAGATTTAAATTGACGCGATAACGCATGCCCATTGAAAAGTTACCAAAATATGGACTCATAATATACCTATTTGAAGCATTAAGGTTTCCACGGATATTAAAATTTGTTGTTATAGGAAAGGATGCTGACATACTTCCTATAGAATTGTATTCGCTTCCAATATTTTGCCAGCTGCTAACAGAAACATTTGTATAAACAGAATCCCCTATTTGATAAAATGGGTAAAAGGTGGTAATCGGTTTATGATCCTGGCTATTTATTCTTTCAATTGCAGCAATGTAAATATTGCCACCGTTATCGAAATTTTTATTGTATCCTAATTCCATATTATCGCCAATTTCAGGTTTTAATTTTGGATTTCCGGTTACCAAATTGTGAGGATCGCTTATATTCACAAAGGGATTGGCATTACCATAATCTGCGCGCTCAATTCTTCGGGTGTATGAAAATTTAACGGTTTGCTCTTTACTGAATTTATGCGATAAGATCAAAGAAGGAACAACTGTCTTATATGAGGGAACAATCGTATTCGGAAAATCAATATTTATATTTGTATATTCTGATCTCGCTCCGGCTCTTACATTTAACCATTTAAAGAGTTTAAATGAAGAAGATAAATAACCGGCATATATTTTCATGTCATATCTTAAATGATAGGATTGTAATGGATCATTTTGGTAATTATCCGTTAACGGATCCAAAAAATCAACATGAGTTGTGCTATTTATAATTTGTTCTGAAGCTTTTACGCCGGTTTCAAAACTTAAATAATCATTTACAGGATGAACATAATCTAGCGACAAGTATTTATTATTATCTGTTCCCGGATTATGACTGGAAATACCGTAATAAGGTTTATTAGGACCTATGTAACTTTGTGTTTGAATATAATTACTATTTGGCTGGCCGTAACTTGAGACATATGCAATGTTCAGCTCCTGTTTTTCCTTTTTAAAAGTTTTTCTATAGTTCAGGTTCCAGTCTAATGAAGATTCGGAGGCATGCGAATTTGAATTTCGATATCCCTCTGTGTTTTGCACAATAGCAGAAGAATAATCCTGCGTTATTTGCTGTTGGTTTATAAAGCTGATGTTTTGATTAGTGAAAGTATTAAACGCTAACGAACCCGTTAAGCTGTTTTGTTTATTGAAACTCCAGTCAAAACCTAAACCTGAACGATAACCGTTGCGGCTAAAATCAGTATAACCATCCTGCAGCAAATGAGTGGTTGTGTATGCTGCAGTGTCAATAGAATTTCGGTCCTGCGAATTTGGAGTGAGCGAGCTTAACTGTGCATTACCGCTAATAAAAGCGTTAACGCCAAAATTATTATTCCTGAAATTTAAATTTAAAGATCCTGTTTCAAAACGTGTTCCTGCTGATAAACTGAAATTCCCGTTTATACCCTTTACTTTATTATCCTTTAAAATAATATTAATGATTCCGCCGGTGCCTTGTGCATCGTATTTAGCGCCGGGACTTGTAATAGCTTCAATGCTTTTGATTTGGCTGGCAGGGATAGAAGCAAGGGCATCTGCCAAACTACTACCAAAAATGCTGGAAGGCTTGCCGTTGATCAGAAAACGGATATTGGGGTTGCCTTGTAATTCAATATTCCCTTCCACATCAACAGTTATTTGCGGTACTTTTCGCAGAATATCAATAGCCGCCACGCCTTGCGATGTAATATCGTTTTCAGCATTATAAACTATTTTATCAATTTTATTTTCTATGATCTCTGTTTTAGCGGTAATTACAACCTCCTGTAAATTTGTTTGTGTATTTACCATTGTAAAATTGCCAAGGTTTATTGTTGGCTTTGCGCTACTTATCACAATATTGTTTTTGGCACTATTTTTATAACCTATATAGTAAACAACAACCTTATATTTTCCGTATGGGATATTTTTGATAGAAAAATTACCTTTATCATCAGATGTTGTACCATTCACTTCTTTATTATTTTCCTCTAAGACCAATCCTATACTCGCGTAATCAATGATTTTGTTAGAAAGAGAATCAATTATCTTTCCCGAAATAGTTCCTTGCGCATTCGATTTGGCACAAAAAGCGAAAAAAAACAGCACTAATAGCATTTTACGAAAATGGGCTGGTAGCAACTTGATAAATATTGATTTTGGCATAAATTAGAGCTAAACCATAAAATTAGGATATAAATCTAAGTATAAAATGAATATAACTGAAACATACCGAAACAAAAAACTCGCTCTAATATTGAAATAAAGCGAGTTAAATGTTATTGAATTGTTATTTGGGAAACTACCGATATTTTTTCAAACTCATTCTTTGAAGATCTCAATGTATTACTGGATTTAAAGCGTTATTTGGTGAAGTAGAAATTCTTATAGAATCGACATATTATTTCAAGCATTTTTTATATAGTTTAATTATATTATTTTAAATGAAGGCATTTTTAAGATATGTTCATATTTTTAAAAATATTGGACCCGTGTCTTGTTCATGTTCAATTATGAGAAAATTTAGTTTATTTTTTTTCTAAGCATTTCGTCATTTGACACGAAAGTGATGATATATTCATTATTTGTTTGCAAATTATTTTTTTCCGTTTCAAATTTATGAAATTTTTCGGATTGATTAAAAAACATTTTTTTTAATTCTTTTGTTGAAACCACCGTCATTTTCTGGAACGCATTCTTTAAAAATCTTAATGTTTTAGTAGAATTAATGTTGGGTAAATGATAAAGTAATTGCTGTTGTATTTTTGATACTCTATTTCTCTCATTTTTTTAGAAATGAATTAGAGAATAATACAGCATGCTGTAATCCTTATTAATATTGGCTTTCAGGCCGAATGTCACAGTTATAAGGCACAGGATTAATAAGTTTAAAGATTGTCATTCGTAGTTCAAAATTATTCATAACGCAAAAAATGATTTGTTGATAATTAATATTATGCCAAACGTTTTTCGGTGCTTTATCTTCAAAATTAAATTTTCTATTTTTTACTTTTTATTTTCGATAAATCCTTATTTAACCAATCGATGTATTTTGGCAATTGGGAAACTAAATAGTAAGGTAAATTTAATAAGTGATAATTTTTGCCATTTGGCGTTACGACTTTTGTAACTGATAATTCTCCTGCATATAAACGAATTGCAATTTTTCCTGGAGATTCATCCATAAATAAATGTAAGGATTTTAGCTTTCCTTCTTTACCGGATTTCACCTCTATAGGTATCAATTTACCATCATGAGTAATGACATAATCAACTTCAGCTGTTGATGATGTTTTCTCTCTCACCCAAAAATTTAAAGCGCTAAGGGCGTAAAAATTACAAGCCAATAATTCTTGGCCAACTAAATGTTCAATTATTGTCCCTTGATAAACATTATTTAAATCAGTAGTTCCAATTATTTCTTTTTGCATGCCAACAGCATAATTCATCAATCCTGTATCAAATAATTGTAAGCGTGGGGATTTTTGTATTTCAGGAATAATTGGCAATTTGGCGCTGGTTGTAGGATAAATTAAACTTAGCAGTAAAGCCTTTTCTAATGTTCTTAACGCTTCTCCCATTTCCTTTGATCCATAACTCGATTTACCAAAACCTTGAAACTTTATTCGTTTTCCTGCTTCAAAATAGCTTGTTTTTATTACGTGTCTGATACTTTGTGTTTGCGTATTACTGTGTGCGTATTTTTCAACGTCATCAATATAAGAGGCAATTAATGAATCGTATAAAGTAGTTAATGAGGTAATATCTTTTGTTTCAGCATACTCTTTTATTATTTCGGGCATTCCTCCAATTAAGGCATATGTATGAAATAGCGTCAACAATTTTTCATGTGCAAATGAATTTAATGGAATGTTATTAATTTGTTCTAATGCAGATGTTTCTCCAATAGCTTCCAAAAACTCAATGAAAGATACAGGTCGTACTACTAAAAATTCAACTCTACCTACAGGAAAACTTAGTTTCGTATTAAATATAGTTTCTAATAAAGATCCGGCTGCAATCACAGGAATTTCAGGCATTTGTTCATAGAAAAAACGTAAAACATTAAATGCCTCTGGCACTTCTTGAATCTCATCTATGAATAGCAGAGTTTTTTTTCTTTTTGAATACTCTTTGTTTTTCAAAAAAAATAACGTTTGTAAAAGTGTTTCTATATCCTTAAAATCATCAAAAGGTTTACGATCCGAAGGGATTTCTAAGTTTAAGTAAATATATTGTTCGAAATTTTGAGCAAATTGATTAACAACAGTAGTTTTTCCAACTTGCCTTGCTCCTCTTATCACTAGTGGTTTTCTATTCTTTTTTTTTGCCCAATTTTCGAGCTCAGTCAATATCGTTCTTTTAAACATAATACAAAATTAGGGTAAATTATTCAATTAAACTATACAAAATTAGTGTAAAATACAGCTAAATTTTACACAAAATTAGGGTAAAATACGAAAGTTTAGGTGTTAATAAGGAAATAATTGTTTAGAAATATTAAATGTTATCATCAACTTATTAATTCAAATTATCGGCATATAATCTATGTATAGTCCAATAAATCGCTATACAGGCAATTAGAGTTGAAATAGGATATACTATCATTTCTTTGTACCAATCTTTTTTTCTAAACCAAATACTTATTGAGAAAAATGCTAAAAGTATAATAGTGATTTGCCCAAATTCTACTCCCAAATTAAAACACAACAACGAGCTTATAAAATGTAATTTTGATAAGCCTATTTCACTTAGTGAATTTGCGAAGCCCATACCATGAATTAAGCCAAAACAAAAAACCAGTGCTAATCTCCAAGTATTAACTTTGTTATGAAAAATGTTTTCAATTGACGTAAAAATAATTGAAATTGATATTAAAGGCTCTATGATATCAGATTTTGGTAGTATATATCCAGTGGCGGCTAAACCTAAGGTAATACTGTGTGCTAAGGTAAAAAGTGAACATTGAATTAAAACTGATTTAAATTCAGAATTTAAAAAAAACAAACTTAATATGAACAAAATATGGTCGAAGCCAAACGGAATAATATGTGTAAATCCTAACTGGATATATTTTGTTATTAATTCTAAAGAAATCATTAGGATAATTATTCTTTTATTAATTTGGTTGTAAAGCCTGCCTTTCCTGTAATTTTTAAGAAATATATACCTGCTGGAAGCGATGAAAAATCTTGTTCCTCAATATGTTTACCACTATATAATAATTCACCATAAGAAGAATAGAATTCAATAATGTTAGTTGCATTTTTTAAATCACAATTAATCGTTGTTTTGAAAGGATTAGGAAAGGCGATTGATGATTTTGTTTCTTTTAGATTTGTCTGGATACCTGATATCAAATTACAAGTTCCTCTTACACAAATTACTTTATGCCTAGTAGTTTTAACATCATATGTTGTAATGCCAAATTGAGAATATAAATACCAAGCTTTGTTTGTTTGATTTGGTAAAGTACTAGAAGACCAATATTTATTAATTCCAATATTACTAAAGTAAGTTGTATTTATTGATGGATTAATAATGGTTTCATTATTTAGGGATTGTAACTCTTTAATATTTGGTAAACGCCAATCTAACTGACTATTGAGCGAAAGTGTATCTGCATAAATTAGTGCGTTTTCCCATGTTAAAGAATCTGTATAACATAATTTTTGCCAAACAAAATTAGTTACGTTATCAGTTATTGTTCCATTACCATTATCTGTGAAATGATTAAGAGTGGTTGTTGGTGTATTTATATCTCTTACTGCTCTTACATGAAAATGTTTTGTACCCCCAGCACTAATAGTTTCTGATTTTGGATGGTTACCAATCCCTCCTCCTGAATTTGTTGCCCAAACCTTTGTATTATCGTTAGCTTGCCTATCACTTGTCCACCAATATTCAGCAGAAGTTGTCGTAAAAACAGATGTATTTAAAGCCGGGCTAGAATTTTGATGATTTAATATACTAAAACTTTCATGTGCTGTGGGTAGTCGCCAATCAGTAAAACTGCCTAAAATTAAAGCATTGCAGTAAGAAGTTGCATTTTCAATTGTCATTTCTCCACCATCAACTTGTTGCCACATTAACCCTGTAATTGTATCTGTTATCGTTCCATTTCCATTTATTATAAAGTATGGAGGATAAATGGAATAATCATTATCCTCGCCAAAAGTAGATGTGTAACTCATTGTTTGACCAGTATCAGGTAAACGAAGCATCGTTTTCATAAGACTTTGACCAGTGCAAAAGTTCAATAATAAAAAAATTTGAGTAATTGTTATTATTTGTTTCATTGTTACTTTTGTTGTTTACAGATTACTGAATTATTAATTTCTTTGTTATTTGATAATTTTCAAAAGAGATGATTAGAGAATATATTCCTGAACGAATGTTTCCAAATACGATATTGTCTTTATACTGCGTGGTTTCAAAAATCTTTTCTCCCAATAAATTATAAATACTAATTTTTTTTATTTGATCGTTTGAATTTGTTTTATTAAAATTTAATTGAAATTGGTCTGATGTAGGATTTGGAAAAATTTCGACATCTGAGTGGATGAAATTATTATCAATAACGGCAGTAGGAGAAGTAACGGTTTTCCTTAAAAGTACCTCATTATCTAAAATTAAATTTGATGACCAAATAAATTGAGCAGTTGACCAAATTGATGGAAAATTACTATAAGCAGAAATGCTGCTTACGCCAACAGTAGTTGGTGAATATAAACTAGCATTTGGCCAATGTGTGTCATTGAAACTGGTAGTTTGCCACCCTGAAGGTAAGGTATAATGTATAGCGTAACAGTTAACATTACAACTTGTACTGGTAACAGCAGTGGCTGAAGAACGCGTGCTATCTGATAACTCAATAATTGTATTTAAATTTTGAACTGGAGCTATGTAATACGTTTGAGCTTTCCAACTCCCATTTGTAATCGTTCCGTCACTAAAACTTGCAATAAAACCACCATCGCCAGAATGATATGGATTAGCGGAATTAAGTTCTGTACCTAAACCTAAATTTTCTTCACAATCAACCAATTTCAAAGCAATTGTGTAAGGATAAGAAACTTTAAATTTTACAACACACGAATTAAATGGAGTAAATGGAACAGGGTCTACGCCAACTAAAATTCCATTAATATATAATTCAAAATAATTATCACCAAATAAATACGCCGTAATTATTGACCCAGATGCATCAATAGTTGTTACAGGAACTGTTGCTAAATTTACAGCTGAAATACTTGAAGGAATTACTCCATTGCATTGATTATAAAGATCGGGAAGGTAGGAGCCACTTAAAAATTGTGTTGCTGATGGAACAGTCCAGCTTTTACCATCAGTAGATATTATTGTGCCTACTCCTGATACTCTTGAGCCTGCACAACCCGCATATATATTTGTTGAAACAATTGTAGCACTGCCTTGTGAGACAGAACCAGAGCCAGAATATTGTGAAAATGCCAAAATAGGAGTTAATAAAAAAACTAAAAAAATTGAGCGACTAGTAATCATGTATTTTATTTATTGAACAATTATTTTTTTCACTATTTGATATTTTGGTAATTGCACTTTAACAAAATAAATTCCTTTCGAATAGGTTTTTACATCTATGGATTGTTTGAAACCTTCTGCTTTATAAACAAAATCTCCTTTTAAAGAATAAATAGATATTTCTATAATATCGGATTCTTTAATTGTTTTTGATAAATTAAAATTTAAAATATCAGATGTGGGATTTGGAAAAACAGAAATACTATTTTGATCTATTACTTTTTCAGTTATAGAAGTTGGAACGGAGCATTGAGCTGGCCCTGTATAATTTATTGTTGTTGTACCTGTAGGAATAACATATTTGTATGTATAGGTTGTACCACTCCAACTGTATTTTGTTGCATAACCAGCAGTGCCGTTTAATGTATACGAAACATCATATCCATTATTGGTAACATTTGGTAAACAGGATGTAATTAAAGCACCTGTTAAAGGGCCCCAATTTTCAGTTCTTACTGGACTGCCTTGTGGTTGTGGAATTATTTGATTAGTGACGTCTTCTGTTACTGCTCCAACCATACTGCCAATCATATAAGGTGCTGATACAGTTCCGTGATAATGATAAACACCATTGCGATAATGTCCATGGTTGATGTCTAAAGCAAGCATTGTATTACCATCAGGTTCAACACTCCCATATACTGCAAAACCATCTAATGCAAATGCAATTGGTAGGGTAGGTGATTGCACTCCATACAAATGTAAAGGTGCAGTATGGTAATGATAATCATCACCTCTTCCGCAATGACCTCCATAATTATCAAGCTGCCCATCCAAAAGTGCGTCAACACCTGTATTTGTATAAGGATTAAAAATAGGAACACCATTGACTGCTATTGCTATTGCTCCTTTAGTAAAATGCGATGCATTAACTGGGACTGGTGTAGCTGCAATTACCGGGTTTATAGGCACAGGCCAAGCACTAACTCCAATATAACATTTAGGAAGTGGGACTTGTTGCTGCCATCCATGGTTTGATATACCAACCATCATAGTATGAGTTGTTGGAATACCTTTAGATTCTATATAAAAATAGGTTGGTGAAGAATAGGTGTTTATATTTGGTTTAAATGGTGCGAAGGCAGAATCCATATAAGCAATACTAGTGCTTGTAGTTTGCAATGTTTTCATAGCTTTTTTAGTAAAACTATAAAAGGTCATAATAACACCAACAGTTAAAACTGGTAGTAAATATTTTACTTTTTTATTGTTTGAAAGTTTAAATGTGACGATGCTCAGAATCATTAAACCAATAATTATTAACCAAAATTTAAAATCGAAAAGACTTTTTGGCGCAACTGATTCAGCATTAATATTTAAAATTCTCTTATTAATGTTTTTAATCGAGTTATCTTTTTTTATAACAAATAATTGATCTTCTTTTGATAATTGCGCGAATGAAAAATGGACTATATTACTTTGTAAATCTTCAATAAAAACCTCTCCATTCTTATACATATAAAAAGTTCCGTCAATTGATTCGTTTTGTTTATTTAAATTCCAATGTTTAAAGTCATTAATTTCGATTTTAGGGGAATGCGCATATATTATACTGCTTAGTGAGCATAATAAAAAAGCAATGATTTTTTTCATATGATTGTTTTTTAAATTGATAGTTAGAGTTTCATTTAATTAAAAATCTATTCTTTAATAAATTTTTTCGTGGTCAATATTTTAGTTAATTCATCTGTAAGTTGTATGAAATACATACCAGAACTTAACGTATTAATATCTAACCCGTTTTCTAAATTAGGTCGTGGCAACATAAAAATTGTTTTACCAGACGCATTTAGTATTCTAATGTAATAAGCTTTTGATGTAGGATCCTTAAAATTAATAAACAATTTATCGTTAGATGGGTTGGGAAATAATGTAAACTCTGTTTCTTCTGTTTTTTTTTCATTAACTCCAGTTAAAGTCATAGTGCCAATTACTTTAAATGATCCCATCATTCCTTCGTCTTCATAAGTTAATGCATGACAATGAAACATATACGGCCATGTTGCGTCAGCGTAATCCTCAAACTTCGCAATAACAGTTACTGTACCACTAATAGGAATATAAACAACATCTTTCCATCCTTGCTCATAAGTTCTTACTGAAGAACCTATATTACCACCAGCTCTAGTTAGAATATGAAACGGTACATCATGTAAATGAAAAGCATGACCAAATATATTATTATTGACAATAGTCCATTTCTCAATCGCGTTTAAAGCAACGGTTTGATTAGTTACTGCCAAATTGAAAAATGAATTATTTAAGGAAAATGCTGTTCCTCCATTACCTCCTGTGATAGTGATAGTTCTACTATTAGTTACCTGTACATCTGTCCAATAAGTATTATTCACAAGTGTTGTAGGTATGCTTGTAATTGGACTTCCAGTAGAAGTAATGATATTTATCTTTAAAACATTAAAATCTTGGTTATTTAAATAACCGCCGTTTAAAGGGCCATTACCCCCTGTTGGAACTGAACCGCCAGTAGGTCCTTCGAGGCCAGGCCAACCAAAAGGATTCTGACCTGGTGTTAATGAGGTAATTTCTGAAGTTGAATTATAAGATTTTAGAAAAATTGTTGAGCCAATCATACTAGTAGATAAATCAACTAAAATTTCAACTCTTTCGCCTGTATGCAATGCTAAACGAGTGACTGCAACAGGTACATTTAATAAACCATCATCATTGCCTATGACATAAAAAGTACGATTATCACTAAATCCTAAGTTATAACCTCTTTGTATTTCGCCGTTTAAGATTCGCAGTCGAACAACTTGTTTAGGTAAATTTGCCTGGGGACTCAATACACCATTAACCATTATATAATCTCCATAATTATCAATAATATTATCCGCCATTTGATTACTAGGATTTAAAAAACGACGACTAGTAAGTGCTAGAGGAATGTCATCAATACCATACGTTCTTGGCAATGCTAAAGCTCTTTCGGCAACATCTCTAATAATTATAAAACCACCTAAGCCTTTTGTAACATGAGCTTGGGTCATTTGATGTAAATGCGGATGATACCACAATGTAGCAGCTTGGTTTTTTACAGTCCAGTAAGGCGACCAAACTGTACCTGGAGGAATGATTTGGTGCGGTCCACCATCCATTATGGGAGGTAAGTGCATGCCATGCCAATGTATTGTTGTTGAATCATTTAATTTATTACTTACATTTATATTTATAGCTGCACCATTTTGCATAATGAGTGTTGGTCCCCAAAAATTAGTGTGATTTATAGCCCCTGTAATGGTTTGATTACCTGATTTAAATTGTGCAAAAGTATCTTTTAAAGCCAAGTTAAATGTTGTACCCGATATTGTATCTGGAATCCAAATAGTATTATATGTTTGCGCAAGTGTATTATTGACTAACATACTTAGCATAAATGTTGCAAGTATAAACTTCGATTTGCTTTTAATAATTGCTTTCATTTTATAAATAATTTTTGTTTATAAAAATTACGAAAACAAATTTATGTTAAATAGTAATCAATTATATATTATCCTTTAACTATTCACCTGCTCAAATAGACATTTTACCGAATAATACAGATTTGTTCAATGTGTTGAAACAACCTTTGGTTTGAATACAATTTTAAAAACCATCCAGAATTTATGAAATATATTGGATTGTTTAAAAAACATTTTTTTTAATTCTTTTTGGAATCCACCGTCACTTTTTCGAATTCATTCCTTGAGAATCTTAATATTTTAATTGAATTATAACACTGAATCGCTAATTTCTTAAACCCGCTATTATCGTTAAGAATTCTTATTATTGTTCAGTGATTCTAAATATTATTCTGTCAGCTTTTAATTTCATGTTTTTGTTTGAGAATGGAATTACTCGTCCTGCTAAAATGCTGTCTAATAAATTACCAACCTTAAATAAATTAGGATTTGTCAAGGCACTTGAAATAAAAAATAGCTGATACTTACTTGTGTTTTGAAGAAAAAACATCCATTCATTTTTTGTCAAATAGAAAACTTTTTCAGAATGCATTGAAGCTTTACACTCAATATAAAATTCAGGGTCGTTATCAAAAATATCGGATACTTCAAAGTCATAACTTGAGCCACTTTCTTTTTTCTTATTCATCCATTTCACTTTGTTCCCAAATTTTTCAATTAGTTTTTCATTTAAGAAACCTTCACTAGCTATCCTAATTCGCTCATTTAATTCTTGATTTTCATAAATGATAATATCTTCATCACTGTCAATTTGATTATCTTTTTTTTGTATACTTTCAATTGCTTCGTTTATAGATTGTAGTTGTTTGGATATTAGATTAATTGCTGTTACATTATTCTTGGCATAACGCTGAGGTTGTAAATGATGCTTTTTTAAAATTATTAAATAACATAAAGGTAAAACCAAATACGTTGAAATTGTTTTCTGAATTTGTAAAAGATAAAATAAAGAAAAATAACAATAGTGGTAAAACAGAAATGGATGCTATCAATCGTGAAATATTAAAACAAAAACAACGTATATCAAATGCAAAATCATTGATGCTCGATGGAGAAATTACATCTAATGATTTTAAAGAAATGCGAATTGAAATTGAAAATAAAATTACTCAGCTAACTGTAGAATTAAATAAAATAAACGCGGGAATCCAGAATTTAGATTCTAAAATTGAGCAAGTTATCGAACTCTTTTCAAACCTTGAAAACGCTTATCAGCAGAAGGATGTAGCTATTAAGAAGCGTATTGTGAGTTCGATATTTCCCTCGAAGTTAATTTTTGATAATAAAAAAGTTCGAACTCTAAAAATGAATCGTGTGATATCGCTAATATGCAGTAATGACATGGCTTTAAAGGAATGGAAAAAAAGAAAGCACACCGAATTTGTTGTGCTTTCCCGTGGAGTGGATCCGGAGGGATTCGAACCCTCGTCCAAACAAGGAATTAGTGAGCTTTCTACAAAGTTTAGAACAAACTTAGTTTTCGATTCAAGTCAGGCGTTTATTCAAACCAAACTTAAACTTAGATGCTAGTATTATTTAAGGTAACATCATCCCAAAAATAATTTGCTAATTTGTGGTGCAAACATCCCGTCGCTAAGCAACAACGCTACGGGGTTTACAATGGTTGGTTAGTCTTGGACTAAGCAGCCATAGCGTAAGAATTCTCTTCGCCGTATAAAAGTTTGAAGGTTATGTTTAAAGTGCCATATCTACAACGCACTACCTGCTTACTCATCAACTGCGCTCGCTGTCAAAACCGGTCGGACCCAAAATGTAAAAGAACTTTTCAGTTATTTATGTCACAAAGATACATTCATTTTTTCTGTTTTCACGAATTATTTTTTAGTGTGTATCACTTCCATCGCTTTTGATAATTCAAGATCTTTTCTCAATAATAAATCATCCAGTGTATAATGTGTTTCGTAATCAGGAAGTATACCATGGCTTGTGAGTGTTGGGCTAACATTGTGTATCACTCTAAATGCTGGCATCCTTATTTTGATGTGCGTGTTTGGTAATTTATAGTTTGGCATAATGCCTGCATTACATCCTTCAATGGTTCCACCTGTTTCTTCGCCAATAAAAACGGCCTTATTATCGCTTTTTAAATAAGCAGACACTAAACAAGACGCTGAAAAAGAACCACCATTAATAAGCACTATGATGTTTTTGTCATAATGATTTTTTAGTTTTGGTTTTATCATAAACTTATAGTAATCGGTATCATGATGTGATGTTTTTTTTCCGGCGAGTTTAAAAACACTTAATATGACTTTAAAAACAGTGTTTCCATGGGTGTATTTTTTTAATGGAAATGAGGTGATGGTTGTTTTTAAGGTGAGTGATTTAGAATCTTTGATCAAATAACTCAAGAGTGTTTTAGCGTTGTTCATGCTTCCTCCACCATTATTTCTTAAGTCTATAATTAAGTTTTCTGATTGGTGTTTTTCTAATTTTGAAAATATTTTACGGTATGCTTTTTTACTTTTAGAGGCAGAGAAAGCTTCAATTTTTAAATACAAGGTTTTATTTTCCGAATCTAAAAAACGGTGTTTCATATTGGCACGTTTGTATTTAATTAGTAAGCTGTCTGGTTTTGGTCCAAACGCAATGGGCTTACTGTTTTTAATAATTTCAGTGGCATATGTAAATTTTTGGATGTCATTTTTGTTTTTGTATGCAACATGAATACTATCTTTAAATCCGAACAGCAACGAAAAAAAGTTAGTCAAGGATAATTGTTGTGTATGACAGTCACTTGTTTTATTTAAACCATCTGATGGCATGATAACGTTTAAATAATTTAAGATAGAATCGGAAGAGATGCCATTTAGTTGAGTAATTTCAGTTCCTTTTATTAATGAACTAACTTGCTTTTTTGAGTAGTGTCCGAGTGCATAAATTTTAGAATCAATGGCTGTAAAGAGATAAGGAGATTGTTTTATTTTTTTGTAGTTCGTGGCTTTACCATAGGCTTTTGAAAATCGACTCGTAGTATGACCACATTCTAATTCATGAATAATAAATCTAGTTTTAATTCTAAATTCTTTTTCAGTTAAACTGTCGGTTAAAGACTCAATGAACTTATCAAACAATGTTATATAGTGTGCTTTTGGTTTGTATACTCCAATAACAGGATGCATTCTTAACGTTACTGTTTTAAAAATTTCCGAGTCTTCTTTTAATTGTTTTGGCGAATATTTTTTAGTTAATACGTTAGATTTTGATTGCGAGTAAACTGTTGTAATTTGAAAATAGGCAAACAAAATAAGCAGGAAATTTGATTTGGAAAATGGCATAATTGTTATCTTTGTGCAAATATAAATATATGAATAAATTCAAAATAGGTGTTTTACGCGAGGAGAAATCACCACCAGATAAACGAGTTCCATTAACGCCATTAATTTGCACCGAATTATTAAGAACATATCCTCATTTAGAAATCGTTATTCAGCCTAGTAAAATTAGATGTTATAGCGATGAAGAATATGTGGCATTTGGTTTAACCTTACAAGAAGATTTGAGTGATTGTGATGTGCTGATGGGAGTGAAGGAAGTACCTAAAGAAAATTTATTACAAGGTAAAAAATATTTTTTCTTTTCGCACACCATTAAAAAGCAAGCTCACAATATTAAATTGATGAAGGCTTTAATTGCTCAAAAAATTCAGATGGTAGATTACGAAACCCTAACAGATAAAAATCATAATCGCATCATTGGATTTGGTCGTTTTGCTGGAATTGTAGGTACATACAATGGTATTTTAGGTTATGGACGTAAATACGATTTGTTTCAAATTAAACCAGCTAATTTATGCAGAGATAGAGCAGAAATGGAAGAAGAGTTGAAGCGTGTGAAATTACCAAATGTAAAAATTGCGTTGACAGGAGGCGGAAGGGTTGCTAATGGAGCGATAGAAATCTTATCGGCTTTAAGAATTAGAAAAGTAACTCCCGAAGAATTTTTAATGTCATCGTTTAGAGAACCTGTGTATTGTCAATTAAATCCAAGAGATTACGTGGAACTACCGAATGATCATAATTTTGATTTGAATGATTTTTATAATCACCCAGAACATTTTATTTCAAAATTTTCTCCCTTCACTAAAGCAACAGATATTTTTATTTCGGCACATTATTGGGATCCACGTTCTCCAAAAATGTTTACAACAGAAGATATGAAAGCTTCTGATTTTAAAATGAGTGTAGTAGCTGATATTACCTGTGATATTGATGGTAGTGTGCCAACAACATTACGTTCGAGTACGATTGAAAAACCATTTTATGGTTATAATCCAAAAACAGACAAAGAAGATGTGGCATTTAGTAAGGAAACAATTTGTGTGATGGCGGTTGATAATTTACCATGCGAATTGCCTCGTGATGCGAGTGATGATTTTGGAAAAGATTTAATGGAACGTGTCATCCCATTTTTATTCAAAGAGGATGTGGATCAAATTATTGAAAGAGCTAGTATTTGTAAAGATGGAAAACTCACATCTAATTTTGAGTATTTAAGTGATTATGCTTATTAAATTTAATGAAACGATGATGATAAAACGAATGACTCATGTAAGTTTGCTAATACTGATTATGAGTATGAATGGTTCAGTATTTGCTCAGCAAAGTAAAAAAATAAAGGTGTTATTTTTTGGTAACAGTTATACCTATGTAAATAATTTACCGTTATTAATTAAGGATATTGCCTTATCCAATGGTGATACATTGTTGTATGATAGCAATTGCCCTGGTGGACAAACTTTTAATGGACATTTTACAGATCCTACAACGGTTACAAAATTAACGGCACAACCTTGGCATCATGTTATTTTACAAGCACAAAGTCAAGAGCCGTCTTTTCCTCCTGCACAAGTTGCTAGTCAAACTTTGCCTTATGCTATTAAATTAGATAGTATGATTAAGCACTATAATCCATGTGCTGAAACTGTATTTTTTGAAACCTGGGGAAGAAAAAATGGTGATGCATCAAACTGCCCGTTTTACACACCACTTTGCACGTATTTAGGAATGCAAAATAGACTCCGAGCGTCTTATAAATTATTTGCAGATTCGACTCACGGTGTTTTTTCACCAGTAGGTGAGGCGTTTAAAAAATCAATTGCATTAAATCCTTCTTTAGAATTGTATAGTCTTGACCAAAGTCATCCCTCTTTAGAAGGTTCTTATTTAGCAGCTTGTGTATTTTACGAAGTATTATTTCATAAAAGTGTTTTAATGACAACGTATACTGCAGGTGTTTCATTACCTAATTCTATTTTCTTAAAACAAATCGCACATAGTGTAGTGAGTGATAGTATTTCAACCTGGAATATGGGAAAGTACACGCCCTATGCTCCGTTTACCAACAGTTTAATAAGTGCATTAAATTATCAATTTACCGGTTATTCGAGTACACTATCTAATAAATGGTATTTTGGTGATGGCACGACAAGCTTATTAAGTAATCCAAGTCATGCCTATGCTGTTTCGCAAACGTATACGGTTTCACATGTTGTTACAACCGCTTGTAAAAAAGATTCAGCTTCTTTTATTTTATCACCAATTATTTTAGATGTTTCTCAAATTGCAAAAGAATTTTCCTTTTCAGTGTTTCCAAATCCAGTTAATCATATTTTATTTACTAATTCAAATGGACATTTTAAAATTTTTGATATACTTGGAAATGTCTGTTTGCAGGGCAATAAAAGTGATGAGATTATAATTGAATCTTTGAGTTGTGGCGTTTATTTCATCGAATTAACTTCTGCAACTAGCACAGCTAGAATAAAATTTATAAAAGAATAAATTTTAGATTTTTTTGTTTTGCTATAAATTATAGCGATAAACTGCTATAAAAATATTTATTTTTGAAACTATAAATAAATATTTTATGGATATTGCTAATAGATCAAATTTACCTGATGAGGTTTTAATGAATAAAATTTACATGATTCGCGGTCTAAAAATTATGCTTTACCGTGATTTAGCTGAATTGTATGGTGTAGAAACGAAACGATTAAAAGAACAGGTAAAACGAAATAGAGAACGATTTCCTGTGGATTTTATGTTTGAATTAACGGATTCAGAGTTTACGAATTGGAGGTCGCAATTTGCGACCTCCAATTCAGATAAAATGGGATTAAGATATAAGCCTTTTTGTTTTACAGAACATGGTGTGTTAATGTTATCAAGTGTATTAAATAGTACGAAAGCAATTCAAGTGAATATACAAATCATGCGAATATTTACTCAAATGAGAAAATTACTTTCTGATAATTCAGAATTTAGATTGACCCTTGAAGAAATAAGAAAAAAAACAGAGAATAATACTAAAAACATTGAAGTTGTATTTCATTACCTTGATGAATTAATTGAGAAGACTGAAGAGCAAGAACCAAGAACACAAATTGGATTTAAAATTGGATAGAGTAAAAAAGCTCGAAATTAATTTCGAGCTTTTTTAGTTAAGTTGTTGTTGTTTATTTCAAACTACCAATCATATCTTCTGGACGAACCCATAGATCAAATTGTTCATTTGTTACATAACCTAATTCTATAGCTGCTTCACGTAACGTTTTATTTCCTTTGTGCGCTGTTTTAGCAATTTTGGCTGCTTTTTCGTAACCAATATGCGTATTTAAAGCTGTAACCAACATCAATGAATTTTCTAAATGTTTTTTAATTTCAGGTAAGTTTGCTGTGATACCATCACTACATTTTTCTGTAAACGAAACACAAGCATCACCAATTAAACGAGCAGATTGTAAAACGTTAGCAGCAATCAATGGTTTAAATACATTTAATTCAAAATGACCATTTAAACCACCAACAGTTGCCGCTACATCATTACCAATGACTTGAGCGCACACCATAGTTAACGCTTCTGGTTGTGTTGGATTTACTTTTCCTGGCATGATAGAAGATCCGGGTTCGTTATCTGGTATAACGATTTCACCAATGCCACAACGTGGGCCTGATGATAACATACGAACATCATTTGCTATTTTGAATAAAGATACCGCACTGCGCTTTAAAGCACCGCTTAATTCAATCATCGCATCGTGTGCCGCTAACGCTTCAAATTTATTAGGCGCTGTTACAAATGGTAAGCCTGTTAAATCTGCAATTTTTTTAGCAACTAAAACATCATATCCTTTTGGTGTATTTAAACCTGTACCAACTGCTGTTCCTCCAAGTGCTAATTCTTTTACAGCTTCTAATGCATTTTTTAATGCACGAATACTCATGTTTATTTGTTGAACATAACCGCTAAATTCTTGTCCTAAAGATAATGGCGTGGCATCCATAAAATGCGTACGACCAGTTTTTATAATCGTTGAAAATTCTTTCGCTTTTCTATCTAATGAATCACGTAATTTTTCCATGCCAGGAATAGTGATTTCAACAACTTGCTTATAAGCAGCAATATGCATAGCTGTTGGATAAGTATCATTACTACTTTGAGATTTATTTACATCATCATTTGGATGTAATACTTTTGGTTCATCTGTCAATGCACCACCATTCATTACATGAGCTCGGTAAGCAATAACTTCGTTTGCATTCATGTTACTTTGCGTACCCGAACCTGTTTGCCAAATCACTAAAGGAAATTGATCATCTAATTTTTTTTCTAAAATTTCATCACACACTTTTCCAATTAAATCGCTTTTTTCTTTGCTCAATACTCCTAACTCGCAGTTAGCTTGTGCAGCGGCTTTTTTTAGGTATGCAAATGCGTAAATAATTTCTTTTGGCATGCTTGCTTCAGGCCCTATTTTAAAATTGTTACGAGAACGTTCTGTTTGAGCACCCCAATAAACATGAGCTGGTACATTTACCTCGCCCATTGTGTCTGTTTCGATTCTAAATTCCATGGTTTATTTTGTTTTTATAAGATGGCTAAATTACAAAAAGTGATTGAAAATAGTATAATTAATTTTCCTAAGCAGATGATGATTGTAATCATTAAAAATGATTCTAATCAGTTAGCTATCATTGTTAATTTATGTTTAAAAACATTATTTTGGATAAATAAAGCCGTAAGTTTGTTTTAAATAGAATTGATTATGAAATACATTTGCCTTTTTATCTCTATATTTTCTGTAACCTCATTTTTTGCCCAAAATCCAGCAGAAAAAAATTCGCGTAGTGAAAAATACATCCAAGTTTCAGGGGTTGTATTAGATGACAGTTTGCAGCCACTTCCTTTTGTTTCTATTATGTTGAAAGGCACACGTTCGGGAACGGTGAGTGATTTTTATGGTTTTTTTACTATTGTGGCAAAGGCAGGTGATGAAATGCAATTTTTCTCTATCAATCATAAAAATAAAGTGTATAATCTATCAGATACATTAACTGGAAAACATTATTCAATCATTCAAATTTTAACGAAAGACACCATTCAATTACCAACGGTAAATGTTTTTCCTTGGCCAAGTAAAGAGCAATTTAAGCGTGCTATTTTAAATTTAGATTTAACAGATACGGATATTGAGCGCGCTGCTAAAAATATGGATAACGATGATGTTCGTTCTTCAATCCGAGGTGGAACAATGGATGCGGCTTCCAATTACAGAGTAAGAATGCAACAACAATACACTCGCTTGTATCAAGCTGGTCAATATCCAAGTGTGAGTTTATTAAATCCGGTGGCTTGGGCTCAATTTATTGATGCTTGGCGAAAAGGAAAATTAAAAATTAAATAACTATTTATTTTTGCCCTTCGACAGGCTTAGTGCGAGAGAATAAAAATCCTTGAAGTATAAGCAAATGTGCGTTAGGGATTGCAGAGAAAATCCTTTTTGAGGAACGAAAAAAGATTGTAACGAAAAGCCCCGACAAAGGCAACGCCCAGATTTGTTTTATTTTTTCCCTTCGATAAGCTCAGGGCAAGAGAATAAAAATCTTTAAAGTATAAGTAAATGTGCGTTAGGGATTGCAGTGAAAATCCTTTTTGAGGAACGAAAAAAGATTGCAACGAAAAGCCCGGCCAAAGGCAACGCCCAAATTTGTTTTATTTTTGCCCTTTGATAAGCTCAGGGCACGAGAATAAAAATCTTTAAAGTATAAGTAAATGTGCGTTAGGGATTGCAGAGAAAATCCTTTTTGAGGAACGAAAAAAGATTGCAACGAAAAGCCCGGCCAAAGGCAACGCCCAAATTAATTAATATACTTAGCTAAAGAAAACGTACAAATTCATATAACTTTACTCCTTTTCTTTTTCCTTAAAATGATATACATAATGAACAGGAAAGGGATTCGTGCTAGGTAGTACTTCTTTTTCGATGTTTGAATCTTCATCAATTGTATTCTCATCTGCTTGCATGTAATCGATATCGGTTTCCTCATCATCGGGCCAATGGTATTCAATTTGTTGAGGCCCATCTTGTTTGTAGAAATATGCAACTAAAACACCAGAAAGTGCACCAAATAAATGTCCTTCCCACGATACGCTTTCATCTACTGGAAATATGCCCCACGTAATACTTCCATATAAAAATACAACGATGCTAGAAACGACCATTAATTGCTTGTGTTTTCGGAATACGCCACTGAAAAATAAAAATGTAGAAAAGCCGTAAATTAAAATACTAGCACCAAAATGATAAAAAGGAATGACATCATTATTTCTTCCACCAACCCAAAGCCAAATACCACTGATAACATAAATCCAAAAAAAGACTGGCCATGCAATTGGTTTATAAAAATAAAACAGCAGGGTACTCAACACGAACAATGGAAGTGTATTATTTAAAATATGATTAAATTCTACATGAAGAATTGGCGCCACTAAAATACCAACGAGGCCATTTATTTTTCTTGGAGAAATACCAAATTGAAAAAAATCTAACTTAAAAAAATAATTGATGCTAAAAACGATCCAACATAAAACTACTAGCAGAGTAGGTAGTAGGACTATTTTTTTTAATTCTTTATATGGAAATGCATTCATGATTTAATAGCCATCTAAAAACATACCACTATAAAATTAACTGACAATTACGCCAAGCTGTCATTAAAAGGAAAAACAAACATTAATTTGTTTTTCCTGGATAAACTTTTAACGCTTCTTTCAAACAAATAAGAGCATTTTTTAAATCTTCCTTATTTAATACATAAGCTAAACGAACTTCATTGATTCCTGCGCCAGGCGTTGAATAAAAACCAGTTGCTGGTGCCATCATCACGGTTTGACCATTGAAGCTAAATTCTTCTAACAACCATTGGCAAAATTTATCAGCGTTATCAATTGGTAATCGGGCAATGCAATAAAATGCACCACTTGGTTTAGGACAAAATACGCCGTCAATTTTATTAATTTCTTCAATAACAAAATCTCTTCTTGCAATGTATTCTGTTTTAACGCCATCAAAATAAGATTGAGGAGTATCTAACGCCGCTTCGGCACCTATTTGTCCGTAGCTTGGAGGCGATAAACGCGCTTGTGCAAATTTCATTGCAGCTGCCATTACTTCTTTGTTTTTGCTAATCATAGCGCCAATACGAGCGCCACAAGCACTGTAACGTTTCGAAATGGAATCTAATAAAATGACATTATTTTCAATACCTTCTAAATGCATGACAGAAACATATTCTTTTCCATCATAACAAAATTCGCGGTAAACTTCATCGCTTAATAAAAATAAATCGTGTTTTTTTACTAAGTCACGCAACGCTAATAATTCCTCATTAGTGTATAAATAACCAGTTGGGTTACCAGGATTACAAATCATAATCCCTTTTGTTTTTGGTGTAATTAATTTTTCGAATTCTGAAATAGGAGGTAATGCAAATCCTGTTTCGATAAAACTGCGCACAGGAACAACAGTTACATCGGCAGCTGTTGCAAAGCCATTGTAATTGGCATAAAATGGCTCAGGGATAATCACTTCATCATCTGCATTGAAACAGGTTTTCATCGTGATTTCGATTGCTTCCGAGCCACCACACGTGATGATGATTTCATTCGCATTGATATTAATATCGTATCCTTTATAGTAATTACATAATTTTTTACGATAACTTTCATTTCCTGCACTGTGACTGTATTCTAATACTTTAAAGTCTGCAGTTTTAACAGCGTTTAAAAAAGATTCAGGCGTTTCAATGTCAGGTTGTCCAATATTTAAATGATAAATTTTTGTCCCTCTTTTTTTTGCATCTTCAGCAAATGGAACTAATTTACGGATAGGAGACGATGGCATATCAATGGCCTTATTTGAAATATGTGGCATAATAATGGGTAGTTTATTTTTATATAATTCGGGTAAAAGTAATAATTTATAATCATATACTGTATACGTATTTTTCTATTTACCTTTTGAAAAAAAAGATAAATTTGTAACTCTAAAATCCAATACATTCAAATGAAATTAAACAAACGAAAAATAATCAATGATCCTATCTATGGTTTCATAACCTTACCGAATGATCTAGTATTTGATTTAATCAATCATCCTATTTTTCAGCGTTTACGACGCATCAAGCAATTAGGCTTAACTAATTTAGTTTATCCTGGTGCGTTACACACACGTTTTCATCATGCTATTGGTGCTATGCATTTAATGACAGAAGCCTTATTTGTGCTTAAATCAAAAGGTGTAACTATTACTGATGAAGAATCTGAAGCGGCAATTATTGCTATTTTATTGTACGATATTGGTCATGGCCCTTTTTCACATGCATTGGAACATACGATTGTAAAAGGAATCAGTCACGAAGATATTTCGATGATGTTGATGAATGAATTAAATATCACGTTTAAAGGAAAATTGACTTTAGCTATAAAAATATTTAAAGGCGATTATTCTAAAACCTATTTACATCAATTAGTATCGAGTCAGTTAGATATGGATCGATTGGATTATTTAAAACGTGATAGTTTTTTTACAGGTGTTTCTGAAGGTGTGGTAAGTAGCGATCGTATTATAAAAATGTTGAATGTGGCAAAGGGTGAATTAGTTATTGAAGCGAAAGGGATTTATAGCGTTGAGAAATTTTTGATTGCTCGCCGATTAATGTATTGGCAAGTGTATTTGCATAAAACGGTGTTGAGTGCCGAAAATTTATTAGTCAAAATTTTACAACGTGCTAAAGAAGTATCGCTTTCAGGAACAGAGTTATTCGCCACACCAGCCTTATCACTTTTCTTGAAAAACAATTTTAATAAAAAAGATTTTACATCTCAAAAAGAATTACTGAATCAGTTTGTTTTATTGGATGATTATGACATCATGGCTTCTGTAAAAGTGTGGACACAATCTGACGATAAAATATTAGCATTACTATGCTCTAGTTTAATAGATCGTAGTTTATATAAAATAGAATTACAAAACACCAAATTTAGTGCATCTTACATTAAAACATTGCAAGAAAAAATCATGAAAAAATACAAAGTTTCTAAAAAAGAGACCGAGTATTTTGTGTTTTCAAATAGTGTAATTAATAGTGCGTATAATTCGTCGGAAATTAAAATTAATATTTTATATAATGATGGCAAATTACTTGATGTAGCAAAGGCTTCGGATCAATTAAATATTAAAATGTTAAGCAAAAAAGTAACGAAGTATTTTTTGTGTTTTCCGAAAAATTTGTAATTGAATTGTTACTTTCTTTTTTTATTGTTCAAATAAATTGTCATAACTTTTTATACATTCATAACAATTAAACGATAATTTAAAGGTCAATTATAATTACATCAATGATTCTTTGTATTGCTGAAAAGCCAAGTGTTGGAAAAGAGATTGCTCGCATTGTGGGTGCAAATACAAGACGTGATGGTTTTTTTGAAGGCAATGGTTATTTAATAAGTTGGACATTTGGACATTTATGCACACTCAAAGCACCTGATGATTATAGTCCAGATTGGAAACGATGGGCCTTAGATTATTTGCCAATGATTCCTCCAAAATTTCAGTTAAAAGTAATCGATAATAGTGGCGTTCAAAAACAATTTAATACACTTAAAACATTATTAGAGCAATGCACATCTGTTGTAAATTGTGGGGATGCTGGTATTGAAGGAGAGTTAATTCAACGATGGGTTTTAGCAAAAGCACTTAATACAAAACCTGTCAAACGGTTATGGATTTCATCACTGACTGATGAAGCAATTACTGAAGGATTTAAACAATTAAAAGACAGTAAAGAATACGATTTATTATACGCTGCAGGAAACGCAAGAGCTATTGGCGATTGGTTGCTTGGCATGAATGCAAGTAGATTATACACAATAAAATATGCTAATGGAAAAGGTGTGTTATCGATTGGTAGAGTTCAAACACCAACATTGGCTTTGATTGTAAATCGCTACAATGAAATTATAAATTTTGTTCCAGAGCTCTATTGGGAATTAAAAACAACCTATCGCGAAGTAATTTTTAATTCAACCAAACGAAAATTTACTTCTAAAGAAGATGCATCTTTATTATTAGAACAAATAAAATCTCATTTATTTGAGATTGTTTCTGCTACCATTAAAAAAGGAAATGAAAGTCCTTTGCCTTTATTCGACTTAACATCGTTGCAAGTGGATTGTAACAAGAAATTTAATTTCACAGCGGATGATACGTTAAAGCATGTTCAAAAATTATATGAGCAAAAATTAGTGACGTATCCAAGAGTTGATACGACGTATTTACCAGATAATATGTATCCAAAAATTAAAGGTATTTTATCGGATATGAGACCGTATGCACAATATACAGCTGTCTTATTAGACAAACCCATTAAGAAAAGTAAAAAAGTATTTGATGATAAAAAAATAACAGATCACCATGCTATTATTCCCACGGGCATTATACCTCCTTCTGGCATGTATTTGCCCGAAAAGCAAGTGTATGATTTAATTTCTAAACGCTTCATTGCAGCATTTTATCCAGATTGTGTGGTGAGTAATACCGTTGTATTAGGCGATGTTAATGGCAATGAATTTTCAGCAACAGGAAAAGTAATTTTAGAAGAAGGCTGGCGTGTGTTGTTTCCAAAAAAAGAATCAGATGCTAAAGAGGGCGACGAACAACTGATGCCTTTATTTGTAAAAGGAGAAAAAGGGGAACACATTCCTGATTTACAAGAAAAGCAAACACAACCACCCAAAATGCATACCGAAGGTACATTGCTAAGAGCAATGGAAACCGCAGGAAAGCAAGTGGATGATTTGGAGTTGCGTGAATTAATGAAAGACAATGGAATAGGGCGGCCATCAACTCGGGCAAATATTATTGAAACGTTATTTAAAAGAAATTACATAGTTCGGCAACGTAAAAATTTAGTTCCTACGATTACGGGCATTCAATTAATTAAAACGATTAATAATGAATTGCTTAAATCAGTAGAATTAACTGGACTTTGGGAGAAAAAAATTAGGCAAATAGAAAAAGGTGAATACGATGTGAATTTATTTTTAGCCGAAATGAAAGAGATGGTAACTCATTTAATGCACGAAGTCAAGTGCGAAAGTGGTCACCTCATTATGATTGAAAGTGAATCAAAAAAAGAAGTGGTAGATACTAAACAGATTGAAGCAAAAGATAATTCCAAACAAAAAAGTTCATTATCTACAAAATCAAAACTAGAAAACAGTTTATTAACTTGTCCGAAATGTAAGCAAGGAACGATTGTAAAAGGTAAAACAGCCATGGGTTGTAGTGCTTACAAACATGGTTGTCAGTTTAAAGTTTCATTCGATAATTTTGGTAAAAAACTAACAGAAAAGCAAATTAATATTTTGTTACATAAAGGAAAAACGCCTGTTATAAAAGGATTTACAATAGATAGTAAAAAACAAAATGGGTATTTAGTTTTAAATAAAGTATTCGAACTGTCTTTTGTAAAAGAAGAAATAATTATTCCAGTATATAAAGTAAATCAAACTTGTCCTCAATGTAAACAAGGAAAATTAATCAAAGGTAAAACCGTACTAGGTTGCAACCGTTATAAAGAAGGTTGTGATTTTAGAGCTGCATTTGAAATTTGTTGATGAAGAAAATTTAAAATTTTAAATCATCATGGGTACTTCCATGATTAAAAATTCAGCATCACTTTCGGCCATTAAATTTACTTTTTCGATATCCCAAATACCAAAACCATCGCGTGTATTTAAAATTTGATTATTTACGTTTAATGTTCCATTCAAATTAAAAATATATAATCCATTTCCTTTTCCTTTAATGGTGTAGTCTTTGGTAATACCCTTATCAAATTTTCCTAAATGAAACCACGCATTTTGATGAATCCACACACCTGCATCATCTGGGTTTGGAGAAATAATTTGTTGTAGTTTATTATGTCTATCTTCTAACTTAAGTGTTATTTGATCGTAACGAGGGGTGACATTTTTTTTATTTGGAAACACCCAAATTTGCAAAAACTTAACGTGTTGATCTTTGTTTTTATTGTATTCGCTATGTTGTATACCAGTTCCAGCACTCATCACTTGCACATCACCATTTTGGATAACTGTTACATTGCCCATACTGTCTTTATGCTCCAAATCGCCTTCTAATGGGATACTGATAATTTCCATATTATCGTGTGGATGCGTTCCAAAGCCCATGCCGGCTGCCACAGTATCATCATTTAAAACGCGTAGTACACCAAAGTGCATGCGTTCAGGATTGTAATAGTTCGCAAAACTAAAGGTGTGTTTACTGTGCAGCCATCCGTGGTTAGCATCTCCACGGGATTCTGATGTATGTAATATAGTGTTTTCCATAATTTTTGAGTTTGTGTTTGGTAAATGATTAAATCCTAAAACTTCCAATTCTTTTAATTCATCAATATCATTTTTAATAATATTGCCCAAGGCTGAAGAAGCAACAAACATGCCTGTTCCTAATAAACCTTTTTTCAAAAAATCTTTTCTATTCATGTTACGTTTTTTTAAGTTACATGGTTGGTGACTCTATTTTCTTATTTTAAAACAAATTGAGCACAATTTAGTTTATTTTTATTTTAAATCTTGATTTAAAGATAAACCTAATTTTTGACGAATGGTATTAGCTAAAATTGAAATTGCCACCGTATTTTCGCCACCTAGCGGAACAATGATGTCAGCAAAACGTTTGGTAGGCTCAATAAATTGTTCGTGCATGGGTTTTACGGTGTCTAAATACCGTTTGAGTGTTTGTTCAATATCTCGTCCGCGTTCAATAGTATCGCGTTTTATGACGCGCATCAAACGTTCGTCGGCTGGGGCATCTACAAATACTTTTATGTTACAAATATTGCGAATGCGCTCATCGGTAAACAATAAAATGCCTTCAATTAAAATCACGTCTTTACTTTCAACTGGAATGGTTTCGTCCGAACGTGTGCAGGTAATGTAAGAATAAATTGGTTTTTGAATGGTATGGCCTTTTTTCAATTCATTGATATGTTGTAGTAATAAATCAAATTCAATCGCATCAGGATGATCAAAGTTAACGCTTTTACGTTCTTCAATACTTAAGTTTGAACTGTCTTTGTAATACGAATCTTGCGACAAAATAGCCACCTGATTTTCAGGTAATATGTCTAATATTTTATTGACTACAGTGGTTTTCCCCGAACCCGTTCCGCCACATATCCCAATGATTAACATACTATATTTTTATAAATGATTAATGTAAAAATAATCATTTATTTTTTGAGTTGAATAAAATGTATGATAATAAAAAAGTTCCTATTTTTTTAAAAATATATTTTTATTTCACAAGCTTCATTTCGTTTAATAAATAACCTGCTCCAGCAAATTTATCAATAATGAATAAGGTGTAACGAACATCCAAGGTAATATTTCTACATTGGTTTGGGTTATACATAATGTCACTCATGGTTCCTTCCCAGTTTCTATCAAAGTTAGTCCCTATCAATTCGCCTTTTGCATTAAATACTGGACTTCCACTATTACCACCCGTGGTGTGATTGCTGGCCGTAAATGCAACTGGTAGTTTGCCATTCTTATCAGCGTAGATGCCGTAATCTTTTTTGAGGAACAATTCTTTTAATTTTGGTGGCACATTAAATTCAGCATCACCAGGGATTTCTTTTTCCATAATTCCATCAAGGGTCGTGTAATAATCATATTGCACACCATCTTTAGGTTTGTAATCATTTACTTTTCCATAAGCAACGCGTAAGGTTGAGTTAGCATCCGGATAAAACTTTTTGTCTTTAAATACTTCTTTTTGACCTTGTACATATAATTTCTGTAATTCATTTATTTCTTTTTCATCGTATTGAAATTGAGGAAAAACAGAACTTGCATAATGTTTCACAATAGAGTTCGTTAAATAGTAAATAGGGTCACGCTCATATAAGTTACTTAATTTTTCAAAATCAGTGAGCATAGCATCTGTTTTTTCTTTATCAGTAAAGTTTGTATTGTTATATAAAAAAGCAGTTAATTTTTTTGCATCTCCACCAAAGGCAACAATAAATGAATCAAGCACATAGGGTCTGTTTTCCGGATTAACACTTTTGATGTATTCACTCAACATGCTTTCACAAATTTTAATATCTGTTGGTTTATTATAGTTTTTATAAAAACTTAATTTTTTATTCTCCATCAAATTGGCGTCAAAAGTATTGGCTAATCCTTTTTGTTTTTTCTTTAGTTCAGTTAATAAGGCGGTGTAGCTTCTTGCATAAACAAATGCATCAACAGCCATTAAGCATTCACTATAATAATCCACTTGTTTGTTAAGAACTTTATATTCGGCATATACTTTTTCTAATTGAGGAAATAGGTTGCCATATTTTTCTTTTTTAATAGGATCTAAATTAACCGCATCGCTAAATTGTTTTTCGAATACTTGTTTTTTAGTAACGGCATCGTATTTTTTTAATCCGTTCATTTCACCCATCCATTTTTTGTAATAGTTTTCTATGCCAGCATATTTATTCGCATAGGCTATTCTAACCGTTGCACTTTGCGCCATATCGGTTTTCATAATGCCTAAACGTTTTTCTCTTAATGATACTTTTAATGGATCGCTATCGTTCATAATCATATCCACTGCAAAACTCGATAAGTATTCTTGAGTACGTCCAGGGAAACCATACACCATTGTAAAATCTCCTTTTTTATAACCTTTTACAGAAACCGGTATAACGTGTTTTGGATTGTACGGAACATTATCAGCACTGTATTCAGCTGGTTTATTGTCTTTATTGGCGTAAATTCTAAACACGGAAAAATCAGCATTATGGCGAGGCCACATCCAATTATCAGTGTCGCCACCAAATCTTCCAATATCCGAAGGTGGAGCGCCAACCATACGGACATCTTTAAATGTTTCTACAACAAATAAATAATAGTCGTTACCATAAAAAAATGGACGAACAAACGATTCGTAATGTGTTCCTGCAATTGCTTCTTTTTCTATTTGTTTAATATTTGCTTTTGTAATCGAATCTTTTTTAATTGGTGTTAAGTTAGCCGTAATACCTTTTAAAACTTTAGCCGTCACATCTTCAATACGGTTAATTATGGTGGCGTTTAAATTAGGTGTATAAATCTCTTGTTGTTTATTCATTGCCCAAAAACCATTGGTTAAATAATCTTTTTCAACGGTGCTATGATAAGCAATAGCTGAATAACCACAGTGATGGTTGGTTAAGATTAAACCTTGATTAGAAATAATTTCAGCTGTACATCCGCCACCAAATTGAACAATCGCATCTTTTAAACTTGATTTATTAATGCTGTAAATTTGTTCAGCCGATAATTTTAAACCATTTTTTTTCATGTCTTTAATATTCATCGCATTTAAAAGTTGTGGCAACCACATCCCTTCATCTGCTTTAGAAATTAAAGAAATTGTCATTGTAAATATTAGAATTAGGTGTTTCATTTTTATTATAATTTGATTGAAAATTAGATTCTGTTTTTAAAAAATAGTTGATTGGTTTTTGAAAAATAAGGGTAGGTAATACTTACATACTTCTAATGACTTCTTTAACAATAAAGCTCATGTTAGGTTCAGCAGCCGCAGCAACGTGTTGAACTTCTTCATGTGTAATTTCAATAATTTTACCTTCAACACCTAAGTCGGTGATGATGCTGATTCCAAAAACACGCATACCACCGTGTTTAGCAACAATAACTTCTGGCACGGTGCTCATTCCTACTGCATCAGCACCCATTCTTGAAATGTAACGGTATTCGGCTGGAGTTTCAAAACATGGGCCAGTTAAGCCAGCATAAATGCCTTGACTTACTTTTATATTATTTGATTTTGCAATTTCTAATGCCTGTGCAATTAATTTTTTATCATAGGCTTCACTCATATCTGGAAAACGAGGACCTAGTTCTGTGATATTTTTTCCAATTAACGGATTGGTTGGAAATAAATTAATATGATCATTAATAATCATAATTTCACCTATCTCAAAACTAGGATTCATTCCTCCGCTAGCATTAGATACACAAACGGTATGTATACCTAAGGCTTTCATAACTCTAACAGGAAATGTGATTTGATGCATGTGATAACCTTCGTAAAAATGAAAACGACCTTGCATAGCCATAACTTTTTTACCACCTAATTCTCCAAAAATTAATTTACCACTATGGCCTTCAACTGTACTTAGTGGGAAATTTGGAACTTCTTCATAAGGAATAATAAATTCGGCATTTATTTCTTTTACTAATCCACCTAATCCAGTTCCTAATATAATGCCCACTTCAGGTTTGAAGTGATTTGTTTGTTCAAGAATATTTTTTGTGGTGAAATTTATTTGCTCTAGCATAATTTAAAATGGTATTGTTAAAGTCCTCCGTTTTATCTTTAAAATCTATTTCTATCGGTAAAACGTATAAAGGTAATGTATTTGTTATATCTTCCAAATCACTTCCTTTCAATCGCATGGCATCTTTTTCAGTGGTTACGATAATTTTATTACCCCCTTCAAATAAATCGAGTGCATTTCTAATTTCTGCAATGTTTTGCAAAGTAAATTCATGGTGATCAGGAAATTGAATATGTTTCACCTCAGAAGCATATTCTTTAATATACGTAAGCATTGGATTAGGATTTCCAATACCTGTAAATAATACAATTCTAAACCTGAATAAATCGTTTAAGGTATTAATGGTTTCTTTATTATTTTGAAAACCATAAAGTTCGCCATATTTTAACCAAGAAAAAAAGAGTGATTGATGTGCTAATGGTTTGATATCTTTGATAACGTTTCTGATATCAACTGCTGAAGCGTTTTCAGGAGTTTTACTTACAATGATAATATCTGCTCTCGAAATCCCTTTTTTTGATTCCCTTAAATATCCTGCAGGCATAAGAGAGTCTTGAAAATACAAATTGGTGAATTCACTAATCACGATATTAAATTCGCATTTAAGTGAACGGTGTTGAAAAGCATCATCTAAAATAACTAGCTTTGGAGGATCGGATAATTCTTGTAATTTTTTTATACCATGCCTTCTGTTTGCATCAACGGCAACTTTTAATTCTGGATTTTTTATTTTGTATTGCAAGGGTTCGTCTCCTATTTCTCTCGCAGTGTCATGGTTTGAAGCCAAAATAAAACCAGATGTTTTTCTTTTATACCCTCTACTTAGAACAGCAATGTTGTGATGATCACCTAATAACTTAATTAAATATTCTACGTGAGGAGTTTTTCCTGTTCCTCCAACCGCTAAGTTACCGACGCAAATAGTTTGAACATGTACAGAATGACTTTTTAATAAATTCCAATCAAATAATATATTTCTTATAGAAGTTATAAGTCCATATAATATGGAGAAAGGGAATAATGCTATTTTTTTAATTAACACGTATCTAATGTGAAATTATTATTGAATCATTTCATTATACAATAGCTTCGTTTATGTTGGGTATTTTCCCAAATTTAATGACCGCATTAATGTGAGATTTTAAAGCACTCATAAATGTTTTATTTTCTAAATAGGGTACGTTAAATTCTTTTGCTGTTGCTTTCACAATTTCGGAAATAGCCGGGTAATGTACATGACAAATATTTGGAAATAAATGATGCTCAACTTGAAAGTTTAAACCACCAACATACCAGGAAATAATTTTATTGTGACGACAAAAATTAACGGTCGTATTCATTTGATGAATAAACCAATTATTTTCAATAGTAAAATTATCATTTGGAATAGGGTGTGTTGTTCCTTCTACGGTATGAGCCAATTGAAATACAACCGTTAATATGATACCAGAAATAAACTGCATGATTAAATAGCCAAGTAATATTTTTGTAAATGCAATATGAAACACAAATACTGGAAGTGCAAAAAACACTCCAAAATAGATGATTTTGCTTAAAACAATTTTAAGAAAGATAACACGGTTTTGTTCTTTTGTACTTCTGTTTACACCTTGTTTGGTGTATTTACCAAATTGAACAAAATCCTTTAATAGAGCCCAATACATGGTTAAAATGCCATAAAATAAAAAGGCGTAAATAAATTGTAATTTATGATACCATTTTGCCTGCGAATGCGGATTAAATTTCAAAATTAATTTATCGGCAATATCATCGTCATAATCCACGATATTGGTATAAGTATGATGCATCACATTATGCTGAAGTTTCCAATTAAATACCGAACCTCCAACTAAATTTAAAGTATTTCCCATCCAATAATTTACTTTTTGATTGGCTGAATATGCACCATGATTGGCATCATGCATTATACTCATTCCAATACCAGATAAGGATAATCCCATTAGCGACCATAATCCGATGCTAATAAGGTTGGAAGGATTACAAAATAGGATGACGATAAAAGGAATAATATAGGCGCTTAGAAATACAACGGATTTAACAATCATCGCTGTATTGTTATTTCTTGATAGTTTATTATCTCTGAAATAACTGTCTACACGTTTTCTTAGGGTGCTTGCAAATAAAGATTGGTCTTTGTTACTGTCAATAAATCGGATAGGTTGAAAGGTCATTTTTAAATTTTAATTAAGTTAAAAAAGTAAAATTATGTTAAATTTACTCAATTTTTCCAATTTTATTAAAAAATATTCGTTTTCATAACTAGACCTTGTATCAAAATAAAACATATTCACCCATTGGCGTTTTCGACTCAGGTTTCGGAGGACTTACTGTTCTTAAAGAATTGGTTAAAACCTTACCTGATTACGATTTCTTGTATTTAGGTGATAATGCCAGAGCACCTTATGGTTCACGGTCTTTTGAAACGGTTTACGAATACACATTAGAATGTGTTAATGCTCTATTTGAAAGAGGTTGTGAGTTAGTTATTTTAGCTTGTAATACAGCCTCAGCCAAGGCCTTAAGAACCATACAGCAAAAAGATTTAATACAAAAACATCCACATAAAAGAGTATTAGGTGTTATTAGACCGACATCTGAAATTGTGGGAAGCTTTAGTAAAAGTAAAGACGTTGGAATTTTTGCTACAAGTGGCACTGTACTTTCTGAATCTTACGTCATAGAAATTGAAAAGTTTTTTCCTGAACTAAATGTTTATCAAGAAGCTTGTCCAATGTGGGTTCCGTTAATCGAAAATAACGAATTAGATAACATTGCTGCAGATTATTTTGTAAAAAAACACGTCGATCGTTTATTTTCAAATTCAAAACAAATTGATACGATTATTTTAGGTTGCACGCATTATCCATTATTGGCGCCTGTTATTTTAAAATTCCTACCAAAAGAAGTTACACTGTTAACACAAGGTGAAATTGTGGCAAATAGTTTAAAAGACTATTTAGCGAGGCATGAGGAAATGAATAAATTGATTTCGAAAAACAAGCAATTACATTTTTTAACAACCGATGACACACGTCAATTTGATGAAAAGGCCAGCGTATTTTTTGGTTCGTCAATTCATTCTTCGCATATTTCATTATAAAACTTTTAAGTAAAAAAAAGCGCTCAATTTGAGCGCTTTTTTTAATCATGATAGTCAATATTATAATTTAATAATTTGACTTGTTTTTATTAAGGTGTTGTTTTTCTTAATCTTAAATAAATAGACTCCACCGTCCAAATTTGCAATGCTAATGTTTGTTTCATTATTTAACTTGTTTGACGATACTAATTTACCAATAGCATCATAAATCTCAACAGAAAATGATTCGCTTAATGACGCTGAGTTTAAAGCAATAGTTACATTTCCTTCACTTGGATTAGGAAATAAACGAATTTGATTTTCCGCTAACTCATCGATACCTGTACACGTATTTACAACTACGGTAACTGATGCCGAACCAGCAGAGCAAGCGGCATTAAATGTATATAATGTTGTTGTTGTTGGTGTTACTGATACAGACAACGTTGTAGCGCCCGTATTCCATGCATAAAGTGAAGCAGATGTATTACCCGTTAAAGTTACCGAAGCGCCCAAACAAATTATTGAACTTGAAGACGTTGCTGATACAGTAGAGTTAGGTGAAATTGCTATCGTAGAAGTGAATACATCTTGAACTTTTTGCCCATTATCCGCTCCTAATTGATATCTCCCTGTTAATGACCCCGTAAATACTCCGGCAGCAGTATAGGTCTTGCTTGTTACAAAAGAATTTGTAGGAGCTGTTCCATCACCAAAATCAGTTGTGTAAATTGGATCAGTCGTTGGTGGTGTAATGGCTGCTGGCCAAGAAATAAAGAACTGGTTTAAATTATACTGCCTATTCACAAATAAAGAGTTTGAGGTATTTGAATATGAAACAGCCGTGTTAACACAGTTTGGGGGAAGTGAGGTAGGATTAGAACCAGCAGAGAGATTCATATTAACAAATGGAATGACAGTAAATTCTTTATCAGAACCTGTAGGGGTCCAAAATCCAGTTTGTGAGGTCCATACACCATTGTATCTAATAAAAGACAAACTTTCGCCATATTTTAATGCGGGCGGAGTAACAACAACGGTTGTTGTTGCGGCATAAGCATTATTCATATATGGTTTAATCGTATCAGTAGTTGTTGAACCACTAGCGAAACCAATGGCATAGTTTGTCATAATGCGTGGGGTTGTAAATAACGCTCCAGCAAAAGTACCAGCCGTACCTGTAACAACGGCCAAACCAGAATCCACTTTTGTGGTTGGTTTATAGGTGGCATCTACATTATATAAGTATATTTTAACAGGCACTGACGTACTAGTTGATGTAGCTTGTCTCGAAAGTAAAACATAAGCACCTTTTACCGTTACAGTATTTGTGCTTAAAAAAGAACTCGCAAAGCCATTTAAAGTTAAACCAGTAGCTTGGTATGGCGATTTAAAAGCACTAAATCCAGGGGAGGTTGCATTTCGGTAAAGGTATTTATTATAGAAGTACCATAAGGTATCATTAGTTCCAATTGCAGCTGCTTTTGCAGTTGAATTTGATTCGATATTTAGTAAATGTTTGATTGGTGCTTCAACATTTTCGGTAACTAAATGAGATGTTTGACTCACTGCAGAATTGCTTAGTAAAGCAAAAACGCCGATAGAAAGTAATTTTTTTATCATAGGTTTAATGTATTGGTTTAACCAAATTTAAAAAACTAAAACCGTAAAGTCAAGTTATTCACTCATTTTAAACTAAATTAGTTTGCTTTATTCTGTTTATCATACTTGTTTTTTGTTTTAAATTGGTCTTTTTAAGAATCAATTATTAAAAAAGTGTGGATTTTGTCGTTTTTAGCATCTACATACTAACTATTTTAGGTAAATTTGAAGTTGGGTCTGATTATGCATCAAATATTTAAATATTAAAATCCATGCGTTTAGGTAGTTTTTTTGTTTTATTTTTTATTTTAAGTTTCTCAACTTCATTTGCTCAATCATTAAATGAAGCTGAATTAAAAAAAGAAGCTTTACAAAGTTTTGAAAATGAAGATTTTAATAATGCTTATAAATTATACTCTCAGTTAGTTTCCCTTTATCCGAAAGATCCTGATTTTAATTTTCATATTGGAGTTTGTATGTTATATACTGAACCCGATAAAAAAAAACCGTTTTCATACCTAAAATTAGCAGCATCAAGCACAAAAGATTCACCAAAAGAATCGAAATTTTACCTTGCCAAAACCTATCACGTTAATTATCAGTTTGATGAGGCAATTAAATTATACAATGAGTATAAACAAATTGGTAATTCTTCATCCATCAAACGCTTAGAGGTAGATAGGGAAATTGAAGCCTGTAAAAACGGAAAACGACTATTATCAAGCTTAACAGATTTAGTAGTTGTTAATAAAAAGCAGCTCAATAAAGCAGATTATTTTAGAAGTTACGACATTAAAGATATTGGTGGTAAACTATTAGTAAAACCTGAAGATTATATTTCTTCCATTGATAAAAAAAAGAAAGAAAATTCAGTTATTTATTTGTCTAGCCAAGGAGATTTCCTTTACTACTCGAGCTATGGCGAATCTGGCTCTACAGGAAAGGATATTTATGTAGTAACGAAATTGGAAAACGGAACGTGGACAAAACCTCAGATGCTTCCAACTACTATTAATACCAAATTTGATGAAGATTTCCCTTTTTTACATCCAAATGGTAAAACTCTTTATTTTGCTTCAAAAGGTCACAATAGTATGGGAGGCTATGACATTTTTAAATCAGATTTTGACGATGAAAATCAAACGTGGAGTAATCCTATTAATCTTGAATTCCCCATTAATTCGCCAGATGATGATATTTTATTTGTTACCGATTCTCTAGAAAAACAAGCGTTTTTTAGTACTAGTCGTTATAGTCCGTTTGGTAAAATTGATGTTTTAAAAATTAATACAGATCGCCAACAAATTGATTTAGCTTTTATTAATGGTCAGGTTTCTAAAGAAGATCCAAAACAAAGTTTAAAATCAAAAGTAACTGTGAAAGAACAGGAAACAGGTAAAATTATTGGATCCTACCAAGCCCAAGATAACGGAAGTTATTCGATGGAACTTCAAAATGGCGCGACTTATCTGTTTACAGTGGAAACTCCTGGAATGGATAGTCAATCACAAGAAATTCAAATTCCTGAAGCGCAATCTTTAAAACCCTATAAACAAGAAATTACATATTCAGATAAAAAATTAAAGATTATCAATTATTTTGATGAGGAAACGAACGATGATAATTATTCGGTTATGCTTGATTTGATTGAGAAAAAAGCGAAGTTAGAAGTAAATGAAAATGACGTCAATAAAAACTCAAAACAAACGCAATCGGATGTAGTTGATAACTCTACTATTGGCGCTGTTAATACAACGAAACCAGTAATTAATAACGATAATAAGGTAAATGCAAATAAAGGTGTAACCAATGAAGAATTGCTTTCGATAGCAAAACATGATGCTCAAGAAGCATCAGAAGAAACGATAAAGTTAAAGCAACAGGCTCAAATAGCTTTTAATTTAGCTAGTCAAAAAACCTCCGAGGCCATTGAAACCGAAAAAATGGCTGATGAGGCAATGGAAAAAGCCCTGCTAATTAAAGATTCTATAATTAGAACGAGGGAAGTAGAAAAAGCTAACGATTTAAAACAAGATGCTAAAATTGCTACACAGGTCGCAAATACAGCAACAAACCTAGCTAAAATATTAGAGGCCGATGCTAGTGCGAAACAAAAAGAAACAGACTTAACTCAACAGTATATTCGCCAGTTAGAGGTGATTAATACAAATAAAAACAATTCAGAAGCATTATCTAAACTAGAACAAATTCAAAAGGAGTTGGATGTCATTTCTAAGCAGAAAAATCAATCCGATGAATTATTCGCATCTTTGAAAACACAAGCTGACATTAAACTTACTGCTTATACAGTTGCTCAAAATAATACAGAAAACCTATCTGAGGAAGTTGAACAAATGAAATCAGAAATCAACACACTTAAAAGTGATCTAGCAAAAGAAAAGGATAAATCCATCAAAGAAAATATTTCAGCACAAATTGTTGAGCTTAATAATGATATTGAAAATAAAAATAAAGAATTAGCCTTAGTAAAACAAACTACTACCACACTTAAAAATGAGGTAAATGGCATTGAAAAAGAAATTGATATAGCATCCAAAATTTTAAATCAACAATCAGAAACGTTTGTTTATAATGATGAAAAGAACGAAAGTGCTAATGTAGCAAATGTATCAAAATTAAAAACAAGTGGTAGTGAACAACCTATTAATAAAACGGATTTAAAAGATATTAGTAATAAATATGAGCCTACAATTAATTCTTTAGTAATAAATAAAGAAGATGCGTTTAATCGTAATGGCGTGTTGGAAAATTATAACAAAGAAATTACAATGGCGATTAACGCTAACAAAGCCGCATTAAATACTTCTTCTAATGATAATGAAAAAAAAATAGTTTCTATTGAAATAGAAAAGTTAGAACAGGTAAAAATAAAAAATGATGAACGTATTGTTGCGAATAATGTTAAAATAAAAGAATTTGAAACGATTGCTTTAGCAAATACAGAAACAAAAACGATTGAGCCCACAAGTACAGTTGTCCCAAATGATGTCACTACCATTGCGGTGGTGGATTTAAATACTAACGCGACTTCTAAAATTGAATTGAATCAAACTGTTACCAATCAAACAATCACTTTACCAATTGGAACCGATCAAAAAGTTATTAATGATGCAACCAATGAAGCAGAAAAATTAAATGAAGAAGCGTTTAGTATCAGACAAGCTGCTATTACGAAACCAACTGAAGAAAGAGCTGCTGACATAAAAAGGGCTGTTGAGTTAGAATCGCAAGCTGTTACTAAAAAAATTGACATTGCAAATAAACAACAATTATTAAATATCAGCACGTTTGTATCTAATCAAAAAAAATTAGAAGAGCTTCAGCAGGTTGCAAAAGGATATGATATTAAAGAGTTAGAAATTGCTGAAATGCAAACGAATGAAGCAATTCTTTATTTTAATAAAGCAAAACAAATAAGAGATGAAGCTAATTATTACCCAACAGATTTTTCTAAGCTAGGTGGTTATGTGAGCGCTGAAGAAAATGAAAATCTAGCCTTATCAAAACAACAAACAATTTTGGATATTTATTCAAAGTATTTCTTAAATAACAAACTCATTAAACCAATTGAAGAAATTGAAGCTGGGCAAAGAAAAGAGAATTTAACCGAGGAAGAGAAAAAAGTTGAAACGTATAACGAGCAAATTGTTGATGAATTGAAACGCATATCTTCTGAAAATCAAAATGCGTATCAAAATAAATTATCGGAATTACCGGAAAATCTTTCTTCAAGTCAAGCTTCAACAAAAAAGAAAGCTGAACAATTATTTGCTAAAAGTCAACAGCTATTAACACAAGCGAATAAAACATACGATGCTTCAAAAAAGAAAGAATTGATGGTTGAAGTAAATTTAACCGAAAAAAAATCAATGAATTTATTAGATCAGTTATTAGCTAATGATTCTTCTCCAAATGAATCAGAAACTGAGGGCGCACTATCTGAAAGTATTGCGGTTACGACTGAGAAAAAATTAAAAACTAATTTAGCTACCAACAATACACTTCCTGAAATAAATGTAGATGGGTTTGAAACTAAAAAACTAAGTGTTTATAACGCTAAAAATCCAATTCCTATCAATGAGAAAATAAAAGATGGACTTGTTTTTAAAGTTCAAATTGGAGCATTTAAGCAAGCTTTACCTAATGATGCTTTCAAAGGAATTTCACCTATTGTAGCTCAAACAACGCCTTCAGGATATTTAAGGTACATGGCAGGAAATTTTGAAAAATACGATGGTGCCTATACAGTAAAAAATTATTTAAAAAATGCTGGATATAAAGATGCTTTTATTGTTGCTTATCTCAATGGTGTTCGTATAACTTTAAACGAAGCACTCGATAAAGCTAAGTCAAATGGCCAAACCATTAGCATAGCTCAAACACCGGAAAATTTAAATCCGGCTAACGCATTAACAAATAACAGTGTTACTGACAACACAACGAAAGAATTAGTTGAAGTTGCTAAAGAATTGGAACAGACAAATGGTTTGCTTTATACTATTCAAATTGGATTATTTGGAAGTCAAGCCACGCGCGCTCAATTATTTAATTTAACACCTATTTATTCGGAGAAATTACCAAATGGTCTTTTTAGGTATACGGCCGGTATTTATAATAATCCTGAAACCTTATTACAAGATAAATTTAAAGTAGTAAATACGATTGGAATCAAAGACGCATTTGTTACAGCCTATTATAATTCCAAACGAATTCCTTTTACAGAAGGTAAAAAAATACAGGCAGATAATGTGAATGTAAAAATGGAAACACAAAACCCAATCGTATTTCCAGAAGCTGTCATTCAATCAGCTCCATTGATTCAAACGCCAGCGCCAATTCAAACAAATGTAACTTCAGATCCTAATAAAATACAACCTTTTACAAATGGTGTTCAATCTGGACCAACTCCAACTGCTGAAAATGGTGTTAAATCTGACGATTCAGGAATCTCTTACAGAGTACAAATTGGAGCGTATAAGAATCAAGTACCAAATGAAGTAGCTGCATCGTTTTTAAATATTAAAACATGGCCTGTAAATGCAATCATTATCAATGAGTTATATATTTATACAATCGGTAATTTTAGTGATATCAATTTTGCGAAAAAATTAAGAGACGAAGCTATTTTACTTGGTATTTCTGATTCTTTTATAAGCGTTTATAAAGATGGCAAAAAACTATATGGAATAGAAGCAACTCAATATTTAAATAAATAAAAGTTATAATATGATTTTAAGTAATTATACTGAAACAGCCGAACGTATAGAAATTAAATCAAAAACACAAAAATTGAATTGCATTATTTTATTTAATGATGATGTCAATACATTTGAATGGGTTATCGAATGCCTGATGTTATATTGCCAACACGATGCTATTCAAGCAGAGCAATGCGCAACGATAGTTCATTACAATGGAAAGTGTGAGGTAAAAACAGGCTCACTAAAAGCATTAAAACCAATATGCGAAACACTGCTAGAAAAAGGGTTGAGTGCTGCAATCAATTAATTTTAAAATGAAAAAAAATATTGTAATACTAGCTGCGTGTGGGATTATTTTTTCGGCTTGTCAAAAAAATGCCATAACCGGTCGTCGCTCCTTAAATTTAATCCCAGAATCAGAAATGATTGCAATGAGTTTAACTGAATACGATCAATTTTTAAAAGAACACCAAACTTTGCCAGGATATCATAAAAACACAATCTTGGTAAGGACTGTTGGAATAAAAATTCAGAAAGCAGTTGAAAAATACTATGCCGAAAAAGGGTTAAGTAATCAATTAGCTGGATTTAAATGGGAATTCAATGTTGTTGAAGAAAATGTTGTGAATGCTTGGTGCATGCCTGGGGGTAAAGTGGTTGTTTATACTGGTCTTTTGCCTGTTACACAAGATGACGCTAGCCTAGCCATAGTTATGGGACATGAAATAGCCCATGCGATTGCGGGTCATGGAAATCAACGGATGAGCCAAGCCATGATGGTTCAGTTTGGAGGCGCTGTTTTATCTACAGCGATGCAGCAAAAACCTGAAATCACACAGTCTGTATTTCAACAAGCGTATGGATTAACAACCAATTTAGGCATGTTAAAATACAGTAGAAGTCACGAAACAGAGGCAGACAAAATGGGTTTAATTTTCGCTGCGATGGGTGGTTATAACCCAGAAGTAGCCATTGCGTTTTGGGAGCGAATGGCTACGGCAAGTAGCGGAGCGAAACCTTTAGAGTTTTTAAGTACTCATCCTAGCGATGAAACAAGAATTAAAGCATTAAAGGCGTTTATGCCCGAGGCAAAAAAACATTATTTAATAAATTAAAATTATTTGACATTGATAAATAAATAACGTATATTTGTTTATTAATAATTTTTAAAATAATAAAATGAGCACAGGAACAGTAAAATTTTTTAACGAAACAAAAGGATTTGGTTTCATTAAAGAGGACGAATCAGGAAAAGAGTACTTTGTACACGTAACAGGTTTATCTGACAAAATCAGAGAAAATGACACAGTAACTTTCGATATTCAAGAAGGTAAAAAAGGATTAAATGCAGTAAACGTAAAACTATCATAGTTATATAATACCATTTAAAATCTATCCCCTCGTTGTGAAACGAGGGGATTTTTTTTGATTAATAGTTTGATTAAATTGTTAATTATGGTAAAAATTGGTATTTTAGAACTTTATATAAAAAAAACTAGTTATTAAAATTATGGAAGAAACGGTAGCAACAAAAGGTCACCCAAAAGGATTATACTTATTATTTGCCACAGAAATGTGGGAGAGATTTTCTTATTATGGAATGAGAGGTATATTAATTTTATACCTTACAAAATCTTTAGTAGAAGGTGGATTGGGTATTAACGAGCAATCAGCTTCTTTAATTTATGGTTTTTTTACCGGTTTCGTTTACTTTACTCCATTAATTGGTGGATGGTTGGCAGATAAATACTTAGGTCAAAGAAACGCTATAACCATTGGTGGTATTACCATGATGATTGCTCAGTTTGTTTTATTTGGAATAAATACTCAAACAGGACTTTATATTGGATTGTTTTTATTAATTATTGGTAACGGATTTTTCAAACCAAATATTTCTACAATAGTAGGAAGATTATATTCCGCTAACGACCCAAAAAGAGACTCTGCCTTTTCAATTTTTTATATGGGTATTAATTTAGGTGCATTCATAGCTCCTTTAGTTATTGGTTTATTTGCCGAAAACTTATTTGCAACAAAAGACGAAACAGGTAAGATTTTAACTTATGGTTATAAATATGGATTTTTAATTGCTGGTTTAGGTATGTTATTAGGTCAGGTGTTATTTAACACAATGGCTAAAAAATACCTTGGTAACATAGGCGAATCTCCTGCCAAACAAAAAGCAAGTGATGATTTAGAGAATAAAGTAGCTGATCCAGAAAAACCATTAACGAAAGAAGAAAAGCAAAGAGTTAGTGTGATTTTTATTTTAACCGCATTTGTAATATTCTTTTGGGCTGGGTTTGAGCAAGCAGGCTCTTCATTAAGTTTATATACAGATAAATTCATCGATAGAACTGTATTTGGTTTTGAAATTCCAACTTCTTGGTTTCAGTCTGTTAACCCATTATTTATTGTAGCTCTTGCACCATTATTTTCTATTTTTTGGACAAGTAATCTTGGTAAGAAATTAACAACGCCTGTTAAAATGGGCTTAGGAATGATTTTATTAGGCATTGGATTTTTCTTTATGCTTGGTGCGGTTTCAGAGAGAGGTGGAGACAATCAGGATATCACAATTAAAGCAAGTTTATTTTGGTTAGTCATGACTTATTTAATTCATACGTTAGGAGAATTGTGTTTATCACCAGTTGGTTTATCAGTTGTTACAAAGTTAGCACCAGTTAAATTAGCATCTCTTATGATGGGAGTTTGGATGTTAGCGACATTTGTAGCCAACATTATTGGTGGTTTTGTATCAGCATATGTTGAAGCATTAGGAGCATTTGCAATTTTTGCGACTATTGCAGGTTTTGTAATTGTTTTAGGCGTTGTTATGATTGCTTTAAGTAAGCCTATTTTAAAAATGATGCACGGAGTTAGATAATTTTCACAATACAATACATTAAAAACCTCTCTGAGTCATTAGAGAGGTTTTTTTATTAAACTGAATAATTGAACACTTATGGAACAGCAATTAGCAATCAACGATATTCAAAACTTTAAGGGTAAATATCCAAAACAAATTTGGCCTTTGTTTTTTAGTGAAATGTGGGAACGGTTTAGTTTTTATGGAATGAGAGGAATGTTAGCCTTTTTTATGGTTAATCAACTTGATTTTGATAAAGTAACAGCAAACCTTCAATATGGTGCTACGCAAGCTTTTGTTTACGCATTCACATTTATAGGAGGTTTATTAGCAGATAAAATTTTAGGAAAAAGACGTTCTTTATTTTGGGGTGGATTATTAATGATTGTTGGAAGCGTTTTATTAGCGATTAATCCAAAAGATTTTTTCTTTTTAGGAATAGCTTTTAATATTATTGGAACAGGTTTTTTTAAACCAAATATTTCCAGTATGGTTGGTAATTTGTATAAAGAAGGAGATGGTAGAGTAGATGCTGGTTTTATGTTGTTTTATGCTGGTGTAAATGCAGGTGCTTTTTTTGGTGGGTATTTATGCATTGCCATTGGTAAAGGTGAAATTTTGTCAACAGTAATTGCTGAAGAGTTGCGTTGGAATATTGCATTTGGTATTTCATCGATTTTTATGATTATAAGTCTATTAACATTTTCTCAAACTCAAAAAAAATTAGGTCAAATTGGTTTATCGCCATTATTAGATAAAGATCCAAGTTACCGCAAGCGTTTAGAAATCATAACCTGTGTGGGTTCTATTTTAGCTATTCCACTTATTATGGCCATGGTTTCTAAAACAGAATACACTGATTATTTTATGTACACGATTGGACCTGCATCTTTGTTATATGTTTTGTATGAAATGAAAAACTTTTCAGTTGCAGAAAATAAAAAAATTATTGCAGCTGTTTTATTTATGTTTTTTTCAATCATTTTTTGGGCATTTTTTGAGCAGAGTGGAGGTTCACTTAGTTTTTTTGCTGCAGAAAATTTAAACCATAATTTGTTAGGATTCAATTTGGATCCAAATGGCGTTAATAATTCATCCAATTCATTATTCGTTATCATTTTTGCAACACCTTTAGGTTTGCTTTGGTTGTTTTTACATAAACGTAACTACGAGCCAAATACCATTGTAAAATTTGGTTTAGGTTTTATATTTCTTGCACTTGGTTTTTATGTATTTTATTACACTAAGTTTTTGAGTGATGCAAATGGAATGACATCTTTAAATTTATTCACGTTTGGTTGGTTTATTATAACCTTCGGAGAATTATGTTTATCACCAATCGGAACGTCTGTCATGACAAAATTATCACCTCAAAAACTTCAAGGTGTTATTATGGGAATGTGGTTTTTAGCAAGTGCCTATGGTCAATATTTTGCGGGATTATTAGGCGCTAATATTGCAGAAGCTTCAGAGAATTCTACAAATATGGAGAAGCTTACAATTTATGCAGATGGTTATAAAGAGTTAGCCATTTATGCATTAATTGCGGGTGTTTTATTGATTGGAATTTCTCCAATCATCAAAAAATTAATGGGCAACGTCAAATAATTTTAAAGTTTTATAAATATGCACACGGCAAATACATATCCTGAAATCATTTCTAACATCCAATTTTTACAATCAAAATATGAACGAGATCATTATGAAAATTGTGAATTTGTCAATTGTGTATTTTCTGATATTTCTCAATTAACCTTTATCAACTGTTCTTTTAAAAATTGCAACTTAAGTAATTGTATTTTAAATAATAGCATGTTGCAAGGTATTAGTTTTTTAGATTGTAAATTATTAGGGATTAATTTTTCTCAAGCTAAAGATTTTGCATTTGCTGTTTTTTGTAAACATTGTAATTTAGATTATGCTTCATTCGATAAAAAGAATTTAAATAAGAGTGTGTTTGATCATTGTAAAATGAATCACGTTAATTTCACATTGGCTGATTTAAGTAAAAGTAAGTTAATTGACTGTGATTTATTAGAAGCTCATTTTTCTCAAACAAACATCGCAACCGTTGATTTTACAAGCTCTCACAATTTTTCAATTAATCCAGAAAATAACCAAATTAAAAAAGCTAAATTTTTAATACAAGATTTAGAAAAACTATTATATCAATACGACATTATTGTAGAATAACGCATGGGTATTATTCTACAATAATTTTTGTACTTTTTGAATGACTTGAACTCGTCAATTTAATGATATATAATCCTTTTCCAAATGCGCCTAAGTTTATTTCTTTTTTCATTTCTTTAGTTAATAGAGGAATATTTTCACTCTGAATGATTTGACCAATGGCGTTATAAATATCCAATGTGTAGTTTTCAATACTTACTGAGTTAACAACAATATTGATTTTTCCTGTTGTAGGATTTGGAAACACTTGATAGTTTGTTTGTCCATCAGAGTTGGTTAGCCCTGTATTTAAAGGACTCACAATGTTTATATTATCTAAATAAATTGCTTGACCAAAAAATCCTCTATTCTGAAATGCAATGATAACGTTAGGTTGTCCCGCATAAGTAATTAAATCAACGGTGTCAGTTTCCCATTGCGAAGAATTTGGGACAAAGATAGCCGCAGTTTCATCTGGAGCAGTTGCTAATTGAATATCTCCTTTATTATAAATTTGAGTAAATGTAACGCCGCAGTCTGTTGAAACGATTACTGCTAAGGTATCTGAATTAGCCCCACTATAACGCGCATAGGCTCTATCGAAAAATAATTTTGGATGAATGGCAGATGTGAAATTAAATTTCGGTGATCTAAGTTCATCCCGTTTACGATTAACATCGTTATTGTAATTATCAAAAAATACAGACGCAGTGCTTAATCCAAAACCACCAACTGTATTGCTATGTTGCCATGTAACGCCATCATTTCCTTTATCAATATTTTCCCAATTGATTGGTGTAACGGTTGAGGTAAACCCTTCTGAATAGGGCAAAGATTGAGGTGTTACCACATTGATATAAGCCGTTTCTGTCAAGGTATTTGGTCCATTCACATTTGAAACAGTTAAGCTAACATTATACATACCAGATGCTGAATAAGTAATAACAGGATTTTGTAAGGTTGAGGTTGATGGTGTTCCACCTGGAAAATTCCAATTCCAACTCGTTGGTGTGGGTGTTCCAATACTAAGATCTGTAAACGAAACTGTTTGTCCTGCACAAATATTTTTTTTATTAGCATTGAATATAGGTGCTGGAGGCATACTTGTATTAATAGGTAATTCCCAGACACCTCGCCCATAATATCCAACTCTTAATAAACTAGCTGCATTGCCTGCATTGTAAAACATAAAATCTTGAATAGGAGCAATGGTTGGTAAATTGTAGGTAATGTTTGTCCACGAAGACATCGTTATGTCTTTATAATAAACTCCACTTGCATTACAAATATATATGGCTTCATTGGCATTAAATTCATCATGGTAAATTTTTAAAATATTAATGGTTGGTAAGGTTAACGTAACGTTTGTCCAAGTAGCGCCTTTGTTTGCCGATCGGTATACTTTATTTCCACAAGAGATGTATACAACATTTGAATTTGTTTTAATACTTGCAATATTAGCAACTATACTTGTTCCTGCTGGTGTATTATAATTTGTGAAGGTTGGAGTGGCAGATAAAGCATTATCACTTCTGTAAATTTTTCCTGCCGCTGTTATTACATAAAGTAAATTTGAATCTATAGGCGAAGAATGTATCGCCATCACTTTTTGATTAAAGTTTGATATTTTAGTCCATGTGGGACTTGTATTATTTATATCAGTTGTTCGCCAAACATCTTGTTCTCCAGAAAAACAAAGGTTTGGTATTTTTTTAGTGAATTCTAAAACAATATTATCGGTTGCTGTAAAAGGAAGGTTGTAACTTACTTCTGAACCTGTTACAACACGTCGGTTTCCATTCCCGTGATAATACACTACATTATTTGATTGATAATCAAACGAAGTTTTTGCACCCCAGTCGCCACCACGATTGGTTTTCCAAGTGTTTGATGAGTAATATAATTCACCATTATCTTGTGTGCCAATACTAATCATATCTCTTTTAATCGGACTTTGTGCAGCATGGTATATTTCTGTAGCACTTAAACTATCGCTTTTCGGAAACCAATTATCACCATCATCCTTACTTAACCAAACACCGCCATCATTACAATTAAATAATTTGTTAATGTACGTAGGGTGAAATTTAATCCCATGCATATCAGTATGTAATTGTGCCCACCAATCTGTTAGTTGTGTCCATGTGATGCCACCATCTGTGCTTCTCCAAACAACATGTGCAACGACAAAAACAGTATTGGCATCTGTTGGATCAGCCGTCATGCTAAAATTATAATTGCCTTGTCCACCGCCAGTTGCATCATAACCAACCAAACTTTGTATGGGATTGTGATACACTGTTGTAAATGTATTTCCTCCATCTATTGATTTCAAAATTGTTCCTTCATCTTTAATCATTCCAATATAAACAACATTTGGATTAGCAGCACTTAATGCTAATCGCATGCCGTTTCCACTGCCGCCTCCGGGAATAACAACGCCTGCTGTAACTTGAGTCCATGTTAAACCAAAGTCGTTTGATTTCCAAAATTCAGAGGAGGTTACGGCAAATAGGGTGTTAGTTGTGCCATATTTTAGTTGCATGTCTTTAAAATCGCCTCCTGTTTTCACTAAGGTCCAATTAGCACCAGCATTTGTTGTTCTATAAATACCAATATCTGTAGCAGCAACCAAAACATTAGCGTTAGTTGGGTTCATCAAAATTTCAATGGCTAATCTATTTCCCATTCCAGTTGTGGATTGTAACCAATTCAAGCCTCCGTCAATACTTTTCCAAACTCCGAAATCAGTTCCATAATAATTTGCGTCGCCTGTTCCTAAATACAAAATATTATCATTGGTATGATCAATGCAAATAGATGCACACGCCGATTGCGGTAATTTATCAGTACCTGTTTTTTTCCATGTAGTTGCTGTGTCAGAACTTATCCATAATCCACCCGATGCACTTACGGCATACATTTTAAACGGACTTGTTGGATGGAATTTTATTTGACTTACACGTCCAATCCCATTTATTTGCCCACTAATATCCGTTGGAAACAGGGTTGGTCCAGTTGTTTTCCATGAACTAGCAGGTTGAGAAAAACAGATGGAATAAATTGCACATTGAATAGCGATTATAAAGCGATAATTTAATTTCATATATTTTACCTTATTTAGTTTAGTGTTGTTGGTTTTGCCATAATTTCAAACGTTCATCCGCATCAAGAATGCTTCCATCTTCTTGCACAAATGGCATGACTTTTAGTTTCCAATGTTTAAATTTTTTAATATCGAAACTGTATTTTTTTATTTCTTCTTCTTCTTTTTCTTCCTTTGATTTAAACCATTTTGATAAAAAACTTTTTTTTGCAGGTTCTTTTTTTGTTTGACCAATGATATCGTCTTCTTCTAATGGTAATTTTTTATTTTGCCAAAATTGTTCATAGGCTTTAAGTGTTTCAAAGTAGTTTGCTTTTGGATCATTCATCATTTCAATCCAATACGGATGTTTACTATAATTTAATTTTTTAGATGTTGATTGAGCAATCATTTCAGGTGAAATAATGATTAACGTTAAAAAGGAGATAATCGCGATAAAGTGGATTCTATTTTTCATGTTAGGCTATAAATGGTGGTTATACAAAATTATAAGAATCCTTATATTATATACTATTTTTCAAGTTTAATTGTTTACTTTTTTTTAATATATCAATACATCTCTTAACAATTTGATTGCGTAAAGTATAATTTCTTTTTATTTCCTTAATGTAAAAAAAGGATTTAGTTAATAATGCGACAGTACATTTGAAAAAACTAATCATGTATAGTAAAAGAGAATTACAAACTTTAGTTATCAGTGATATTCATTTAGGTACATTTGGCTGTCACGCAAAAGAATTACTACACTACCTTAAAACAGTAAATCCCAAAACTTTAGTACTCAACGGAGATATTATTGATATGTGGAATTTTAGCAAAAGTTATTTTCCTCCATCTCACATGGATGTATTGAGACAGATTTTAAAAATGTCGAGTACAGGAACACATGTGTATTACATTACAGGAAATCATGATGAAATGCTCAGAAAATATACGGACTTACAATTAGGTAATTTTGAGATTGTAGATAAATTATTAATGGAATTAGATGGTAAAACAGCATGGTTTTTCCATGGTGATGTATTTGATGCCAGCACAAAGGGATACGCCAAATTTTTGGCAAAGCTCGGAGGAAAAGGCTATGATTTACTGATTCTGATCAATCGTTTTATTAATTGGTTTTTGGAATTATTAGGACGTGATAAAATGAGTTTTTCTAAAAAAGTAAAAGATGGTGTGAAAAAAGCGGTTGCATTTGTGAATGATTTTGAAAGTACCGCAGCCGAATTAGCTATTGAAAAAAAGTATGATTACGTTGTTTGTGGCCATATTCACATGCCACAAATAAAACAAGTTACTAATGAAAAAGGTTCAGTAACATATTTAAACAGTGGCGATTGGGTTGAAAATTTAACAGCTTTAGAATACAATCATGGTAAATGGGAAATTTTTAATTACGATCAAAATTTTGAAAACTTGATTTACCTCAAAGATAATTTTGAACAAGAAGATATTGTTTCTAAAATTTTAGCATCCTAAATTTAATATTCATGAAAATATTTTATGCAGTACAAGCTACTGGAAATGGACATATTAGTAGAGCGCAACAATTATATCCTTATTTAAAAAAGTTTGGAAACGTTGATTTTTTCTTAAGTGGTAACAATGCAAATCTAGATTCCTCTCTACCAATTAAATATAGAAGTGAAGGTTGTAGTTTACATTATAGCAAATGTGGTGGACTTAATTATGTTGATGTCATCAAAAACATTAAACCGTTTATGATGTATAAAGATGCAAAATCGTTGCCTATAGAAAATTATGATATAATAATTAATGATTTTGATTTTGTAACCTCGTTAGCATGTAAATTAAAAAAATTGTCTTCTGTTCAGTTAGGACATCAAGCCAGTTTTCAATCCGATTTAACTCCGCGTCCAAAGAAGAAAAATTTATTGGGTGAGACTATTTTAAAACATTATGCACACGCTACGAATCACATTGGATTTCATTTTGATGCCTACGATACATTTATCGTACCACCAGTTATTAAAGATGAATTTATTAATGCAGAAGTACAAGATTTAAAACATGTAACCGTTTATTTACCTTCCTTTCAAGAGCATTGCTTGTATGATGCTTTTAATAAACTAAAAGACATACAGTTTCATTGGTTTTTAGATGGAATTAAAGAAATAAAAATAGTAGAAAACATCACGTATTATCCTATTAATCAAGCTTACTTTAACAAAAGTTTATTAACCTGTCATGGATTAATAACAGGAGGTGGCTTTGAAACACCAGCAGAAGCATTGTATTTAAATAAAAAGTTAATAAGCATTCCCATAAAAAATCATTATGAGCAACAATGTAATGCTGCAGCTTTAGAAAAAATGGGTGTTAGCGTATTAGAAGATGTTGATGAGCATTTTGCTGATATAGTTGAGAAATGGTATGCACAAAAAAACACCAATCCAATTATAAAAGCGAATAATATCAATGAAACGCTTCAGTTATTAATCGATACGTATCCAACCAAGAATTACTATTAATTGAGGTTTATGTTTATTTTAGTTGGTGATATAGATTTTTTATTCAATAAAAAAAGACGTAGCTTTGCAAAATATTTGTAAAAAATGAGAAAAGTTATTGAATACCGTAAATTATTAGGCGTTGATAAAGCAGTTACATTAAGTGAATTAAAAAGCATTTATCGTAATTTCATGAAAGAATTTCATCCTGATAAAATTCAAGATAACGAAGAAGCTAAATTAGCTGCTGAAGAAAAAAGTAAATTGGTTATTGAAGCGTATCATTTTTTAGTGAGTATTGCTCCAGAAACAATTGCTGCAACTTTAGAAGAATATACTAAAACAACAACCACCAGTAATATTGCAGATATTAATTACAAAGGGAAGCGTTTGCGTATTGATTTTACAGATGGTTCTGGTTACGAATATTATGGTGTTCCCGAAAACACATTTTCTAAGTTAATTAATGCCGATTCTCAAGGCAGATTTGCACGTCGCCATATTTACACTTCTTTTCTTTATAGAAACGTCAGTAAATTAGGCGTAACAGTTTAATTTTATTTTTTAGTTTTATTAGGATATTTTTTTGCTATCCTTAACGATTCAAGTGTATCTTTGATTTGTAATTTTACAAATTAAAAACACATGACTAACAATCCTTTTCTTTCTGATTTCAATACACCTTTTGATACGTATCCTTTTGATAAAATCAAAGTTGAGCATTACATGCCAGCCATCGAGGAAGGCATTAAACAAGGTTTAGCAGAAGTTGACGCGATTATTCATAATCCTGAAATACCTCATTTTTCAAATACCATCGAAGCTTTAGAAAAAGTGGGTGGATTAATGGAATTAGTAAGCTCTGCCTTTTTTAATTTAAATTCTGCAGAAACATCAAAAGAAATGCAGGAATTAGCCAAAGAAATTTCTCCGAAGCTAAGTGATTATTCAAATGACATTATGCTGAATGAAGCTCTTTTTAAACGAGTAGAATTAGTATACACTACAAAAGATTCTTTAACATTAACGCCTGAGCAACATACTTTACTAAATACAACTTATAAAAGCTTTGTACGTAATGGTTCAAAATTAAATGCAGAACAAAAAGAAAAAGTAAGAGCCATTGATAAAGAAAAATCTCATTTGTCATTAGTATATAGCGAAAATGTATTAGCCGAAAGTAATGGTTACGAATTGGTTATTACTAATTCAGCTGATTTATCAGGCTTGCCCGATGGTATTATCGAAGCAGCTAAACTTACGGCTACCGAAAAAGGAAAAGAAAATGCATGGGTGTTTACTTTAGATTATCCTAGCTACGGACCTTTTATGACGTATTCAGACAACAGAGTATTGAAAGAGCAACTATTTAAAGCCTATGGTTCTAAGGCATTTAAAAACAATGATCACGATAATCAACACGTGTTAAAACAAATAGCTGTTTTAAGACATGAACGCGCTGTGATATTAGGATATAAATCGCATGCCGATTTTGTTTTGGAAGAGCGCATGGCTGAATCTCCAAATAAAGTCGTTGCCTTTTTAGAAAATTTATTAGACAACTCATTATCCTTTGCTAAAGAAGAGTTAGCCGAATTAAAAGCGTATAGTCTATCAATTGGCGGTCCATCAGATTTAAAAAGATGGGATGTGACTTATTATGCCGAGAAATTAAAAAAAGAAAAATTTGCTATTGACGATGAATTATTGCGCCCGTATTTTAAATTAGAAAACGTTATTGCTGGTGTTTTTGAAACAGCCAAAAAATTATATGGCTTATCGTTTGTTCAAAGAAATGATATACCCTTATATCATAAAGATGTAACGACCTTTGAAGTGAAAAATGCAGCGGGCGATTTTTTAGCTGTATTTTATGCTGATTTTTTTCCTCGTGCAGGAAAGAGTCAAGGCGCTTGGATGACAGCTTTTAAAAATCAAAAAATAGCAAAAGGCTTAAACGTTAGACCTCATATTTCTATCGTTTGTAATTTTACCAAACCAACAGAAAGTAAACCATCCTTGCTGACGTTTAATGAAGTCACAACCTTATTTCATGAGTTTGGACATGCATTACATGGCATGTGCGCAAATACTCAATATGCAAGTCTTTCGGGAACAAGTGTGTACTGGGATTTTGTTGAATTACCATCGCAAATTTTAGAGAATTGGTGTTATGAAAAAGAGTGTTTAGATTTATTTGCGAAACATTATTTGACAGGAGAAACAATACCCTCTGAGTATATTCAGAAAATAGTTGACTCATCAAATTTTCAAAGTGGCTTAGCAACAATCCGACAAATTGGTTTAGCAACGTTGGACATGGCTTGGCATAGTCAAAATCCAAAAGATATTACAAGCATAAAAGATTTTGAAACAAACATTACATCCAAAACAGATTTAATGGAACCCGTTTTAGAAACAAGTACCTCATGTTCTTTTTCTCATATTTTTTCAGGAGGTTATTCTTCTGGATATTATTCTTACAAATGGGCCGAAGTTATTGATGCCGATGCCTTTGAAGCTTTTAAAGAAAAAGGAATTTTTAATGAAGAAGTGGCTGATTCGTTTTATAAAAATATTTTATCTAAAGGTGGAAGCGAACATCCATCTATTTTATATAAACGTTTCAGAGGCAGAGACGCTGATCCTAAAGCTTTATTAAGAAGAGCTGGTTTGGTTAAATCATAAAAGTTTTGCAATATTAAAAACATAAAAAAACCTTCAAGAATTTCTTGAAGGTTTTTTTATAAAATGAATAGGTTTATTTAACAGCTATGACTGATATTTCAACATTAACATCAAGTGGTAATCTAACAACCTGAACAGTTTCTCTTGCCGGAAAATTGCCGGTAAAAAAAGAACCATATACTTCATTCATGGCTGCGAAATTATTCATGTCTTTCATAAAGATGGTTGTTTTAACTACGTGTGTGAAATCCATATTGGCTTCACTTAAAATAGCTGAAACATTTTCCATCACTTTTTGTGTTTCACTTTTAATATCGCTTAAGGTTAATTCTCCTGTTTTTGAATCTTTGGCTACTTGGCCAGATACAAACAATAAATTGCCCGATGCAGGAACCATGTTAGCGTGACTGTAAGGCCCAATTGGTTTTGGTGCATGTTCTGATGTGATAACTGTTTTCATAGTATATGTATTTATTTGTTTTTAAAAATACGAACTTATTTATGATTTTGCATGAAGGATTGAAACGAAATGCCTGACACTTTGGAAAGCTATTGCTTGGCGAGGCGAACACTCAATTAAATTAACGCATCAAGAAATTCTTTAGTATGTTTGTGGTATGCAAATAAACGATGTGATATTAGAAATTAAGAATTTAAAAAATAGTTCATTACATAAATCTGCTTTAGATATTTTTAGATTATTGGAAACCAACAAAATTGTATTTGTAGATAAAATGGATAGTGATAATTTCACTCATTTATTAAAAGTCTTTGAGCAATTGAGTTATGCTAACCCTAAAGAATACGCTACCACTAGTTACCAAAGAGATTATCAAACGCATTACGATTTATTAGTATTTTATTTAAGTAAAATCGTTTAATTGATAAGGGAAGTTTGAAATAGGGCTAAAGGTTAAATTTTGTTACCTTTGCACTATGAAATTTGAAGAGTATCATATCATTCCTGAATTAAAACAAAGTTTACAAGAGTTAGGATTTAAACGTCCAACTGATATTCAGTTTAAAGCGATTCCTAATATTTTAAATGGCGAAGATGTTTTAGCGATTGCACAAACCGGTACTGGTAAAACAGCAGCCTTTGCCATTCCAATTATTCATTTAATTTCTAAATCAAGCACAAAACAAGGTGTACAAGCGATTGTGATGGTTCCAACACACGAATTAGCCATTCAAATTACAGAAGTTTTTGAAAAATTAGCAAAATATACAAACGTTAAAACACTTGGAGTATACGGTGGTGTGGAGCAAGATCCTCAAATCAAACAATTACACGAAGGTGTAGATATTGTGATTGCAACACCGGGCAGAGTGTTTGATTTAGTTAATCAAGGTTATTTGGTCTTGAGAGATATTAAAGTGTTGGTGTTAGATGAAGCTGATTTAATGTTGGATTTAGGTTTTTATAAAGACATTGAAGACTTAATAAAATATTTACCTCGCCAGCGTCAAACACTTTTTTTCTCAGCAACTATCAACGAAAAAATAAAAAAGTTGGCTTATTCTATTGTAAGAAATGCCATTCGTATTCAAATTTCGCCAAAAGATCCTGTTTCTAAAAACGTAACGCATTCGGTTATGTTTGTGAGTATGGATGATAAACGTTTTTTTTTAGAGCGTATCGTTCATGAAAATCCAGAAAGCAGAATTTTAGTGTTTGTAAGAACGAAAGTACGCGCTGAGCGAGTGTTTGAAGCAATGAATAGAGTAGGTGTTAAAACACAAACGATGCACGGTGGTAAAGATCAAGAAAGTAGAATGGGCGTGATGAACGAATTTAAAAATGGCACATTCAATGTTCTGGTAGCTACAGACATAAGTGCACGAGGCGTTGATATTGCCAATGTAGATTATGTGATAAACTATGATTTGCCGGAGGTTGCTGAAAATTATGTGCATCGCGTTGGTAGAACAGGACGTGGAAATAATAAAGGAGTGGCCGTTTCGTTTTGTAGTCCAGAAGAAAAAAATGTATTGCAAGAAATTGAAACATTTATGGATAAAAAAATAAATGTCTTGCAAGTTGATAAAGCAGATTATTCAGAAACATTAGCCTTAACAGAAGATGTAAATGATAATTGGAAGAAATTAATCGCTGACGCAGAAAAGGAAAATCAAGTTTACCAGGCTAAAAAGAAGAAGAAAAAATAATTGAATTTTAAAATTGATACATGAAAGTAGATAAATATATTGGATTAAATGGATTTACATCTCGTCGTAAAGCCTATGATATGATTGAGAATAAACGAATTTTAGTAAATGGTAAATTAGCAAACTTTAGTACTAAAGTAAAGGAAGGCGACGAAATTTTGATTGATGGCGTTCCATTAACTCAAAAAGAATTTACACCAACTTACATTGTATATAACAAACCAAAAGGTATTGAATGTACAAGTGAAAAAATAGAAAATAATATCATTGATGCCATTGGTCATACGCAAAGTATTTATCCTATTGGCCGATTAGATAAAGAATCGGAAGGTTTAATTTTATTAACGAACCATGCTGAAATAATTAATAAGATTGGAAACTCTAAATACGCTCATGAAAAAGAATACATCGTTACACTGAATTTACCTGTTAGAACGCAGTTTTTAAAAGAAATATCAGAAGGCATTAATATACAAGGCGACATCACTAAACCTTGTAAAGTGAGCCGCGAACCAAACGCCAAACGTATTTTTAGAATTACCTTAACTCAAGGATTAAATCGCCAAATACGACGTATGTGTAATGCGTATGATTATCAAGTAATCAAATTACAACGCGTGCGCGTCATGAATATTAAATTAGATAAACTGAAAATAGGTGAGTGGAGAGATTTAACGGAAACTGAATTAGAAGAATTATTGGGTCAACTCGTGTAAATAATAATTTTTTTAATTTCATATGAAGTTATTTTTTATACTTTTTAATCTGTTTGTTTTTGAGTATGTCGTTTCATCTCAAAATTACATTGATGTATTGAAAGTTAACTTCAATTCAACTCCTTATGCGGTGTTTGATTCTAGTGAATCTAAAACACGAGTGAAAGAAATATTTTGTGACTTAACAACTCCAATAAAGTTAAATGATAAATCGTCAATTATTACAGGCTTTATTTTTGAATCTATTCAATCTAAACTATTTGCTGATGAGTCTGAAAAAACGTTTGGCTCTACAACTTTAAAATTAGGTTTTAATAAAATAATTAATGATAAATATGCTTTGACTATTGTGCTATTGCCAAAAATAGCTTCTGATTACAAGAATATTGGTTACAAAGATTTTCAATTTGGAACACTTTCCTTATTGAAATACAAAAAAAACAAACAACTGAGTTACAAGTTTGGTTTTTATCAAAACTTTGAATTATTTGGGCCTCTGTTTGTTCCCATGTTTGGGTTTTATTATTTAAGTCCAAATAAAAAATTTGAAGCTAATGTTTTTTTACCCTTACAACTTGATGTGAATTATAAATTATCAAATCGCATTTTTTTGGGAATCAATTTTAATGGCTTAATAAGAACTTATCATCTTACAGATATCAATTCGAGTTATAAAAGTACTTATCTAAACCGTTCAACAAATGATATATATACTTATATAAAAATGAATGCGACTAAAAATATAAGTTTGTTAACGAAAGTAGGTTATTCAGCGGCAAGAAAATTTGTTGTTTATCGCGAAGGTGACTACATTTCATTTGCTTTGCCTGCAACCTTCATCGGCGATCATCGAACACCTTTAAATACAAAGTTCTCCAACGGGTTATTATTTCAAATTAGTTTTCTATATAGAATCCACTTGTTAGATTAGCAGAAATATTCTCATAGTTAGTTAAACTATTTTCATTAAAATGATGAATTGTTTAATAGCTCATCATTTTCTTTTACAAAAAATCCACGTTCATTTTGGTTCATAAAATGAATCGTAGACAAAGCAACCTGCACATCATAAATAGCTCTGTATTTTTTAGGAATTAAAAATGAAAGTGTAATCATGAAAAATTTTCCAATGAGTTCACCGAATCTAAATTCTTTACGATCTCCTAAAAGCAAGGAAGGACGGATGACATAGGTAGAATCAAAGCCAATTGATTTAATGGCTTCTTCCATTTCTCCTTTAATTTGATTGTAAAACACAGTAGAATTTTTATTTGCACCCATTGCAGAAACAACAGCAAAATGATTGATTCCATTTTCTTTTGCCGCCTTTGCAACATTCACAACATAATCTAAATCCACCTTACGAAACGCTTCTTTGCTACCCGCTGTTTTTATAGTTGTGCCTAAACAACAAAATAAATCATTACCTTTTAAGAGTGTTTTATCAATTGCATCATAATTAAAAATGTGTTGTTTTAATTTGGGATGGTTGATGTTTAAAGGTTTTCTAACTAAAATAATGACTGTTGAATAGGAATCATTTTTTAATAAGTGTTCAGTTACTTTTTTTCCAATTAATCCAGTTGCTCCTAATACGATGGCTGTTTTCATTTTTAATCATTTTGATTAGGTTCGATGTGAAATTGTATTTTAATTATTTGGGCGTTTCCCTGCGGGTCAGGCTTTTCGTTTCAATCTTTTGAGCTTCGCAAGCTAAGCTTTCAAAAGGATTTCCACTTCAATCCTTAACGCGAAATCTATGTCAACATTTCCAAAAACTCATATTCGTTAATTAATTTTACACCAAGTGATTCTGCTTTTTTTAATTTTTCAGGCCCCATATTATCGCCAGCTAAAATAAAACTTGTTTTTTTTGAAATAGAACTTGAGTTTTTTCCGCCATGTAGTTCAATCATTTCTTTGTATTGTTCGCGGCTGTATTTTTCAAAAACACCACTAATCACAAAAATGAGGTCTTTTAATTTTTCTGTGCCGCCTTGTTGTTGTTCATCAGTTAATTCAAATTGTATACCAGCCTGTATCAGTTTTTTTATGATATTTTTGTTTGCTTCATTCTCAAAATAATCAGCAATACTAATGGCAATGATGTCGCCAACTTCATCAATGTCTAATAATTCTTCTTTGGTTAAGGTGATTAATTTTTCTAATGATTTTACTTTTTTTGCAATTTTTTTTGCTGTGGTTTCTCCAACATGTCTTATACCAATGGCATATAACACACGCTCAAAAGGAATTTTTTTACTCGCTTCAATTCCTTCTATTAAATTGTTGGCCGATTTTTCTGCCATGCGTTCTAAAGGCAATACCTGTTCTTTTTTTAAATCATACAAATCAGCTATTGTTTTTACTAAGCCAGCTTTGTATAACTGTACTATGGTTTCTCCGCCCAAACTATCAATGTTCATGGCCTTGCGTGATACAAAATGCTCGATGCGGCCAATAACTTGTGGTGGACATTCATTTTCATTCGGGCAAAAATGATTAGCCTCGCCTTGATCCCTTTTTAATTTAGTATGACATTCGGGGCAATGTGTGATATAATGTATTGCTTCTGTATTTATGTTTCGCTTCGTTAAATCAACACCAATTATTTTTGGAATAATTTCTCCTCCTTTTTCTACAAATACAAAATCACCTATGCGTACATCTAATTTTTCAATGATATCAGCATTGTGTAAAGAGGCACGCTTAACGGTTGTTCCGCCTAAGGCCACAGGTTGTAAATTGGCTACCGGTGTGATGGCTCCAGTCCGCCCCACTTGATAAGCAATGCTTAACAATTCGGTACTAACTTGTTCTGCTTTAAATTTATAGGCAATTGCCCAACGTGGTGATTTGGCCGTAAAACCAAGGTTTTGTTGTTGGTTATAATTATTTACTTTAATCACAATGCCATCAATGTCATATGGCAAGTGGTAACGTTGTTTGTTCCAATAATTTATAAAATTAATCACCTCATCAATACCACGACATATTTTTGCCTCATCAGAAATTTTAAATCCCCATGTTTTTGCAGACTGCATGTTTTCAAAGTGCGATTGATGTGGTAATTTTTCTCCTAATAAGTAATATAAAAAACAATCTAATTTTCGCTTGGCTACTTGTGCCGAATCTTGCATTTTCATGGAGCCTGAAGCAGCATTGCGAGGGTTAGCTAATAAGGCATCGCCAAGTTCCTCGCGTTCTTTATTCAATAAATCAAATACAGGGCGTGGCATAAATATTTCTCCTCGTATTTCAAATAAGGCTGGAAAATCGCCGTTTAGTTTTAAGGGAATCGATTTAATTGTTTTTACGTTTGTTGTTACATCATCACCTTGCACGCCGTCGCCACGCGTAATGGCTTGTTTTAATTGTCCGTTTTCATAAATTAAACTAATCGATAACCCATCAAATTTTAATTCACAAACGTATTCTATTTGCTCGTCAAATAATCCGTTGGAAACGATGCCTAATCCTTCGCGAACCTTTCTATCAAAATCAATTAAATCTTCTTGATTGTAACTATTACTCAACGATAACATCGCGTACTGATGTTTAACACTGGCAAATGATTTTGTTATTTGCCCACCAACACGCTGACTTGGACTGTTTGAAGATAAACATTCCGGAAATTGTTTTTCTAATTCTATTAATTGTTCTAATAATGTATCAAATTCAAAATCGCTTATTGTTGGTTGATCTAACACATAATAATGGTAATTATGCTGTTCTAGTTCAGTTGAAAGGATGTTTATTTTATCTTGTGCTTCGGTAGGTGTCATGTTACATTTGTATAACTGTAACAAATTTGTTATTTTTAATATAAATTACATACTAAATTTGTAAGCAGAAATTAACAACTTGAAAAAGCAATTACATACATTCATTTTTACGCTCATCGTTTTTACGTATGTGTTTTCTGCTGTGGGTGTTAAAATAGTTGCCCATTATTGTGGAGGCGAATTAGAGAAAGTTGCATTATTTTCAAAACCAACATCGTGTTGTGGTGAGGATGAAGATACCGAAATGGCTGACGAAGATGGCTGTTGTAAAAATGATTCAAAACACGTTGCGTTTAAATCTGATTTTACATTTTATACATTTGTTTTAGCTTGTAAAGCCTCAATTACTGATTTATTCATCATTCCAAATAAACAAGACAATTTCTTTTCTAATCAAATTTCGGACGTTGTTTTTATAATCAACAAAAAACATCATCCACCTAATTTGATTCAGTATCATATTGTTTCAATATGTAATTTAAGAATTTGATTTTTTATTTTGTCAATGTGTTGACCAAACAATTTATTAAAATAAATCAATTCTTAAATTTAAAACCTATGAAAAAAGTATTCATATTCATTTCTATTTTTATTTCATTTACAGTTAAATCTCAAACTGGTATAATTACACAAACTATCACCGTAAAAGGTAATTGTGACGAATGTAAAGAACGTATTGAAAATGCTGCCGATATTAAAGGTGTAAAAACGAGTTATTGGAACAAAGATGAAAAAACGTTAAGCGTAACATTTAATTCTGCCAAAGTGAGTTTGGAACAAATTGAAAAAGCCATTGCAAATGCTGGGCATTCAACCATGAGCCAAAAAGCGAATCCAAAAGCATATCAGAAATTACCTGATTGCTGCAAGTACGATGATGGAATTTGTAAGGAGAAAAAATAATGAGAACGTTCTTTTTTGTTGCAATAGCGTGCGTATGCGCCTTGCAAAACTCTGCTCAAATAAAAGGCCGTATCTTAGAAGTCAATTCTAAAAACGATACCTCTGCTGTGGTTGGTGCAATACTATTTTGGAAAAACACACAAATAGTATCAACATCAAATTCAAAAGGATTTTTTTCTATCCAGTCGATTTTGTCTGAAAAAAAATTGACTGTAAATGCGATGGGATATAAATCTGAAACAATTCTTATTTCTGATACATCTAAATTTATAACGCTGATATTAAAAAATGGTCTTGAGTTAAATGAGATTCAAATTATTTACGAATCAAGTGGAACAGACATTTCTTATTTGAATCCAATTAAGATTGAAACACTTGGTGAGCGTTCGTTAATGAAAGCTGCTTGTTGTAATCTTTCCGAAAGTTTTGAAACAAATCCAAGTGTGGATGTCAATTTTGCGGATGCAATTACAGGAACGAAACAAATTCAAATGCTTGGATTGTCTGGTCAATACGCTCAAATTACAAAAGAAAACATGCCTTATTTAAGAGGTTTAGCAAGTGGGTATGGATTAAGTTTTGTTCCCGGAACCTGGATTCAATCCATACAATTGAGTAAAGGTGCAGGTTCTGTTATTAATGGTTACGAAAGTTTTACCGGTCAAATCAATACTGAATTGCAAAGTCCGGAAACATCTGATAAATTAAATTTTAATACGTATGTCAATCAAAATGCTCGTAACGAATATAATTTAAATATAAAGCACCGTTTCAACGAAAAATTTTCTGCAGGAATTTTATCTCACGCTAGCTATAATCCTTTAGTTCAAGATATGAATCATGATGGTTTTGCTGATATTCCCATTGGAAAGCAATACAATATCATTAATAAATATAGTTACAATACTGGCAAAGGTTTTGAAGCACAGTTTGGAGGCTCTTATTTAGAAGATAGCAGAACAGGTGGACAATTTGTATCAACTGTAAAATCAGATTCTGTAGCATTGTATAATATTTCAATTGAAAATAAGAAGTGGGAACTATATAGTAAAACCGGTTTTGTTTTTAAGAAGAAACCAGCCACAAGCATGGGTTTGCAATTATCGTATTTAAACCATGACCAAAAAAATACGTATGGTATAAATGCATATAACGGTTTGCAAACTACGTTCTATGCTAATTATATTTTTCAAAGTTTTATAAAAACAACAGATAACACATGCAAAATTGGAGCTAGTTTTATGAATGATAAAACAGATGAATCATTTAAATTATTTCAATACAACCGAAATGAAAGAGTAGGTGGTGCATTCGCTGAATTTGCTCATAACAATGGTGAAAAATTTAACATCGTAGCAGGCATGCGGGCAGATTATCACAATTATTATGGTTTATTTTTTACACCGCGTTTGCATTTGCGTTATGCCTTCAATAAAAGTAAAACAGTGTTTCGTTTAAGTGGAGGACGTGCCTTAAAAACAGCTAATGTGTTTTCTGAAAATATGGCATACATGGCAACGGCCAGAGAATGGATCATAGAAGCAAATGATTTAAAAATGCCTTATGGTTTAAAGCCAGAAGTTGGTTGGAACTATGGATTTAATTTTACACAAAAAATGACATTGAATTTTAAAGAGGCTTATGTTACAGTTGATATTTATCGCACTGATTTTACACAACAAGTAGTAGCCGATGTAGATAGAAATACGCAACAAGTATGGTTTTATAATTTAAATGGCTCTTCTTTTTCAAATACGGCTCAAACTGAATTTGGTTGGGAAATTCGGAAACGATTGCATGCAAAAGCGGCATACCGTTATGTAGACACAAAAGTAAATTACAAAAGTGGTTTAATGCAAAAAGCATTTGTATCAACCCACAGAGCATTTATTAATTTAGGTTACGAAACAAAAAATAAACATTGGTTATTTGATGCAACAGTTCAGTATAACGGTAAAAAGCGATTACCTCAAACAACTTTAAATCCAACTGATTATCAAAGAGATTCTTATTCACCAGAATTTTACAATGTGTTAGCTCAAATTACTTATGCTACAAAAATTAAACAATCAGATTTTAATGTTTACTTAGGTGTAGAAAATGCGTTAGATTATAAACAACAAAATCCTATTGTTGCAAGTGATGCACCGTTTAGTAAATACTTTGATGCGAGTATGGTTTGGGGACCTATTTATGGAAGAATGTTATACGCTGGTTTGAGGTTTAAAATTAAATAGGAATTAGTGTCTTAATTTTCTATCTTAGTTTTAAAATTTGACACAATGACGATACGTTTTTTTATGTTCTTGTTATTAGTTTCTTTTAATGGTAACGCTCAAGATTCGAGTTTAATAAAAGTATCTGTTTATAGCACTCATTCTGCACATACTGGAATAGCTAGTTTTTATGCTAATAAATTTAATGGAAGAAAAACTACTTCTGGAGAAATATTTTATAATGATAAATTAACAGCTGCTCACAAAAGTCTTAAATTAGGCACTTATGTAAAGGTTCGAAATCTTAAAAATGATTCAACCGTTATTGTTAAGGTCAATGACAGATTGCCACAACGGTCCAAGAGAAGCATTGATTTAAGTTATAAAGCTGCTCAACAGTTGAACTTTATTAAAAATGGTTTAACAAAAGTAGAAATAACGGTTTTAGATTCTTTAAAGAAATAGATTAACTTTATATTTGTACTCATGACACAAAAGACGCTTATTAAAAACGCTACCATCGTAAACGAAAACGAAATTTTTGTTTCGGATATTTTAATTGAAGGACAATTTATTTCTAAAATCGAAAAAGATATAACGGATTCAACTGCAAAAGTAATTGATGCTGAAGGCTTAATAGTAATTCCAGGAGCCATTGACGATCAAGTGCATTTCAGAGAACCAGGATTAACCCATAAAGGTGAAATTTATACTGAAGCGAAAGCCGCTGTTGCCGGGGGTGTCACAACGTATATGGAAATGCCAAATACTGTTCCGCAAGCGGTTACAATTGTTGAACTTGAAAAAAAATACACCCGTGCGAAAGAATGTTCATTGGCCAATTACTCCTTTTTTATGGGTGGAACTAACCTTAATTTAGAAGAAACATTAAAAGTGGATTACTCAAAAGTGTGTGGTTTGAAAATTTTCATGGGTTCAAGCACAGGTGATATGTTGGTTGATAACGAAAAAACATTAGAAGGTTTTTTTGAAAAATCAAATACTTTAATTGCAACGCATTGTGAGTTTGACCCAATGATTAAAGAAACCCAAGCTCGCATTATTGCAGAATACGGCGAAGATATCCCAGCATATTTTCATCCAATTATTCGAAATGAAGAAGCTTGTTATAGATCATCTTCTTTTGCTGTGGAATTAGCTAAGAAATATAATACAAGGCTACATGTTTTACATATTTCGAGCGCTAAGGAGTTGAGTTTGTTTACCAACAAAGTTCCCTTGAAACAAAAACGCATCACATCCGAAGCCTGTATTCATCATTTATGGTTTAATGATGAGGATTATAAAGCAAAAGGCAATTTCATTAAATGGAATCCATCAATTAAAACAGAATACGATAGAGCTCAAATTTTCGAGGCTGTTTTAGATGGTAGAATTGACGTGATAGCAACCGATCACGCTCCTCATACACTAGAAGAAAAAAGCCAGGCCTATTTAAAAGCCCCAAGTGGAGGACCATTAGTTCAACATTCTATTTTAGCCATGTTGGAATTTTACAAACAGAAAAAAATCTCTTTAGAAATGATTGTAAACAAAATGTCTCATAATGTGGCTGATATTTTTAATATCGAGAAACGAGGATACATCAGAGAAGGTTATTTTGCTGATTTAGTATTAGTTAATTTAAATAAGCCTAATACAGTTACCAAAGAAAGTTTGTTGTACAAATGTGGGTGGAGTCCATTTGAAGGACAAACCTTTGCATCTAGTATTGAAAAAACATTTGTAAGCGGTCATTTGGTTTATAATAACGGAACTTTTGATGAAACCAAAAAAGGAGAGCGATTGTCTTTTATCAAATAATCTATTTTTAGCGAAAAATTCCACAATAAGATTACTGTAATAATCTTAAAATAATGCCTTTTTTTAACCGTTTTAAATGTTATTTTTGTTTTCCTATTTTTAATTTGTTTATGACTCGATTATTTTTCTCTATTACCTTTGTGCTCACAACAATTTTTGGTATATCTCAAAATGGAACCATTAGAGGATTTATATATAATAAATCAAATGGTGAACCTATAGCTTTTAGTAATGTTTACTTAAAAGGCACAACCAACGGCGGTACATCTGATATGAATGGATTTTTTACCATTCCGAAAATAAAACCTGGTATCTATATACTTTTAGTTACTAATTTAGAATTTGATTCTATTAAAGAAACAATAACGGTTAAGGCAAATGATATTATCACCAAAAAATATTACGCTTCAGCAGGAGGAATCACCACAGGTCAAATTGACATTACTGCAGAAACGCTCGAAAAAATAGAAACGCCTAATGTTGGCGTTCAAAAAATTGATCCAATTGCCATTAATAAATTACCAAGTGTTGGGGAGCCAGATTTAGCCCAATATTTACAAGTATTGCCGGGTGTTGTATTTACAGGAGATCAAGGTGGGCAGTTATACATTCGAGGAGGATTGCCTATTCAAAATAAAGTTTTAATGGATGGTATGGTGATTTATAACCCGTTTCACTCGATCGGATTATTTTCAGTATTTGATAATGACATCATGAGAAGCGCTGATGTATATAGCGCAGGTTTTGGTGCTGAATACGGCGGCAGAACGTCCTCTATCATGGATATTACAACGCGTGATGGCAATAAAAAACGTTTAGCAGGAAAAGTTTCAGCATCTACATTTGGTGCTAAATTAACTTTAGAAGGCCCTCTTAAAAAATTAAAGGAAGACGGAAAAGGAAGCACATCATTTTTGTTTTCTGGAAAAACATCGTATTTACCACAATCATCTAAAGTCATTTATCCTTATGCTAATAAAGATGGCTTACCTTTTTATTACACAGATTTGTATGGCAAAGTTTCTATCAATGGTGGTAATGGTAGTAAAGTAAATTTGTTTGGATATAACTTTACGGATAAAGTTGTCTATAAAGATTTAGCGTCGTTTAATTGGGCTTCATTTGGTGGGGGTAGTAATTTTATTTTAATACCAGCGGCTTCATCATTATTAATTGAAGGGAATTTTGCTTATTCTCGTTATAAAATTAATTACCAAGGCTCGCAAGCAACAGATAAAAAAAACAGCACGGTTGGCGGGTTTAATGGTGGTTTTAATTTCTTAAAATACATTGGTCGTAACGAACTTAAATATGGCTTCGAATTAGTTGGAACAAATACGGTTTATGAAATTCAAACGCCATTATTATCGAAAATAAATTACGCTAAAAATTCTATTGAAATTGCAGGTCACATGAAGTTTAGATGGTTAGACAGAAAGAAGTTTATTGTCTTAGAACCAAGCTTCCGTGCCCAATATTATGCTACGTTTAACAATTTTTCGCCTGAACCTCGTTTACAAGGAAAGTTAAATTTTACTAAAAAAATAAGAATGAAGTTTGCCGGTGGCTATTACAGCCAAAGCTTAATGAGTTCTAGTTCTGATAGAGATGTAGTTAATTTATTTTATGGTTTTTTAAATGGACCTGAAAATTTACCAGCAAACTACAAAGACAAAAATAATAATACCGTTTCTACAAATGGAGTTATTCAAAAGGCAAGACATGTTGTGGCTGGTTTTGAGTTAGATGTATTTAAAGGTTTAGAAATTCAAATTGAAGGGTATCAAAAATATTTTACGCAATTGCCAGCTGTAAACCGTAATAAAATTTACGATGATAATGAAGCTAATGCAACTAAAATAGACGCTCTTAAAAAAGATTTTATTATTGAACAGGGTGAGGCATTAGGACTTGATTTTACTGCAAAATACGAGAAAAATCGTTTTTATTTTTGGGGAGTTTATAGCTTGTCGAAAAATACTCGATATACCGGAAACACAGTTAGTGGAGATGTTCAAAGTTATGCACCTATTTTTGATAGACGTCACAATGTGAATTTAGTCGGGACATATACTTTTGGAAAAAAACGTAATGTAGATTTAAGTATACGTTGGAATTTTGGTTCTGGCTTTCCATTCACACCAACTCAAGGTTTTTATCCTCAAGTTGATTTTAATAATCAGTTCACATATGATTATACAACTGCTAATGCAGGTTTAGGTTATGTTCCTGGCGATTATAACTCAAAGCGGTTACCTGATTATCATCGGTTAGATATTAGTTTAAAATGGTTATATAATATTAGTGAGCGAATGAAATTTGAATTAAACGTAGGCGCTACCAATGCATACAATCGTGAGAATATTTTTTATTACGACCGTGTTAGAAATAAACGCGTTAATCAATTGCCTATTTTACCAAATATTAATTTAAGTTTAAAGTTTTAAAATTTTGGCATTTAAAATCTATACAAAAACAGGAGATCAAGGACAAACATCTTTAATTGGAGGTACACGTATTCCAAAATTTGATGTTCGTATCGAGGCATATGGAACCGTTGATGAATTAAATTCAAATATTGGTTTGGTGAGAGATCAGGAAATTGATGAGCATTCAAAATCTGTTTTAATAGAAGTTCAAGATCGTTTATTTACAATTGGGTCTTTATTGGCAGCCGATCCTGAAAAAAACAAAATGGTTTTACCACAAATTTCCGAAGCTGATATCGAATTTTTGGAAAAAGAAATTGATGCTATGAATGAAACGCTTCCAGAAATGAAACATTTTATTCTTCCGGGCGGACATACCACTATTTCTTTTTGTCACGTGGCACGTTGTGTTTGCAGAAGATCAGAACGCTGTGTTTTAGCCCTTAACGAAGTTCATCTGGTAGATGAATTAATTTATAAATATTTAAATCGTTTGTCTGATTATTTATTCGTTTTGTCACGCAAGATTACATTTGATTTAAAGGCTATTGAAACGCCTTGGAAACCACGATTATAATGGCTTCGCCAAAAGAAATAGTAAGTGTAATGATGGCTAGCGATTATTTTAGTCAATGGCTTGGTATTGAAGTTTTAGAAATAACCGAAGGTAATTGCAGATTAAAAATGCATATTAAAAAAGATATGTTAAATGGATTTGGTATAGCCCATGGTGGAATTGCTTATTCATTTGCAGACAGTGCTTTGGCATTTGCATCCAATAGTTATGGACAAAAAGCCGTTTCAATTGAAACCTCCATTTCTCACTTAGTTTCATTAGTTGAAAATGATATTATTTTAGCTGAAGTTGTTCAACAATCAAACAGTCATAAAATAGCAATTTATACCATTGATATATTTCATGCAACCACATTAAAAAAAGTGGCCTTGTTTAAAGGAACGGTTTATAAAACAGATAAAAATTGGTAATTTGGCCTGTTATCTTTTATGAATTCTCCTTCTCAATTAAATATTTCCGATTTTAATTACGATTTACCAGAATCGTACATTCCTTATTTTCCGCTTGAAAATCGAGAAGATGCAAAACTATTAGTGTATAAATCAGCTCAAATTGAAACTCATTATTTTAAACATATAACTCAACAATTGCCGCCACATGCCGTACTTGTTTTTAATAATACAAAAGTTATTCAGGCGCGTTTATATTTTAAAACACTAAATAACGCCATCATCGAACTGTTTTGTTTAGAACCTCATGATTGTTACAGTGATGTTGCAATAGCAATGGCTTCAACAGGTTCAGTAAAATGGAAATGTTTAGTTGGAAATTTGCGTAAATGGAAAGAGGGGAATTTAGTTTTGATACATCATGAGTTAGAGTTAACAGCTACTATTTTAGAAAAAAAAGAGTCGCACGTAAATATTAAATTTAACTGGAATAATCAAACACTAAGTTTTGCAGAGGTATTAAATAGAGTAGGCGAAATACCAATTCCACCATATTTTAAAAGAGAAACTAATGAAGCTGATTTAAATAGATATCAAACTGTTTATGCCCAACACAAAGGTTCTGTAGCAGCGCCAACAGCTGGTTTGCATTTTACTGATACTATTTTAAATGAATTGAAATGTGCTAATATTCAACAATTTCAAGTTACATTACACGTTGGTGCTGGTACATTTATGCCAGTAAAATCTGAAAAAATTGGAGAGCATATCATGCATGCCGAGTGGATTGATATTGATAGTTCTATTATTGAAAGTTTATTGAAAAATTATAAGTATCCTATTATCCCAGTTGGAACGACATCATTCAGAACCATCGAATCACTTTATTGGATGGGATTAAAAGCATATCTTAATCCAAGTGCAACTATTCAAGAACTCGAAATAAAACAATGGGATGCCTATCAATATAATGATAAAATTATTTCAGTTGAGCAAAGTATTGAATCACTTTTAACGTGGATGACTTTAAACAATCTACAAAAATTAGTATGTAAGACACAAATTTTAATCGCACCACCATATCAATTAAAAATTGCGACCGGAATTATTACTAATTTTCATCAACCAAAGAGCACTTTGCTATTGCTTATTAGCGCGATTGTTGGTGATAATTGGAAGATTATTTATAACTATGCTTTAAAAAATAATTTTCGTTTTTTAAGTTATGGTGACAGTTCATTACTTTTACCTTAAAATCAAAAAATAATGAAAAAAGTAACCATTCTTCATAACAATCGCTGTTCAAAAAGCAGGTACGCTTTGCAAGTTTTAAAAGATGAAAACTGTGAAATTGAAATCATAGATTATATAAAAAATACACCTTTAAAAAAAGAACTAAAAACTATTTTAGATAAATTAGGATTAAACGCTTTTGATATCGTTCGAAAAAAAGAACCTATTTTTCTTGAAAAATTTAAAGGCAAAACATTTACCAATTCAGAGTGGATTCAGATTTTAACCGAATACCCTATTTTAATCGAAAGACCTATTGTTATTGATGGATACAAAGCAGTCATTGGGCGTCCAATTGAATTAGTTATAGATTTATTAAATCGAACAAGTTAATTGTGAATAAATCCTTTTAAAATAATATTATTTTGTTGTGTAATTTAACTTTAAACCCTAAATTTGCACCCGAAATTAAAAAACAAATTCAACATGTCAAACCAAGTTGGTAAAATAGCTCAAGTTATCGGACCCGTAGTGGACGTTAGCTTTGATTTAGCAGGTGGGAAACTACCAAGTATTCTTGATGCCTTAGAAATAGTTCGCTCAGGCGATTCTAAAATTATTCTTGAAGTACAAAAACACATTGGCGAAAATATGGTTCGTACCATTGCCATGGATAGTACAGATGGTTTATATCGCGGTATGGATGTAACTGTTACAGGTTCTCCAATTAAAATGCCTACTGGTGATAAAGTAAAAGGTCGTTTGTTTAACGTCGTTGGAGAAGCGATTGACGGTATTAATACAGTAAGTAAGGAAAATGGTGTATCAATTCACCGTGAAGCTCCTAAATTTGAAGATTTATCTACTTCATCTGAAGTTTTATTTACAGGAATTAAAGTAATTGACTTAATTGAACCCTATGCAAAAGGTGGTAAAATTGGTTTATTCGGAGGTGCTGGTGTTGGTAAAACAGTTTTGATTATGGAGTTAGTAAACAACATCGCTAAAGCATATGCAGGTATTTCTGTGTTTGCTGGTGTTGGAGAAAGAACTCGTGAAGGAAATGATTTATTACGTGAGTTTATTGAGTCAGATGTAATTAAATACGGTGATGCATTTAAACATGATATGGAAAAAGGTGGATGGGATTTATCTAAGGTTGATACAAAAGCGTTAGAAGAATCAAAAGCAACACTTGTTTTCGGACAAATGAATGAGCCTCCTGGAGCACGTGCGCGTGTGGCATTATCAGGTTTAACAATGGCTGAATATTTCCGTGATGGAGATGGAACAGGACCAGGTCGTGATATCTTATTTTTCGTTGATAATATTTTCCGTTTTACACAAGCAGGTGCAGAGGTTTCTGCCTTACTAGGTCGTATGCCTTCAGCTGTAGGTTACCAGCCAACTTTAGCTTCAGAAATGGGTGCTATGCAAGAACGTATTACATCAACTAAAAAAGGTTCTATTACTTCAGTACAAGCCGTATATGTGCCTGCTGATGACTTAACCGACCCAGCTCCAGCTACAACATTTGCTCACTTAGATGCTACTACAGTATTAAGTCGTAAAATTGCTGAGTTAGGTATTTATCCAGCTGTTGATCCATTAGATTCTACATCTCGTATTTTATCACCATCTGTTATCGGAGATGCTCATTATAACTGTGCTCAACGCGTTAAATTAACTTTACAACGTTACAAAGAATTACAAGATATCATCGCTATTTTAGGTATGGATGAATTAAGTGAAGAAGATAAATTAACTGTTCACCGCGCTCGTCGTGTTCAACGTTTCTTATCTCAACCGTTCCACGTTGCAGAGCAGTTTACTGGTTTAAAAGGTGTTTTAGTTCCAATCGAAGATACAATTAAAGGATTTAACATGATTTTAGATGGTAAAGTAGATGAGTATCCAGAAGCAGCGTTTAACTTAGTTGGTAGCATTGAAGAAGCGATTGAAAAAGGTAAAAAGATTTTAGCTGAAGCTTAATATCATAAAAAATGAAATTAGAAATTATTACACCCGATAAAAAAGTATTTGAAGGACAAGTTAAATCTGCAGTTTTTCCTGGTGCTGAAGGCTCTTTTGGAGTTTTAAATAACCATTCAGCTATGATTGCAACCTTGAAAAACGGTACGATAGAATTGGTTGAAGAAAACAATACAACACATTCATTTGATGTAAAAGGTGGAGTAGTAGAAGTTTGTAAAAATAACGTGATCGTTTTAGCTGAATAATTTCAATTTAATATTTAAAAGCCTGATTAAATTTTTAATCAGGCTTTTTTATGCGGTTAATTTAAATATTGTATCAAAAAAAAGTCTCAATAAAATATTGAGACTTTTTCCGAATAATATTGTTATTTAATTTTATTTTACACGCTCAACGTATTCACTAGTCTCTGTATTTATTTTAAGTTTATCACCATTGACAACAAAAATAGGTACTTGAATTTTTACGCCACCAGCTAATTCTGCTGTTTTTAAAGATTTGCCTTTCACCCCTTCTTCAGTATAAGTTACTTCTAACTCAACATATTGAGGTAACAAGCCACTTAATGGCTTATCATTTTCATCGAAACGGATTTTTAATACCATTCCTTCTTGTAAAAACTGTAAACTATCTGCAAATAAAATTTTAGGTATGTGTGATTGGTCGTAAGTTTCTTGGTTCATACAAACTAAAAAATCACCTTCCATAAATAGGTATTGCATTTCGTATTCATCCACTCTTATGATGTCAATTTTTTCACCTGAACGAAAACGAACTTCACTTTGCTTTCCAGTTTCAACGTTTCTACATCTTACAGAATAAATGGCATTTCCTTTTCCAGGAGTAATATGATCATAGTCCATGACTTGAACTAATTCATTATTGTGTCTTAAAAAAATATTTTTTGAAATATCAGATGTCGTAGCCATAATTTGTTTAAATTTTTTAGAATCGAAAGATACTACCTTGTTATGAAATAGGCAACATTATATCCTTCAAAATACCATAATAATAAAACAAATTAATTTTTCTATTTCATGTATTTTTGTTTCACATCGCTGTAGCTAGGAAAATTATTATAGTGCCAATTCATAATAACTGTTCCGTTTTTAATCAAAACTAAACCAGGATTTGAACGAATGATTGTTTTTAAAACGACTCCATCTGAAGTTGCAAAATCATACAAAGCTTGGTGTTTGTGTTTGTAATCATCCACTTGTTTAGCATCAGACGCTGTTAGTCCTAATACATTTACTTTATCGATAGAAGCTAACTTATTTAAATCATTAATTTTCGCATGAAGGGTTTCATCATCTGCCGTTTCATTTAAATCATAACATACCAATAAAAACTGATAATTAGGGTTATTTAAAATACTATCCGTTATAGGTTCTCCATTTTGATTGTTGATTGAAAAGTCCACAATTTTCGGTGGGTTAATAGCATCATGCACTAATTTATTTAAGGTATTATTCCAAGCCCATGTTAATGTATCTTCCCAAATTTTAGAATCCATATAATCCTTTTGGTTGAATGCTTTTATTTCGCCAGTTTTTAAGTTTTTATATTCAAGCAATGATTCATAAACTGCTGGTTGGTATCCAATTCCAGGTTTCATATTTTCTTTGATATTATCTCCAATTTTATAGGCTCTAAAATCAAATATGGGTAAATTACGGTATGTATAAATTGGGAAGGCAATAGACAATACAATGGCAAGAATAGTTATCGCTGCTGTAATTAAAGGATTGAAACGTTCGTTGATGTTTTCTTTACCAGCAAATAGAAGTGTAATTGCAAACATTAATACAATATCTTTCCAGAAACTTTCCCAAGGTTTTAAAACTAAAAAATCACCAAAACAGCCGCAGGTTGTTACTTTATTATAACACGCTGAATAAAACGTAAGGAACGTAAAGAACGTTATTTGAGCTAATAATAATCCAAGTGTTAAATTTCTTTTGTAGCCAACTAATAACATAAAGCCTAGCGCCATTTCGCTCACACATAAAATGATAGACAATGGTAATGCAATATGGGCCATGCTTTCAAAGATTGATAAACCTGAATCAGCTGTAAATACTTCAAAGTATTCCTTAAGTTTATAACTAAAACCTAAAGGATCGTTGGCTTTTATAAAACCAGAAAAAATAAATAATCCTCCAACAAATATTCTTGTTATATGCGTTACAATGGGTGCTTTACTAATTAAAGAAGATGCATTAACTAATACAACTAAAGTACCAAGTACAATGGCAATCGTTGTTTTACTTATACATGGTGGACAAATCCAATATAATAGAGCTGCTAAGCCTATTGACCAAATGGCGCGAAATAGTTTTGATGCAAGAAATTTTTTCATAAGGTTTAATATTTAGATAGTTCTCTAATTACTTTATTTAAGTAATCTAATTTACAATCTTATTATTTAATAATAAAATGGCTTTAATTTTTTTTAACGTTTCGTTTTTAGGAAATTAATTTCTTATTTCCTTGCTTTTTTATGACTTCCATTTCTACTTGTAAATTGCGCAGCATATTCATAATACTTTCCACATTCAATTCTTCTTCTTTGTAGTCAGTCATGTTAATGCAACACGTATATTCCCATAATTCAACAATGTCTTTTAAATTTACTTTATAAGGTTGATAAATTTTATTATCGGAATGGCATTCTAAAAAACCTTTTTTTAAGTTAAGATTAAATATACGTTTATAAGATAAGCCTTCGTCTTTAGTAACAACGATATACGTATGTCCGTTTTTTACTTCTTCTAATTTTTCTAAGTATTTGGCAACAATAAAGGAACCCTCTTTAATAGGTGGCATACTGTCTCCTTTAATTGGAAACGCGCGGTGTTTTCCAGTTGGTAAAAATGGTAATTTCATGCGAGGTAAGCGTTCAACGTAATCAGGATCGGCATAACCTTGTAAATAACCAGCACTTGCTTTTAATGGTACTAATTCTACGACGTCTCTTCCGTCCTCATCAATTAAAATTGGAAACAACATACGGTTTTTTCCAATTTTCATGAGACCATCCAAACTTGTTTTACTGAAATCACCTCTTACAAGAGCGTCAACTGCTACATGGAAATAATCGGAAATAGTAATTAATAAATCAATCGATGGTTCATTTCTATTTTCTTCATAAGCACCAAGCCTTGAACGGGTAATGCCTAAGTTATCTGCTAATTGTTCTTGCGAAAGACCTTTTTGCAAACGCAAGTATTTTAAATTGCTAAAAATTTTACTCATTTTATTAAATTGCTACAAATTATAGCACTAATATACTACATTAGGTAGTACATTTGCAAAGAGTTTTTGATAAAAATTAAGGTTTGTTGTTGACATGGTTTTGTAAATAAGTTTTTACTCGTTTAAAAAGTCATAAAAGGCTATCTCTTTTATAAGGGATAGCCTTTTAAATTATAAATAATATCCAAGCCCTGATTGAAGTGGCATCCTTTTTGCCTTTTTTTAGAGGCGAAAAGGTAAAGCGGAAAGCAGGAACTAGCTCAAAAAAACAGTTTAATCAACCAAAATTTGAAGTCAAATAGAGTTCATAAAGCTTAAAACAGTATATTTGTTTTCGACTTTAATTCTTTAAATCATCTTATGATAGACTTATTTAAGCACATATTACATTTAGATTTTGATTGGTTATTTCAAAACTATGGAACTGCTATTTATGTGGTTTTGTTTTTAGTCATTTTTATTGAAACAGGCTTAGTGGCTATGCCTTTTTTACCTGGAGATTCTTTATTATTTACAGCTGGCTTATTTGCAAGAACAGGCCAGTTAAATATGAGTTATTTATTAATTTTTCTTTTTGTTGCAGCTGTGTTAGGTGATAATTGTAATTATTGGATAGGCAGGAAAATAGGGGTAAAAATATTTGACTTTAAAATTAAAGGTCGGCCTGTTGTGAAGAAAGAATATTTAGATAAAACGCATCTGTTTTTTGAAAAATATGGCACGAAAGCTATTATTATGGCTCGATTTGTTCCATTTGTAAGAACATTTGCTCCTTTTGCAGCTGGTGTTGGAGAAATGAATTATAAAAAATATATCCTATTCGACATCATGGGTGGTGCTTTATGGATTGGTTCTTTAACAACAGCTGGTTATCTTTTAGGCGAAGTTGAGTTTATAAGAAAACACATTGATTTGGTTTGTCTTGGTATTATCGCATTTTCTGTATTTCCGATTTTAATTTCATTACTTAAAAGTAAATTAGGAGCAGATAAAAAGTAGCATTTTTTTTAACTATTATGAAAGAAAAACCAAGCGAAGAAACATTACATCAGTGGCACTCTGATCCTAACAATTGGAAGTTTGGTATATTTTATTTTAATAGAGCTGATAAACGCATTTTTCCACCAAAAAAAATTGCGTGGATGGGCTGGACTGTGAATTTTGCAAATCCATTATCAGTATTAGCAATTGTTTTTGTTTTAGCCTTTGTTTTAATAATGAATAGAATGTTTAATTTGTCTAATCATTAATTGTTCTTAGAAAAAAATTAAACCATTTTCACTAATTCTTTCCAAACAACATCGGTTATATCGGGCTTGCAAGTGACTGAAATTTTTTCCAGTTTGATAGGATGTATGAACTCTGTTTTATAAGAATGTAAATGAATTGATGCATTGGAGTTTGAACGATCAAAACCATATTTTAAATCGCCTTTAATAGGACAACCAATAACACTGAGTTGTGCTCTAATTTGATGATGTCTTCCGGTAAATAAATTTATTTGCAACAAGTGATAATTAGAGATAGAAGCAAGTAGCTCATATTCTAATTCAGCTTTTAGCGAACCATTTTTTTCAGTATCAAATGCTTTGGATTTATTTGCTTGTTCGTTTTTAATTAAATAATGTGTTAAACGTTGTTTTAATTGTGGAGGCCTATTTTTTACAACCGCCCAATAGGTTTTTGTAATGGTTTTATCTCTAAATAATTCATTCATGCGAGATAAAGCCTTGCTAGTTTTTGCAAAAATAACAATTCCCGAAACAGGTCTATCTAAACGATGACATACGCCACAAAATACATTGCCAGGTTTATTATCGCGTTTTTTCAAAAAATTTTTTACCTTTTCGGAAAGTGGCATATCTCCTGTTTTATCTCCTTGTACAATTTCCGACGATTTTTTATTGATAATAATTAAATGATTGTCTTCGTATACAATTTGTGAACTTTCTATGATTTCGCTCGGATTAAACATGGAGTAAAAGTAAACTATTTTTTATTTTAATTGTAAAGCCTCTATAATTTTAGTACAACATGCATCTGTGGTATGACTATCATACTTTTTAAGAGTCATTATCATCACCGAAGCCGACATTGTTTTTTTAGATCCGTAGTGTTTTTGATACGATTTATTTACTTTTTCTAAATAATCTTCTTGTATATTTTTCTCCATAAATCTCCCCCTTTTTTTGATATTTTTTAAAAGCAAATCTGTTTCAACATTTATGTAAACTACTAAATCAGGATTCGGAATGCTTAATTTAATTTGATTAAAATTCTTTTTATAGAGTTTAAAATCATTGGACTTTAGGTTAGCTTTTGCAAAACATAAGCATTTGTCAAAATGAAAATCGCTGACTGTTATTTTTTTGCTATGCTTTTTAAAATAAGTGGATAATTGATTCTGTCTTTCAATTAAAAATGAAAATTCAGTAAGGAGTGATAACTTTTTTTTGTTTTCATAAAACAATGGTAACAATGTATTTTCTTCAAATTTTTCGGGTAAAAAATGAGCGTTTAATTTTTCTGCTAAGGCTTTTGCAATCGTTGATTTTCCGGCACCAATATTACCTTCTATGCATATGTACATAATTTTTAGTTATAAAGTAAAACGTCGCATTGATCTTCACATTCAGTTAGTAAGGCTTGAATAGTTTTTTGTAAAGTAGGATGAGAAAAATTTGGAGCAATTTCATTTAATGGAATCAAGACGAAATTACGTAAATGCAAACGTGGATGAGGAATGGTTAAATCTGTAGTTTGAATCACATCAGTATTATAAAACAATACATCAATATCAATGGTCCGGGGTTCATAGGTTTCTTTGTGATTTCGTTGTCGTCCAAAATCCAACTCCATTTTAAGTGTTTGTTTTAAGAGTTGATGGCTTGACAATGATGTTTCAACGCAAATGCATTGATTTAAATATTTTTCTTGGTTATCAACACCCCAAGCCTCTGTTTCATAAAGGTTTGATTGACTAATAACACACCCAATTTCAGTATTAATTTTTTCAACAACTTGTTTTAAGGTAAACGCTCTATTACCAATATTACCACCCAAACATAAAAAAGCTGTATTCATAAAAATATTTGTAAAAATACACTAAAGTAAGGTAACTTGCGACATTATTATAAATATTAAATATGAAAAATTTTTTTGGTGCTTTTTTTGGTTCATGCTTAGGCATTTTGGTAACGGGTTTAGTTGTTACAATTGTTGTTATCGTTTCAATTACGAGTTCTTTTAAAGATGCGCTTAGTAAGAATAATGATGATGCTTATGTAGCAGTCGAAAATTCAGTTTTGAAAATAAATTTGAATAACGAAATTAAAGAACGCGGATTCGAAAATCCATTTGGTAAGTTAAATTTAGGTCCATTTATGCCTGAAGCAACTATTGGATTAAACACCATCGTTTTGAGTATTCAAAAAGCAAAGGCAGATAAAAATATTAAAGGTATTTACCTAGAAATTGGTAATCCAGTTGCAGGATTTGCAACGTTAGAAGAGATAAGAAATGCGCTATTAGATTTTAAAAAGTCTGGTAAATTTATTTATACTTATTCTGAAATGTATAGTCAAAAAGCCTATTACATTGCAAGTACAGCTAATCAAATTTATTTAAATCCACAAGGTACTTTAGAACTAAAAGGGTTAAGTGCTCAAATGATGTTTTTTAAAAAAATGTTAGATAAACTAAATGTAGAGGTTCAAATTTTTAGACACGGTAAATTTAAAAGTGCTATTGAGCCGTTTATGCTTGATAAAATGAGTGAAGCCAATCGTGCTCAAGTAGAAATATACTTAGGCTCTTTGTGGAATCAAATGATTACAGGTATTAGTAATAATAGATCCATTTCTATTTCCGAACTAAATAATATGGCAGATCGCTTATTAATTCGAAGTCCTGAAGATGCTTTGACGTATAAATTAATTGATGGTTTGAAGTATGAAGATGAAGTCATGGATGACATAAAAAATAAGATCAATCTTTCACCTTCTGAAAAAATTCATTTTGTTTCCTTAACGAAGTATTCAACTTCACCAAATAAGTTAGTGTTAAGTCGCGATAAAATTGCAGTTATTTATGCTGTTGGCGAAATTGTAAGTGGTGAGGGAGATGATAATAGCGTAGGTAGCGAAACAGTTGTTAAAGCATTGCGTGAGGCACGTTTGGATTCAACTATTAAAGCCATTGTATTTCGAGTTAATTCACCTGGAGGAAGTGCACTCGCTAGTGATGTGATGTGGAGAGAAGTTTGTTTGGCAAAAGCGACTAAGCCAGTTGTAGTTTCGATGGGCGATGTAGCGGCAAGTGGTGGTTATTATATTAGCTGCGCTGCTAATCGCATTTTTGCACAACCCAATACCATCACCGGTTCAATAGGTGTATTTGGTATGATTCCTAACGTTCAAAAAGCACTTTCTGAAAAACTAGGAATTACTATTGATACCGTTAATACCAATAAACACAGTGATGTTGGAACAATATTACGCGCAGCTACGCCTGATGAATTCAATTACATTCAAAAAAGTGTAGAAGATATTTATACTGTATTTATTACCAAAGTTGCTGAAGGAAGAAAAATGTCTAAGAATACTGTCGACAGCATAGGGCAAGGAAGAGTTTGGAGTGGGACAGATGCTCTAAAAATTAAGTTGGTAGATGAAATTGGCGGGATGAACGATGCCATCGCCTATGCTGCTAAATTGGCAAAAATTTCGAATTATAAATTAGTGGATTTACCAAAACAAAAAGATCCTATTGAAGAATTATTTAGTAATGGTGCAGATGAAATTGAAGCGCGCACCATGAAAGCTAATTTAGGAGAGCAATATATTTATATCAAACAATTAAAAACGGTATTACTTAAAAAAGGTGTTCAAGCTCGTTTGCCATTTGAAATGATTATTGAATAAATAAGTGATGAGTTAATCTTAAATATGTTTTTTTTCTTTTCAAAAATATTAGCATTTATTATTGCACCATACACGTGGTTGTTTATTGGGCTTTTAATTTTATTAAAAAAAGTTTGGAACACGCCATTTCGAAAATGGGTGATAGGTTTTATAACATTCATTTATGTGATTTCAAACTCCTTTTTAGTTGATGAAGTTGTTCGTGCCTGGGAATATAAAGACGATGATATTTATTTAAAATCTACTAGATACGATTTAGCTGTTGTATTAGGAGGTATGGGACGCATCGATGAACGTCAGCAACGCTTCGATTTTACCTATTCGGGCGACAGACTTTTTCAAACGTTACCAATGTATTACAAAGGAAGAGTTAGTAAAATTCTTATTACAGGCGGTTCAGGAAGTATTAGTAAACCTCATCTGAGAGAAGCATCTTATATTAAGACTTATTTAAATACCATTCACGTCCCAGATAGCGTTATATTAATTGAAAATAATTCGAAGAATACTTATGAAAACGCCATATTTACAAAGCGTATGTTAGATAGCATGCAGTTTAAAGGTTCTATTTTATTAGTCACTTCTTCGTTTCATATGCGACGCTCTTTAGGTATCTTTAAAAAAGCAGGTTACAAAGACATTACACCTTTTATTACCAATAAAATAGCAGGAAATAGGAAGTTTGAATTTGATCATTGCTTTATTCCGAATACAGACGCGCTTTCTATTTTTACGCTTATTACACATGAAATGATTGGGTATGCAACGTATAAAATAAAAGGATATTTATAATAATCGTCATCATTTAGTTTAATTATGTACACAACTATTCAGCAATTCGTAAAATCGTTTTCAGAAGAACAAAAAATCACGCTCTGTTTGTTTAAAGCAATTCCTAATGATGCATTGACAATAAAAGTGAATGATGATGTTAGATCAATTCAACGATTAGTTTGGCATATTTTAATTACTCATGGCGAAATGCTAGGTAAAGCTGGACTGACTATTAATTGCCCAGATGAGCATGAAGAACCTATTCAAGATATTTCTAAACTATGTAAATGGTATGAAATATCATCTGTTTCGGTTTTAGAAGAAGTGCAAAAAAAATGGACAGATGCTGATTTAAATATACTTATTGATATATATGGCGAGCGTTGGACTCAAGGTGATGTATTAGCAGCATTTGTAAAACATGAAATTCATCATCGCGGACAGTTATCTATTTTGATGCGTTTAAATCATATCAAAGTGCCAAGTATATATGGCCCTGCCAAAGAAGATTGGGCAAATTATAATATGCCGGCAGCAGAGTAGCTATTGTTTTTTGATTTGTAGATTAATAGAAAAATTTAAAAAATTCAACTTAAATTTCTGAATACTTTTTTTTAGTTAAAGGAATCATCACGATTAACCCAATGATAAAAAAAACAATCAAGGATAAAATAGAATTTCGCATACCGCCTGTTAGTTGACTAATCATTCCAAATGAAATGGTTCCTAATATCATTCCTAATTTTTCTATTATGTCATAAAAACTAAAAAAGCTGGTGTGGTCTTCCGTTTCAGGTAAATACTTCGAATAGGTAGAGCGTGATAACGATTGCACTCCACCCATCACCAAGCCAACTAAAAACGCCACGATATAAAATTCAAATGGTGTATGCACAACTCCATAAGTGAACACGCAAATAAAAATCCAAATCAGGATAGTTACTATCAACGTTTTTACATTTCCAATTTGTCTCGACATCCAAGAAAATAAAAAAGAACCTGCAATACCTACAAATTGAATAATTAAAATACTAATGATTAATGCAGAAGTTTTTGTTTTTTCTGCAATAACAGGGTCGGTGCCCCAATCTATTTCATTTCTTGCAAAAAGCACAGCAACTACCATAATAGTTTGTACACCCATATTATAAAAAAAGTAACTCGTTAAAAAACGTTTTAGTTGAGGCATCAGTTTAATTTGCGCATACACATTTGATAATTCCTTAAACCCTTTTGAAAATAAACCATCCTTGTTTGTTATTTTGTGCTGATGCGATTTTTTTGGTAAATACTTAAACGTGTATTGAGCAAATGAAATCCACCATATGCCAACTAGTAAAAAAGAATATTTTACTTTAAAAAATCCTTGGTGAGTAATGGGGTCATATTTAAAAACCATGATACCTATTAAACAAATTATTAATAGTAACGAACTTCCGAAATAACCTAATGCAAATCCTCTAGCACTTACTTTATCTTGATTTTCGGGAGATGCTATTTGTGGTAAGTAAGAATTATAGTAAACTAAACTGCCCCAAAAACCAATTGTAGCAGTTATAAAGGGTACAAAACTTAGCATTAAATGCTCTCTGTTAAAAAAATACAATCCCATGCACGATATAGAACCTAAATAACAAAAAAATTGGAGAAACATTTTTTTATTGCCTAAATAGTCAGCAATACCGCTTAAAATAGGGGTAAGCATAACTACAATAAATAAGGCAAAGGCATATATAAATGAATATATGTTTTGATTTTCGAAGGATACGCCGAATAGTTCAATCGATTTTCCGGTAAAATTTCCATCAGCATCATGCGTTGTTACAAAGTCGTAAAAATTTGGAAAAATTGCAGAAGTGATAACCAATGGAAAAACGGAATTTGCCCAATCATAAAAAGTCCATGCACGTATTATTTGTTTGTTATCTTTTTCCATTGTGTTGATGTTTTATTTTTTTAATAAATATAATAGAAGTATTTAATATGTATTTAATTTCCTTTTATTATTTCAAATTCTACGCGCCTGTTTTTTGCTTTGCCGTCATCTGTTTCATTGCTTGCTAAAGGTAATGAACTCCCATAACCTTTAAAATAAATTTTATTTTGCACACCTTTTTTAATAAGAAACTCAAAAACCTCTCTAGCTCGTTGTTCTGATAGTCTTTGATTTTTAGTTCTGGAACCAGCATTATCAGAATGCCCATTTATTTGAATTTCCATGTTAGGATGTCTGATTAAATACTGAGCCAATTTATTTAATTCCGAGTAAGATTCGGGTAAAATGTAATATCGTCCATTTTCAAAAAAAATATTTTTTAAGGCTACTTTTTCTCCTACTTTTATGTTGTTTTTTACCTCTAGTACGGAGTCTTCTTCATTAGCAATAAAGGAGCCGACAATTTCAACTTTCACTTTTTCCACCACTTCTTTTGCTTTTATAAGCGAAACATCATCTATGAAATAATAAGCTTCTTTAAAACCTAATTTAAAAATATTCAGTCGCACCATATCTTTTTTTACATTTGGTTCAAAATTCCCAATAGTTATGTATTTTTCACCACCTTCTGCTTGGTATTTACCCGAAATTTTAAACCATTGATAACCATTAATAAAACTTCCTTTTTTACATATAGAATCAATAATACCTGTTTTTGAAGCATCTTTTTTATTGGTATAACCACCCTTGCTAATTAAGGCACCAAAAGATTTTAAGCTAGCATTACTCCAAAATGCAAGTCTAATATGCATTTCAAATTCATAAACGGTTCCTCTATGCAAGGCATCAGCTAATTTTACCTGTGCAAATTCCTTGTATTTTTTTTGAAATCGCAATCCTATGTAGCATTCTCCAGAGAAAGCACCTTTTTGTGACGACGTGTCGTTAATTAAAGGTTCTTGATAATAATCTACGCTGGCTATTTGTGCCCAAGGAATAGCCTGACGAATACTTCCTGATTTTTTTCGGTAATTTTCAAAACTCCCATTTGGCACTAAATTTTTCCTTACTTCATCATATTTTTGGCCCAAAAGGCATGTTGTTATAATAAAAAACAGGTATGTAAATAGGACTTTGAGGCTCATAGCTATTTGTAAAAATAAGTTTTTACAAATTATTTTGTAAAAAAATGTTTTGAACAGTTGTAAATATAAAAAAAAGTGTATATTTGTAACCCAAATAAAAAAATAGAATTAATAATTAAATATAATGGCAAATCATAAGTCGGCAATAAAAAGAATTAGATCAAATAACGCAAAACGTTTAACAAACCGTTATTATGCTAAAACAACTCGTAATGCAATCAAAAAGTTACGCGATACTGAAACTAAAACTGAAGCTGGAACTTTGTTACCTAAAGTTGTAGCAATGATAGATAAATTAGCAAAGAAAAGTGTTATACACAAAAACAAAGCCTCTAATTTAAAATCTAAATTAACAAAAAGAGTTAATGCACTTGCAAAATAATTCAATTTTTACATATTATTTAATGAAAACCTCACTTGTGAGGTTTTTTTTAACCTAAATTTTATTAGGGTTTAAATAATAAATGTGTATTTTTGTCGATAAAAAATAATATAAATATAAAATATTTAAAAATGAACACTAAAAATTTCAAAATTTTAAGTTTAGCCGTTGGAGCTACTGTTTTTTTAGCAGGTTGTAATGGACTTGGAAAAATGGTAAAAAAACAAAACACAATCACGTTTAATGTTAATCCAAATCCTTTGGAAATGCATGGTGATAGTATTGTATTTAGTGTATCAGGAAAATACCCAGCTAAATTATTCGCCAAAAAAGCAACAGTAACTGTTACTCCAGTTATAAAGTACAATGGTGGAGAAAAAGCAATGAAACCAGTAATTTTGGTTGGAGAAAAAGCCGTTGGTAGCGGACAAAAAATTAGTTACGAAAAAGGTGGTTCGTTTAATTATACTAGTGAGAAATTTGCTTACGAGCCTGCGATGAAAGTTGCTACGGTTGAAGTTAGAGCTATGGGTGCTGTTAAGAAAAAGTCTAAGGTTTTTGCTCCTGTAACATTAGCTAATGGAACAATTGTAACGCCTTTATTAGCTCGTAATAGCGAGAAAGGTATTTATGCAGCAGATGCTTTTGTAAAGCTAGTGGCAGTTAATCAGGTTGCTAATATTTATTTTGCTATCAATGCTTCTGATGTACGTTCTTCTGAATTAAAAAGCGAAGAAATGAAAAATATCCAAACATTTATCTCTCAAAATATTAATAATTCATCGTATGCATTTAAAGACATTAGTGTTTCTGCTTATGCTTCGCCTGATGGAGAATTAACATTAAATGCTGATTTAGCACAAGATCGTGCAAAATCTGGTGCTAACGCCTTAAAAGGAGAGTTCAAAAAGAATAAGAACAAAATTCAAAAATTTGGTAAAGAAGATGCTAATTACATCACTAAAACTACAGCAGAAGATTGGGATGGTTTTAAATCAATGATGGAAAGTTCCACTATTGCTGATAAAGATTTAATCTTACGTGTTTTAACGATGTATGCAGATAACGATCAACGTGAAAAAGAAATTAAAAATTTATCCAAAACATACACAGAAGTAGCAGATAAAATTTTACCAAAATTACGTCGTTCTGTTTTAACTGTAAATGTTGACAAAAAATCACGAACCGATGAGCAAATTACTCAATTAACAACTTCTAATATTGATAGTTTATCTTTAGAAGAGTTGTTATACGCAGCTAATTTAACAACAGATTTAAATAATAAAGTAATGATTTATAAGGCAGCAGAAAAAAACTTTGCTAGCGATTGGAGAACATCTAATAATTTAGGTGTTGCGTTGTTATTTCAAAATAAATTGACTGAAGCTTCGGAGGCATTTACACGCGCAGAAAAAACTGCTAATGGTAATCCAATTTTAATGAATCATTTAGGCATTATAGCTGCAAAATCTGGAGACCGTAAAAAAGCAATGGATTATTATAACAAAGCAAACGGTGCTGGCTCTGAGGTTAATTACAACAAAGGAATATTAAATATTCGTGATGGTAAATATGCTGAAGCAGTTTCCAACTTTGGTTCTTCTAATGATTTTAATAAAGCGTTGGCTGAGTTATTAAATGGAAATGCGGCATCTGTGTCTACAACATTAGATGCAAGTAATGATAAAGATATTGCGATGGCATCTTATTTAAAAGCAGTTGCTGCTGCTCGTTCAGCTAATTCAGCTAACGTAATTTCTAATTTAAAAGCTGCTATCGAAAAAGATGGTAGTTTAAAATCGGCTGCTAAAGATGACGCTGAATTTATCAAATTAAAAGAAAATGCCGATTTTAAAGCTTTAGTAAACTAGGTTTAAATCAGAATAATAAAAAGAAAAAGCTTCACTTTGTGAAGCTTTTTCTTTTTATATAAATTGTGAATGATGGATTAATCAATTTATTTCTTGAATAATTTAGTCAATTAATTTTTTTACGGCTAATTGGCCCACCAAACTTCCTATAGCAACGCCCATTCCACCCATTCTTACAGCACACACAACATTTTCTGATACGGACTTTATAATTGGTGTTTTCTCATTTCCAATTCCCATAATTCCCGTCCAACGTTGCTCAATTTCAAAATGTTGATTAGGTAAAATAGTTTGCTTTAAAAAATCAGTTAAATAATTTTGAATCTTTATATTCAATTTAAAGTCGCTGGTGGTTTCTTTTTTAATATCTAGATTTCTTCCTCCTCCCAATAATATTCTGTTATTTATATTTCTAAAATAAACAAATCCTTCATTGTAATGAAATGTTCCTTTTATCTTTAAATTAGGAATTGCTTTTGTAATTAAAACTTGCGCTCTTGCTGGCTTAATATTTTTTAGATTTAATAATTCGTTAGCAAATCCATTTGTAGCAATGATTGCTTTTTTACACTGAATGTTTCCTAATGATGTATTAAGCCAAGCACCAGTTGAAGAATCTTCAATTTTTTTAACATCTATGTTATTAAGAATCATAACGCCACTTTTTAAAGCCAATGATGAGAGGGATTGCATCATTTTTCCCGTATCAATTTGTCCTTCTTGGTTGTTATGAATAATACCTTTAATGGAATGAAATCCAAATTTTTCATTGTTGTTAAGTTCAACCCGGTATGTTTCTTTTTGTTTGGTAAATTGATGTAATTCTTTATTAAAAAACTCGATCTCATCCAAACAGTTTTTAAAACTTTTACGGTCATCAAATAATTCGTATCCACCAAGTTGTTTGTAATCAATGGATTTATCTCCTAGTCGCTTGCGTAATAATTCTAATCCTTTTATTCGCATTTCGATGGTTTGAAAAACTAATTCGCTAGACGTCTTTTTTATATCTGACGATAATTCACTAATACTTCCAAAACAAGCGAAGCCAGCATTTTTTGTGCTTGCACCAGTTGGCAATACGCCACGTTCTAATACTAAGACTTTTGCTTTTTTAAATTTTTCTTTATATGAAATAGCTGCACTCAAACCAACAATACCGCTTCCAACTACAACTAAATCAATGTTATTAAAGTAGGTTTCCTGTTCCCAAAAACTAGTGTTTATAATATGTTGATTGCGAATCATTGTAATCCCGAAGTATTTATTTTTTTTTGTTAATTTTGTTATTTATACAAAATTACATTTTGTTAGCCATGAAATGCATATTCCTTAGTGCTTATTTAATAATTGTTTGTTCCTTTTCTGGATTAGCTCAAAATTGGTATTTATCATTAACTGGCCGAGTTGAGCAAAACGGAATAGATTTAGATGGAGCGTCTGTTACCTTGATGAACGGAACAAAGCAAGTTTCTCAAATTGTCACGCAAGATGATGGTGAGTTTAGTTTTCAGGTTCCTCCTGACGGTAATTTTACTGTATTTGTTACTAAGAAAGGATTATGTAGTAAGAATTTTCAAGTGTCTACAAAATTTGTTCCATCTCAAAGTAAAGCTAATAGTCAATTTGATATTCCTGGAATTATTTTGTTTGAACAAAATCCGGATGTCGACTATTCTATTTTAAATCAACCCATTGTTAAAATAAAATATGATACAATAAAAAATATTTTCGATTATGATGAAGCGTATTTTACAAAATCATTAGCTGCTTTAGATAAGTTAAGACAATTAGAAAAAGAGGCATTTGATAGACAAAAAAGTATCAATGCAAGTTATCAATCATTTATTAAATCAGGTGATAAAGCTTTTCAAAAAAAGGATTGGGTGGGAGCGCAGCAATTGTATAAACAAGCATCGGATTTAAAAAAAACTGAACCATATCCTAAAAACCAACTTGTTTTAATTGATAATAATATAATAGCTCAAAATGAATTAGCGGCAAAACTGGCTGCAGAGAAATTGCAAGCGGATAAAGCTTTGGCAGATAAGTTAGCATCCGAGAAAGCACTAGCAGAAAAACAAGCGGCTGATAAATTAGCGTCAAAGCTGGCTGCAGAGAAATCACAAGCGGATAAAGTTTTGGCAGATAAGTTAGCATCCGAGAAAGCACTAGCAGAAAAACAAGCGGCTGATAAATTAGCGTTAAAACTGGCTGCAGAGAAATTGCAAGCGGATAAAGTTTTGGCAGATAAGTTAGCATCCGAGAAAGCACTAGCAGAAAAACAAGCGGCTGATAAATTAGCGTCAAAGCTGGCTGCAGAGAAATTGCAAGCGGATAAAGTTTTGGCAGATAAGTTAGCATCCGAGAAAGTACTAGCAGAAAAACAAGCGGCTGATAAATTAGCGGCAAAACTGGCTGCAGAGAAATTGCAAGCGGATAAAGCGTTGGCAGATAAGTTAGCATCCGAGAAAGTACTTGCAGAAAAACAAGCAGCTGATAAATTAGCAGCAAAATTGGCT